>Ga0334900_1000081_pt1 | contig 167882 bp, 163 predicted proteins | sample GraSluR3_MG_2_FD_207231 | JGI IMG/M metagenome (GOLD analysis project Ga0334900, IMG submission 207231) | Sludge microbial communities from methane-producing bioreactor in Wageningen University, Netherlands - Granular Sludge_31_08-R3 | ecosystem: Engineered > Bioreactor > Anaerobic >... | reverse complement strand
ACGATTTGAATTGAATTAAAACACATCCCCAGATAATATTTCCGTATTAAGACGGAATATAACGAGAATTCATTATTTAAACGATTTTAATCGCGTTTTAAAAATTACATTTTGGAGAGGGGTATCTATAACGGCCAGTGAGATGGACACATGGTTGGACGCCATAAGCTGTAAGGAGATGGCCATCATCATAGAGGCATGTCATAGTGGTAGCTTCATAGGCAAGTACAAGGACGGAACCTACATAGCCGGAGAGAACGAGCTGACCGGCGACGGTGAGACCAACCGGGTGGTTTTCACCTCGGCATCCACTGACACCTCCTCTTGGCCCGATATCGACGGTGGCTCAGATCCAAACCCGGCGGACACCGGAAGCGAGAGCATATACGGCTACATGATGGCTTTCAGCATCGCCTCTGCAGACACGAATGGAGACGGCCGGATATCCTTTGGCGAAGCCCACCAGTATGCTTGGGACAACGACGTCACTCGCATCCTCGGCTGGAATGTGCCCCAACTGATCGAGAGCGGTCTGAACAAGGCCAACGTCTACCACCAGTGTCTCCAATACGAGTGCTACTCCAACCTTCCAAGCCCCAAGCTGACCTTGATCGGAACCGAGGACTATACCACCAGCGGCGGGGAGTATACCAGGTACAAGCTCTCTGTGACCAACTGGAACGCCTATCCTGCAGAGCTGTTCGAATCCGCTCCGGACCTGCCAGCCTGCGGCCTGAACACAGAGTCCTCTAGGACGTGGGTGGATATCTACGACGACAGTGGAAAACGACTGTACGGCTTCTGCGCTCTGTCGTCCCCATCGGATCTGCAGAATCTGTGGTTTGCAGTGAAAAAGGGTGAGACACCACCCAAGAGGGTATATGTGGTGCTGAAAGACCGGAGGTGCGATGAGGAGTACACGTCAAACCAAGTGACTACAGAGCAAAAAATTCTAGCCATCGCTCCCGCGAATATGAACGTGGTCCAGATTAAGGAGCCCATGAGCGTTGTAGGAAAAATGCTTGCGTAGCTGGAGTTCATCCCCAGGGGCTTGATTCGAGAGAATGGTCGGCTGGCCCGATGCCAGTCGATTCTTTCTCATTCACGTTTTTTACATATCGCAGCTCGGTGCTGGGTGCTTTTTTGACCCATACCTGCAGCTATTTTGCATAGTGAGTTCGGCAGATCTTACAGCATACGAATATCAAAAGCATGTTCAAGAACCATCGCAAAGTTCTGCCGTCAGACGACGAAGTCGTAGCGCCGATACCCGTCCCCTTCGATCTCGACCAGGGCGAACTCTCCCGACGGCGAGATCACGCTCTCGTTCTTCTCCCCCTCGTGGAGGAGCTGGTAGTCCGCAAGGCCTATCTCGACTCGCTCATTGAGCGTTTTGAGGAATTTTCCCTTGGCCATCGACTCGACGCCCTCTCCGACCACCCCCGAGAAGAAGGCGGCAGAGCAGCCGCTCCCGTAGGATCCAAGGCCGATCCGCGTCCCGGGAACGAGGAGGTCCTGCTCCAGAAGGCTCGCAAGCCCCAGGTATATCGAGCCGGTGTAGATATTTCCCACCACCGACGATATGAGAGTAGAAGGTTTAACCTTCCTTCCGTAGGCCTCCAAGAACTTTCCAGACTTGGAGAACCTCCTCTTGTAATCTCCCTCGGCCAAGAGGTACTCCTTCTGGCCTTCAAAATCCTCGCTTTTGGGCTCGGGTCCCATCTCCTCCTCGATCGTCCGCCATCGGGGCAGGTCCCTCCACTCCCGCTGGAATATCGAAGCGGCTGCGTACTCCGCCATCCGGGGGTAGGGAATGTGGAAGATGATATGAGATAGATGGTCGGATGTGCATTCGTCATCCGCGAGGCGGATCATCCCTCGGCCAAGGACTCTTTTTTTGTAAGAGTAGAAGGCGCCGTCCATCGCCGCCAGGTAGCAGAGGTTGCTGTACTTGCCGTTTACCACGGCGCACTTCATCCCGATAGGCCTAAAGAAGTCGTTCTCGTCCCTGGTGAAGACCCCCATGACGGGGTCGAGGACCATAAGCCTCGGGTTCCTTTTGACGAGTAGGGCGACAGAACCTGCCCCCTGGGTGTACTCGCCCGGGGAGTTCAGATCGTACCGGGCGATGTCCGTCGCCACCACGATCCCGACCCTGCCCCCTCTCCGGCTCGAATCTTCGTAGCCTTCCTCGTCGCCCTCGCCATTCTCCTCTTCCATCCCCTCCACCCTCAGCCAGTATGCTGCGTTCTCCAGAGCGAAGGTTGCGGCGATGCAGGCCGACTTGAACTCGACGGTGGAACACTCCTGAAAGGAGCCGGGGCCATAGACACGTTCCAGCATTCCGATGACGTAGGTCCCGATCGCCTTCGCCTCGTCAACGCCGGACTCAGTCCCGATGTAGATCCTCCCCACCTCCTCGGGCGAAAGGTCGTTTCTCTTCATCAGCTCAAGGACCGAGGATGCTGCCATGGTGGCTGCGTCTTCGTGGGCGTCGGGGACGGCCATCTTCTCAACGCCGATCCCCCGGGCGAGCTTCGCGGGCTCAATCCCTCTCGCTTCCGCGAACTCGCCGAGGGTCGATATGAAGAGCTTAGGCACGTGGAGGGCGACGTCGTCTATGCCGACGGCTGTGTTTGGTGCTAGAATCATGGAGATCTCCTCAGATGAGCGGTATGTCCGGAAAGGTTGGCATCGATCGTATTTATCGCCTCGGGTTCGTTCAAAAGCCGGTAAGATCTATATCTCATCCGCCCGACCAGCTATCTGAGGTTCACCATGATGGAAGAGATCGAGCGGCTGGTGGAGAGGTTTGAGGGCCTGAAAGAGAGGGAGCGAGCCGAGACAGCGGCGATACTGAGAAGGTACGCCGACGGGGAGATGGACTTGGAGGAGGTCCACTACACCCTTCTGGACGAGGGGCTGATTCCGATGCCATCACGGTGCACCATGTATCACAAGCCGAAACGGAGTTCCGAGGCGGAGGAGGCTCTGAGGGCCCTAATAAAAGAGAGGATCCCGGGGCTGTAACGAGCCCCTGACGTCCTGAATTCTCATCTGAGAAGAAGGTGCGGGGCTCTGAGTTTTCCATCCATCGCTCATACCTCGCCCGTATATCGATCCGGCCTCCACTATGCCAGAATTCTCCATATTCTGGATCATTTAAATAGAATCCGATCCGAACCACGTCAAGAACTTGCTCTGAGGAGATGAGATGGCACCGGAAGTTGTGAAGATCCCGAAGATGAATAAGAGGGAATATGACCGGCTGATCGAGGAGGAGCACGTATGCAGAATCGCCTTCAAGGGAGATAGGTACCCTTACATTGTCCCTTTCGTCTACGTCTTCGACGGCCGGTTCATGTACTTCCTCTCGACGAAGTACGGGAAGAAGATCGATCAATTCCGACGAGATCCCCACGTCTCGGTGGAGGTGGAACGGTACGCTCCAGACCTCTCAAGCTATCGCTTCGTCACCTTGAGGGGCCGCCTCGTAGAGGCCAGCGACTCCGAGGAGAGAGGGGCGGTCCGGAGGCGGTTCGTCGCCCTGATCGAAAATAAGAACCTTTCAAGAAACGTCCTTTCGGCCCTTGGCCACTCTCCCTCTGACCCCCTCGACTCAATCGTGGAAGAGGAGAGGTCCCTCGTCTGGAAGCTCGTCGAAGTCGAGAAGATAGTGGGACTAAAAGATGGCGAGATGATTTGACATTACAGCAATCTTCGGGCAAAAATATTTCGGGCCCGACCGTTTTTATATTTATCTGGATGTTGCAATATAAATAGATAAATTCTATATATTAAATTTGACTCGTATTACGCAGAAAAATTTATATAATAGAAAGTAGGAAACAATCTGCTGACAGGGGACTATCCGCCCCCATTTCGCTCGGCGGATATTAAAATAATAAAGAGAAAGGGCTAATTATGAATCTAAGACGGCCGAACTCCAACGAAGCAATCGGGACTTACAACCGGTCGAGAGACGTCACCCCGATGTCAGGGATCTGCACCCGATGTGTCGACGGCTGCAGGGGTGGTTGTGATATTTGGTTATCCTCTTTCAGGGGCCGGGAGGTCCTCTATCCCGGCCCCTTCGGCGAGATCACCGCTGGCGCTGACAAGGACTACCCCCTGGATTACTCTCACATAAATATCCAGGGGTATGCCGTCGGTGCCAAGGGCCTCCCCGAGGGGGTCGAAGGTAACCCCGACACCGCCGTATTCCACGAGGTGAATACCGAGACTGAGTATGGATGGGACAGAACGGTGAAGATGAAAATTCCGATATTCACCGGCGCCCTCGGCTCGACCGACATCGCCGGAGCCAACTGGGAGCACTTCGCCATCGGTGCCGCCATATCCGGGATAACCCTCGTCTGTGGCGAAAACGTCTGCGGCGTCGACCCGAATCTGGATTTAGACAATAAAGGCAAGATCGTCAAGTCCCCAGAGATGGACAGGAGGATAGAGACCTACAGGCAGTTCCATGAAGGGTACGGAGAGATCCTGGTGCAGATGAACGTCGAGGACACACGGCTTGGAACCGCTGAGTACGTATCCCAAAAGCATGAGCTGGATACCCTGGAGCTGAAGTGGGGGCAGGGAGCAAAGTGCATCGGTGGCGAGATCAAAGTCAGGTCCCTCGAAAGGGCTCTGGAGCTGCAGAATAGGGGCTACATAGTGAGGCCCGATCCCTCCAGAAAGGAGGTCCAGATGGCCTTCAAGGACGGAGCCATAAAGGAGTTTGAAAGACACTCCCGTCTCGGCTTCGTCACAAAAGAGGGGTTCCTCGAAGAGGTAGACAGGCTCAGAGAACTGGGATACAAAAGGATCACCCTCAAGACCGGGGCCTATTCCATGACCGAACTCGCCATGGCCCTACGCTACGGGTCGGAGGCGAGGATAGACCTCCTCACCATAGACGGCGCCCCCGGTGGCACGGGGATGAGCCCCTGGCCGATGATGAACGAGTGGGGAGTTCCGACCTTCTACCTCCAGGCCCTGACCTATGAGTTTGCGGAGAAGCTTCATAAGAGGGGCTTGAGGGTGCCAGACCTCGCCATGGCCGGAGGCTTCTCTTCTGAGGACGGCGTCTTCAAGGCGATCGCCATGGGCGCCCCCTACTTCAAGGCTGTCTGCATGGGCAGAGCCCTTATGATCCCGGGGATGGTCGGAAGGAACATTCAAAAGTGGATCGAGGCGGGAGAGCTTCCAAAGTCCGTCTCCAAGTACGGAACTAACGCCAAGCAGCTCTTCGTCACCTACGAGGAGCTGGTCGAGAAATACGGCAAAGATGTCGAGAAGATTCCTCTGGGTGCCATGGGCATCTACACCTATGCCCAGAGGTTCCAGATCGGCCTGCAGCAGCTTATGGCCGGGAGCAGAAACTTCAGCCTCAAGACGGTCTCCAGAGATGACCTGATGGCCCTCACCGAAGAGGCGGCCAAGGTCTCGGGGATCGACTACGTCATGGACGCCTACAGGGACGTCGCCGAGGGAATCCTGGAGAGTTGAGGGAATGAAACGCTGAGCTGAGCAGGCCAGAGCAAAGATGATCTTTTGCCGCCGCAGCGAGGGGTGTATGTGCCCTACATGGCACATACACCAATAAATTATCTTGGTGGAAACTTAAACTCAGAAAAATATGCGATTTTTAAGATATGATTCAGCCATAAAAAGGCACCAGTTGATATTGAAGTCATCCATATATAAATTGAGTATACGACATTTTGAGCAGCTTTGAGCTCGCAGCATCCCTTTTTCGACATTTCAACGTCGCTGAGTTCACTAAAAGTTCAAAGAAGAATTGAATATATCATGCCAAATGTAGCGCCAATTTTAATAAGCATCTGGCAGAAATAAGATTGAAAACAGTCAAAATTTAATTACAATTTCGGATAAGTTTGGTGCCGCAGCTTTTCAGAAATGCTTAAATATCAATATCCGGATGTTATGGCCCGTTTCATTATAAATAAATGTAACTCATAAGATTTAACTAGGCGATGCTGACATGGGCTTCCTCCGAACTCCTGATGATCGAGTTTTTGGTAGAAGCCAAAAAGGGTGATAAAGGGATGGCAGAACTGAACCCGTTTGAGATAGCTCAAAAGCAGCTAGACAATTGTATAAAAATACTGAAGTTGGACGATGACGTGCGCGAGGTACTTCGAAATCCCATGCGCGAACTCCACGTATCAATCCCGGTCCGGATGGACAATGGAAGAACGAAGGTCTTCAAGGGTTTCCGAGTCCAGTACAACGACGCCAAGGGGCCAACAAAGGGAGGCATCAGGTTCCACCCCGAGGAGACGATCGATACCGTCAGAGCCCTGGCAGCATGGATGACCTGGAAGTGCTCTCTTCTCGACCTCCCCCTCGGCGGAGGAAAGGGCGGCGTCATCTGCAACCCCAAAGAGCTCTCCGAAAACGAGCTGGAACGCCTGAGCAGAGGGTACATCGATCAGATATGGCAGTTCATAGGCCCCAACAAGGACATCCCGGCCCCTGACGTCTATACCACCCCCCAGATCATGGCCTGGATGATGGACGAATACTCGAAGATCACAGGAAGCAACGAATTCGGTTGCATCACCGGCAAACCTGTCTGCATAGGGGGCTCCTGTGGGCGCGATGATGCGACCGCCCGAGGCGGCATGTACACCATCCGTGAGGCGGCAAAGGAGCTCGACATAGACCTCTCCAAGGCCACCGTCGCCATCCAGGGCTACGGGAATGCCGGATGCAATGCAGGATTCCTCGTAAGAGATCTCTTCGGCTCCAAGGTGGTGGCGATCAGCGACTCTAAGGGTGGCATATACAACAAGGACGGCCTAGACCTCGAGCTCGCCTGCAGCGTCAAGAAGGACACCCGCACGGTGACGAAATCCCCGAGGGAGACGACCCAGAAGATCTCCAACGAAGAGCTGATCGAGCTCGACGTGGACGTCCTGATCACTGCAGCTCTCGAGAACGTCATCACCAAAAAGAACGCGCCCAACGTCAAGGCCAAGATCATCGCAGAGCTCGCCAACGGACCGACGACCCCCGAGGCGGACGAGATCCTCTTCAAAAATGGAGTTCACATCATCCCCGACTTCCTCTGCAACGCCGGCGGCGTCACCGTCTCCTACTTTGAGATGGTCCAGAACATCGATCGGTACTGCTGGGACGTTGAAGACGTCTACAAGCGGCTGGACGACAGGATGACCCGGGCCTATCATACCGTCCTCGACACCTCCAAGGCTTACAACATAAACATGCGTCAAGCAGCTTACGTGGTGGCCGTCAACCGCGTCGTCGAGGCGATGAAGATGCGCGGCTGGATCAAGATGGCCTAGATCGTGTTCGTCTATTCGATCTCCAACGCTTAAGAAGCGCCGTGGAGGACGATGACAGTCCTCCATCATCAAATCATTTTTAGAGCGGTTGACGTTATAGAGCGGCGAGCCCCCTCGAATCCTGGATCTCTAACCCACAATCCAGAGATTCCGACCTTCGCGCCGATCCTCCAGAAGGAAAGAAGCTGCCTTTTGGCTAAATATATCATTTTCCCCTCAGAATGCACCACCACCATAGAAAATTGTCAGCAAATGGATAAGGGATATATAAAGAGAAGGGACATAGCCAATAATTGTGAAAGTTTGCCCTGGAGGAACGATAGAGATGAAACTGAACCTCACTTTTGAGATATGGGAAGGGGATCGAGCGTATATCTCGAAACGCCCCGAGCTGGGGATATCGAGTTTTGGCGCCACCCCCGAAGAGGCACTAGACAACCTGGAAGAAGCTGCCTGGTTTTACCTCGACGATGCTGAAAGCCGGGAGATCATCGCTGACGTTGAGGCGGCAGCAGCTTCACCCCACAAGTTCGCCTCGATGATAGAGATGGTCAGATAAAAAGAACAATCTAAATGGTTTCCGACTATTCTGGGACGTCGCCCAGATAAAGACGGAGAAGAAAAGTAAGATACTTCTCCAAAATCTGACCGTCTAGCTCGAAGAGACCGCCTTCTTCTTCTCTTTCCCCTCGCCTCTACCCAGGGTCGGGTTTAAGGCCTGAGGCGCCGTCTCCACCAACCGGTGCCAGTTATCCCTCTCCCAAAGCATGGCAGATCGATCCTCCTCGGGGATGAATTGGCGGAGCCGGAGAGTCAGGGTATCCCAGTTGACTTCATGACCATCGAAGTCGGGGCCGTCGACGCAGGCGAACTTCGTCACGCCGCCCACCTCGACTCTGCACGCGCCGCACATCCCGGTCCCGTCGACCATCAGGGGAGTGAGGCTGACGATCGTCTTGACGCCGTAGGGCTCGCTGGCCTTGGAGGTCTCCATCATCATGAAGGGACAGCCGTGGGCGAAGATCCGATCGACCTTCTTCCCCCCCTCCAGGTATCGAGATACGAAGTCGTTCGTCCACCCCTCCTCGCCACAGCCGCCGCTTCCCGCGAGGATGTGAAGCTCGTCGCTTTCTGCCCTCAACTTCTCCTCCCAGAAGATAAACTCCCGGCTCCGCCCCTCCACGATGGTTATGACGTAGTTCCCGGCCTCTTTAAGCGCCTTGATGAGGGGCATGCTGGGCCCGATGCCGAAGCAGCCGCAGGCGCAGATGACGGTCCCGAAGTTATCGATCTCCGTCGGTTTTCCCAGGGGGCCTGCCAGGTTCATTATGGAGTCGCCCTCCCTCAGAGTGCCGAGCTTCATGGTGCTGGTCCCGAGGACGTAGAAGACGATATCGATGGTTCCTTCCTCCACGTCCCAGCCCGCAAGCCCCATGGGGATCCGCTCGCCGGTCTCGTCCACCCTGATGATCACAAACTGGCCAGGGCGGGCAGCTTTCGCCACCTTGGGCGCTTTTATCTTGAGGTAGATGATGTTGGGGACTAAAACTTCCTTCTCCACTATCTGGTACATCTTCAATCACCGCCCGCTTTGCTGAGCTTTACGGCACAGACCTTCAACTCCGGTATCTTGGCCACGGGATCGAGAGCGGGGTTGGTGAGAACGTTCGTCGGCGTCTCGGCGAAGTGAAAGGTCATGAAGGCCACCCCCTCCGACGACTTCTCCGTAATTTTCGCCTTCGCTCTGACGGTTCCCCTCCTCGACGAGACCTCGACGATGTCGCCGTCCTCGACACCGATAGCTCGCCCGTCCTTCGGGTTGATCTCTACCAGCTCTTCGTTCCGGAGGTAGTTCAGCCCCGGCACCTTCCTGGTCATGGTGCCGGTGTGGAAGTGGCAGAGAACTCTGCCGGTGGTGAGGATGAAGGGATACTCATCATCGGGAAGCTCCATGGAGGGCCTGTAATCGACCACCGAAAAGAGGCCCTTTCCTCGGGTGAACCCCGTTTTGTGGAGGTATGGCGTTCCGGGGTGGTCCGGGTTCGGGCATGGCCACTGAAGGCCAGTTTTTTCGATCCTCCCGTAGTTTATCCCTCCATAGCTGGGAGTGAGGGAGGCGATCTCATCCATGATCTCCGAGGGGCTCTCGTAAGAAAACTCTTCCTCGCAGCCCATCCTCCTACCGATCTCCGATATGATCATCCAGTCGGGCCTCGCGTCACCGATGGGCTCCAGCACCTCTCTCACCCGCTGAACCCGCCGTTCCGTGTTGGTGAAGGTCCCATCCTTCTCCGCAAAGGAGGTGGCTGGCAGGACCACGTCCGCGAGGCTCGCCGTCTCCGAGAGGAATATCTCCTGGACCACCAGGAAGTCCAGCTTCTCCAGGGCCTCGGCGACGTGGGTCGCGTCGGGGTCGCTGATCCGGGGGTTCTCGCCGATGATGTACATGACGTCGATCTTTCCGTCGTGGACTCCATCGAAGATCTCCATCAGAGTCAGACCCGGCTTTTCGGGGAGCTTTTTGCCCCATCTATCCTCGAACTTCCTCCGCAGATCCTCGTTCGTCACCGCCTGATAGCCGGGGAAGACGTTCGGCAGAGCCCCCATATCGCAGGCTCCCTGAACGTTGTTTTGGCCCCTCAGAGGATTAATCCCACTCCCGGGCTTGCCGAGGTTTCCCGTCATCATAGCCAGGTTTGCGAGGGCCAGGATGTTGTCGGTGCCGTGAGAGTGCTGGGTTATGCCCATGGAATAGACTATGGATGATGGACCGTTTCGGGCGTAAACCTGGGCAGCGTCTCTTATCAGAGACACCTCCACGCCGGTGATCTCGGCGACCTCTTCTAGAAATATGCCAGCGAGAGAGGCTCTGAACACTTCAAATCCCTCACACCGATCCTCGATAAAACCATAGTCGACGAGGCCCTCCTCCAGGATCACCTTGCAGATCCCCTGAATCAGGGGGACGTCGGTACCGGGCTCCTGCCTCAGCCAGACGTCGGCGATCTTGCAGAGCTCGATCCATCGGGGGTTTGCGACGATGATCTTAGCACCCCTCGTCTTCGCCTCCTTGATCTTGAGGGCGATTACAGGATGCTGCTCTGTGGTGTTCGATCCGGTGATGAATATGCAGCCAGCGTCCTTAAGCTCCTCGATGGAGTTGGTCATAGCCCCGCTCCCGAAGGCCGCGGCGAGGGCGGCGACTGTGGATGCGTGACAGAGCCGGGCACAGTGGTCGACGTTGTTCGTCTCCATCACAAGACGGGATAATTTCTGGGCCAGGTAGTTCTCCTCGTTGGTGCATTTGGCAGAGGAAAGAAGGGCGAAACGGTCGCCTTTAGCTCGGGAGAACTTCTCGACGATGAGGGCCATCGCCTCGTCCCAGCTGGCGGGGACTAGCTGGCCGTCCTTTCTGATCAGTGGCGTCTTCAACCTCTCAGGACTCTCGACGAAGTCGAGGCCGAACCGGCCTTTTACGCAGAGCTGACCGTTGTTAGGGCTACCGCCCCTTTTTCCTCGAACCCGGGCTATGTGGCCGTCCAAAACTCCGATCTTCATAACACAGCCGACGCCGCAAAAGGGGCATGTGGTGACGACAGAATGGCTCGGCCTCCCCCACCTCTCGGACCGGGCATACAGGGCACCGGTGGGACAGACATCGACACAGGCGCCGCAGAACTTGCAGTCCGACTCCGTCAGGGATACGGGCCCTATGGCATGTTGTCGATGGTAGTCCACCTCGAAAGAGAGGACGCCTTCTCCCCTCACCTCGCTGCAGGTCCTGACGCATCGGCTGCAGAGGATGCAGAGGTTGTAGTCGCGGTCGAAGAAAGGCTCCCTGCGAACCGGAAGGTTGCGGTAAGCGGTGGAGTATCTCATCCCCTCAAGGCCGGTATAAATCACGGCGTCCTGAAGCTCGCATTCGCCGTCGTTGGGACAGTACTTGCACCCCACTGCCAGGGGGAACTTTCTCATGCACTCACGGAGGTCAGTGCACTCGTCTTTCCGATCGCAGAAGAGGCAGCTCGTCGGGTGGTTTGTCAACGCCAGGAGCAGTTCCAGGGCGTTCCTCCTCATCTCCTGGAGCTCGTCGGTCTTCGTCCTCACCACCATCCCCTCCTCGGCGATGGTGGTGCAGGAGGTGGGGCGGTCGTTTCGCCCCTCTATCTCGACGATGCAGAGCTTGCACGAACCGATGGGAGAGAGGTCCGGATAGTCGCATAAGGCGGGTATGTAGATGCCGGTCTGCCGAGCCGCTTCGAGAACTGTGGATCCCTTCTGAGTCCTGACCGTTCGTCCATCAATGGTTAGTCCGATCTCCTCCACTTTCACCACCGCGTTATTTTAGGAGCTTCAAAGTCATATTTCAAGATTGCTCTATTTTCCGACGGAAAATGGACGACTCCGCGGGATATTTGATACAAATGGGGCCTGACTTCCCTGGTTAAGAGGGTTTATGTATAAGCGAACCGGAAGGCTCCATCCGGCCAGCCCGCAAATGCAGATCTCAAAAAGCGCTGAAGGCCTTAAAGCGCGAGCCAGGGCGATAAGACGGAAATGTGGCTGAAGGTCAAAAATATGCGACGGGATTTGGTTTAGCAGAGGCGAAAACCGAAAAGATTTAAATATCGAGGCATAGGTTGAATGCCACTGTCCAACGCTAGGATAAATATCGATGTCGGTCGGTCACCGTCGAAGACGGTGATGGACTCAAAACTGCGATGGCCACGCCAGCCGGGGGCTATTGCCTCGAACTTTGACGACGAGCACGGATCATCCGAAAAGGCAGCAGAGCCACAATATCGAGCGGGATACGATGTCTGGTAAGAAGAAGAAGCTGAACTTAAATCGGGTTTCCATGCCCAAACAGTCTCCCGAGGAGAGGCGCCATAACTTCCTCGAGGTGGCTTGTGGCTATTCCGAAGAGCAGGCCATCGAAGAGGCCAATCGATGCCTGCAGTGCAAGAAGCCCAGGTGCATGGAAGGCTGTCCTGTGGGAATAGAGATCCCCGATTTTATAAGGGCTATACAGGACGGCGAGATGGAAAATGCGGTCAGGATCATCAAGGCCAAAAACAGCCTGCCCGGCATTTGTGGAAGGGTATGCCCCCAGGAGGTCCAGTGCGAGAGCCGATGCGTCCTGGAAAAGAAAGGCGCGCCCATCGCCATCGGTCGCCTGGAGAGGTTCGTGGCGGACTGGGAGGCTGGTCATAGCCACCAAGACGAGCACTCCGACTCGGAGGCATCAGTTGGGGAAGAACTTTCGACCGAGGTTCAACCTTCATCAGGGAAGAAGGTGGCCGTCGTGGGGGCAGGTCCTGCTGGTCTCACCTGTGCTGCAGATCTTGCCAAGAGAGGCCACAAGGTCACCGTCTTCGAGGCGCTCCATGATGCCGGAGGGGTTCTGATCTATGGTATCCCCGAGTTTCGGCTGCCAAAAGATATCGTCCGGTCAGAGGTGGAGTACGTCAAACGCCTGGGCGTCGAGTTCGAGCTGGACTCCGTCGTCGGGAGGCTGGTTCAGGTCGATGAACTTTTGAAGAACGGCTTTGACGCCGTATTTCTGGGGATCGGGGCAGGAGCACCGCGATTTCTCAACATCCCCGGAGAGAACCTCAACGGGGTCTACTCCGCCAACGAGTATCTCACCCGCGTCAACCTGATGAAGGCCTACAAGTTTCCAGAGTACGATACCCCCATCCGCCAAGGCGATAGGGTGGCGGTTGTGGGAGGCGGAAACGTCGCCATGGACGCCGCCCGATGCGCCGTAAGGCTCGGAGCAGAGGAGGTTCACGTGATCTACCGCCGGTCCGAGGCCGAGATGCCGGCGAGGCTCGAGGAGATCGAGAACGCAAAAGAAGAGGGCGTCATCTTCGACTTTCTTACAAATCCCACCCGGTTCATAGGAGACGATCGAGGACGGGTCGCGCAGATGGAGGTGGTGAATATGGTTCTGGGGGAGCCGGACGCCAGCGGCAGGCGGAGGCCCGTGGCCGAGAAGGGGTCTGAGCACATGGTGGACGTGGACACCGTCATCATAGCCGTGGGCACCATCCCCAACCCCCTGGTTCCGGGAAATACTCCAGGGCTTGAGACCACCAAATGGGGAACCCTAGTGGCGGACGAAGACGGTAGAACCACCCGGGAGAGGGTCTGGGCTGGAGGAGACATAACCACCGGAGGGGCCACTGTCATCAGCGCCATGGGCGCGGGGAAGAAGGCAGCTGAGGATATCGATCGATGGCTCCGAGAGGACGGCCCTTGGAGCCGCTGACGGCCCTTCTCATGATAAGCGGCCCCCAAACCGTCCCGCCAGGGGGGGCCATCGGCCGGGTCCCTCCATTTTTGTCGGAATGGGGCGGCATGGGATTACGCCGCCATCGGCTCGTTTTTATCAGAGATCTTAGGGAGAAAGATAGATGGGATTCAAATCACCAAAAGAGACGACCTGCTCAGTCGACAACATCGGCTGTAACAAGATCGAGATGGCCTTTGGACCGCTTCTGACCTTGGGCTTTTTGGCCGGCGCTTTCATCGCCTTCGGAGGGTTATTGGCGGTGATAGTCGGTGGTGGGGTTCCCGGCCTCCGGGCGGACAACCCCGGCCTGCAGAAGTTCATCTTCGGCGCGGTCTTCCCTGTGGGGCTCATCCTGGTGGTGGTGGCCGGGGCGGAGCTCTTCACCGGCAATACCGCCTGCTGCATCCCGGCGGTCCTCTCCAGGAAGGCCTCGTGGTCGGGGCTCGCTCGAAACTGGACGGTATCTTACGTAGGAAACTTCATCGGCTCTATATTTGTGGTATTCTTCCTGACATATCTGACGGGCCTTTTGGCCTCCGATCCATGGCTTGAGACCATCACCGGCATCGCTGAGTCGAAGGTCTCCCAAGGATTCTGGCCGCTCTTCTTCAAGGGGGTCGGCTGCAACTGGCTCGTCTGCCTCTCGGTCTGGCTCGCCATCGCCTCCGACGACGTGGTCAGCAAGGTTCTTGGGGTATGGTTTCCGATCATGGCCTTCGTGGCCATCGGATTTGAGCACAGCGTCGCTAACATGTTCTTCATTCCCTCGGGGATTATGTACGGGGCTAGCGTCACCTGGTCCGATTTCTTCGTCGTCAACCTGATCCCGGTGACCCTGGGAAACATCGTCGGCGGTGGGCTATTCGTGGGCGCCATCTACTGGTACGCATACAGCCGCCAGCGATAATCAAAAAATTTTGAGGAATGTTGCCAGGTCGAAAGCTCCAAAAGTTTTCGACCCATCGTTTCAGTTTGGCATTTTTGCCGGCAGATTCTGATCCTCGGTCATTCTCTGATGGAGATCACGTTTTCGCAGTAGCCATCTCCAGAACACATCCTTTTGGTATATATCTGGGTACACCGAGGGTTGAGGTTCTCTACGGCAGATCTACAGTAAGATTGACACGCCTCTGAAAGCTCTGCATATTGCTCCTTCCCGCGAACCTCTTTCAGAAGAGGGCATCGGGTGATCATCATCACCAGCTTGTCTTCGGCAGAGTCTGAAATCTCCCACTTGAAGTTGGGGCCAAAAATCACGCCCGATATGACGTTAAAGACCTCATAGATTTCGGAAGTACCCTTATAATATCTCCTACCTAAAGCGTCCACGTCTCGGCACCTCAAAGAGATTATTCGGGGCGGGACGATTTGTATCTGTTTGAGATGTTTTCACAAATGGTATGAAATGTTAAGAAAGATCATAGACGCTGGAAAGGAACAGACGCTCTTGACAGCAGATTTTTTATGGAAGTGGAAAACGGTGAGCGGAGGCGACCTAAGCCATTTTTTCTGCCGCCTCCTTAGCCATAGTCCCAAAGAGCTCCTCGAGCTTCATCTTGATCTCCTTTATCGCCTCGACGCCCGGCCCGCCGACGTCGAGGGGCGACTTGCCCGCGAGATCTGCATCCATGAAGTTTCTGTCATAGGGTATCGTCCCGAGGACGGGAACATCCATCTCCGCCAGCTTCTCTTTTATGATCGTCTGCTCCTCGGGGGCCTTACTTATCACGGCCATAACCTTCTCGATCCCCAGGTCTGATGCGAGTTTTTTGATCCTCTCCAGGGTCTCGATGGACCGAAGACCCGGCTCGACGACGGCGATCATGACGTCTACCCCCCTCGTCGTTCCGCGGCCCAGATGCTCAATTCCCGCCTCCATGTCCAGAATCACCAAATCTTTCTCCTTCAGGATGACATGCCTTAAGAGAGCTCGGAGGAAGGCGGTCTCAGGGCACATGCAGCCACTCCCGCCGGTGTCAACCGTCCCCATCACAGCGAGCTTTACGCCGTCGGGGCCGACGCAGCCGCACTTCCCAATGACGTCGTCGACCTTCGGATTGAGCTTGAACATCCCGAACTCGGCGCTCGCCCTCTCCTGGACCATCTCCTTGTAATCGGTGATGGGCCGCGGGTTCTCGGAGACACCCAGCGCGGACGCCAGGTTCATGTCCGGGTCTGCGTCTATCGCGATGACGTTGTAACCGTCGCGAGCAAAGAGGCGGGCGAGGGTTCCGGCGAGGGTCGTCTTCCCGACGCCCCCTTTTCCAGTGATGGCTATCTTGATGGTAAGACCTCCAGGAGTTGACTTCGATCTCCAAACTTCGATATTCAATCTTCGATCTTCAGATATATATGGGAAGATCAGAGTTTATATCGCTTCTGGAGACTTTGACGGAGAGAGGATCGAAGATTGGAGGGGATGGAGGAGGTGGGTCAGGTGAAAGATCATGAGACGATGAAGGTGGACAAAGTCGGAGATGAAAGACGAAGCGCCCTGGAAGAGCCCGGCCACGATCTCGCCCCCACTCTCGGTCTTTTCGCCCCGGAGCTTCTTCGAAAGAGGTACCTCCGGCGGGACGAACTCGGGAACGTCTCCGAAACCCCGGAGGAGATGTTCAGCCGGGTGGCGAGGCACGTCGCTCAGGCCGAGGGGAGGTTCGGCGGCGACCGCGGCGCAGTAGCGTCAAAGTTCAGGGACGTCATGAGCCAGGGGCTCTTCCTCCCCAACTCCCCAACCCTGATGAACGCCGGCCTCTCCTTGGGGCAGCTCTCGGCCTGCTTCGTCCTGCCGGTGGAGGACTCGATGGACGGGATCTTCGGGGCCCTGAAGGAGATGGCGAAGATCCACCAGAGCGGTGGAGGGACCGGCTTCTCCTTCTCGAGCCTCCGGCCGAAGGGCGATCCGGTGCGGGCGACCGGCGGGATCGCCAGCGGCCCAGTCTCCTTCATGGAGGTCTTCGACGCCGCCACCGAGGTGATAAAGCAGGGCGGCCGCAGACGCGGAGCGAACATGGCGGTCCTCCGGGCCGACCACCCCGACATCCTGGAGTTCGTCCGGGCCAAGGAGACGCCGGGGAGGCTTCAGAACTTCAACCTCTCCGTGGGGATCACCGACGATCAGATGGCGAAGGCACGATCGGGTGGCGGAATCGACCTCGTGAACCCGAGGTCCGGCCTGGTCACGGAGACGATCGACGCCTCCGGCCTCCTCCGAGAGATCGCGACCCACGCCTGGCACCGAGGCGACCCCGGCGTCCTCTTCCTCGACAGGATAAATGAAAGACACCCCCTGTCGGGGACGATCGAGGCGACTAACCCCTGCGGCGAGCAGCCGCTTCTCCCCTACGAGTCCTGCAATCTCGGCTCCATCAACCTCTCCCGTTTCGTCGAAGGGGGCGAGGTCGAGTGGGACCGGCTTTCTGAGACGGCCCGGCTGGCGGTGCGGTTCCTAGACGACGTCATCGAGGTGAACCGCTTCCCCCTCAGAAAGATCCGGGATGCGACTTTGAGGTCGAGAAAGATCGGCCTGGGGGTGATGGGGTTTGCGGAGATGCTGATCGAGCTTGGCATATCCTACAACTCGGAAGAGGCGATCCGGCTCGCCGAGGAGACTATGAAATCCATTGCGGAGACGGCCCGGGACGAGTCCCAAAAGCTCGGCGAGGAGAGGGGGTCGTTCCCCCTCCTCGAAGAGAGCAGCCTCAAGTACAACGCCATGAGGAACGCCACCGTCACCACCGTCGCGCCGACGGGCTCCATCAGCATTATCGCCGGGACCAGTCCCGGCATAGAACCCTTATTCGGCCTCTCCTTCTCCCGGGACCTCATCGGCGACGAAATGGTGGTCACTAGCCCCCTCTTCGAGAGGATAACGAAGGAGAGGGGTGTATACAGCGAGACCCTGATGCGGGAGGTGGCAAGAAGGGGGACCCTCTCGGGCGTCGGCGGAGTCCCCAACGACCTGCGCGACTTATTCGTCACGGCGATGGAGGTCCCGCCCGCTCAGCACGTTAAAATCCAGGCGGCCTTCCAGAGGTACACCGACAACGGCGTATCCAAAACCGTGAACCTCCCGCAGGAAGCGACGGTCGAGGACGTCCTCGGAATCTTCACCCTCGCCTTCGAGCTCGGCTGTAAAGGTATCACAGTCTACCGGTACGGCTGCCGGGACCAGCTCCTCTATCTGGGAGAGGGGGGACGAAAGGAGAAGAGAGGAAAGGAGAGGGAGACGAGGAGGGCGAAGGATATGGTGACGGATGCGGTGACCGATGTGAAGACAGTGACCGGCACCGGAAGGTGCAGCCTCTGCGACTGACGCCGTCTCGATAAGCCTTAAACCCCCGAAGATATATCCAACAAACATGAAGATCGGGATCGCCGACACGAACTTCGCCCGATACGACATGGCCCGGGCCGCCATAAAGGAGCTGAAGAGGGGCTGCTCCGCCGAGATCGTCCGCCGCACCGTCCCCGGGGTCAAAGACCTTCCGGTCGCAGCGAAGATCCTGATCGAGGAGCAGGGCTGCGACCTGGTGATGGCCCTGGGGATGCCGGGGGCGAAATCCATCGACAAGACCTGCGCCCACGAGGCCTCGACGGGCCTGATCATGGCGCAGCTTATGACCAACACCCACATCATCGAGGTTTTCGTCCACGAGGACGAGGCCGAATCCGAGAGGGAGCTCGCCTTCCTCGCCGAGCGGCGGACCCGCGAGCACGCCGAGAACGTCATTAAGCTCCTCTACTACCCCGAGCGGCTCACCCGGGAGGCTGGGACCGGCCAGCGGGAGGGGTTCGAGGACGCGGGGCGGGTGAGGTATTAAATAAGGATGAATCACCCACGAAGTGAGTGTGAGTGCCAGAGAATTATGGTGTTTGATCCAGCGTCACATTTAGGTTAATAATTAAAGTTGGAGGAAAGGAACAATGCGGATACTGTTGGACACTAACACCTTCATTTATAGAGAAGATGATGAACTCCTCACTAACAATATACAGGAATTATCGAAGATACTTAACCGGGAAAATTTTGAGGTTTTGATTCATCCATCATCATTGGAGGATATAAAAAGAGATCGGGACGAACGAAGGCGAGACGTCATGCTATCAAAAATACATGCGTATCCGATCTTGGATAGTCCGCCAGACCCTAATAAGAACATAGAATACCTAAATAAAGCAGGAATTGAAACGAGTATACATGACAGGATCGATAACGAAATATTATATTCAGTTTACAAAGATGCCGTCGATTTTCTGATAACAGAGGATAGAGGGATTCATAAAAAGGCAAGAGATCTGAACATAAATGACCGCGTCCTCCTTATCGACGATGCCGTTAGAATTTTCAGAGATATTTATAAGGAGGGGCGGGTGGTGACTCCGCCCGCATTAAAAGAGGATTATGTGTACAACTTAGACTTGAACGATCCAATCTTTGACTCGTTGAAAGATGAATACCCTGAGTTTGAAGATTGGTTTAAGAAAATATCAAAAGATCCCCGAAAATGCTGGGTACATTACAGAGAGAACGGCAAAATTGGAGCATTGCTGATATACAAATTTGAAGATGATCAGATTAACGATACTATTCCTACATTTGCCAAAGAGAGGAGACTTAAGATATGCACCTTTAAGGTTACCCATGTAGGGCAGAAAATTGGTGAATTATTCGTTAAGCTGTCCGTCGATTTCGCTCTTAAAAATGATCTTTCAGAGATATATCTAACTCACTTTACCCAGGAAGAAGACCGCCTTGTAGAACTCATTACAGAATATGGCTTTCATAAAGTGGGAGTAAAAGACAAGATTGGTGCAAATGGCGAAGTTGAAGATGTTTTTATTAAAAAGTTGCTAATAGACAGCGAGGAATCAAAGTCATTAAATCCCATTGAAATAACTAAGGAATTTTATCCTAGCTATTATGATGGACCAAACGTACGAAAATTTGTGGTCCCCATTTTACCAAAATATCATAGTAAGCTCTTCACAGAGTTCCCAAGAAGACAGCACACATTATCAGAATTCACAGGGGAATTCGTTGTTGAAGGGAATACAATTAAAAAGGCTTACATTTCACATTCAAAAATCAGGCAGATCAATCCAGGCGATCTGGTTATATTTTATCGTTCAAAGGATATGAAAATGTTAACATCCATCGGCGTCGTAGATGATATATATTTGGATATTGGTAATACAGAAGACATTATCAAAATTGTTTCTAAGAGGACAGTCTATTCGCGAGAGGAGCTTGAGGAAATGAGAAAACCAGTCAAGGTTATTCTTTTCAGGCATCACTTTCACTTGAATAATCCCTTGGACCTAAATGATTTAATTGATATAGGTGTCCTATCTGGGCCGCCGCAATCCATAACCGAGATCTCGCACGAAAAGTATATCAAAATAAGAGACAAGGGAGAGATTAATGAACGTTATACTCTCCATTAGGCCTAGATACGTCAAGTTAATGATGGAAGGCACTAAGAAATACGAGTTCAGAAAAGCCATATTTAAGAATAAAAATATAAATAATGTCTATGTGTATTCCACATCCCCTGTGAAGAAGATAGTTGGCTCATTTAAGATCGGTGAAATCGTTGAAGATCGCCCAGAGAGATTGTGGGATAATTTAGAGGATTTATCTGGGTTGAGTGCTAGAGAGTTTTTTACATATTTCAACGGAGTTAAGAGGGGCTTTGCCATTCGAATCGAATGTTTCGAAGTATTCGATGATCCGCTAGATCCTAACGATTTAATGCCAGGATTTGTACCCCCACAGTCTTTCTGTTATTTGGATATGCATTCCGATGACATCGAACAACGGACTTATCCCCATCCACGAAATTTAATGGAGACTCCAACACATCAAACAATTTTTCCGGATACTCGCTAGTACTACGAAACTTTGTAACGCTTCAATATTCCGCTGACAGCGAAACTCTTTTCAACCGAGACCGACCACTTTCGCTCGTCGTTGTATATTATTGTACATGATTGGAGGAGAGATCGATTTGAATCCAAGAGAACCAGCACCAACGCACCCAAACGCTCACGATTCAACGACGCAGAAGAGGACCTGATGTTTTTCGCGCCGACGCCGTCCCTGCTATCTCCGACCGGAACGTCATGCGCCCCGCCTGTCATCGAGATCACCTTCAACGCCGCCTGCTTCAGCGCGGCGTCGTTTCTCGTCGGGGGTACGGCCTCATCGCTGGCTTCCCCTGAGAGATCTCTACCTGATCGCCATCTTCAAGGGCTGCCAAATCAGAATCGTGTTCCCTCTCGTTGGGAATAACAACCAATTCCAGATGCGATAACCTCACCCCAGGTTAGACCAGCTTATGTATCCTCATTCTGCCATTATCAAACTCTTTTGAGAACCCCTCTATATCATCGCCGTTCGCCATACCGGTCAAGATGGTTTGCTTTTTCAGGTAAGGGCCCCATATCGGAGATGCCAGAGCTCTGCCAACTTCGTGGGATCGGCCGTCCGAGCGAGGGCGATGCCCAGCTCGTCAGCGTAATCCCAGAGCAGTTTGATGCACTCCGCGTATTCCTCACATGCCCCGCAATCGCCGTCGTGTTCGTACCATATCTGGACGCCGTGGCTCCCCGAAAACGAAGATGATCGCATCCGCGCCCAGGGGAACCGAACGAGCGAAAAGGACGCCCAGCTGCGGATTAATTTTCACGATCGTGATTTTGTTGGCTCTTGCCATCTCACGGAGGGAGGGCTCGATCTTCCCATCTATTGTGAGAAGAGCTTTCGAGACAGCCTGTCAGGAGATCCCAAAGCTCGCAGCGACAGCTATTTTTGAAGGTGAGGGTGCCCGAATTAGGTGATGGATCTTGCCAGCCCCTCATCTAGAGTTCGATCGCCACCCCTTCCTCCGCCAGCACCACATTATCGAAGCGATCGGCGAACCACTCCCTCGACTCAGTGTGGACGGGGACGATCAGGTCCGGATCGATCTGATCGACGACCCAGGTCAGGTCTTCCCGGGATGCGTGGCCAGAGGCGTGAAATTGCTTCTCGAAGACGGGGTTGTACCTGCCGCCGTCCTCCTTCGCCACATAGAAGCCCGCCGGAGCTATGTTAAAGCGGGAAAGCCAGTGCCAGAGCCTCACAAAGTCGATCTCCATCTCCTCGTTGAAGGCCTCGCACGCGGAATATATGTACGTACCGCCCTCCGGCTTTATGTCGAGGAGGTGCTTCATGTCGAAAAAGGAGAAGCATAGGATGAAATTGTTCGGGTTACTCTGGATCGTGGCGTGGTCGACGTATCTATCGACATACTTTGGCAAAACCACATCCGCCTCCCATTTTCGCGATCGGCTCCCGATCTCATCGTACACCCTCAGCGATTCGGATATGCTGAGGCTGTCGATGCCCTTGAGAGCGTCCAGCATGTACATGTCCTTCGCCGAGACGACGAGCTCTCTATCCGTCCTCTCGGCGATCTCCTGGAACGATTCGAGCCGCTCGAAGTTCCGGGCGGAGAAGTCGGCGATGACGAGGCCCAACGAGGCCTCCACCGTTCCCCTGCACACATCACAGACGGACTGTTCAGTCGTCGCCTCTCCATCCGGCAAATCGCTTCGACCTGCTCGAGTCCCTTCGGTGATCAGGACCGCCGCCCCTTTTGCGAGCTTAACGAACTCTCTTGTTGAATCACCATTCTTGCCATGCAGCCGGAAATCTCCGGTGTAAGCCACAGCGACGTCTCCTTCCAGGATGTAAGCCGTCGCCCCGAAGATGGAATGGTCCACGGGATGGGCTGAGATATCAAAGGGGAAAGAGGCCTCATCAAAACAGCAACAATTTCCGGGCTCCAACTTCTTTGCGTTTCTCCCCTCCTGGCCAGGCTTTTTCGATAGAAAGGAGATCAAAGCCTCCACAGGACTTTCGGTACAGCAGAAATCTCTCCCCCGACAGTTCACTTTGCGATCCGAAGAGAGGTAAAGCCCCGCCTCGTCCGCAGGACGCCTGATAGAAAAATATGTGGCATCGCCCTCGATCGATGCGTTGGCAGTATCCTGCATACCCTTCATTATGACGATGCTCTCGGGGGAGGCGACTATCGGCACGTCGGCTCTGAGGGCTCCGATGTTTCCACAATGGTCCATGTGAGCGTGGCTGAGAAGAACGCAAGATACGTCAAGGGCAGGATACTGGCTGACGTCGAGATCTCTGGGGATCAGATCTGTCCGATAGATGTTGAGCTTGGGCAGAAGGCCGAGGTGAATAAGGTCGTGAATGCCCCGAGTATCACGATTCCGTAAGAACTCCTCGTAGAAGACGCCATAATTCCCGAAGTTCTTTCCGAAATCCAAGAATAGACCGCGACCCCCGTCTTCCAGGTACAGCTTGTTTCCGCCTATGCCCTGGGCCCCATCATAGACCGTCAGTGATACCATCCCTTCCCACCAGACGGCAGGATGAAGGAGGACAATATAAACATTTGGAACTTCGACGAAATAAATCCATATATTCAAGGCATATGTCAAAAAAAGCCGAGGGAGGCGCGTGGGCCGAAGGGGGGGATCGCCTCACCCCGCCCCGTCAAGCCTCCCGGAGACCGACATTCACTCCGCCACGCGTCGAAGGGTCTTGACGAAGATCTCGCCAGCCTCACCTTCCTGGAAGTATATCACCTCGATCTCGTCCTCCGAGATTATCGTCCCCACGTCGTAGCCGGAGATGAACTCGGCAACGTAGAAGGTCTCGCCGTCAGAGGCGATGGCCCCGGCGAAGCCTTCGACTATGTCAACACCATCCAGCTGGTAGGTCATCTCGCCATTGAAGAGGCGGCCATTCTGCTCTGTAACATTGAAGGTCAGGTTGCAGTACACCCCCTCATCAATGTAACCTGCAGCCGCGTTATATCCAGGCCCGGCGCCTGCCCAGCTCCCCACAAGGCTGGGGATCTCCGCTGCGGAGGCCGTCGCCGCCAGGACGAAGGCCAACAGTCCAAAAAACCAGATAGTTTTCATGCTCCGTCAAAAGCACATATCCCAGATGAATCTTTTGATATTGTATTTTTTTTGTTAAATGATCATCAAATAGTGCGAAAAAAACCGGCCAGGCGGGCGTGGACCGACCCGCCCGTCTCCACGCCACCGTCCAGAGATCAACGTTCACTCCAGAACGCGGCGGAGCGTATCTATAAATACCCAACCTCCTTCGCCGTCCTGGAGATATAAGAACCCGATCTCGTCCTCGGATGAGATCGTCCCCACGTCGTACCCCGAGCCGAACTCGGCGACGTAGAAGGTCTTGTTATCCGAGCCGATCGCCCCAGCGAAACCCTCGACGACGGCAGCCCCGTCCTCCCGGAAGGTCATCTCCCCGTTGAAAAGGCGGCCCCTCTGCTCTGTGATGTTCATGGTGAGGATGCCGTAATTCGCCTCATCAACGTATCCTTCTTCCTCACCGTACCCGACACCTGTGCCCGCCCAGCTCCCCACAAGGTTCGGGATCTCTGCGGCACAGATGCCCGCGACCGAGATTGCCATGAGCAACAGTCCAAAAAGACAAGTGGTCTTCATGCTTCTTAAATATCTCACATACCCCAGATGAACTTTTCTTTCTCGACTCTGACGGACCGAAGATCGAAATCGTCTTTGATGGGGAAAGCAACACTGATCCATCCGGCTGCCTCACGGGACTTAGATGTATGATTTTTTTTAGTCAATAACACACGCAGACAGACTACACATAAGAAGGATACATAACGGAGTCAAGCGTTACGACATATCACCAGAGTTTGCGATTCCCTAATTCGCTCACAAAAGACGGCGACGCCAAAATAGTCCATCATCCTCGATTTGGAAATCCAGTCCCACGACCCATACTAAAAAACCGGGTCGGGCGAAGATCAAGTGACAATAGACCAAATCGCCTTCATGCGACGGCTTTAGGACAGACTGCTCTGATGAAATTTTCCCCCTGACGGGGAAGCCTTGGCAGCAAAAAGTTCAAAGGGAGCTAAAAGCTCTTCCCAATTGGCAAAAAGACCTCATTTCATGAACGATAAGGAGAACGAGAATAAGATTTTATATCGATGACGCCAACATGCCACCAATTTCAGGAGGATAGTCGATATGCCTGACCAATCGACTCAGGGATCGGGGAGAGGCAGGGGAAACAAACGCAATAAGAATCAGAACCCCAGCGCCTGCGTCTGCCCTCGGTGCGGCTTCGAGATTGAGAGAACCCCCGGCATCAACTGCCGTTCGATAAAGTGTCCAGAATGCAGAGTTCCACTGATGGGCAAATGATCCCCTGACCCTTCCGGATCCAGAACCGGACCAGCTTCCAATCAAATTCTTTCAGGTTCGCCAAATCTTCCAGGCGTGCCTGACCTCCTTCTTTTCGAGCTTTCTGCCGGTCCAATCAGGCACGTCAAAATCCGCTCGCAGTGCCATCCATCCGCCGGTTCAGAAGCTGAGGACGCCCTCGGGGCAGGCCCCGACGCACCGGCTGCGCTCTATCCAAGTCAGACTCGCCGGTGATCACGTTAGCCACTAGCTGCATTGATCAGACCGTTTTGCATACGCTGCAGCGGACCGATGCAGAGATCCTGGTCGAGTTATCAGCTGTCACTTTCCCCGGCCAAGGCGCCTCTGTTGCGTCGCCATGGAGCAGAAGATGCAACAGGCCCGATTATCTCGCCGACCTGAAACTCCCGTCAAGGAGCAGATGAAGGTTGTAGCCAAGGAAAGAGGCGAAGGCAACGAAGAGCGCCTCCCCCGGGGCCATATTGAAGCCGAACCGGACGATGGTGAAGGCGAGGAGGGCGTAGACAGCGGCAAAGACCGAGGAGTGGACGACACCCCGGTGGTTCGGCATCAGGACCTTGAAGAGGTTCCAAGCGACGACAGCCACCAGGGCCGCCACGAACCAGGCTAGGGCGAGGTTGACGACGGGGTAGGAGGTGAGGATGAGATGGTGGCCCAGGTTCCGGAAGGCGGATATGCCGAAGGCCACCGATACGAAGGGCTTCGTCGTCCTGTGGATGAGGGCCTCGGGGTGATCCATGTCCGGGAGGTCCGAGCCGATGACGTAGAAGACGTAGCCGAGGGCCATGGCCAGGAAGGTGACGTCCAGCGGAAGGCCCAGGTAGAAGTTGAGAGATGATAGGATCAGAATCGCTATCGGGTAGGTCAATATTCCCGCCAGGACGTGCTCGTCATAGTTCAAAACCTCTTCGCCTCCGTCGATACTTGTGGCACTGAAATCACTATCTACTCCGCCCCTTCATATCGAAATCGACGACCAGGGGGGATTTTACCTTTTCCCTCTGCCGGAGCCAGCAGCTTCGCCGAGAACAAATATCTTATAAAGACCTGGAAACTAAGATCTTTTTTGCGGGGCAGCGACTGCATGACGAGAGAGACTTGGAGCTGCAGAACGGGGTTCATCCTTGCGACGATCGGCTCAGCCGTGGGGCTGGGAAACATCTGGAGGTTCAACTATCTCACCTACGAGAACGGGGGAGGTGCCTTCCTCATTCCCTACTTCGCGGCCCTCTTTTCGGCGGGGATATCTCTCATCATCCTGGAGCTAGCCTTGGGGAGCAGGTTCAAGGGCGCAGCGCCCATCGCCCTGAAGAGGGCCGGCAAGAGATTCGAGTGGATCGGGTGGTGGGCGGCCCTCACCGGCTTCATAATAACGATGTACTACGTGGTGATCGTCGGCTGGGCCCTGATATACCTCGAGAAGGCCTTCTCCCTCCGATGGGGAGATGACGCCAACGGCTACTTCTTCGGGACGGTCCTTCAAACGACGGGCTCGGCCTGGGACCTGGGGGGCTTTCCAATCCCGGTCCTCGCGGCAACCGCCGTCGTCTGGGCCACGACCTGGCTGGTGGAGTCGAGGGGAGTCGAGGGGAGTCCAGGGGGGGATCGAGAGGGCCAACAGGATATTCATGCCCCTTCTCTGGGTCCTGGCTGTGGTTCTGGTGGCGAGAGCCCTGACCCTGGAGGGGGCACTCACCGGGGTCGACTGGTACCTGAAGCCCGACTTCGATAGGCTCTTCGACCGCCAGGTCTGGCTCGCCGCCTACGGCCAGATCTTCTACACCCTGGGGATCGGCATGGCGATAATGATCGCCTACGCAAGCTACCTTCCCGATGATAGCGACATCGTCAACAACGCCTTCATCGTCAGCCTAGCCAACGGAGCCTTCAGCTTCCTGATGGGGTTTGCGGTCTTTGGGACCCTCGGATACATGGCCACCACCACCGGCCAGGGGGTGGACCAGGTGGTGGCCGAGGGGATCGGCCTCGCCTTCGTGGCCTTCCCCACGGCCCTGAGCCTCCTTCCGGGCTTGAAGAGCCTCCCGTCGGTGGTTTTCTTCGCCTGCCTGGTGGTGGCGGGCCTCTCCTCCCTGATATCTCTGGTGGAGGGGTTCGTCGCCTCCCTGATGGACAAGTTCGATATGGAGAGGGGGAGGGCCGTCAACTTCACCGTCCTTTTTGGGCTCCTGGGAAGCCTCCTCTACGCCACCAGGGGCGGCCTCTACTGGCTGGACATCGTCGACCATTTCATCATGGTCTACGGCCTTCTGGTGGTGGGGACGATGGAGGCGATCGCCATCGGCTGGATATTTGGGGCCGGTAGGATCAAGGATTGGGTTAACGCCCGCTCCGACGTCAGGGCCGGGGCTTGGTGGGACCTGAGCGTCAAGCTGATAGTCCCGGTCGTCCTCGTCGCCCTCATCGCAGAGGAGACGGCCTCGAACCTGGCGGCCCCCTACGGAGGCCACCCACCGACGGCGGTCTATCTCGGGATGGCCCTGATGGCGGCGGGGATCATCGTCTCGATACTCCTCTCGATGGTGAAGAGGGGGGTGAGATGAGATGCTATCTCAAGAGAGCGTCTTGATGACGGTCTTCGGCTTTCTGGTCCTCTACGGGGGCCTCGCCTATTTTCTCATGATCGCCATGAAGAGCAGAAAGCGGTGAGGCAGTTCTGGCGGTGAGCCGTCGGCGGGCTCGACGAGCTCGACGAACTCGACGCGGGCCCGGAATCCTCTTCCGGAGCCCCCCCTCGGTTTCACTCCAGGGGCCACTCCCCCACCGTCGAATCGACCTCCTCCATCAGCCGGATCGTCTCTTTGAGGGCGACGATCATCTTCTGGTAGGCGGTGAGGTCGTCGTAGGAGAGCTGCCGTCCCCTCCGGTCCTTTAGCCACTTGTCGCAGACCTGGTAGCCGCCGACCTGAAACTCCCAGACCTGGGGAGGGACGCCCTCGAAGTACTGACTTTTGTTGATGTAGACCCGCCCGGCCTCAAGGACCGCGCCGTCGCCGTCACTGCCTTTCGATCCCGGCTCGGCCTCCCCCGGCGCGAAATATTTCGGATAGCCCTTCTCCACCCGGTTGTCCCCGACGACGGGATAGCGGGTGACGGTCTTGCCCAGGAGCGGCGATTCGAGGAGGTGGAGGGCCACCAGCTCGCCGCCGAGTTTCACGAGCCGAAGGAACATCTCACGATCCGACGTCAGGGGTACCCTTGGGAAGTCGATCTTCAGAAACTCGGCGTACCTCTCCCGATAGCTCGGCGAGAAGAAGACGGCGTAGATGTAGTCGAAGACGTCCTCCGGCCCGAAGGTCGACTCACGGTCTCCCCTCCCGTCGGTGACGAATTCGAGGCCGAGCCTCTCCTCCATCTCGGCGACGAACTCGGGGCTGAGGTTCGGGACGCGGCCGTCTTTTCCCGGCGGCCAGTCGGCGCTGGAGAGGGATTTTTGGCGGGAGGAATTCTCGGCGGGGGAGGGGTAGAGGTAGAGGGGGAAGAGGTACGTTCTCTCGCGAGTGGCAAGCGATACAGTACAATCACTAATTATGTTTCTACTGCATAGAATATGATGGAATTCACCATTGACTTGGCGATTAGTGCAAAGTCCGAAATTTTCGCCTGCTATCATATGGTTCATAACTTGTTTTACAGTCCTCCAAACAAGTGAATCATGATAAAAGATGAGCCGAGAATCAAACGGTCTGTATAAGACGGGTTTGACACAGGCAGATAGATCTGTAACTTGTCTTATCATCTTTCGAGCGTTCGCTATATTCCAACCCATTTTAAGGGGAATATTCAGTTGGTGGCAAACATCCTTATCTGAAAGATGGGAATCTCTGAATATTTGAGCCCGTTCAATCAACGGTGTCGTTTCAAAATCTACTACAACACGATCCCTTGCGGTTGTCATTCCAACGCCGTTTAAAGGCATTATCTCTGTAACTTTCCAACCTCGTTCATATTCATCTAATAATTTTATATTCTGTGGAATGAAAAGATAAAATGGCGACTGAGGGGATAGCTGCGTAAAATTAGTAGTTATGGTGTTCATATCGAGCAATTTCTGATACTTATCCTCACGCAACCCCCAAAGCTCTGCATGGTAGACTTTGGCAGTGCCTTTTTTCTCTGGCGTCTTGACGAAGATCCCGATGGCAACGCCCTGCTGGATGTCAAAGACGTTCTCGTCCTTCGAGCCGTCGGGGGCGCTCTCCTTCTTCTTGGCGTTGCCGTGAAGATCCAAGATGTAGATCTCGCTGTAGGTTTCCATGAGCTGTTGGCGCATTCCTCGGAAGGTAGGGTTGTCAAGATAACCGTGGTTGGTTATAAAGGCCAAAATACCCCCACCAGTTTGTTCAATCCGCCACTGACCCCAGCGAATGAACTTGACGTAATCATCCTGGAGCCACTTCGGAGTTCGCTCTCCGAGGGGCTTTCCGTCCACCTGGTAATAATCTTGGAGGATATTTCCGATGAAGGTTGGAGTTCTCTTCCCGTTGACCATCTCCCAGCTGCGATTGGACGAGTGGCCGGAGTAAGGAGGATTTCCGATCACTACCATTATCGGCTTGTCTCTCTTCACCACTGAGGCCGAGCGGGCCTCTTCACCGATTGCCTCGTAGCCCCAGAGGTTCTTCCAAGGGTTCTCTGCCTCTTCCAGGGTGTTGGTTAGGTAGACCCCAAGCCGCTCGTCGCTTTTGAAGTCGTAGACCCAGTCCCTTCTTTCGTCCTCTTTGAGGTCCTGGCCCGCCAATTCCATCCCGAGCTTAAAGTGGGCGACGGCGTAAGGGGCCATCAGAAGCTCAAAGCCGAAGATCCGGGGGAGGAGGTGGTCTCTCACGTAAGCCGACCAGAACCCTGCGTTCCCGTGTTCCATGAAGTCCCGCCGGATTTGGTCGATGACGGCGTAGAGGAAGGTCCCCGTCCCGCAAGCGGGGTCCAGGATCAAAACCCGTGGGCCGGTCTTCTTCGCCCTCACTGGGAGCTTTCCCCGGTCCGGTCGTCCTCGGGAGTCCAAGGCTGCCGACTCCTCTTCATACTCGACGGTGGATGAGTCCATCAGCCCTCCGCCGAGGCCAAAATGGGTCTTAAGGATCGAATCGACGGACCGGACGATGTAGGAGACGACCGGCTCGGGGGTGTAGTAGACGCCCCGCCTCTCCCGGAGCTTGGGGTCGTAGGCCGCGAGGAACGTCTCGTAGAAGTGGACGACCGGGTCCTCCTGCTTCGTCCTCTTTCCGAAATCTGCCAGGACCGAGTCAAGGTCGGTGTGGTCGAGAATGGCGACGACGTCGTCGACGTAGCCGACGTAGGGCTCGTCGTCGAGGGCCGTCCCCGTGATCGTCTCGAATAGCTGGCGGAGGAAGGGGTTCGTCCTGGGGATCTCCCGCGCTGCGCCGAGGCGGCGGAAGGGCGCTGGGCCCTGGTGGTTACACCGGGCGGCGAAGAGGCCGTATACGATCGTCTGGGAGTACATGTCCGCAAACTCGGCGGTCTTCTCCGGGAGGTCCAGGTCGGGGATCAGAACCTCGGCGAAGGCCCGCCGGAGGTTCGAGAGGTGGTCCGAGGCCAACACCTGCTCGAAGGCCCTGACGACGGCGTCCCGGATCAGGTGGGCGAGCCTCGCCAGCCTCTCGGATAGCTCCTTCGAGGAGGTGATGGGGGCAGGGGTCTGGTCGAGGAAGCTCTCGAAGAGCTGCGCCACCTCCGCCTCGCCCTTCTTCTCCGATACGATCTTTCCGTCTCGTGTGAGCCTTGCGAGGCGGGCGCTCTCCCGAAACTCGCCCCGATGGTACCAGCGAAACTCCAGGTAGTCGGTGAGGACCAGGTTCTCCAGGGATCGCAGGTAGCGGTCCAGCTGCTCGGACCTCTCGGCCTCGTCCAGGGACTTTCCGACGTCCTTCGCCTCGATGTACCCGACCGAGAGGTCGCCCCGCTTGACGACGTAGTCGGGGGCTCCACACTCGACGTGCTTCGGCTCGTTGATGGCGACGATGTCGGGGGCGAAGGACTCCACCAGACCCTTCAGCGCCGCCCGGTGGGTGTGCTCGGTCGCCTCTCCAGTCCCAAACTCCCGCTTCACCTCTGCGAGATAGGTCTTAAAGTCGCCCATATCTTCATCGCCGCCCGGATTTACCCCTAGATCAGAAAATCATAAAACCCGATGAGATATAAATGATCTTTGCTTACCGGGCCAAACGACCGGATACGAGGATATGTTTACTCCGCAGAGCCTAAATTGAGGGTGATGGAGTTCCCACCAGACCTTCCGATGGGCTGTAAGAGATTGCGCCCTGCTCCTGTGGAGGGGAGGGCGAAGCCGAGCTGACTCCAACGCGGGGTTTGAACCTCTCCTGAAGGAGGAACGGACGGAAGAGGAGCTTCTTCGAGAGGGGCTTCCATTGGCTTCCAGAGTCTTCGAAAATTTGGTGAGAAGGAACCTCAAAAGATCGTAAATTTGGTTTTAACATAAAAGATTTTTTTGTATATCTCGACCCAGCAGATCGTCAATTGTGTTCATATGAGCTAATATTAATTATTATATCACATATTCTTTAGAGCCCAAAATCAGATGATACCAATGGAGATCAATCCACAGAAAAATTTGTATATTTTTTATATATATTAAATCAGAGCGAGGCAGGCGATTCAAACAAAATTCAATTTTTCTATCCATAATCTATAAATATGAACAAAATTAAACTAAAACTTAATCGTCTACTGGAGGTTGAGGTATTATGCCGTTGATGAACCAGATATTTGGAGCATTTGGACCCTACGGTCCCAATCTCGTCGGTGCAGTTGCCGTTCTCGTCGTCGGATGGCTGATCGCCCTTATAGTTTCCCGCCTCGTCGGGAAGGCGCTGCACAAAACCGGCTTAGATAGAAGAATAGCGGGGATGGTCACAGGAGAGGAGAAGGCCGAGACGATGGAGCCCCATCGATGGATCTCCAGGATAATATATTACGTCCTCCTCTTCTTCGTGCTGATCGCCTTCTTCCAAGTCCTGGGGCTCACCATGGTCGCCCAGCCGCTTAATCAGCTGTTGAACATAGTCTTCTCGTACATTCCAAAGCTCTTTGCGGCGCTGGTGCTGGTCCTCGTCGCGTGGATCGTTGCGACGGTCTGCAGGAAGGTGGTTCACCGAATCTTCACGACCGCTAAGGCGGATGAGAGGCTGGGCGCGAGAGCGGGCCTCGGCGAAGGGGAGATGCCCTTGAGCCAGGCGGCGGCGGAGATAGTCTTCTACCTGGTGCTTCTTCTCTTCCTGCCCCTGATCTTGAACGCCCTCGATCTGGCGGGACTTCTGGTGCCTCTGCAGCTGATGGTCGGCAAGATCCTGGGATTCATACCCCACCTCTTCGCGGCCGCGATCATCCTCATCATCGGATGGTTCATCGCCCGCATTCTGCAGAAGATAGTCACAAACCTTCTCAGAGCCCTGGGGGTCGAGAGGCTGAGCGAGAGGGTGGGGCTATCCAAGACCCTCGGCGAGCAGGGTCTATCGGGTCTGATCGGCCTGGCGGTGTATATATTGATCCTCATCCCGGTCCTCATCGCCGCCCTGGACGCCCTGGCGATAGACGCCGTCACCGTCCCCCTATCCAATATGCTGAACCAGGGTCTTGGGATGCTGCCGGCCCTCTTTGGGGCGGCTCTGGTTCTGGCCGTTGCGTATATCCTGGGAAAGGTCGTCGCCGAGCTGGCCTCCAGGCTTCTGGAGGGGATGGGGTTTGACACCCTGCCTAGACGGCTGGGCTGCACCTGGGAGCCTGCAGAGGGGACGAAGACCCCATCCGCGATGGCGGGCTATCTGGTGCTGGCATCTATAATGCTCTTCGCCCTCATCGAAGCTTCCCAGATCCTCAAATTTGCGCTCCTGGCCGAGATCATCCGCGATTTCACCGTCTTCGCTGGCCATGTCCTCATGGGATTGATCATCTTCGCCATCGGCGTTTATCTTGCGAACATAGCCTACAATGCGGTTACGTCCAGCGGCATGAGATCGGCGAAGCTGGCCGCCAACGCCGCTCGGATATCGATTCTCGTCTTCGCCGGTGCCATGGCCTTGAGACAGATGGGGCTCGCCAACGAGATCATCAACCTGGCGTTTGGGCTGCTCTTGGGAGCCATAGCGATAGCCGTGGCATTGGCCTTCGGCCTGGGCGGAAAGGAGGTGGCCTCAGAAGAGATCAGGAAGTGGTTGGAGTCGGAGAGATAAGGGTAGGATCCATCCTATTATTTAAATTTTTTTTATTTTGTCTGCCATTTCGATTGTGGTCTGGGTATTTGACCTCTTGAACGATTTGGCCGCGTAACGATAGTCATATCCCAATACCCCGGTCCAGCCCCGCCGCTCGGGCGAGGCCGACGGCCTCGGCATACTCCCGGAGGGTGATGGGCCGAGAGAGCTCCGGATAGCTGCGGGCCTTGTAGCAGGGACGGTACTGTGCCATGACGTTCAGATAAGTCTCCGGAGAGACCTCCTCGGCGAGGAAGCGGACCACTTCACTGGTCCCCGCCAGGCCCTCCGGCAGGACCAGGTGGCGGACGAGAAGCCCCCGGACGGCGACCCCGTCATCGTCGATCTCCAGGGGGCCGACCTGCCGGTGCATCTCGAGGATCGCCGCCTTCATCACCATTGTGTAGTCGGGGGCGTCGGAGTACTTCTTCGCCGCAGCTTCGGTCCCGTACTTGGCGTCGGGCATGAAGATGTCGAAGATCCCGTCCAAGAGCCGGAGGGTCTCGACGGAGTCGTAGCCTCCGGAGTTGTAGACGAGGGGGACTGAAAGGCCCATCTCCCTCGCCTCGACGAGGGCCTCCAGGATCTGGGGGATGACATGGGTGGGGGTGACGAAGTTGATGTTGTGGCATCCGGCCTCCTGAAGGCAGATCATCATCTCAGCGAGCTTCGTCGGCAAGACCTCCCTTCCCTCGCCTAGCTGGCTGATCTCGTAGTTCTGACAATAGACGCAGGCGAGGTTGCAGCCCGTCATGAAGATCGTCCCCGAGCCATGGACGCCGACGAGGGGCGGCTCCTCGCCGAAGTGAGGGGTGAAGCTCGATACCCTGGCAAGCCATCCACTCCTGCAGTACCCGAGCTCGCCCGTAAGCCGATCGGCCCCGCAAGCTCGGGGGCACAAGTCGCAGCTTTCAAGGTGCGAGAGGGCGATCTCCGCCCTCTCCCGCAAGATCTCCGAGGGCATATGGTTGTAGCTCGCCAAGGGGAATCACCTCAAAAATGGATCTCAAAATGATCTCATCCCTGATGGTAAATACTTTTGGTGGTGGTCTGTTGATGGCCCTAAAACCTCAAATTTGGCTTTTAGCGTCCAGCAGAAAGAGAGTCATCCTCCCGCCCTGCCATAAGAAAGTTAGAAATCAGGATCGCATCATAGGTGATACGTCAAATACAGGTCAGATCGAAAAACGATAAGAGAGATGATCATGAAGACTAGACCACTCAAGAGAGAGGAGTTTGAAGGCAGTTTCAAAGACGAGATCCTGGAGAGGGGACGAAGGTACTTCGAAGAGGATCGGGTGGACGACCCCATCATCGTAGACGGCGTCGTCCTGGCGAAGGTTCACGGCACCGCCACCTACAGCGTCGAGGTCGACCCGGAGAATATGATGTTTCGCTGCTCTTGCCCCTACTTTGACACTTACGGCAACTGCAAACACCTGGCGGCTCTCCTCTACAAGCTCGCCGATGACCCCGAGGTCGAGTCCCTCGACGAGACAAGAAGAATCCTCGAAAGGAAGTCCAAGAAGGAGCTCGTCGCCCTTCTCAACAGCATCATGCGAGCGGAGCCGAAGTTCAGACATCTTCTGACCGGAGACGTCAGTGACCTCAATAGAGAGGTTCGAGGACTGAAAGAAGGGTTCCTCGATGCTGACCCCGACCTATTCGTGGAGAAGGTCGCCTCCATGAGACGGCTGATCATGCTATTCGAAAAGCCGGAATCCCTCGCGCTCTTGAAAGACCTCTTCATCGAGCTTTACCACATGTACTACGACTTCGGGGGCGTCGAATTTCTGGAGGGCGAGATGTACGCGATCCTGAAGACGATCGCGCCCGAGCTGGAGGGGATGGACGAGGGGACCCGCGATGGATTGATGAGAGAGATCCAGGAGATTTACGAGAAGGACGATTCGGTCCTGAAGAGCTTCATGTACGAGCCGGTGGAGAAGTATCTGTAGCTGAGGAGCTCTAAAAGGTGTGTAGCTCTATTTGACGCCCTGGCGATCCATCCGCTCCTGAATATCCCCAGTACCTTCCAGGGGAATTTATATTCCATGCTTTGATGCAATTGTGACGTTGAAGCAAATTGTGACGAGGGTAATAAAATTAAATTAGATGAGGGCATCGACAGGGTGCCCTCATTCATCTCTGCCGATTTTGTCCTGATACCTTACTCGAACTTTACAGCTCGATCATATACGATCTCTGTGTAGGATGGCCCGGTCTTTGTAGACTCCTCCAAGTAAATCCTCCAGGCGATGAAGAGCGGCTGATCCAGGTCTATGCCGTAGCCACCGACGCCGTATGGAACCTCGTAGCAGTACGGTTCGCCTTCGCAACTCCTGGAGAGCTTGTAGACATAGAGGTATTTCGCATTGGGATCGTCGGGGAGGTATTCGTCAGCGGATCCCGTGAAATCCGCGTCGGTGATTGCTGTAACGCCGTTCCATGCATCTGCTCCGTAGGGAACGAAGTTAGAATACGTCGCCTTTCCTGTGGCTACATGGTTGACCCCATAGACGATTATGAATTCGTTGGCGTCGTTGCCCAAGGTGACCTCAGGATCTCGCAAGAAACCGTAGTACTGCGAAAGATCAGGGAAAGGAGGGGTCTTGGAAGAGACGGTTTGGTCTGCTGACCATAGATAGCATGCGTCGTTGTCGGGTCCTACGGCGTCGATTCCTCTCTGGATGGCATCGCTCCCCACGGGGACAGCCATGCTGGTTGGAAGCTCTGTGGCGTTCAATCCGCTGTATTTGTCAAGAATCGCGATCCTCAGCTCTTCAAGATCGTCTATAAGATCAAACTCCGTTGTTCCCGTTCCACGGACCCTTAACTCCGGATAATCGTACGGATCCAGCTCCGCGGATTCGTTGGGAGTAACCCGGAAAACGGTCGCAGGTGTGTTATTGAGGTAACCGTCACCAGCTTGCTTGTCGTTGTATAGGGCTGGCCGGATAAATATGGCGAACGAATCGGAGTCGTCCTCCAAACCCATATTCAACATCGATGAGGGGAGCACCTGGGTATTGATTATGTCGTCGGAATATCCCACCGACTGGGCTGCAGCGCGGATGCGTTGGTCAATGCCTTTGTCGGCCGTAGTTACCACCACCGTCGTTCGGTTATAAGGATCTCCAGACTGCCAATCTGGTGTACCTTCAGTTCTGACGACCAGGTTGTTCACCGTATCGGCCAAGTTGGCGAATAGCCATCGGGTCTCATTTCCGTAAGTCCTGGAGAGCAGATAATGATCGTAACTGAAGTATCTGCACTCCGGGGGGGTTCTTCCTACGAAAACAACGGCTTCATCAGGACGGATTTTCCAGATGGCAGCAGAGTTCAAACTCTTTCCAAGCAATCCAGCTATTTGAGAGACACGTTCGTCCACCTGATAACCAGGGGCAGGTGGCACAAAATATGCCAAATATCGGGTGGAGGGATTATTGCCATATGCAGAAGGCAACACTCCCAGATCATATAACTTGATGAGATCAAAGAAACCCAGATCGCCTTCTTGTACGGTGAAACCATCTTGCTCTAAAGCCTGTCGAAAAGCCTCGACGTCACCTATATCCGCATTCTCTGCAAGGGCGGTTCCCGCCAGCATGATAAATGCGACCACGATTAGCATACGGAGTCTCATATACAGCAGTCCTCCACCACATAAATATCTAATCATAACTATTAAAAACTTTCGTAGAGCAAGAAGGGCTACATTGTGGGATCAAGACCCATGGGCGGTGATTGCTTGTTGGAAATGAGTTTGAATCTTTGAAAGATTTACTATAAAAGTTAAGTTGAGCCGACGCACCCCGTAGCAGAGCTGCGTGACATAAGGCAGAAATCCCTTAAGCCCTCGAAAGACCTCTTCATCGAGCTTTCCCGATGTACCGCGACTTCAGGGGCGTCGAGTTTCTGGAGGACGAGATGCGCGCGATCCTGGAGACGATGACACCTGAGCTGGAGGAGATGGACGAGGGGGCCCGCGATGGATTGATGATATAAAAAATAGGGGGATCAGAGGAACCTGATCCCCTTCGGCATCTCGCCAAACCGCTCCCGGAAGGCCTCGGGCCAGTTCTCGGGATCGAGCCCCTTCTGGCCGAGGAAGGCGCTCGTCCACCGCTCCAGCCCCACGCCGGAGCAGCCGCTCCAGAGCTGCTCGCCGGACTGGGCCTTGACGTTGAAGCCCCGGGGGTACTTGTCGCCGTTGATGGAGAGGTTTTGAAACTCGATCCAGTCGCCGTTGTAGGGGAGGATCGCCTCGTAGTCGACGGTCCCGGCTCCGGTCATCTCCGATAATCCGGATTTGCCCTCCTGGGCCATGAACCAGGGGGTGACCCAGGCCATCCGCCACCGAAGCTCCAGGATCTCCTCGAAGATCCTCGTGTAGCACTCCTTCAGCTTCTCGGCCTCTTCCTTCACCTGATCCTGAGATCCCATCCAGACTATCTCGATCCGGTGGAACTCGTCGACCCTCTCGATCCCGTGAATCCCGCCGCTCTCGTAGCGATGGCTCGTCCCGGACCGGTCGAAGATCCTGATGGGGAGATCCTCATTGGGAAGTGTCCTGCCCTGGAAGAAGACCCAGGAGGGGGGACACTGGGCGTAGCACATCCCGCCGATCGGGTTATCGATCTTCTCCTTGACGAGCTCCACGGGAACCTCTCGCGTCACCTTGTAGTAGTCCATCACCTCTTCCCAGAACTCGGGGTCCCGGGTCTTTGGGGGGCAGACGTAGTAGATCTCGGGGTAGACGCCGAGAGCGTGGCCGCTCTTCTTCCATACGTCCCAGGTGACGAGCTTCGGAAAGATCATCTCTCGATAGCCCAAAGGCTCGATGATCTCCTCGAGGACGATCCTCTCCAGAACCCGAAAGAGATGGGTCCCCTCGGGCCCGTAGATCCACTGACCGCGGCTGGCGCCGTGCTTGATCCAGCCTCGGTTGACAAGCTCCTCGGTGGGGTCACGCTCGAACTTCGGCACCCTCGGCTCGCTCTCCCATAAAAGCTCCCAGTGCTCGGCCTTGCCGCCGTAATCCTCGGCCGCGAGCTTCTCGTCCAGGAGGCTCACGATCCTGTCTGGGACCTGGTTCTTCAAATCCGACTCGTCGACTTCCAGAGAGAGGGTCAAGACCCCGCCCTCGTGCTTCATCTCCTTGACGTGGGGGATCTTGTGATCTATGGACCGCTCGGATGCGACCTCGATCTCGTACTTCGAGATCTCGATGCCTCTGACCCCGACCCTGTACTTCTTGCCGAGAAGATCGGCCAGAGGCCTTCGGAGCCTCAGGACGGCGTCGTGGGCCCTCACGTAACGGTCGCTATCGATGACGACGGATATGTCTGTATTGCCAAGCTTCCAGCTCGTGATCTCGGCACCCTTGCCGTCGGCAGCTCCCTTCTTCAGAATCTCAGCCGCGCCGCCGAAAAACTCTTCGAGGTCCTTCACGGCATCGCCGGCTTCGGCACTCAGCCTGAAGCTCCCCTCCAAATGAAACTTCAAAACCCCACCTCTCTATTCAGCATATCCTCAGCGATCTTGATGTTCATGATCAGGTCGTCGGCGGTGGCAAGAAGCGTCCCCACCTTCTCGGCAGAAAACTCGACCTCAAACTCCTCGTCCCCCACCTCGACTTTCATCCCCGGAAGGTTGTCGGGGTCCAGGGAACTGGCGACCACTCCTGCCATCTCGCCCTGAAATTTCAGCCTTGCGCGCATCATCCTTTATGGCCCTCGGAGAGCTGGCTGCCCACCACCTGATCAACGTGCTTTATGAACTCCTCCTCGGTCCCGATGGGAATCGAGGCGCCGCTGGCGACGCTGTGACCGCCGCCATTTCCGCCCACCTTCTCCGCCCCCTCACGCAGGGCGACGGAGAGGTCGAGGCCATTGAAGACTAGGAGCCTGTTGCCCCGGGCCGAGACCTTGACGATCCCCTCAGACCTGTTCATGAGGATCATCGGCTTGTCGGCATAAAGGTACCGGACCAAAAGGCCGGAGACGACCCCAGCGGCATCCATATCCTCGAGGAGGACGTACCTGACGTTCTCGGTCTCCTGCAGCCGCTCCTGGGCGAGATGGACTTCAGAGAGGGTCTTTGCCTTATAATCCTGGTCGATCTTTCGACACTCTGAAAGGAAGGTCTTATCCCTCATGCAGAGGGTGAGGGCCAAGCCCGTCTCCTCCATTTTGCCGCAGGAGTTTAAGATCCACATCAGCTCGAAGGCGTTCTCTACGATCTCCCTCTTCAGCCTGATCGTCTCCCCGACGACGGAGTCGGCCGCAAAGCTCCCCTGAATGAGGACCTTCAGTACGAGGGCCGTCGAGAGGCGCGAGAGCTCCTTTCCCCCTAACTTGGGGAGGTCGCCTGCAACCCCCACCTCCTCTAGGAAGGCCCGCGTCTTCTCGGGGTCGCCGGAGAAGTCCAGAAGAGGATCGAGGGCGCTTGCGAGGACGGTCTTCAGGGGCCCGTCGTCCATCTTCAGCCCCGGCCTCACCTCCACGATCCCAAAGTTTGCGGCCTCCTCAAGGATCGTCCGATTCGCCCCGATCATCATCTGCCGATCGCCCAGCGCCCCCACCAGGGCGAGCCCCGCCAGGTCCACATTATCCCCCATTTCCCGGACGACGGCGTAGACCGTCCCAGAGGCAGAGAGCTCGAAGGCCCCGTCCACCCCCGCCAGGTGAGGGTTCACGTGGACGCAATTCGGGGTCCCCACGGGGGTGTGATGATCGAAGACGAAGACTTCGCCCTCGATATCCGATATCAGATCAGGCTTTCCGCTCCCCATGTCGCAGAAGACCACCGGCGGCTCGAGGGTGCTGACGAGGGATGAGTCGAGCCTGCTGACCAGGGTGGCGTGAAAGGGGATGTTCGCCCTCCGGAGGGCGGTGCAGATCAGCCCTGCTGAGGTTATCCCGTCGGCGTCGTTGTGGGATATTACCCTTACATTCTCACACTGCAAGAGGGAACTGGCAGCGGACTTTGCCAGTTTCTCCAGCCGTTTCATGTGATTAGCATCTCAGCGGTCTCTGGCCTGTACTGCCAGTTCTCTGGCAGCCGTCCAGTGCCGCGATAGTACTTTGCAAGACGCCGGATCTTGTTCTCGGTAAGCTGGAGCCACCTTCTGTTGTGATGGTCTTTCTTGTTGCTCGCCAGGTGTTTTCTCATGCCGATAGCCTTTCGCATCAGGTTTGCGAGATCCTCAGGGATCTCTGGCACCTCAGCATTCTCCTTCAGGTACCTGGTGAGCTTCGTTCCCAAAATCGGCTTGACGCTGGGAACCCCGTACTGGTCCCGGAGGGTAAGCCCGATCATGGTGGGGGGGACGCCGTTTCCGTAGAGCCTGAGAACGTGCTTCTCCAGCTCCTCTTTGCTCATGTCACACCACTCGGGTGGCGTTGATCGAAAAGGCGGTCTCGATCTCGAGGACCCTTTTCTTCTGGTATGCATTCTGGCCATATCAAATCCTCATTATAATCCAAAGTCAGATAAAGGCGAAGGTAAGCAACCCACCGTACCATGCGATAAAAAGCTTGCGGCCTTCAGGATCAGCTCCTTTCGCTCCAATCCGTATAAACCTTCCTGCTAACTCCATCCTGCTCCTAATTGTCGATATTTTGGAAAATGAGATCTAGAAATCCAGACGGAGAAAGCTAGGATGGGCCCCACGGGCTGCCCTTATATATGCATCGCCCCCATCTCGGATCATGTTCCCACCGTTCTTGGATCCCCTCTTCTACCTCCTGGGAGAGGCGGTCTTCATCCTGGCCGCGGCCGTCCTCGCATCCGCCTTCCTCGGTGCCGCCCTCATAGCCTACTCCTTCAAGACCGGCCACTTCTTCATGGCGAGGATCATGCTGATCTTCGTATGTTTCCTCGAGAACATGATCAAGAGCATCTTCAGGGCCTTCAGGGCCGACGACGCAATCGTCGACGAGGTGGGGATACGGCTCAGAAACTACATCAACGCCGAGAAGTTCGAGGCGGTACCCATGGACGAGCGGGCGATCTTCCTGCCCCAGTGCCTCAGGAGCGTCGATTGCCCAGCCAAGCTCACCCCTGAGGGCTTGCGGTGCGTCAACTGCGGCCGGTGCGAGATCGGCGCGGCCAAGGTCTTCGCCGAGGGTCTGGGGTACAGGTTCTTCGTGGCTCCGGGATCCAGCGTCATAAAGAGGATGATCAAGAAGTACCACCCCCGGGCGATCGTCGGCGTTGGCTGCAATATGGAGATCAAGGAGGGGGTCGACCTCTGCCACAGCTACGACATCCCAGCGGTAGGCGTCCCCCTCCTGACCAGCGGCTGCGTCTCGACGACCCTCGACTGGGACCGGTTCTACGAGGTGATCTCAGACCATCGGGGCTACACCCCAGCGGATGAGGACGAAGATCTGAAGATCAAAATATGCGCGGGCAGGCCCGACAAAAACTGAGCGATATGTTTCGAGCCATCCTCTTTTTGCCCAAACCACTTCAAATCTTCGATCTCGCCGTCGAGATTCAGGACCCTGCCCTCTCCTCCAGAACCCTGATCACCTCGCCGAGCCTGTCTATATCCTCGCCGTAGCCCGACCAGTTACCGGCCCGGAGCTGGTCCTGGGCGGACCTGTAGAGGGACCCCGCCCTAGCCACTAGATCTCCTGTGGATAGATCGTCCCCCTCGACATACGTCGCCCTTCCCTGGACCTCGGGGGCGAGGTCAAAGATCTCTCCGAGGGCGATCTCCAGGCTCTCCTCCATCACCAGCCTGTTGCCGTAGGATACGACCACCCTCCGCAGCTCCGGAAGCTCTCCGACATCCGCCCGGAGGTAGATCGGCTCGACGTAGAGGAGGCTATTATCTATCGGTATCACCAGGAGATTTCCCCTGATGACGGTGGACCCCATCTGGTCCCAGAGGGTCAGCTGCTCTGAGATCTCCGTGGACTGGTCGATCCTTGCCTCGATCTGCATAGGCCCGTAGACGAGCTGGTCCTTCGGGAACCGGTAGACGAGGATCTCGCCGTACTTCGGCTGGTCGCACATCGCCGCCATCCAGCCGATCATATTGTTCCTCGTCCGGGGTGCGAAGGGCTGGATCAGCATGAACTCCTCGCCCGTCTCGCTCTCCGGGATCTTCATGATGACGTAGTAGGGCTCCATCGGCTGGCTCCTCTCCTGGTATATCTCCGTTGGCGTCTCCCAGGCGTCCTCCTTGTTGTAGAAGATCTGAGGGTCGGTCATGTGGTAGTTCTGGTATACGCCAGCCTGGATGGAGAATAGGTCGACGGGGTACCTTATGTGGGCTAAAAGCTCCTCCGACATCGAGTCGATGGAGCAGAAGAGGTCGGGGAAGATCGCCTCGTAGGCCCTGATGATGGGGTCGTCCTCGATGACGTAGTAATTGACCGTCCCGTTGTAAGCGTCGATGACCACCTTCACGGGGTTTCTGATGTAGTTGAACCGCCCCGACGGCTCCGAGTACGGGTAGCGGTCGGATATGGTGTAGGCGTCGATGATCCAGAATAGGCGGCCGTCGGCCAGGACGATGTAGGGGTCCCCGTCATAGGCGAGGAAGGGGGCGACGCTCTGCGCCCTATCGAGGATATTTCTGTGGATCATGATCCTGCTATCCCCCGTCAGCTCTTTGCTGAGGAGGATCTTGAGGCTCATCTGCCTGTAGGCCATGAGGAGCTTCATCACGGGGTCGAGGAGGACGCCCCCCGTCCCGGCGTAGGTGGTGTAGACGTTCTGATCTCCCAAGGGGTAGTCGAACTCCAGGACGTTCGTATTGGTGATGACGTAATCCTTCCGCCCTTCGCCGTAATAGATCTCGGGTCTATCGATCTCCCCGACGACCGACTCCGGTGGGATGTTCTTGACGAAGTAATCCGGAAGGCCCTCCTCGGTGGCCGTATTCACCGGGCTCATGGCCACACCGTAGCCGTGGGTGTAGAAGAGGTGGACGTTCTGCCAGGTCTTCGCCTGATCCGGCAGCTTCTCGGTGGATATCTCCCTCGCCGATACCATCACCTGTCTCCTCTTTTCGTCGATGACGTACCTGTCGACGTCGGCGTCCAGAAACTCGTAGTAGAGCCTAATCTCCTGGAGCTGCTTGTAGGTGGTGAGGAGCGGCCTCCAGTCCCAGATCCGGATGTTATCGACGGTATCCGAGTTGATCCTGATATCGGCGCCAGTGAGGTTGTAGTCCACCGGAAAATCCTTCACCTCGACCTCGTCGAGGGCGTAGGCGAGGCGAGTATAGTAGATGTTGTGGGCTATGAAGGGCCTCTCCATGGTGAGCTCGTTGGGGGCGACGCTGTACTGCTGTACAACCACAGGGTATATCGTCCCGGCGGCCCCCGCCCCCACCACTAGAACCGCGATGGCGAGGGGGATCCTGGGGGACCTCTTCCCTGCGGCGACGGCAAAGAGGAGGAGGGCCGATATGGCGGCGACGGCGGCGAAGACGTAGAGGAAGGGAAGGCGAGCGTGGACGTCGGCGTAGCCTGCACCGTAGACGACGCCACCGCCGGTGTAGAGGAGCTCGTATCGGTCCAGGAGGTACCGGATAGAGAAGAGGAGCGCCAGGATTCCCAGAATCGCTCCGATGTGGCCGATGGCCCTTTCGGGGATCGACCTCGCAATCTCAGCGTAATCCCTATCCACCGGGTCGAAGATCATCCGGTCTGCGTGGAGATAGAGGTAGGCTCCGGCCGCGATTGCCAGGTTGATCACGGCCGCAACGAAGATCGCGTACCAGAGGGCCCAGACGAAGGGAAGGGTGAATACGAAGAACCCGACGTCCATCCCGAATAGTGGGTCAGGCACCCCGAAGGGCTGGGCGTTCAGGGCCAGAAGGACCCTCTCCCACCCCCCCTGGGCCACAAGGCCGAAGAATATCGATAAAAGAACCACGACCCAGGAGAGGTATCGAGGTCTTTCGCCCACGAATTTCAGGTTCGCGAGGCTCACGGCCAGAAAGGCGAGGGCCGAGACCAGGAATAGGAGGGCCCTCGCTGCGATCATCGTCTCGTAGACGCTGGAGTATCCGAGGGTCGCAAACCACCTCAATTCCGTCAGGATGTAGGTGATCTGACCTGAAAATACCAGAAGAAGTACCAGGGCCGCCAATAGCCCTCTTTCAAACCTCATAAAAACTCCCCGAAAATTCCCAAACTCAGAAGAGCCATCTCGTTAACCGCCATCGCAAAACACCTCCAAAGTCCAACGCCGCCGGAATCAGCATATTCGAAGACCGGAGGGTCCTGATATATATCTTTCGTCAAAATGATCCGGAGGCGAGAGGAAGACGAAGAGGCGATGACGATTCGCAGCTGGAGACGATTCGCAGCTGTATGCGAAAAATATTAAAAGGAAGTTTACTCACTCGATAGAGATGGCCTCAGAGGGACAGGCCTCAACACAGGTGCCGCACTCGGTACATTTGTCGGCGTCCACCACTGCTATCTCTTCATCGTCCAGCTTGATTGCGTTTTCTGGGCACTCCTCGACACAGGTTCCGCAACTTACACACTCATCTCTGTTGACTACTGCCGGCATTACAAATTCCTCCAAAGTTGCCTAAGTTGGCAAATTTACAGTCCTGGATATACGATATATAACTTTCGTTGGGGGCTTTCTGGTCAGAAAGAGTCGAAAATGTGCTCTCCATTGTAGAAGAGCACATTTCTTGCTCGGTCCTCTGATCAGCTCAGGTCCGAGTACCGGTTCCGATCTTTAAGCTCCTGTTTTTTTGCCTCGTTCCACCCGCTCACCGACTGGAGGTAGCCGGTCACCCTTGAGAGGTGCTCCAGATGGTCTGACCCGCAACACGGACATTCCTCCCTCAGGCCGGGAGCGACGTGGAAGCAACTGAGACAGACAGTCATGTCCCGGGTGAAGGCGAAGTAGCCTATCTGGGTGCTCCTTGCCAGGTTCATGGCGAAGTCCATCAGCCCCTCAGGATCGGGAGCTGACTCCCCGAGGAAGATGTGGAATATGTTCCCGCCATCTACGATGGGGAAGAAGATGTGCTCAAGCTTTGCCCTCTCGAAGATGGAGACGTCCAGGGATGTAGGGACGTGGGTCCCGTTGGTGTAGTAGACGGGAAGGTCCCGGTTCGTCTGGATCCTGGTCATGGCTGTCTCAAGATCGCCCTTGACCACCTTCATGGCGCAGTCCCGGAACTCCTCGGAGAGGAGGTCTGAGACCGCAAACCTTTGGACCACCGTTTCCGCAGGGGTCCTGGCGAGGGCGATCGTCATGCAGTGGCGCTGGGATAGCTCCTTTGAGTAGATCTCCATCTCGGTCATCGCCCTTACCGCCAGCTTCCAGGCCTCCTTCGATTCGTGCATCTGGGATCCGGTGTGGAACTGAACCATCTCATTGACTCCTACGACTCCGATGGTATAGACGAGCCCCTCCAGGTCGACGGCCACCGTCCCCTTCTTTCCCGTCTGGGGATCCTTCGGTCTCTGGGTGGCGAAGGGCATCCTCCGGTTCGCAACCACCTGGTTCATCCATTCCCGCTTCACCTTGAAGATCTCGACTGCCTTATCCATCAGATCCCGGAGGTACTCGAAGAGGAGGTCGTCGTCGCTCCGAGCCAGGTAGGCGGCCCTCGGGCAGTTGAGGGAGACGACCTGCCAGGAGCCCATCGAAAAGTGCTTGCCATCCTTGAAGAGAAGCTTGTCGTCAAAGTCTGCATCGCTCTCGAAGGTGGCGGCGAACTGGTAGGCACAGCACTGGTAGCAGCTGATCCCCTTCCCGGCGCCTCTGTAGGCCGGAAGCTGGTTGTCGTAGTAGGGGGTGCCGAACTTGGAAGCGAGCTTGAAGGTTAAGAGGTAGAGATCTCTATAGGTCGGAAGGTCTGGATGGGCGGCGTTGAACTCATCGTCCTCGACCATGAAGTCGGGCTCGATGGAGATCTCGGGCTTTGGGAAGTTGAAGGGCTTGCCCCAGTAGTCCCCCTCCATCATCACCTCCATCAGCGCCTTGAAGCCAAGGCGAACCTCCTTCTCGAACTCGCCATAGGTCTTGAGGGGGGCGGAGTCGCCGTCCCAGACCTTCCCCTTGTAGACGACGGGCTTCTCCCGCCAGAGCTTCGGGACTCCGGGGCTGAGCTGGACAGATGAGAAGACGACCTGGCCTCCCCGGGCCACCATCATCTGGGTCATCTCGTAGACGAACATCTGCATCAGCTGGCAGATCTCAGAGTAATCAAGCTCTTCGAGGTAGGGGGCGAGGAAGGTGAGGAAGTTGTAGAATCCCTGGCCTCCGGCGAAGTTCGTCTGGGCCGAGGCGAGGGCCTTCACCGCGTGGAGCATCGCCACCTCTGGCTTCTTCGCGGGGCCCGCTACGCTGGCCTTCGTCCCAGATCCGTCGGGCATGAGGCCGTAGTAGAAGAAGTAGCGGAGGTCCCAGTCCTGACAGAAGGGGCGGGTGCCGAAGTACTCCAGGTCGTGGATGTGGAGGTCGCCGGCCAGGTGGTGGTCTGAGAGGTAGGGCGGTATGAGGAGGAGGTACTGCTCCTTCGATATCTTGTCCGCCTTCTTCTTATGGCTCGTCTCGGCGTTCTCCTGAAGGTTCGCGTTCTCGTGGGCCTCGAAGCCCGAGCCTACGTCGATGAGGTGGGCGTCGTAGACGGGTGTCCCAACCCGGGTGCAGATGTTCCTCCACTCCAGATGGTGCCTCTCCAGGAGGATGACGTTCACGATCTCCCTCACCAGGGGGCCGGAGAGAAACTTGACGTCCATCCACCTGATCCGCCGCTCCACCTCCCGAGCGATCTCCCTCGCCTCCTCCTCGGAGATGCCTGGGATCCGGTAGAACTGCTCGGAGAGCTTCGTCTCCCGCAGGAGCTGGTTCATCACCGCCTCCTTGTTCCACCTCATCAGGTGGCCGTCGGTGGTCCTGACCATCGGCATCTCCGATAGGGAGACGCCCTCCAGCGTTATCTGCTGCGTTTTATGTCCGTTAACCCTCCGATTCAAAGACTTATACCCCCGATGAGATGCGGCAGAAGGTGCGAAGAATTTCTACCCCCTGATGGCGCAATCTTCAACTATTCTTGTAAGGGGCCTAAATTTATAACCCCTTCGGCCGACATGACCTAAATTTATAATTTAAGTTCACCGAGAATTCGAGCTCCTCGCCAGCTGGCGTTCACAACTCTTCATCGATATTTAAAGCCGCTGAAAATGAAGAATAATTCGGGGTTTCAGCCCTTAAAAACCAGATATTCCAGGGGGATATCCCACCGCGAACCTTTTTTAACGGATCGTTGAAGGATAGCCCCCCTCTGAATCCATCGCGAATCAGTGACTGCCTATCTTCCGCTATTTTTGATTATGATGAGACTACATAGATCATGATTGGGCATCTCTGCCGCTCTGGAGGGCCTCAGCATACTCTGCGAGGACGGCGAAGAACTTCTTCGCCCTCCGATGGTAGGCCTCCTTCTTGACCGCCCCGTTCTCATCGAAGAGATCCTGGACGCGAGGAAAGTAGAGGACCTCCCCAGTCGGGAGCATGTGGAAGCGTGCGCAGGTCGCGACGAGATGCTCGATCATCCGGGCGCCTCCAAATACCCCAGAGGAGACACCGCAGATCCCGACGGGCTTTCCGAAATACTCCTCGTAAAGCATGTCCAGCATCATCTTCAGCTCCCCGGGGTAGCCGTGGTTGTACTCCGGGGAGACGATGACGATCCCATCGGCCCTCAGAACCACACCCATCAGCCTCTTCGCCGCCTCGGAGGTCTTGGTGTCGTCCGTCGCGAGGAGCCGGTAGTCGCGGACGTCGATGATCTCGCTCTCGAGGCCGAACTCGGCGGCCTTCGCCAGCATGAAACGGGCAACCTTCTCGGACTCGCGTCCCTCCCGGGCGGTCCCGAGGATGATGGGGATGTACATGGGAATCTATTTCTTGGTCAAGATATGAATATCCTTGTCTCTCGTCTCGACCCGGAAGGTCTGCCGCAGCTGTCGGCCGCCCGACGGACGCGGAAAAGAGGATCTGAAAATGACGAAAAGAACTCGCGGAGAGGTCCAGCATATAAACCCCGAGGGGCTCTCAAAAAATCCAGCCTTCACCCAAGTCGTCATCGTGGCCGGCCCGGCTAAGACGATCTATGTCGGGGGGCAGGATGCCGTCGGCGCCTCGGGGAATATAGTCGGAGAGGGCGACATCGGACGCCAGACGGAACAGGTCTTGAAAAACATCCAGACGTCGCTAGAGGCCTGCGGCGCGGACCTCGGTAACGTCGTCAAGTGGAACGTTTACGTGGTCGAAGGCCAGCCCCTCCAGGCGGGCTTCGAGGCGTTCATGAGGGTATGGGGCAGGCAGCCAAACCCGCCAGCGATCACAGCCGCCTTCGTCGCTGGGCTCGCCCGTCCGGAGTTTCTGGTGGAGATCGACGCCATCGCCGTGGTGATCGAGTAGGACCTAATATTCTCTGATCATGAATATGATCATGAAAAGGGGCTTCCTATCAACCGATAGCGTTGAGGAGATGGTATCTGCTAGACTTATAATTCATCATTCCGCCAACGAGCAATCTAAAGAACGTAAAATAATCAATATCCGCCATCCGCAAGCGCATCGACGACCCTGTGCATCTAAGGCTATACGAGAAATAGCCGCTGTTTGTGATTCCCATCAGATCGATGTCGGTGAAAACAGGCTGAATGAATATGCGTTTGGATGAAGTAGATGAGGCCGATGGTCGACGCAGAGCCTAATAAAGAATGCCCTTTGGAAGGATGGCTCACCGAGCTGGAGAAGATCGAGATTATGGTCTTGCTGGATGGAGAGAAGGTTTGAAAACGAGACTTCGACTTCGGACCGACATGAGCGGCCGGGAGCTGTGGCGGCTCTGGCGCGATCAGTTTGACGACGATCTAGCGGCCCTGGCCGAGGCGGTCTGGGCCGCAAACAAGATGGTGAAGACGGAATCGCCCGACGATAGGGACCGGTTCTACGCCCTCAAGGACGAGTTCATCCTCAGGTACGCCACCAGCGGCCGGCGGGTCCGGGATGAGCCGCCGCCTCCCTGGTATCACGGGACCCAAGGCGCAGTACGGACCCTTTACTGTTACCGAGTCCAAGTTGGCGAGAGGGTCTACAGGCTCCACAGCTATCTCCGGCCCCTGGAGGTGGAGCCGAACCTCTCCGAGGACGGGGATGAGATGGGCGGCTCCTCCGTCGACGAGTGGTCGTGGCTCCCTTTATCTTACGAAGAGCTTTACAAGATGCTCGCGAGCTACGCCAAGGACCGTTGGGGTTTTTCGGCGGAAGGGTCGATCTGACACCTTAAGTTAGGGGGCGGATCGGTTCGTCTTTCAAGGAGGTTTAATGATCTGCAGTCGGGCAAGAGACCTATTTTCATGGAGGTCGACCTTCGCTGGGCGCGTGCGGGCGTACTATTCTTCTGATCTTTGACGAGATCTTTCAGCTCGCCCGGGGTCATGGTTGCCCTCACTTCTTCGGTCAGACTCATCAGACCGAACGTATCTCCAGATCCTGCATTCGTCACCATCAGGAAAGTTAAGTATATACTCTTCGAGGCTGACCTGATTCTGGGGTAGACCATAAGATGGTCAGGACGGAGGACGATGGATGACCGATCTATTAGATGCCTTATTTGAAGCTTTGATGACCGGCGCCGAGAGAGCAGATGGCCTTCTTCAGAGGAACGGGGCAAAGGCCGCCTTCCTCGCCCTCCCTGCGGCGGTGCTGATTATATACGCCTTGGCGCCCGGGCCTTATGAGCCCGATACGCCTTGTCCTATGGACAACACGTCCCGCATCGGTCTTGCCCCGCCTCTGTGGTGGGTCGGTGGGGCCCCTCGAACTCCCGTCCTTTCTTCTATGGGGCTTGACCCCAACTCCCGGATCAGCTATAGCGTCCTCCTTGGCCCCTCCGGCGAGGAGATGGAGGTGGCAGGTACGACCCACGGCGGCCGGGAAAGAGAGAACCTTCGCGTCAACATAACGACGCCACTAGATCCCGGGACCGTCTACCTCTGGCAGGTTGTGGCTAAAAACCGTCTCAAAACGAGTAGAGAGAGTGAGATCTGGACCTTCAGCACGCGGGCACTGCCGGAGATCGAACGTTTCGAGGTTGATAGGTCCGCGGTGGACCTGGGAGAATCCGTGAACCTCAGCTGGTCTGTGATCAATGCGAGGGATGCCGAGATCGAGCCTGGCGTGGGCGTGGTGGCTCTCACGGGCGAGATGAGCCTCCCGCCCCAGGAGAACGTCACTTACATCTTGACGGCCATAAACTTCGCCGGGGAGGCGAAGGCTTCGGTGGATGTGGCCGTCCTAGAGCCCAAGGTCATCGACTCTATGGCAGGAGGCTGGAGCACCCTCGAGGACGGCATGGGCTCCGTCGTCCAAGACATAAGGTCCGTTTCGGGGGTCGGAGAGAACGCCACCAGAATATCTTATGATTTAGTTCCTGGAGGCTGGGTCGGGATCACCAAGACGGTCTCCAAGAGGAGCGGCACCGGCAGTCTGAACCTTGCCAGAACCGATGGTATCACCTTCTTCTGGAGAGGAAGCAGCACCGGCAACGCACTTGAGCTCCGGTTGAAAGACGTGAGCGGAGCGATCATTGGCCGCTCCTTTGAGGGGGCTTCCATCTCCTCGGGCTGGACGCCCCTGGTGGCGGAATACGAGGAGTTCAACTGTATCGAGGTTGTAGGGGTCGAGCGCAAAGACGCGGCCTTCAACTTTGGCAACGTTACGGCCGTCTATTTCATCGTAAGAGACCGCGAGAATCAGGAGTTTGGAAGCTCGGGCTGGATCGCCATCGACGAGCTGGAGGCGATCAGCCGGGATGAAAGTCAGATCGAGATCTGAAGATGGGGTAAAAAGGCGATCAGAACCCTTACTCAACCATCTTTTTTTCTCTTCTCCAATCTCTCGGCCAGGGACTCTGCATACTTGAAGTAGTTACAGGTCGGCTTTCCAACAGGAAGGATCCTGCCCCGGATCTGTCTCCCTTCGACCTCGATCTCGGCCACCGATGGCGCTGAGAGGCGGGGCGCCACGGGGCTTCCAGGACAAATAAGGAGGCGACTCCCGCGCTCCACCAGGGGCCTGTGAATGTGGCCGAATACGAGGGCGTCCACCTCCATCTCCCTCGCCAAAAGATCGGCACCCGTGAGGTCAGCGGAATATGAGGCCCGGTGGACGAGGCCGATCTTAACATCTTCCACCTCTATGACCCTCCTCTCGGGGAGGAGGGACTTCAACTCCGGAAAGTCGGAGTTGCCGCATACCGCCTCGAGGGGACCGAGATCACAGAAAGCCTCGTAGACCTCTAAGCTCACAAAATCCCCGGCGTGAAGGACGAGGTCGGCTCCTTCCGTCAGATCTACGAGCCTCTCTGAGACCTCCGATGAGAGCTCAATGTGGGTATCGGAGACGATGATGATCTTTTTCATGCGTGAAGCCTTTTCATCCCCGCCTCTTCGATCCCCAGATACTCGGCCCCCACTGCGACGACGCTGTTGGTGAATATTGAGGCGTTGATCTCAAATATAGGGTATCTGTGCATGCTGTACTCCGAGACGAGCCAGCTGGTGGTACTGTGACTGCCGCATATCTGGTCCAGGTACCTCTCGGAGATGGGTATGAAGACGATGTCGTCTTCCCGCCCCCTCACCCTCATCAGCTCCACCAGCTCTGAGGAGGGGTTTGTGGTTATCGGCAAAACGTCTGCTCCCCTCTTGAAGGCGCTCTTGACCCCTTCGAGGCACTCATAGGTGTTACCGCTACCAGTGATGGGAACATAAACGTCGCCGATTTGAAAGCTCGGGGTGTTGAAGTCCCTCTCCCAGTAGCTGGTCTTGTTGAGGTGGGTGAACCTCATCTCGAAGGCCCTCGCCACAAGCCCTGACCTCCCCACGCCGCCTATGATGTATCTGCCGCTTCTAGGAAAGAGCCTCTCAAACCATCGCGTGAGCCGTTCCTCGTCTATCCGGGAGATGAGCTTGCACTGGGCCGCAAAGTCCTTTATCGTGGAGAGGTAGCTCTCGCAGGCCTCGTCCCTCTCACCATCGATCCTGGCCTGGATCTCTTTGAAGACGGCGTTGAGGAAGGCGAGCACCTCCAGCTCGAACTCAGTTCCCATGGGGGAGAGCTTGGAGGTTCGAGTCATGTCCTCGTCGTACTTCGTCTTCCCCTTTATCACTAAAATCGAGCCGTTCTCGTAGTCCTCCACCAGCCGATGGGCTGTCCCATCCTCGTTGGCGGTGATCAGCCTCATATCCCCCCCTTGGTTTATTATGTCCTCGATGTACTTGTTCACTGCGGGGGTCTCGCCGGACCCCGAGACTGCGATCCCCAGGTTCTTCCTCGTATCTCGGAAGTGCTTCTGAACGGGATCCTCCATGGTGCAGGGGAAGGCGTTGAAGTGGTTGTAAAGGAGCTGGAGAAAGCTATAGAGAGAGAGGGCGCTCCTCCCTGCTGCGAGGCCGTAGACGAAGTTCTTCTCGTCTTTTGCGCTCAAAAACGACGCCAGCGAATCGGAGAAGCCGTTTACGCTCTCCAGGTCGAGCCGTTCCAGTTTCTCTATAAACGAGCACTGGAGGACGGTAGCATCTTTGTAAGTGTCGAAGAGACCTGCCATACAAGAGAAAAAGTCAGGCGAGGGAAAGATAATAAGCCTTTGCCCTTCAGCTTATAATCTCCGATAGTCTCCCCTGGTCTCTTGCGAGGCTTATCTCCTGGGCGATCCTTCTGCCGTTGGAGAGGTCCTTTTCGATCAGGTCGGAGTAGGGGGAGCCTGAGATGAATACGTTGGTTCCTGCTACGATCCGCGCCGAGATCTCGAAGACCTTGAACTTCAGGTCGTCGGTGACTATCGTCTCGAGGCAGAAAGGTCCTATCATCCCTCCGAAGAGGTCAAAAGATGCCTCGACGACCCTCTCGCCGAGCTCGAAAGCCTTCGGGAGGAGCGATTCTCTCAGGACGAGGGGGATGTTTCCGGTGACGACGAAGCTGGGGAATATCCCTGCCGCCTCCAGCTCGTCCATCGAGCCTATCCTGAATATCTCGTCGGCGTTGCTCTCGACCCTCCGATCTATCCCCAGCATCTCCAAAGTCCCCTTGCTTAGGGAGTATCCGGTGGACCGTATGGGGGAGTAGAAGTAGTGGATGTAGTACCGGGTTCCCAGGATGAACTCCTGGATGGTGTGCCGCTGGGACGAGTCCACCTTGCTCAGGTACTCTCCCTTGCTCTTGGATATAAAAAAGCCCTTGCCGCCCTTGGCGCCGTGGTACTTGACTATCACCGGTCGGTCGATCTCCTCGGGGGTCGCAAACCTCATAGGGAGGTCGATTCCCGCTTTGAGAAGCCATTCCCGCTCCATCTCCCGGTCGCTCTCCCAGCCGAGAGACTTCCGGTTACCGAAGGTCGGAACAGGCATATTCTCGAACTTCTCGGCGCCCAGATACTCCACCAAGGATCCGTGGGGCACCACTATCGCATTCTTCTCCACGAGCCGGTCGCTCTCATCGAGGAGGGCCCCGTAGCCGTCGAGGCTCAGAAAGGAGTCGGGCTTTGCCAGGGGAAAGGCGTCGTAGAACTTTGGCGGTCGGCCCAGACATATCCCCAGGGTCTTGAAACCCTCCTGGCGAGCTCCATGAAATATCTGTAGGCTGCTATGAGAGCACACTGTGGCAATAGTTAACTCGTTTGGATTATATCCTTCCAAAATTTCTTGTATTTTGCTCTTGTCTATCATATATATAACCTTTGGAATGAAATGGTATGATCCACTGGTACATAAGCCCTTCGACAGGACCAAAATTGCTCAGCATCGAACATTAGGGATGGATCGATCATCTTGATATCATGGGCGCCATATGCTATCCCTGAATAGGTTAAAATATCTTAGGCGGGACCCACCTATTATGCGCGCTTCTTTCAGGAGAGATACCTCCGAAACAGAAGTTGAAGTCTCCTTGGACCTCGGGGGGTCGGGATCTTCAGCTGTCCAGACGAGGCTTCCTCTCCTCGACGAGATCCTCAAGATCGTAGCCCAAGCGTCGGGATTCGATATCGTGGTCGAGGCCAGGGGTGACCTGCCCACTGGTGATCACCACATCGTCGAGGACGTCGCCATCGCCCTGGGATCGGTTCTGGCGAAGCTGGTCGAGGTGGGGATCGGAAGCTCCACTGTGCCCTCCGGAGAAGCTCTGGCCTTCGCAGCCATCCGTTTTGGGGCTCCAGGATATCGGGAGGACGTCAAGTTCCAAGAGACGTACCTGGAAGGTGTCCAGCTGGAGAATATCGGCCATTTCATGAGGACTCTGGCCTACAATGGGAGGTTCACCCTCCATCTCAGAGCCTCGGGAGGCGACGACTGGCAGAAGGTTGAGGCTCTTTTCCTCTCTCTGGGTCGGGCCCTGAGGAGGGCGGTCGAGGACGGAGAAAGGCAGAGATAAAATAACTCAAAATGCTAAAAAACCCAAAATACTCAAGAGGCCTTCTGTATCGGCTCGATGAAGATCTCCGAGGTCGCGATGGCGTTTCCGCCTCTTGCGGTGTTTATGGATATGACGATTATATTCCTCACATCGATATCCATGTAGTTCACGTCCGTCGGGACCGTCTTAAACTGACCTTGGCCTGTGACGGTATTGCCCCTCTCGGTGTTGATCGCCACTACGCCCTGGAAGGTCTCTTCGTCATCGGGATCGTCGAAGAGGGATACGCCGGTGAGGTCGGATAGTGAAGAATCGAACTTGGTGCTCCTCTTCAGATCACCGGGGCTGAATATGCCGGCCTTTGCTGACGAGCCACCTTTGGCGAAGTCCTCAAGGGAACTTTTTACCATGTTGAGGGACTCGGGGTAGCTCCGCTCCGCTGCCGTTGGGAGCGGTCCTGCCGACGCGACGTCGCACGCCGGAACAAAAATGAGGAGCGTGCTCATCAGCACGAGGCCGATGAGCCGACAATTGTTCTCCATCTTTTCCCTATTTCAGGCACTGGGGTTAATAGTCACCGCCAACGGCGGGGCCCTGGGTCGAACATACACTTATCGTGTTCTTAGCAGTTGCGTAACCGGTGGCAGTAGCGAACTGGTTGCCGGAGGATATCATCTCTATGTTTATTAGATCTGGGCTACCCTCCATCATCACCTGATCAGCGGCATCACAATCGCATTCGACTAGGGGGAACAATCCCTGAAATGCCGCCGATCCTGCCGTCTGGTCTTTCTTTACCAACAGATCATTGCTGGCTTTGCCATTCCAGAAGGCGAAGGCTTTCTGCTCACCAGAGCTGACAGAGTCAAAGTTCATGTTGGCTGGCCAGGCGCCGAAAGAAATGTCTCCGGCGTTGAAGTCCACCGGGCCGCTTGTTCCGGTACACTGTGCTATTGCTGGAGCGGCAAAGAATGCTACCACCAGCACTAATAGCGCTGCAAATTTCTTTATACTCTCACCCCTTCATTGCGTGATGACTCATCTTAGACGACAATCATATTTGTATTTTTTGGTATACGGAGCCGGATTGGATGTCTACACTTCCAAACTCGTTTATGAGCTTCGATGAAAGATTCGTTCAGCAAGGTATGACCTCTCCTGTGAGATGGTATGCCCCGTTTCATCGTTTAATCAAAACTTGTAAATAACCTCCCCGATTATGGGTGAGAAAAACGATGGAGGGAGGGTGTCACTGAGGTTAGATCGAGGAGGTGTGAAGGAGCTTGCGTCCGTCATCGCCGTATTTCTTCTCGGCCTCCTTGTGCGGATGGCTCCCCTGAGGGGCGCCACCATCGACGGCGATATCTTATTCTACGGCTCAGACTCCTTCTACCACATGCGGAGGGTTCTCTACACCGTCGACCATTTCCCCCACACCCTCTGGTTCGACACCTTCCTCAACTACCCTCGAGGCCTGGAGCTGATGTGGCCGCCACTCTTCGACCAGCTCATCGCTGGGACCGCCATCCTCTTCGGGGCCGAATCCCAAAGAGAGATCGAGATCGTGGGGGCGTTCGTTCCACCGATCCTCGGCTCTATGACCATATTAGCCCTCTACTTTCTGGCCCGGGAGCTCTTTGGGCGCCGAGTGGGGCTCATATCTGCCCTATTCCTGGCCATAAACCCCCAGCATGGGAGCGCCACCATCTTCGCCCGGCCGGATCACCACGTCCTTGAGACCTTCCTTCTGGTGACCGCCCTCCTCTTTCTCGTCTTGGCCCTGACCAGGAATGACAGGAATCTCTGGTTTGCGGCCATTGCCGGAGTTTTTTTGGCGGCCATCGCTTATACTTGGTATGGGGCCGCAGCTTATTTTTCGATATTTCTCGTCTACCTCCTGGCCCAGACAGCCATCGATATCCGGAGGAGGGAATCGTCGAGAGATACGACTGAGATCTTCTCTGTCGTCTTTGGGGTTGCAATGATTCTGATCTTGCCTTTCTGGAAAGAGACGTGGATGATGCCCTCCTTCCTCGCTGTGGCAGGAATGCTTCTGATGTTATTTGCGCTCAGGATACTTTCCCATTATTTCATAAGAAAAGGCCTGCACTGGGCCGGCCTTCTCCTCGCCGTCGCGGCCTTCGGATATCTTCTCTACGTATCGGTCTACGCCCTCGATCGGTTTGTGGGAAGCTACCACATCCTTTTGTCGGGCCTGGGCTACTTCTTTGGAGGCCCCCTATCCCAGAGGGTTTCAGAGGCCGCCCCCCTTTACTCCTCTGTGAGACCCATTTCGGTTCTTGGGTTCAATCTGACGATCGCGGTGATGGGCTTCGCCTACCTGTGGCGTTCAGACATCGATCGGCCTCAACTGCTGTTTCTCACATCAGCAGTCTTCCTCCTGTTCATCACAGTATTTCAGAACAGATTTCTCTACGTATTCTCAGCATGCATGTCGATTCTTATGGCCTTATTCTTCTTCCGGGCTTCAGAAATAGTGAAAAGTTTGGGATGGTTCAAAAATGATGATGCAGCATCCAAATTCATTCCCTTGGCTCTTTTAGCCCTCCTCATACTCCCCTCAGCCGCGAACGTTACAGACGCCTTCGAGGTCAGTCCGACCATCGTCGAATGCAGCTGGAACCGCCCTCTTTTCTGGCTGGAGGAGAATACTCCGGAGACTTTCGGCTTTGAAGACCCCAGCCAAGTTCCCGATTACGGCGTCCTGTCATGGTGGGATCGAGGCAACTGGATCCTCTACATATCCCGAAGGCCTGTGGTGGCAAACGGCTTTCAGGCCGGGGCCGAGGATGCGGCACGGTTCTTCCTATCCGGTGACGAAGGAGAAGCCCTCAGGATCCTGGATGACAGAAGGGTGATCTACGTCGTCACAGACTCGAGGATGGTGGGGCCGGGCCTATTGGCGATGGCTCTATGGAAGGGCGAAAAGCCAGCCGATTACGTCAGCATCACCGATGACGTCTATGGCCACACCGAAAAGTTCCTGAAAACCACCCTTGCTCGCTGCCACCTCTTCGACTGCCAGGGCATGAGCCATCTCCGGCTGATATACGAGCATTCAACGGAGGCGTCGGGCCCTTCAGCAGATCAGGTAAAGATATTTGAGAGGGTTTCGGGCGCGACGATTTCAGGGACGGCGTCCGATGGGACCGTTGCGGCGACCCTCGACCTGACGACGGGCCAGGGCAGGAGCTTTAGGTACACCAAGATCGCAACGGTCCGAGATGGTCGGTATGAGATGACGGTTCCCTACTCTACGGAAGGGATGGGCCAAGTTCATGCCATAGGTCCCTACGTTTTATCTTCCGACGGAAGAGTCCTTTTTGTTGATGTCGGCGAAGAAGACGTTCTCCAGGGGAAAGTAGTAGCTGCCGACTTTTGATGCTCAGATCGTCCCGGTCTTACAATAGATTTTATCCCGGTTTATAAAAATTGAAAATTGAGAGGTCCGCCTTCGTTAAAGGCGGATCTACCAGTATTGGATGGCGAAGATGGGAAATCGACGCTTCACCTCACGCTTCTTGCGCCCGCCTCCAAAATCTCGAGGTTGAGGGGTATCAGCTTCGGCTTCTTGGCGAAGGTCTTCTCAAGAGCCCCGCCAAAGGCCCCCTTGGGAAGTCCCAAGTTGCCCGCTTCCATCAGTGCCCCGAACATCACAGTGTTCGCGGCCTGTTCTGCCCCCTTGCTCAAAGCGATCTCCGTTGCCGGGACGGGGATTGCCCTCACCTCCTCCGGAGGCTTGAAAGCCCCTATCAGGGCGTCGTAGAGGATCAGGCCGCCCTTTTTGACGTCGGAAGCGAACTTCTCCAGGGAGGGCCGGTTGAAGGCGACGAGAACGTCGGGGTTATCGACCACAGGAGATCCAATTCTCTCACCTGAGATGACGACGGAGCAGTTTGACGTCCCTCCCCTCTGCTCCGGGCCGTAGTCGGGGTACCAGGAGACGGACCGACCAGACCGATAAGCTGCCTGGGCAAGAGCTAGTCCCATGCTGAGGACGCCCTGACCGCCGAAGCCCGCTATCTTGACCCCCTTGATCTTGAAGTCGGGGTCGGACAGTACCTCGATCGCCTCCTCCCCGGCAAGGCCGAAGATAGAATCGAGGGAGGCCTTTGAGAAGTCGCTCTCATTCCTCGCGATCGGCTCCGCCTCGCTGGATCGGTCCCTGAAGACCCTCAGGGGAAACTCCCTCTCCATCTCTTCGTTCATGAACTTCTCGACTCCCCTCACGTCCATCCTCAGGATGGTGGGGCAGGGCGAGAGAAACTCGACGAAGGCGTAGCCCTTCTTGTCCTTCTGGATCTCAAGGGCCCTCCTCACAGCGCGACGGGCCTTCCGGATATGGCTTATGTTTGAAAGGGAGACCCGCTCTATATAGACCGGTGCCTTGAGAGTGTCGAGGATCTCGCAGATGTGGATCGGATATCCGGAGTCTCGGGGGTCTCTCCCGGCCGGCGTCGTCGCCGTCACCTCGCCCACCAACGTCGTCGGTGCCATCTGGCCTCCGGTCATCCCGTAGACGGTGTTGTTCACGAAGAAGACCGCCATCTTCTCTCCCCGGTTTGCGGCTTGGACCGTCTCGTTCAGTCCTATGGAGGCGAGGTCGCCGTCTCCCTGGTAGGAGATGGGGATGGCGTCGTCCTCAGCCCGGGATATCCCTGTGGCGATGGCGGGAGCCCTCCCGTGAGCCGCCTGAACGTGGCCGCAGTCGAGGTAGTAGTAGGCGAAGACAGAGCAGCCCACCGGGCTCATCACCACACACCGGTCCTGGATGCCGAGGTCCGCCATGGTGTCCGCTATGATCTTATGCAGGATGCCGTGGCCGCAGCCGGGACAGTAGTGGGTGGCTGTGGGGGCTGATCCTCCTTTCCTCTCAAAGATGCCGTAAAATCCCGCGGGTCCTATGATTTTCTCCGTCGCAGCCATTTATGCCACCTCCCTTATCCTCTCAAGTATCTGGTCGCGCTGGATCAGATTTCCTCCAAACCTCGAGACAAGGGCGACGTCTTTGCAGCCTGTCGCAAGCCTTATGTCGTCTCTCATCTGGCCGTCGCTCATCTCAACGGAGATGAAGCTAGAGTCCCTCTCGGCTAGGGCCCTCAGCTCCTCGGCAGGAAAGGGGAAGAGGGATATCGGCCTGAAGAGGCCGGCTCCGATCCCCTCCTTTCGGGCGGCGTCCACCGCAGACTTTGCGATCCTGCTGCTGATCCCGTAAGAGACGAGGACCACCTCGGCGTCCTCGCACCTGTACTCCTCGAATTCGACCTCGTTCTCTCGGATCCTATCGTACTTCGCCTGGAGCTTGAGGTTGTGCTCTTCAAGCTCTTTGAAGTCGAGGTCTATGGATGTGATCAGGTTTCCTCTCGTCTCCCGGTTGCCGCATACGGCCCAGGAGGTGTCGATCACAGGCTCGATCGCTTCTTCCGGAAAGGTCAGGGGCTCAATCATGTGGCCGAGGACGCCGTCGGCCAGGATCACTGCTGGGTTTCTGTACTTGAAGGCGAGGTCGAAGCCTTTGACGGTGAAATCGCACATCTCCTGGACCGAGTTTGGGGCGAGGACTATATTCCTGTAGCAGCCGTGCCCACCGCCCTTAACCGCCTGGTTGTAGTCGGATTGCTCTGGGCCGATGTTTCCCAGGCCGGGACCCGCTCTCGCTATGTCCACGATGACGCAAGGAAGCTCCGCCCCAGCAATGTAGGATATCCCCTCCTGCTTCAGGCTCATCCCAGGGCCCGAGGAGGCCGCAAGAACCCGGTGGCCTGCAGCCGCTGCACCGTAGACCATGTTTATGGCCGATTCCTCCGACTCGGCCTGGACGAACTTTCGTCCCACCATAGGGAAGCGCTTTGAGGCCTCGTGGAGTATCTCGCTCGCCGGGGTTATGGGGTAACCGAAGTAACAGTCACATCCGGCGTACATCGCCCCGACGACCACGGCGGTGTTTCCATCAACTAGCTGGGCAGGCATATCTCATTCCTCCTCGATCTTCTCCTTAGACGGTATGTGAACCTCGATGGCGAAGGGCTCGGGACAGGTGTAGTAACAGTTGCCGCAGCCTATGCACCCCTCCCCCGAATAGATGGCGAACCGATAGCCTCGGGCGTTCAGCTCCTCCCCGAGAGCAAGAACGTTGGCGGGACACGCGACGATGCACCTCTCGCAGGCCTTGCACTCGAGGGCGTTTATGACCGGATAGGGCTTGTCCTTCTCCCTGATCTCGACCCTTCTTATCTTTCCGCTGATCGTCTTGGGAAGCTCGTCGGCGAACTCGACGATCCGCGGGTACTTGTAGGGGGCGGTGATATTTTTGACGTGGCTTTGAAGCTCAACCTTCAGCTCTTCGGAGGGTGCGTATCCCTTCGTTAGGACCACCGTCGCCTTCACCACCTGTCCCCTCAGCTTGTCGGGGACCCCTGTGATGGCGCACTCCAGGACCGCAGGGTGAGTGAGAAGGGCGCTCTCCACCTCGAAGGGGCCGACCCGGTAGCCAGAGCTCTTTATGATGTCGTCGGCCCTTCCGACGAACCAGAAGTAGCCGTCCTCATCGATCCAGGCTGTGTCCCCGGTGTGATAGTAGTCGTCGTGCCAGGTGTTCCTCATCTTCTCCGGGTCGAGGTGGTAGTCGACGAAGAGGCCGACGGGCCGTCCTATGTCGGTCTTGATCACGATCTCCCCCTCCTCACCGACATCGCAGACCTTGTCGTTCTTGTCAACCAGGACCATCTCGTACCCTGGCGAGGGCTTTCCCATGGACCCGGGCTTGGGGTTCATCCAGGGGTAGTTGGCGATGGCGACGACCGTCTCGGTCTGGCCGTATCCCTCCATCAGCCGCAGGCCCGTAGCCTCCAGAAATCGGTTATAGATCGTGGGGTTGAGGGGCTCGCCAGCGGTGACGGCGTAATTGAGGGTCGAAAAGTCGTATCTGGACATATCCTCCTTTATCATGAACCGATAGATGGTGGGTGGAGCGCAGAAGGTGGTGACGCCGTACTTTGAGACAATCTCCATCATCCGTCCGGCGTCGAACCGGCCGTAGTCGTAGACGAATACAGCAGAGCCAGCGATCCACTGGCCGTAGAGCTTGCCCCAGACCGCCTTCCCCCAACCGGTGTCCGCGACGGTGTAGTGGAGGCCGTCTTCCTCGACGTTCTGCCAGAACTTCGCGGTCAGGATGTGGCCGAGGGGGTAAGTCTGATCGTGGTTCACCATCTTGGGGTTTCCCGTAGTCCCGCTGGTGAAGTAGGCGAGGAGGATGTCCGAGTTCTCCGTCGCTTCTTCGCCCCTGGGCCTCTCGAAGTCTGGGGATGCAGCTTTAAGCTCCTCTCTGAAGTTGAGCCAGCCGTCCCTCTCCTCTTTCCCCACGAAGGCCTTCAAAACCTTACCGTTCCCGAGCTCCTCACAGGCGCCGTCCACCTCCTCGGGGACACCCTCCTCCTCGATGGTGACGATCATCTTGAGGTCGGCCCTTCTTATCCGATAGACGATATCCTTTTTCTTGAGCATGTGGGTTGCGGGGATGGCTACGGCCCCGATCTTGTGAAGGCCGATCATAGCGATCCAGAACTCGTAGCGGCTCTTGAGAGAGAGCATCACTGCGTCGCCCTTCCGAATCCCCAGACCGGAAAATAAGTTTGCTGCCTTGTCGCTAAGAAGCTTCATCTCCCTGAAGGTGATGATCTTCTCCTCGCCGAGGTCGTTACACCAGACGAGTGCGACCTTATCGGGGTCGTCTTCGGCATAGACGTCCACGACGTCGAAGGCGAAGTTGAAGTTCTCGGGCACCGTTATCTTGAAGTTCTCTTTAAAATTCTCGTAAGATTCAAAATCCGTCCTTGAGACGAACTTACCCAGTAAAGACGACATTTTTCGTTCCTCGTTCTGCTGTTACATCACCACGACGAGCATCTTCGCGGGCTCGTCGTTTTGGGCCTCCATAGCGTGCCGATATGACGAATCGAAGAATATCGAGTCGCCCTCGTTCAGGATGATCTCGTGATCGTGGATGAAGAACTTGAGGGAGCCCTCCAGGACGTAGTCGAACTCCTGGCCCGGATGGCTGTAGGCCGAGGGCTTCTCCTTCCGGGGCTCGACGGTGACGATGAAAAATTCCGCCTTCTTATGGAGGAACTTCCCTGCCAGGTTCTGATACCTGTACTGCTTCCTCCGCTCCACCTCGACCCCTTCGCCCCTCCTGGTCACCGTGAATATCCGCATCCTCGGCTCCTCGCCGGTGAGAAGTAGATTCATGTCTACGTCGAGCCTCTGGCCGATCTCAATCAGCTTGCTCGCTGGGATCTCGCTCTTCCCCTCCTCGTAAGAGGAATAGGTCTCCAGGGGTACCTTCAGATACTCCGCCATCTCTTCAGTCGTCACCTTGGACAGCTCCCGCATCTCGCGAACCCGGGATGCAATCTCCTCAATCGTCTCCGCCATGCCGATTCACCATCTGAACCTCGATATACCTATCGTATATAGCCTCTACCACTCGGCGGGGCTGATATCTTCGATAATACGGCGGCGATAAAAATCTGCCCCGAATTCGGCGTCTTTTTGAGAGGGGATCGAGAGGCCGACCTCAACCTATTAATAAACCCCTGCCCTTGATTGGGCTAGGATGGAGCCATTCACGTATCTCGAACATACCGGCGACGTGAAATTCCGAGCCCATGGCCGGGACCTGGGAGAGACCTTCGAGAACGCCGCCCTCGCGATGCTGGGAGCCATGATAGATCCCGCCACCGTGGGGGCCGAGGAGACCTGGACCGTCGAGATCGAGGCGGAGAGCCTGGAGAACCTCTTATACGAGTGGCTCTCGGAGATCCTCTACCTATTCGAGGTAGAGCTGGCCGTCTTCTCGAAGTTCGTGGTCGCGGTCGAAGAGGGGGGAGAGGTGTGGAGGCTCTTTGGTCGGATCGGTGGGGAGAGAGTGGACCCCACAAGGCACTTCTTCGAGACGGAGGTGAAAGCGGTCACCCTCCACCAGTTCGAGATCAGAAAAGAGGAAGGGAAAGGGGGAGAGAAGATCTGGACTGCCCAGGTGGTCTTAGACGTTTGAGGTAATCCCATGCTGAATAAGGTAGACGATTACATCTTTGAGGTGCCGATGGGCCACCAGAGGGGAATGATTGTGCCGGGTAGGATCTTTATCTCCGAGAAGCTCCTCGCGCAGGTGGAGCCGGGAACCATCGACCAGGTGGCGAATGTCGCCACCCTTCCCGGCATAGTTAATTACTCGATGGCGATGCCCGACGCCCACCTTGGCTACGGATTTCCCATCGGCGGAGTTGCGGCCTTCCGGGAGGAAGGGGGCGTCATAAGCCCCGGGGGCGTCGGCTTCGACATAAACTGCGGGGTCCGGATGCTCAGGACAGATCTCCGGGCTGGTGATGTGGTGCCGATGATATCAAACCTTGTCGAGGACCTCTTTCATGACGTCCCCTCCGGCGTCGGGGCGAAGGGTAGGCTCCGGGTCTCAGAGCACGAGCTGGACGAGACCTTCACCAGAGGGGCCGCCTGGGCTGTAGAGGCGGGCTTCGGCGTCGCGGCGGATCTTGAGCACTGCGAGGAGAACGGCCAGCTCGAGGGAGCAAAGACGGAGCATGTCAGCCTCAAGGCGAGGAAGAGAGGCCGGCCCCAGCTCGGGACTCTCGGAAGCGGAAACCATTTCCTAGAGATCCAGAGGGTCGACAAGATCTTCGACGAGGATCTCGCAAAAAAGTACGGCCTCTTTGAGGGGCAGGTCACCGTCATGATCCACTGTGGATCCAGGGGGGCGGGCCACCAGATTTGCACCGACCACCTCCAGGTCCTCAGCCGGGCGGTTAAAAAGTACGGGATAGAACTTCCCGATAAACAGCTCGCCTGCGCGCCTTTGGGGACGCCCGAGGCCGAGAACTACTTCGGAGCGATGGCGGCGGCCGCCAATTACGCCTGGGCCAACCGTCAAATAATCTCCGCCTGGACGAGGGAGGTCTTCGAGAGATACTTCGCCGACTCCCGGCTCGACCTCGTCTACGACGTCGCCCACAACGTCGCCAAGGTGGAGGAGCATTCCGTCGACGGCTCGAAGGAGAGGCTCTACGTTCATCGAAAGGGGGCAACTAGAGCCTTCGGCCCAGGAAGATCCGAGATCCCAGAGGCGTACAGAGCCGTAGGACAGCCTGTCCTCATCCCCGGCAGCATGGGAACCCCCTCCTATGTCCTCTGCGGGAGCGAGGGGGCGATGAAGCTCACCTTCGGGAGCGCCTGCCACGGGGCCGGGAGGATCATGTCCAGGACCCAGGCGAAGAAGACCTACGTCGGGACCGAGGTGAGAGACGTTCTGAGTCGGCGCGGGATCAAGGTGATGGCGACACATCCGAAGATGTTGGCCGAAGAGGCTCCCGAGGTCTACAAGCCGAGCGACGAGGTCGTCGACGTCGTCCACCATTTGGACATAGCCAAAAAGGTGGCCAGGGTAGTTCCCCTGGGAGTCTCCAAGGGATGAAACTCCGGGTCGTCCTGGTGGAGCCGATTTATGAAGGGAACGTCGGCTCTGTGGCGAGGGGGATGAAGAACTTCGGCTTCTCCGACCTCTTCCTGGTCCGCCCTTGCGATATCGAGGATTTCGGCCTCGCCATGGCCTCCCACGCAAAAGATCTGATCGAAAAGGCGAGGGTTGTCGAGAGCCTCAATGAGGCGATAGCCGGCGCAAACCTGGTCGTGGGGACCACCGGGGTCAGGGGCCTCTCCACCGACCGCCACCTGAGGATCCCCAGCCTCAGCCCCCGCGAGCTGGCCGAGAAACTCCAGGGAACGAACGGTGAGGTGGCGCTCCTTTTGGGGAGAGAGGATGACGGCCTCTCCCGGGATGAACTCTTGGCCTGCGACATCGTCGTCACCATCCCCACCAGCCGGGAGTACCCGATAATGAACCTCTCCCATGCCGCAGCCGTCCTATTTTACGAGCTCAGTCAGGTGGAGCCCGGCGGCCTCATGCTTGCAAGCCCCGAGAACCTCGCCCACCTCCTCGCTCACCTTCGAGCCGCCATGGTGGAGTCGGAGTACCATAGGCACAAGATCGATAAGACGATGCTGATGCTGAAGAGGATCTTAGGAAGGGCACAGCTCACCGATAGGGAGGTCCAGACCCTTCATGGCGTCGTCCGGAACCTCCGGTGGGGGGCGGAACACCGGAGCGGGGAGTTAGAGAAGGTGAAAGAGGATCTCCTTGAATAAAAATGTAGATTTGTGACGTCTTCGGGTTGATCGTGCACGAAATCTCGGAGAATTCGATATCAGGTCTTGACGACGCAGGTGCCGCCGATCTTGTTGTGCCAACTGATCTTAATCGCCATCATCCCCGATGTCTGGCCGATGCAGACCCACTTACACTGTCATCGCCTCGCTGTCTTCGGGTATCATCTTTCAGCGAAGATCCGGCGAGCCTTCGGCATCGTGAACATATGCCCCGCCTCACCCCGATTGTATCAATCAACGAAATTTTGCTGCCGCAGCTCCTGCAAATAGGTGGCTCTTCATCTGTCATTTCGTTCCCTCCTCATCCCATATCTGCAATCCAATCCTTCCCGAACGTGTGAATTTGCCTGGGACTTGGCACACCCAGGAACCAAAAGCCGCACATAGCACACCGATGTATGCGACTTAGCTATTCGATCCCGTATTATGCGTCAAGCCACCATCTTTTTCTTGGGTCAATCCGTCTCTTCAGTCCTTGCCACGGCTTTACCGAAAGCCCGTCCTCGTTTCTTTTTCTTGTCTAACTTCGTTCTCATCTAATTTCCTCCTCAGATTCGAATAGGTCACAGTCTTGATATCCTTTATCTTCAAGGGTGGCTATGCAAACCACCCCGGAACCATCTAGCCCGCACTCCACGGCGCCGCCCGCGCCCATTATCTCAAATCGACATCGCATATCATCATCGTCCTTCTTTTGGTGTCGCCTTCTCGACCTCTCTTGAGATCTCCTCCAGCTCTCTTATTCGCAAAATAAGCCGCTCAAGCTCCGAGAAAAGGATGTCAAATCTGGCATACAGAAAAAACAGCTCCTCTTCGTCGGAGGTCACGGCCTTGCTTCCTTGGAACCGGACCACCTCACCGACCTTTGCGGAGCTTTGACCGATGATCCTCACACCATCTCCCAAATTAGCGACAGGATCAATAATTGGCAGCGCTGGACCTTCAAGCAAGGACGCTTCAACGCAAGCCACGTGATATAAGCTCCTGTGATCGGTTACGTAGACGTCACCAATTTCAATTGGTCTGTAACAAATACCGCAACGGTAGCCCACACATTCCATCCGATGCCCTCGGCTCATCTCCTCGCCCCCACTTTTTCGGAGGCCTTCCCAGGAATCGCTAGGGGCCGTCTTTTGACATTCTTAACCATCCCAGATGCGGTTTGATAGCCCATGGCACCGGCTATAATCTGAATCATGTCATCCCCTACCAACCAGTGACCAATCCACCCACGGGACCTACGGGGACCCAGCCAGTGCCTTCTCAGCACAAGCCGCGTGATATAAGAGCCCGTGGTCGGTCACGTAGAACTCCCCGCACCTAATGGGATTGCCACATATACCGCAGAGATAGCCTTCGCAATCCATCTGATACCTCCGGCTCATCTCCTCGACCTCTTCTTCCACCGCTTACCCTCATAGGCTAACAGTACCGCAGCCTGGCTCTTCGACATACCGCCGGTAACTTCTAAGACCTCGGCGGATGCCTGCAAAGTTTTTTTAGCTACCTCTGTTTGGTGTTCCCTAAACACGTCTTTCATCTCATCGCCTCCAGATAGTGATTCTTATCTATGCGTTGCCTCGTCCCAGCGTTGCTCAGCAGAACCGTGTCCTGTTGTTCATCGCCACCACCCCGCCACGGAGAGCACAAACGTCGCCAGAACCAAAACTGCTAGCGCCAATGCAACTAAGCCATAGTCGGAGAGACCATAAAGAAGCCCCCTATCACTCATCGATCTGCCTCCTCCGAGGGGTTTTTCCCCAAATCGCCTCGGATCTCGTCTTCGTCATCCTCTTGGCAGAAACTCGGATTCAACCGTATAGAGAATTTGATTCCACAGGCGGCACATTTGCCGTCGCCTTCGCCCGTCGTGTCGTCATAGTAATACCAGTTGATCTTGTGATTCGCTCCGAACCTTTTGGAGTGCAAATTCTCGATTTGTGCGGCCACTTTCTCCATCATTTCGGACTTTGTGCTGTTTGGATTCAACTCCAATGCCAATTATACGCGCCCCACTCAATATGACGAATCGCACAGCTGCAGGCCATCGTCCTGGAAGATTTTCTTTAGTTCCGATTCCGTAAATGTCACGATTTCAGCCAGCCAGAGGAACGGGTCGCCTTGCTTCTCGCCGCCGTGGTTGTGTATCGATTGTAACCGAAGGGTTTTCGTTTGATTTAGCCAGGTCATCTCAATTCGTTCCGCAAGTCGTTCAGGGTGGCGACACTTTGAAACATCGATGATGTCTCCGCGTATCGCTGGTGTTATCAAGCCCGAGTCGGCCCGTTTGTCTAGGTACGATTCTGTCAGTTCCCAGTAACCTTCGATTTTCGTCATCTCCACATCTCCTCGACCCTCGTCCCCGCCTCCTGACCACTCGGAGTTCATGGAGGCTTTCCCCAAGCCCCCAGACTACGATATCAGCCCTCAGATCCCTGATTCTGGCAAGGGTTTGGTTCAGCTCTAGAAACAATTCGTCGGCCCGTTCCTCCAGCTGTGGGAGCTTCATGGTTCCAACTTCTGGCTTGTTAATCCAGAGTGAAGTGCCACAGTGGGGGCAGGTCAGCCTATCGGTCTCTCCTCTCTCAAATGATCCCATCTCTACACTTCCTCAGCACTCATCATCAGCTTAAAGCTTAGAAGCCGCCACGCCGAATTCTCCAGCCCCAAAGGATCTGCCTGAGAGCCAAAAGGGTAGGATTGGTCGTTCTATAACCTATCCGGTCCCACGTTTACCGGACCTCAGAAATCAGGGTGGTGTTTTGGGCATGACACGAGCCCCGTGGAGGCTATCGGCCGCAGGTCCAGGTGCAGTAAGCCGGTCCAGCTCCCTAAGGATAGCTGTCTGCTGGTCGCAAGATCGACGTCGTCAAGGCTATTTTTCGACGTCGCCGCTGCTCGCCGAACCTCCACAAAGAAAAGCGTTTTTCACCGCCCGCCCCCCCCCTCAAACTTTTGGAGATTTAAAATAGTCTCGGCATTTGCCCCGTGGAGTAGACGCAGTCGGCTACCACTAAATGCGATTCCCATGCTCATTTCAGCTCACCGATACTACATGAGGATTCTAGTTATATAACATTATCGACGATAACTTTTAAGGACTTCAAGTAATCAATAAAAACTTGTATAACCGAGGCGATTCGCATGAGAGAGTACACGACCGTAGGACGAGTTTTTAGTGGCGGAAAAGTAACCATCCCAAAATCGATACGTGACGCTATGAGACTAAGGGACGGTGATCTTGTGGAGATCACTATCCGGATCGTGGAAGAAGATAAAGACAGGGAGACAGCTAAGCCTCCCGTCTAATGTCGACATTTAGCGGTGAACTGAAATGTCAAATACCACATTTGACGTTATCAAAGATATAACTTTCGGCGTCTCAAAGGTGATATCATAGCTCTTCGACCGCATCATCGTTTCAATTCAGATGATACGTCCAATATCAAATCCTTCATAACTATTCCACTGGTGATTGATGTCAGCCTTCAGGTATATCGAGGTCGTCAGATCGGTATGACCGAGCTGAGGCATGGACGCCGTCCGCCTTAGCTATTTGGTACACGTCCACGCATGTCACAGCCCACCCTACAGGAAGCTGTCCAAAGTACACTGGCGCCTCGATCTCGTCTCCCTCCTCTCGGATCGCGGTTTCGGGATGCTTGGAAAGACCGTTGGGAGGCTGTAACGCCTGGAGACCTCGTATATCCTCTTCAAGAGATCGGCTAGATAGGCGTTATCCTGCGGTCCTGAACCGAACTTGGGGCCAAACTGTCTTGCTGGATAGAGCTCTTCGTATCTCTTTACCAGCGCAGGAAAATGCTTTTTCAGGACGCCGAAGCACGCATCCCTCTGTTTTCCGCTGCTGGTGACCCTCAAGGGCTCTGGAATGACGTACTCGCATCCGTTCTCGGCGGACCTCGAAAACAAATGGTCCAGCTCTTCATCGGAATCCGAGATGAAGGGGAGCACGGGCATCAGTATTATGCCGGTCTGTATACCGACATCAGATATCCTTTTCAAGGCCTTTAGTCGATTGAGGGGAGAGCACGTATAAGGTTCAAATATCCGAGCATGATCTTGATTCAGGCTCGTCAGCGAGAAGGAGACGTTCACGAAGACGCCGGAATCGTTCAGCTCTTCTAGCAGGTCCAGGTCTCTCAGTACCAGGTCGGACTTCGTCTGGATGAGAAGCGGTATCCCGTACTGGACGATCACCTTCAGAGACGACCTAATGATCCTCTCTTTCTGCTCTGCAGTTTCGCAGTCGTAGCCGTCCAGCAAGATCGCCTTGGTCTTGTCCAGCTCTGGAATGTTGCTCTTCAAGACCGAGACGGTGTTGGTCTTTATCTTGACCTCGTTCTCACGTATGAACTCGTTGTGGGGTTCGAAGCAGTACTGACATCTCTTGGAGCAGCCCATGTACGGTGAGAGCCTGTACTCGTAGACCTCCTTCTTGATGAGATCACGCGGGAGGAAGGCCCCAGCCTTTCTGAACGCCGAGGGCGTCTCGTACTTGGTATAGACGATATTCGGGTTATTCTCACCCAGCCGTGGAGTCATCTCTCGCCTCGATATCTTCCAATCTTTCCATCTCCACCATCTCCTCCATCTTCTCTCGCCGATTCTTGTAATATCCAGAATAAAGCGCAGCTGCTGGATTGTGGCCCAATCTCAACTTTTCCTCCTGGTACAAATAACCCGCACCGCCTCAAAACGTCCCGGTTTTCATCATCCGTGCGGAAATCCTTCCTCGCAAAACTCGTTCGGGCAGCAGGTCAGGATCGTATCCGCCCCGGCCCGCTTGATCGACGTCAGCTATATCCAGCATCGCTTTTTTGTCGTCGCCGGACAGCCCCTCCAGCCAGCCTTCGAGGGCCTTCCAGCGGGCCTGGGGCCAGCGTCCCGACCCACCGGCGATCACCGTCGCCATTGTCACCGGGCTCGCGCGCCCGGAGTTCCTGGTGGAGATCGACGCCGTCGCTTTGGTGGCGGAGTGGGGTTCCCAAGGAGCAGATCATGGAGCTATTGTGACATAGTAACTCAATACCATCTCACTTTCAGATGTAACCGGTGATTCGCCGAATCTGACTCGCCTTGGACATATCCGCCGCCATCAGAAGCACCACCTGGACCAAAGCCAAGATCGGTTTCATCCAGCTTACCTCCTGGGAAATATGTTGAGGACTTCGATTATCTGCAAATTGGCGTTCTGTGAAGGACTTTACCTCAACATTTTCGATCTGAACGTTCCTTATGTCGGTTTTTCCATCAAATTACGACCAATGTTTGCTGTTCTGTCCTCTAATCTTAATATTTTCCTGGATTTTTCTACAGCTAACGCTAAACCACCTCTTTGTTGACAAGACCATGGAGATTATATAAATTATAGCCAATCGCTTTGAACATCACCTTTATCGCTGCATTTTCTACTGTTGTGACCATGACATGACCCGACCTGAATACAGTCTTTATGACACTGAAACATCTCTCAACCGGAGATCGTTTCTTACTGATCCTCTTATTTCGCAAGATATCGAAAATGCCGAGTGGATGTCCTCTGGCTGCCCTCTTCATCGATGCGTCATATCCTTTGGTTTTGGCCCCTGAATAGGCTTTATCACCATATCGGACTTCTCCTACTTCTGCCAAATCTACCTGGCTATCATGGAGGGATGCGGTGGTAGTCTCGACAGCCCAGATAAACTGATGTTCGGTGTCAACTTTGACATGGGCCTTGTAACCAAAATTGGATTTCTTGCCCTTTGTCGCCCAAGTACCGTCACTACTTCTCCTCGTCTTGGCTTCATCGCCCCGAGGGACATCTTTCTTCGAATGACCTGGATCAGAAGTTATGAACGAGGCATCTTGAATCACACCTTTCTTTACATCATACCCCCTAGCACGAAGCTGGTTTGTGAACTCATCCCAGATGTCGTTGTACTTGCCGGATTCCTTCAATCTATTACGGAATTTCCAAACTGTAGTGTAATCAGGTATAGTTTCAGTCGTCCCCAAGAAGACTCGAAAAGATATTCTATCCGCTACCTGAAACTCTAACTGTGGGTCCGAGAGACCGAACATCTCTTGAAGCAAGAGAAGTTTTATCATTATAATAATGTCAATATTAGGTCTACCTCCTCGTTCGGTATTGTTTTTGTACAGGCCATCACCTATAGGCGAAAATCGTTTCCAATCAACCAATCCTGATATGGATAATAGCTTATCACCACGGGGCAGGACGTTCTTGTTATATTCGTGCATGATGGAAAAGTCTATTAGGGTTCTCATGGAAGTTAAATATAGTAATAATAGTATATAAACTTAACCATTGATTAGGTTTTTCGAAATCCTCAAACGTATGTGCTTTTCGGCACTGTACTCGATGGATGGGTAGAGACAGGACTTGTTGCATGTATTTGAATGATTGAGTCAGCGTATCACTGTATTGAAATTACCCACAAGATATAGCGAAAAGCCAAAGTCATTTCATACTTGGTCCCCCGAAGTGTTCGATTTCATCGCTATATCCACGTTTGACAGCCTGTTCCAACAGCCATATTTCAATCCTATTCACATCTTCATAGTATGATCGATCCACTTTCCCCGCCCTAACCATAGAGATGGTCGCATATTTCTTGTCTACTTCTGGAGCCTCCTCAATTCCAGTTCCATATATGGTAACAGTGTGCCTGGCTACTTCCATCCTTTCCGGAATACCCCTGATCCCAGCCTCGTTAAGAATAAGGAATCCGCGATAGCCCAAACCCATCTTCGGTTCTTGCCTCCCTTTCAGCGGTTTCATAAGTCCAAGATCAAGCAATTTGCGCAGCTCCTCTATCTCGCGCTCTGAAAGCGTCCATGCTGGGTCTGGACGCCCAGAAAAGATCTGTAGAACCACTTCAACCTTGACCCTCCCCGTTCTCAGAGCTTCTTCAATCGATTTTAGCTTCTTTTTCGCTATTTGTAGCTCTGTATCGAGCATCGCGATGCGTTTCTTGGCCAACTCTCTCTTGTACTCTAACTGATTGGTATCCTTAAGAGGCCTTTGGATTATATTCTCCCTGGAGGGCTGGCCCTGGATAGACGTCTGGTTTAAGCTTAATCTGGCGATGTCATCTAAATCCGACATTATAACCACCTCGTTGTATATGCAGCTATTGAATCACGACCTCATTCTTATTAACGCAGAAGTATCCACAAAAGTCCGTATAATCGGCGACCACATCACCACGTTCGTTAAAAACACGGCGATCGGCTGTTTCCGGATTCGTGATCAGATTGTCGCTAGAATCGACATTTCGCGCCAGCGCACGCCCTGGCTTGTGCGACCATCTGCCGTTATCATCCTGTCGGTACCAGTGATAATCGTACCCAGGATCTACAAAGAGAGCTACCCTGTGATGACAAGGATGGCAAGACCCAGTGCAGCGTTGCAGGCCATCAGATAGTGCAGCATTAGTGATGTCTTCGCAAGCCATCGGATTCGGATAATCCCCTGATGCTCTTCCAGGTTGCGACTTGTTGTTGAATAAAATCATGTCACATGCATAGTTATAGCAATTATTGTGCCATTGGATATTGGGGTCATCATTCCACAACGAGGGTTCGTATCGGGGCGGGCCTTCACAAGGTTCAGATACCGCTGGCCTGGGGGCGGATTCATCACTTTCACGCAGGCATAGCGATTGTCTAGCGGTGATTATGGCATTCTCACCGATGGGCCACCACACTGGTATCGCTGCAGCAGGGTCTACGGCGTGGCCGCCTCCGATCTGTACGCCAGCGTCGAACAGACGAACATAAGCTCCAGGAATGATGTCAGTTACCCAAACGAAAGTGTCGCCTGGTCTTATTGGCGGCAAAACAATCGGCCTTGGAAGGCGATCTTCCCATGCGTCTACGGTCACCGGAGACGATTGGCTACTGCGTAGCCCACTCGCCACTTGATATGCCGTGACCTGTGCACCCTCGCGCAGGGCAGTTACGTGGTTCAAGATCACCGATTCTCCTGGTGACCATGCATGCCCAATAGGAATTCCGTCTTGCAAGGCATAGACTACAGCGCCGGGCACAACATCATCTACGGCCATGACCACGCTACAGTCGTAGAGCGGAGCACGAACGGTAGGCGGATCAATATGCCCGGGCTGGGCCAACACTGTCACCGGATCGGAGAATTCTTGCTGCCCACACAGTTCCTGCTTGGCGCGGATTATCCGCCCCGCCCGGAGTGGTGCAGTTTCAGGAACTGGGATTTCAGGATATTCGGTCGCAGGCCTGGAGCCTATATTCTCTTCAACTTCGCCTGGGGATCGCACATACAGTGTAATCGTACCGCCTTCGATCTGGTTTGCCACGTGTATAATATTGTCCCCTTCGTGGAGGGGCGAGAGGATCTGCGGTTTTATACGCCCATCTGGAGGAATAACCTCGACCGGGTCGGATTCAATGCTCTCCAATGTGCAGTCCCATTCCGCCGGGTTCATGCGCTGGATCGCCGTAATCTTTTGGCCATTCACCAATGCACGCCCCACATGCACATTGACCCGATTCCAGCAGCTACACACGGTCCCAAGAGACACATCATCTGCAAAGAGTTCGGCCACAGCTCCAGGAACAAGCCTATCGAGACTGATTACGGTCTGGCATCCAAAAACAGGTTCTATGATCAGAGGGGGGAGTAAATGACTGCGATCAGCGTCCACCTCAATGTTGCCAGTGGGTGGACTACCCAGTTCACAGGTTATCGCTCTGGCGCTCATATACTGGGATCTGGGCATCTCTTTAATTTTAAGGCAAGTCCAGCCGTGACGATTGATCACCCCCTCGCCGATCACATATCCGTCTCGAATAAGCTCTACTGTGCTGCCTGGAGGTGAACCATTTGCGAGGGCGCAACGCCCACATCGCGGAATACTTGGCTCCATTCTTGGGGGCGCGGGTGGCAGAGCGACATCTTCCACCTCCACTTCGTTGCCCCACTCGCTTCCATCGGATCCTGTTTGCTGACGTGCCGCTATCCTCTCTCTAGCTTCCAAAGGGCTGTCAAGCTGAAATAATGTTTCAGTGCCCGTAGATGTCATAGTTTGGACATCGGTCTCCCCATCCAACCTTCTCCTAAGCTCTACTTCGGATCCTGGCATTACACCTATTACCCACACACTCGTGCAGCATCTCGCTAACCGCTCTCCAACAGTAGGTGGTAACAGAGACATCTTTACCTCCAAGTTATTTTTATCTAGCATCTCACAATTTTGTTATCTGGTGTGGACAAGTAATTAGCTTAACAATTTTAGAACCTAGCAGTGGATGGTATAGTTGACATATTAGGTGAGGACCATCATATAGAGGGTTTTGGGTTTTCATATGTCAGATGATCCTAACTACTCTGATCCATAAAATTTGGTCTATTCACTTATAAATTTTTTGGTCCTAGGGGCTTTATGGCATCCCCCACATCCTCAGGAGGAGGTCGAGATCGGACTTCTTCAAACATGTAAGCTTCGAAATCCGAAGGATAGTGCCTGCCAGGTGCTTGATTATGAGCCTGTCCCGGCCCTCAACCGCGTCGACGAGGGATCGGGGATCATGGCAGAATGGTGCGCGTGGGACTCGTCGAAGAAATGAATAGCTTCTTCGTGTTTGCCCTGTTTTACGAGTGTAACACACTCGTTTAACCACTCCTTTGCCGTCTCGTGGCCACACGCGGGCATAGCTAGTGCCCTTTCAACGAGACGTTCCTGAGATATAAGTTATATATTATTAAAGGTTCTGTCAAATTATCGGTAGATGAAGTTTGGATATTATCAAGACTAAACAAAAATAGCACCAAATAACAACCAAGAAGATTACGCAAATGGCATTCCATTGTGGAGGATTTTAAGAAAATGATGAATCATTGGGGGCATTTCAAGTTCATAATATATAGAATCGAGATATTCTTCAATATAGCTAAAGATTCAATGAATTTAAAGAAAACCCATCAATATACGAATGCCAGTATCGAAAAGAAAGCTGCCCGTCCCCTTTTTTTGACTAAATATCTGATTTCAATGTTTAATCCGATTGATACCGATTTAAGGGCGATTCCATCATGGTGAACCCGGAGAGGGGTAACCCTTGATTATACAACAGGGCGAAGCGGTCTGCCAAAAGAACGGCCCCCCACAAATTAGTTATGAGATTCTCAGAAAGTTTCATGGATAGAGCCACATAACTAACCGGCCCGGTTCAGGATGCAGATTCCAAGCCACCAGCGCCGGCTTGAAGCCGATAGACTGGGCCGAGTTTCTAATCACCCTTCCCGCTCCTTCCTCGCATACTCCTTCGCGTAGTACGTCAGGATCATGTCCGCCCCGGCCCGCTTGATGGAGGTCAGCGCCTCGCGCATCGCCCGCTCGCCGTCAAGCCAGCCTCGCTCCGCCGCGGCCATGATCATCGAGTACTCGCCGGAGACCTGGTAGGCGGCCGTCGGCATCCCGAACTCGTCTTTGACCATCCGGAGGATGTCGAGGTAGGGCATCGCGGGCTTCACCATGATCATGTCCGCCCCCTCCTCGATGTCGAGGCGGACTTCCCAGAGGGCTTCGAGGGCGTTGGCGGGGTCCATCTGGTAGCCGGAGCGGTCGCCGAAGGAGTAACCAGACTCCGCCGCCTCCCGGAAGGGACCGTAGAATGACGACGCGTACTTGGCGGCGTAACTGAGGATGGGGGTGTCACTGAAGCCCTCGTCGTCCAGGGCGGCCCGGATCGCGGCCACCATGTGGTCCATCATCCCGCTGGGGGCGACGACGTCCGCCCCCGCCCTCGCCTGGGAGACGGCGGTCTTGGCGAGGAGGGGGAGAGTCTCGTCGTTGGCCACCTCCTGGCCTCTGATGACGCCGCAGTGACCGTGGCTGGTGTACTCGCAGAGGCAGAGATCGGCGATGACGACGACCTTAGAGGTCGTCTCCTTGATCCGCTCTGCGGCCCTCTGAACGACCCCCGTGGGGTCCCAGGCGCCTGAGCCCACATCGTCTTTTTTTCCCGGAATGCCGAATAAGATGATGGCGGGAACCCCCAGCTCCTCCAGCTCCTCGACCTCTCTCGCCAGGCTCTCAATGGAGTGCCTCTCCTGGCCCGGCATCGCCTCGATCTTGATCGGCGCCTCCAGCCGCTCGTCCACGAAGAGGGGCATGACCAGATCGTCCGTCGAGACTTTCGTCTCGGCGACCATCCTTCTTATCCCCGGCTTACGAAGCCTACGCATCCTCCTCATCTTCATCCACCTCAAGCCCGAATAGCTCTTCGACAAACCTCAAACAGTCATCATCTCCCCGCTCCGCCGCCTTCCGCAAAACCTTCGTCGGCTCGGCGAAAATCTTGTTGACGATGGAGTGGCTCATGTCCATCAGGACCCTCTCCTCGATCTCCCCCAGGGTGTGGCGGGCTCCCAGCTTGTTCATTGCCCTCATGCACTCCTGGGCCTTGATCTCCTCGGCCTGGAAGTAGATCCTGCCTAAAAGCTCCTCGGCCCTCCTCCTCTTGTACTTGGCCTTGAGAAAGGCCAGCTCCTCGGCGATGATCGCCTCGGCCCGCTCCATCTCCGCCATCCTGAGCCTCATATTCTCGGCGCTGATCTCCCGGAGGGAGTCGATGTTTCGAAGCTCGACGCCGGGGATCTCGCCCACGTCCTCGGCGAGGTCCCGGGGGTTGGCGATATCGATCATCAGGAGCGTCCCCTTCGTCCTCCGCGCCACCACCTCCTCCAGGTCGTCCCGCCTCAGGATGTAGTGGGGGGCGGAGGTGGCGCTGATCACCAGGTCTGAGGTCCCGATCATCTCCTTCATCCTATCGAAGGGGACGGCCGTCCCCTCGAGGCTGGCTGCGAGGGAGAGGGCCCGACCGAAGGTCCTGTTGGTGACGAAGAGCTCCCCTATGTTCCTAGATAAAAGGGCCTTCGAGATCAAGGTCCCCGTATCCCCGGCCCCGATCACCAGAACCGACCTTCCCTCCAAGCTTCCCAGAATCTCCTCGGCGAGGTCGACGGCTGCGGAGCCGACGGATATCGACCTCTCGTTGATCCTCGTCTCGCGACGGACCCGCTTTCCGACGGAGATCGCCTTCTTGAAGGCGACGTCCAGGGTCCAGCCAGTGGTGCCGACTTCCTTCGCCATCGCGTAGAGCTCCTTCATCTGACCGAGGATCTGATCCTCGCCGATGATCATCGACTCCAATCCTGAGGCGAGGCGTAGGAGGTGCAGTAGGGACTCGTCATGATCGTGAAAATCGATGATTCGCGATGATATCCGGGCCTTCTTGGCGAACTCGAAGAGGACCTTCTCCCCCCGCGGCGAGACGACGTAGATCTCGACCCGGTTGCAGGTCTTGAGGACGGCGCACTCCTCCACCATCCCGTGGGACGATATCCATTTGAGGAGGGTCTCCAGGTCGCCATGCCAGGCCCGCTCAATATCGTCAATGCTGGCCTTCCTGTGGGTCACCAGCATCGAGGCTATCTCGCTCATCTGGAGGGAGATGTTCTCCGGCCCTCTTATAGGCCTTTTCGTAGGAATCGCCAAGGAGCCTCCAAACCTCCTCGTCGGAGATGATCTCCCAGAGGATCCTCTTCCTCTCGGCCTGGTCCGAGACCCGCCCCTTCAGAACCCCCCTCATCTCCCCCAGCAGAAGTGCCATCTCTACATACCCCCCCTCCAAGACCTCTTCAATCCTCATGCGGAGGCGCTTGGAGAGGGCGGGGCTCTCACCTAGGGTCGATATGGCGACGACTATCGGATTCCTCCGAATCACCGAGGGGACCACCACCACCCCGACACCGTCGACCCTGTTCACCAGCACCCCCATCTTTTCAGCCTTCTCTTCCAGCTCGAGGTTCAGGTCCCTATCGCTGGTGGCGGGGATCGCGATGAAAGCGTCCCTGAGGAGATCGTCGGCGCCACGGGAAAGATCGGCCTCGACGAGATCGACGGCACCTTCCTCTGCCATCTCCTGAAGGCCGGGGGAGAAGGCGAGGCTTGCCACCGTCACCTCGGCATATTGCGAGAAGAGCCTCGCCTTCCTCTCGCCAACGATCCCGCCGCCGAAGATCACGACCTTTCGGCCCGATAAATCCAAGAGGAGGGGGAGGTGATCCATCAGATCCGAGCCCCAGTCTTCTTGAACTCCCTCTCGCTGAAGAGGACCTGGTACTCATCGATCCCCGTCTTTCGCGAGATCTCGGCAGCGACCTTCTGGCATTTGTCCCGAGAGGGGGAGTGGACAACAGAATAAAGGTTGTAGGGCCATGTAGCCGTCGAGGGGCGCTCATAACAGTGGGTCACCTCGTCGAAGGAGGCCATAATAGACCCGACCCGCTCCACATCCTCCGGCGGGACGCGCCAGACGATCATGGCGTTCGCCACAATCCCCAGGGCCCTGTGGCCTATGGTGGCAGAAAACCTCCGAATCACCTCCCCCTCCAGAAGGTGGTTCAGCCTCTCAATTACCTCCACCTCACCGATGGAAAGCTCCTCCCCAAGAACCTGGTAAGGCCTCGGTGATAGGGTTATCCCCTCCTGGGCGGCCCTGATGAGGGCGAGGTCCAGATCGTTGATCTCTTGCGGCGTCTCATCATCTCCTTCGCGAGCTATTTCCAGCCGTCGGGATCTTGGAAGGGGTACCTGTCCATCCCTTTAGACGGAAGGTTCTTGGGATCGGATCCCGGGTTTCCGACGACCTGGTGGTCGCTCCAGTAGTTACCGCCCACCACGGGCCCGGCGTCCCACTCATTATCTCCGTTGTCGACGGCGTTCTGGGGAAGCATCCGATTCCCGTTATCGATGAAGTTGTTGTGATAGACTGAGCAGCCGCTGCAGTCGATCAGGCTCGCCCCCCCGAGCCCGTTTTGGACAAAGGAGTTTCCGGCGACCTTCCCGTCCCGAGAGTAGCTCATCCTCAGGCCATAGCGGTCGTTTATGCTCAGGTTATTACCCTCGATTTTTCCGCCGACGACGGCCTGGAGGAAGATCCCGTCCCCGTTTCCGTTGGCAGTATTCCCAGAAACCGTCGCCGTCGACAGCTGATCGATAACGAGACCCGATTCATAGTTGGAGGAGATTTCATTTCTGATCACCATCACCCCGTCAGAGCCCGAAGCTCTGATACCCACACGGTTCTCGAAGGCGGTGTTCTGGTTGAGGGTGCATCTTGACGACCTTATCAACCTGACCCCCTCCCCCCGGTTTCGTATCACATCAGACCGGAGGATCGTGCAAGATGACGAGTTCAATAGCGAGATCCCCACCAGATTCTCCAAAGCCTCCAACCCCTTCAGAGCCGCGTCCTCCGAGTCCTCGATCTCAAATCCCGATTCAGAAGAGCTCCTGGCGATGCAGCCGAGGAGATCGGCCCCTCGACCTCCCTCGACCCTGAACCCGACAGTGCAGTTATCGGCACGGCTCTCCTCGATCCTGCAGTATTCGGCGTTCAACATCCGCACGCCGGCCTCGTTTCCGTACAGTGTGATATTTCGGGCCGCGCAGCTTGTCGAGTTGACGATGAGGGCTCCATCACTATTGTTGGTGAGAACGAGCCCCTCAGCGGTGACGTTCTTGCAGCCCACCAGGCCGAGAAGGCCGCAATCTTCACCCAGCTTCAGGTCCCGGCCGTCGACGAGGTAACAGACGGGCCGGCCGTCGACGACGTTGGAGGGGCCGAAATCCTGGCGGAAGGGCCCGTCGTCCCTGGTTGAAGGGTCCTCCCAGTCGACTCTGACCGCGTACTGGTTCAGATCCATCCGATTGGCGCGAAGGACGTTAAAGCCCGATCCGAGGAGGGTGAGCCCGCGCCCGTTCCCGACGATCTCGTTATCCTCAATGCCGTTTTCAGAGGAGCCGGACCTCAAGGAGAGCCCTTCGCCATTACCCCGGAAGAGGTTTCCTGATATAGCATTCTCCGTCGAAGTCTCCAGCCGGATTCCAGCGACCTCGTTCTCCTTCAGGAGGTTATTTTCGATTCGGTTTTCAGCCGAGTCCTTCAACCTGATCCCGACGGCGCAACCCCGCGCCGAGCTGTTTCGGATCTCATTTTTTGAGGAGTTGAGGAGGAGGACCCCCGCGATCTTGGATCCGAGGATCTCGTTCTCCCGGATCACGTTCTGCTCCGATCTCTCCAGGATGATCCCCGCCTCCGAAGAGGAGATATCATTTCCTCCGATCAGGTTGCGCTCGGAGTCGGACGCCTTGATCCCCGTCGCCGATGAGAAGACGGAACCCAGGATGGCGTTATCGCAGGAGTTGGCGACGGAAACACCCACTTTTCCCGAGAAGGTGCAGTTGGAGATCTCAGACTTCTGAGACCCGGAGATCTCGACTCCAAGAGCGGATCGAATCCGAGAGTCGCCGATCTGGTTGCCGGACCCCTCCAGAAAACCCGCCCCAACGGTGCAACCCTCGATGACGGAGTCGAAGATCTGGTTATCCGAAGAGGACGAGAGGACACCCGTCGAGAAGTTCCGAATGGTGCATCCCAAAATGGTGTTTCCGAAAGATTTCAGCTCGACCCCGGTCCCCCTCCCAAAGCCCCTGATATCGAAGCCAGAGATGGAAAAGCCGGACACCCCCACCACAAACCCCCCCTCGAGGATCACCTGGCCCGGGACCCCAACGATGGAGACCTGTTGACGGATGGGGATCTCCCCCTCTCTGTAATATCCGGGCCGGACCAGGATCTCATCACCGGATCCAGCAACGTTGACGGCCTTCCTTATCGTCAAAAACCCAACGCCTCCGCTCTGGTCGACGACCAGGGTCTCCGCCAGGACCTCTGTGGAGAAGACGCTGAATAGAAGGAGGAGAACCAAAAGCCAGAACTTCACCATGAAGACGCCCCCAATCCGATACGGTAGTCCCGTTGTATTGAGGAATAGATAACTCTATCCCCGCTGCAGGAGAGATGGACGACCGAAACCCCGCCACCCGTTGAGAATCGCGAACGAGAAGATACTAATTGAAGAAGATTGAATACGTGGGAGACGAGATGAAAGGCGGGCCGGCATGACCAAACCTTACCGAATCCTGATCATCGAGGACGACCCCGACGACGTCGAGCTGGTCCTCCTCGGGTTCTCCAAGCACGAAGAGTTCTTCGTGGACATCGCCACCACCGGAGAGGAGGGGCTCGAGAAGATCCCAAAGACCCGCTACGACCTAGTCTCGGTGGACTTCGCCCTGCCCGGCATAAGCGGCCTCGATGTCCTGGAGGAGATCCGGAAGGCCGACCAAGACGTCCCCGTCGTCATGGTGACGGGCCGGGGTACCGAGGAGCTTCAGGTGGTGGCCTTCGAGAAGTTCGCCACCAGCTACGTGATAAAGAGCGTCGATAGCTTGAGGAGCCTCCCCACAATCTTCGAGGCGCTGATAAACGAGGCGAGGTTTCGGTTTGAGGAGCGGAGGATGAAGAAGGATGTGGAGCGCTCCGAGACGGTCTCGCGATATATTCTGGAGAACTCGCCCATGGGAATATACGTCCTCCAGAACGGCTGCTTTAAGATGGTCAACTCCAAGTTTGGAGAGATCTTCGGCTGCGAGAAGGTGGACCTTATAGGCGAGCACTTCTGGAGCCTCGCTGATCCCGAGTCCTTCGAGTGCGTGGAGAGCACCGGGAAGGATGCCAGTTCGAAAAGGTCGATCGTCAAAGAGCTCAGGATCGTCAGGAAGGACGGGTCCAAAAGATGGGTCGAGGCGAGGATCGCGCCCCTGGACTACCAGGACGAGAGGTGGGTTCTCGGAAGCCTGGTGGACATAACCGAGAGGAAGGAGGGAGAGAAGGACCTATTGATGGGAAACATCAAGCTCACGATCCTCTACTCCCTCGCTCTCAATGCCATCGATTTTAGAGGGAGAGAAGAGGACCTCATGAAAGAGGCCCTATCTGAACTGATGGCCGGGCTGAAGGGGTTTGATGTGGGGGGCGTATTTCTCCTGGAAGAGGGAAGGCTGGTCCTTCAAGCCCTGGAAGGTCCCCTGGAGGTTCTGATGGGATTCGTCGACCAAGTGGACCCCCAGGGGCTTCTGGAGAGGGGCGAGACGAAGATGTTGGACGATGTCGATCGCCCCTTATTCTGGGCGTCTACACCCTTCTGCAACGGCGAAGAGCGCAGAGGCCTATTGGTTTTAGGAAGAGAAAAGGAGATCGGACCAGACTTTCTAGAATTCATGGATGATATCGCCTGGCATCTCGGAAAGATGATGGAGATCTTCCTCTTGCGAAGATCTCATTCCGAGAAGGTCTGAGGAAGGGCCGCCTGAGGAGAGATCTGGCAGAAAACGGGAACTATAGCCGCCTCCAGATGAGAAGGATTCTCTGAAGGGCCGTGACGTGGCTCGCCACCGTGATCAAGATCACCGCCCACCCCAGGATCGAGAGGCCCCCCGGCTCTCCTGGATATAGGGCGTTGGCGACGGTGGCGGCGAGGATCAGGATCAGGCGGTCGGCTCGCCCCATGATCCCGCCGTAGAGGCGGCCTAGCTGCAGGGCCTGGGCCTGGGTTCCCAGGTAGCTGGTGAGGAGGACCCCCATCACCGCAAAGATCCCCCAAGCTTCTGAGACGTAGCCCGCCAGGATGATCCCCACCAGAATCGCCATGTCCGCGTACCGATCGATGACATGGTCGAGAAAGTCGCCCTTTGGCTCCGCCCGCCCAGTCCTCCGGGCGAGGGCTCCGTCGACAGCGTCGAAGGCCGAGTTCAAAAGGACCATCAGGGCTGCCAGGCCCAGGAGGGTGGCATCGCCAGCCGAGAAGTAGTAGAAAGCCCCCGCAGCCAGGGCGAAGATCATGGAGAGGAGGGAGATCAGGTTGGGGGATGCTCCGGCCCCCTCCGCCAGGGCGGCCAGGGGCTCCGTCACCGCCAGGGACTTAGATCTCAGGTCGTCAAGGGTCAAATTCCATCTCTCCAGTCCAGTCGATATCTCCCGGTGGCATCTCGATCTCCCGACGCAATATCCCCACCACCAGGTCAGCCACTTTCTCCGGAGACCGCAAGGTGGTGTCGATCTCACTGACCCGGTCGCACCACTCCATCGCCTCCACCAGGATCACGTCCAGAGCCTCAGCCTCCAGGTTCTCTCGCACCTTTTTTTCGGGGTAACCCCTTCGGGCGAGCCGCTCTCTGAGGACCGATGGTCGGGTCCGCAGGACGATCGCCTCGATGGCGAGCTGGTGGCTGAAGTGCCCCTCCAGCATCACCATCTCCTCGTCCTCCTCCGGAGCCAGCTCCTCGACCCGCTTCGCCAGAAGGTCGACGTCGGCGATGAGACACCCCCTCTCAGGGTCGGTGCCAAGGCTGAGCCCCTCGTCCCTTATGAGGGCGTTGAGGTCGATCACCCTGAAGGGCAAAAGCTTTGCCGCCGTCGTCTTCCCGGTCCCCGGGGTCCCCGTCAGGGCGATCCGCATACCTCACCGTAAGCTTCGATGAACCGGTCGTTCTCCGCGGGGGTCCCCACTGTAACCCTGACGGCATGGTCGCCCGCGCCCCGAAATGAGAAGCAGTCCCGGACGATGACTCCCCTTCGGAGCATCTTCTCCGCCACCTTCCCCGAGGGCTCCTCGGTCTCCAAATAGAGGAAGTTTCCGCCCGAGGGGCGGAACTTCGGGATCGCTCCCCTCAGCCGGGACCTCTCATCGCGGATCGCCTTCACGGACCGCCTCATGTACTCGATGTCCTCCAGGGCAACGATCCCCGCCGCCACCGACGGTGTGGTGATGCCGAAGAAGGGGGGGGCCGCCCTTCTATACTCTCTCGCGATCCAGTCGGGAGCAGCAGCGTAGCCGAGCCTCATCCCGGCAAGTCCGAAGGCCTTGGAGGTGGTCCTGCCCACCACCAGGTTCTCGTACTCCGATGCCAGCGGCAGAAAGTTCTGGTCGCTGAACTCGGCATAGGCCTCGTCGAGGAAGACGACGCCGTCGGTCGTCTCGACGATCGATCGGAGGGTTTTTTCCGGGATCATATCTCCAGTGGGGTTGTTCGGCGAGCAAATGAAGACGATCTTTATCCCATCGGGGACCTCCGTCGGCACATCAAAGCCCGCCCCCCAGGAGAGGAAGACCGGCTCGGCTCCAGCCGTCACCGTCAGGATCTCGTAGTAGCTGAAGGTCGGAGGATAGATCAAGACTCTATCGCCGGGGTCGAGGAAGAGACGGGTTATGGTGTCCATCACCCCGTCCATCCCTGCCCCGATGAGGACGTTTTCGGGCAAGGTCCAGGCGTAATCCGCCAGGGCGTCGATGAGCCCCTCGGTCTCGGGGTACCTCTCGGGCCTGACGGAAGCGATCGCCTCGAAGACCCTCGGGCTTGGGCCGTAGGGGTTCTCGTTGGACCCGAGCTTCACGATCGCCTCCGGCGGTATGCCATACTTCGTCGCTATCTCCTGAATTCCCCGGCCCGCAACGTAAGGCTTCAGTCGCCCCAGGCAGGGCCTAAGGTTCTTCGAGTATCTCGCCAAGCACCGTCACCACGCGGTCGATCTCCTCTTTACCCACCACCAGGGGCGGGACCATCCTGAGGACGTGCTCGCTCGTGGCGTTTAGGAGGACGCCCCTCTCCCGGGCCTGGTTCACGACCTCGGGGCAGTTCGCCGCAAGCTCCACGCCCACCATCAGCCCCAGGCCTCTCACCTCGAGGGCGTCGATCTCATCATTGAGCCTCGAACGGAGGTACGCCCCCATCTCCGCGGACCTCCCCACCAGCCTTTCCGTCTTGATGACCCCGATGGAGGCGAGGGCCGCCGCCGAGACCAACGGGCCGCCGCCGAAGGTGGAGGCGTGGTCGCCCCTCTGGAAGACGTCGGTGACGGACTCCGCCGCCAGCATGGCGCCCATGGGTAGGCCTCCGGCGATCCCCTTGGCGAGGGTCATGACGTCTGGAAGAACGCCGCTGTGCTCCTTTCCAAACCACTTTCCCGTCCGGCCGAAGCCGGTCTGGACCTCGTCGAGGATGAGGAGAGCTCCGCAGTCGTCGCAGATCTCTCGGGCCGCCCTCAGGTAGTCGGGCTTGGGGACGTTGACGCCGCCCTCGCCCTGGACCGGCTCCAGGATGACCGCCGAGGTCTCTTTCGAGACCGCCGCAGCCAGGGCCTCGGGGTCGTCGTAAGGGACGAACTTCGCCTCGGCGAGGGGCCTAAAGGGCTCTCGATAGACAGCCTTGTAGGTCGCCCCCAAAGACCCCAGGGTCCTGCCGTGGAAGGAGTGGACGGCGGCGACGATCTCCGACCTGCCCGTCGCCCTTCGAGCGAGCTTCAGGGCCGCCTCGACGCTCTCGGCTCCGGAGTTGCAGAAGAAAGCCCTGTCCATCCCCGTCAGGGTCTTCAGCTCCTCGGCGAGGAAGACCTGGTTTTCGGTGTAGTAGAGGTTTGAGGTGTGGATCAGCTCTTTCGCCTGTCTGGTGATCGCCTCGACGACCGAAGGGTGGCAGTGGCCGACGGTGTTGACGGCGACGCCGGCGACGAAGTCCAGGTACTCCCTTCCTTCGGCATCCCAGACCTTCGCTCCCGCACCCTTCACCAGGAGGATCGGCTGGCGGGTGTAGGTCTGAATCACCGACTCCCGCTCCAGCTCCACGATCCGGGCGGTCCTCTCGGCGACCGATAGATCAAGTTTCGGCGTCTCTGTCATCTTATCCGCCCCCTTTTCGGTCTTCGTCTCAGTCTTGGTCTCCGACTTCATCTTCATCTTCGTCTTCATATTCATCTTTTCGTCGCTCTCTTTTCTGGTCATAGAACGCTCCGCGCAAACCGAAGGCTCGCCTGGATCTGGCGGCCCACGTCCCCGCTGACGATCTCCATGTGGCCGGGGTAGAGGACCTCCACATCGAGTTTCGTCAACCTCTCGATGGAGCTTATCAGGTCCGCATCGCACCCGGCGAAGAGATCTGTCCTCCCGATGTTCCCCTGGGGGAAGACGGTGTCCCCCGAGAAGAGGACTTTGGCCTTTGGCTCGTAGAGGCAGATCCCTCCCGGCGAGTGGCCCGGAGTGTGGAGGACCTCAAGCTTCCATTCACCAAGGTCGATGACGTCGCCCTCCTTGAGGGTCTCGTCGGCCTCGATCTCCGGGGCCGAGAGGCCGAAGAGGTAGGCGACCGTGGCCATGTCGTCACCGAGAGAGCCCGACTCCTCCTCGTGGATCAGAACCCTCGCCCCCGTCACCTCCTTGAGGCGGGGCACCCCGCCGGAGTGATCGTGATGGCAGTGGGTGAGGACGATCATCTCGATCTCCGTTGGGTCGATATATTTTTGGATATTTCGGAGCGTCGGCTCCGGGTCCATCCCCGCGTCGATGAGGACCGGGACCTCGTCGAGGATCAGGTAGACGTTGCCGTCGAAGGGCGAGCCTGAGACCTTGTGCACTTCCACCATTCCAACACCAACTCTCCCGGATGGGCTCCACCGATATATCTGTTTGGCAGCGGGTTTGAGGAGAATCAGGGGTTGCTAGATGGCATGCCAGTACCGCCAGAAACGCCCGAGGTCGCCGAAGGCGGAGAGGCGGAGGTGGAGCTGCTGTGCCGGAGGCGGAGGTGGCGTATCTCACGGTCAAGGGGCCCTACGCCAACCTCGAAGACGCCTACAGCCAGCTCTACGGGCTGGGCCTTCCAGCATGGGCGCACGCCTGCGGACGCCGCCCGGCAGGTCTACGTCCGGTGGAGCGAGGAGAGGCGAAAGCCTTCAACAGCTTCGAAGAACGCCGACATAATAAATAGTTATGAATACCTGAACAGCACAGTGAATTTCATGAGCGATCAGATGCAGGCCGTGCAGGACGCGATATTGGATGTCTTGCGAAAAAACGGGGTTAAGCGAGCGGCCTTCTTCGGGTCCATCGTCCGGGGCGAGATGAATGAGGAGAGCGACATCGACATCCTCATCGAGTTCGAGGGAAGAAAGAGCCTTCTGGACCTATCTCATCTCAAAAATGAGCTGGAAGATACTGTAAATCGGCGGGTGGACCTCCTGACATACAGATCTCTCCACCCCCGCCTCAGAGATAGAATCCTGGCTGAGCAGGTCCCGATATTATGAAAAAAGATCCGGAGGTTTTTCTGGATCACATCCTTGAATGCATCGATCTCATCGAGGACTACTCCGAGGGGGTGACCGAATCCGAGTTCATGAGATCATCATCCCTGCAGGACATGATCGCCCGACGAATCGAGATCATTGGTGAGGCGGTAAAGAACCTCCCCGAAGACCTCAAACGGGAGCATCCGGAGATCCCCTGGAGAGATATCGCTGGACTGAGAGACATAGTCGTCCACCAGTATTTCGGGCTCGATCTGGAGCTGATCTGGGACGTGGTCGAGAAGGACATCCCGCAGCTGAAACCAAAGATATCGAGGATACAGGATGAGTTGAGGGGCCTGTAGATGGCCGTTGTTTCCTTTATGAGCGTTGTCGAATATTGAACATCACGACATTGTGTATATAAAAAGCTCCATATATATTGTCTAAATATCGGCTTCGACTCCACTGAGACATATTTTTAAGGCATTAGGTCGAATCCGTGCTATCATTTAGAGAGGTGTCGATATGCCCACATACGATATCGAAATCAAGAAGGTTCCCGCCCTGTGGGTAGGCTAGCCTCTGGGGGAAGGGCCTTCCCTTTGCCGTCACCGTCCCCAAGGCCTACGAGGAGCTGGCGGCTTGGATGGCCGAAAAGAAGATCCCCTTCCCCTCGGAATCGCCGTTGGGCCTCGCCCTCTACTACGACGACCCCGGCGCCGTCCCTCCAGAGGAGATGAAATTCAAGGTGGCGATCCCCGTCCCCACGGAGACAAAACCCATCAAAGAAGGCAACGCGGCGGTGGAGGAGCTTCCGGCGGCCGAGGTGGCGTATCTCACGGTCCGGGGGCCATACACCAACCTCGAGGACGCCTACAGCCAGCTCTTCGGCTGGGTCTTCTCGAACGGCTTTCAGCCGACGGACGCCGCCCGGGAGGTCTACGTCCAGTGGGGCGAATCGATGCCACAGGAGGAGTGGGTGACGGAGATACAGGTGCCGGTCGGGAGGTAGAGAATTGGGGGGAGGGTAGTGCTGGGGCGACGATCTGATCGTCTCCCTCTTTACGAGCTATCTCCGCCACCTCGGCACCACCCGCCCCGTCCTCTCCGCATACCGCCAATGCTCCTCGCCAAATTTTTCGAGCATCATCTCCTCCTCCCGCGGGTTCCGGGCGACGTAAAGGGGTAGGGACGCCACCAGAAAGGCGGGACCTGCGATCCAGTTTAGGTGAAGGAGGAGCTGAACGACCGCCCAGAGGGTGGGGCGGCAAGGGAGCGGGACCGAGTAGCCGAAAGGCTGGAGGCGTTTTAGGTTTACAAAGGCGCCAGGGCATCGAAGTCGGGCGCTAGTGAAGTTAATCTGATTTAAAACATAATAAATTGAATCAAACCAAACATTTAATATCTATTAATTTCGGATCTTGGGTTGTATAGGACCGTCCAATCTGGACTGATGAGATAAAAAACCAAGATGGAATGAAACCATCATGAACGAGATTAGCACAGAAGACGGGAATAGTTGTGATGAGGGGGATAAAACTCCGAACAATATTAGCGCAACTAATCGTCTTGAGTCAAATGTTCGAAGCTACTGCCGCAACTTCCCGGTGGTCTTCACTAAGGCCAGGGGTTCGACCCTGGAAGACGAGGAAGGACGCGAGTATATCGATTTTCTCGCAGGAGCCGGGGCCCTCAACTACGGCCACAACGACCCGGTTCTGAAAGAGAAGCTCCTCGAGTACATCGAGAGAGATCAGATCGTCCACGGACTTGACATGGTCACCGGGGCGAAACAGGCCTTCATGAAGGAATTCGAATCCATGATCCTAAAGCCTCGAAAGATGAGATACAAGATGCAGTTTACGGGGCCAACAGGGACGAACGCCGTTGAGGCGGCGATGAAGATCGCCCGAAATTACACAGGAAGGCAGACGATCGTCTCCTTCACCAACGGGTTCCATGGCGTCACCCTCGGATCGGTGGCAGCCACTGGCAACAACCACTTCCGGGACGGCTGCGGCATACAGCCTCAAGGTACGGTCTTCATGCCCTACGACGGCTACATGGGCGAAGGGGTCGACACCACCGAGTACCTGGACAAGATGCTTACCGACGGGAGCAGCGGCCTAGATCACCCCGCAGCCGTGATCGTGGAGACGATCCAGGGCGAGGGCGAGGTGGACCGGAGAGAGATGGATGGTCGGAGCAAAGCGTTATAGACGCTGAGCCTGTGGAGGGAGAACGGGAGTTCCGATGACCGATAGCGAAGTCCCCTACAGCCCCGGCCAGCGCGCCCAGTGGTCTTCTGAAACTGCCTTCGTTTTCTCCATGACCGCCGCTACCGTAGGCCTTGGCAACCTCTGGCGGTTCCCCTATATGGTGGGGGAGAACGGCGGCGGAGCCTTCATCGTCGCCTACCTCATCGCCTTGGTCCTGGTGGCCCTCCCCACCATGATGATGGAAGTGGGGATCGGCCGCCTCGTCCAGGGCAGCGTCGTCGGCACCTTCAGGACTGTTAAACGCTTCGGCAACCTTTACGGCTGGTTCGTGGTGATGTTAACGATCGCGATAACCAGCTACTACCTGGTGATCACCGGCTGGACCATGGGCTATGCCGTTTCGGCCTTCTGCATGGCTGTGCAGCCCTTTGACGACTTCACTGGAGGTTACAACTCCCTCTGGTATTTCTTCGCCGTCACAGTCCTGGCCACCGCGGTCCTGATACGCGGGGTCAGCGCCATCGAGAAGCTCTCCAAGATATTGATGCCGGTTTTGGTGCTGATGATCATCGGCATCGTCATCTCTGCCGCCCGGATGGACGGCTGGGAAGAGGCCAGAAGCTTCATGTTCGTCGCTGACTACAGCCACCTTAAAAGCCCCACCATCTGGCTCTTCGCCTTCGGTCAAGCTTTCTATACCCTGGCCATCGGTCAGGGTTATCTCATCACCTACGGAAGTTACATCCCCCAACAGACAAACATCCCCCGGGCCTGCCTCATCGTGACCGGCACAGAAACCTCCATCGCCCTCCTGGCGGGATTTATGATCTTCCCCTTCGTCTTCACCTACGGCTTCGACCCCGGCGCCGGCAGCCAGCTCGCCTTCGATACCCTTCCCCAGGTCTTTGATGAGATGGAGCATGGAGCCTGGCTGGCCATGGGCTTCTTCTCCCTCTTCTTCGCCGCCGCCTTCAGCTCCTGCCTCGCTGGGCTGAAGGTCATCATCGCTGCCTTCTCCGAAGAGTTCCGCGTGGGCGACTCTCATGCTGTCCTGTCAGTGGGATGCCTGATGATCCTCCTGGGGGTGCCGTCGGCCCTCAGCTTCAGCCCGCTGGAGCTGAGCGTTATGGGCATGCCCTTTCTGGACTTCATGGATCAGTTCGGTGGCACCAATATGGTGGTGACCTCGGGCATCATCGGGACCGGTCTAGTATGCTGGTTCGTCCCCCGGCCTAGGATCGCCCAGGCCCTGGGGGCGAGGAGCCGCTGGTGGGATTTCAAAATTTACGTCATAGGACGCAGCCTACCTTTCCTGGCCGCGGCCTTCATCCTATGGAATATTTTATGAAGGATTCATACCCCAAAGTCGCCGGGATGAGATAGGGAGAAGGTCGGCTAGGGAGCCTCCAGCACCCATTTCCATGCATCTTCCAGCCACTCTTCCCGGAAGAAACGAGCATTCATCCCCGTCAGGCCGGCGAAGGCCTCGAACATCCAGGTGAGGACCTCGTCCCACGAATCGTCGCTCACAAAGGCCATCTTGTCGAGTTGGCGGAGCATCGGCCAGTTATTCAGGTCCTCCCATGCGCCGCCAGCGGTCCAGCCTCCGAAATTCTTGACCTGCATCAGGACGCGGAGGTCTCAATGCTGATCCATCGCTATTAGAGCGTCGGGACGAGGACCTGGGTATGGTCTTCTTCGGTGAGCTTCCCTTCCAGGAGGAATCCTGGGACGTCATCCTCACCAACGTTCACTATGGCTACGATGGACTGATTTTGAGCGGCAATAAAAGATGTGAATCTCTCTCTGGTATTGACGACGGGATCAGCGAGCCGTAATGGACGGAGATCCTCCCACCTGAACTTGGGGGTTTTTTGTCTTTCGCTATCGATCTCAAGATCATGGCAGCGACCCCGAGTCCTCGATCAGCAGAACTTCGCGAGGGTTGTCTGCCCCGCCCCCCGCGCCAGCTCCGAGTGGGACCGCCAGTCCCGCGCGGGCGTCCGGAGGCGCGTCGCCATATCCGCCAGCGCCGCGTCCAGCGTCTCGAACTTTTTCGGAGGATTTCTCAGGGCCTCCCTCGCCGCCTCCCGGACGACCCAGACCCCCAGGGGCGCCCAGTACTCCTCAGTGATCTCCCGGACGATGAGGGTCGAGGCCTGCCTCCTCATATCGGCCAGGCGCTCCAGAAGTGCGAGGCGGGCGGCATAGTACCCGCCGGCGAGGCTGCTGTACCCCTTCTTCGGGCCGGGGCCCTCCCGATCAGCGCCGATCCAGGGCTCATCTCCCGACCAGACGGACCTCGGAAGCCAGATCTCGATCAGCTCATAGGTGAACGAGCCAGGGGAGAGGAGGACCTCGAAGTGGTTTCCGAGCCTCTCTCCGGAGAAGAGGAGGTACTCGTTTACCGGTGGCAGGTCCTGGATCGCTGCGATCAGATGCTTCCCCGCAATGTCATCGGAGGCGGTGATCGACCACCTCGTGGGAACTAGCTTTCTTTTTTTGCCGAGGAGCCCCAGGGAGAGAAGCCTCGATATCCCGTCCACCTCGACGCCTGAGATGTAAAGCTCCCCGACAGCTTTGGCGGCCAAGAGGTCTGAGTCCTCGACGACCGCGTCGACCTTTCGGGGAATAGACGGATTCGATGTGATCTCCATCTCCTCGATGGAGCCCGACGGCCCCGAGGGCATCATGAACCCGTCGAACCTCAGGCGGCCCCGAGGGGGCTTGGCGAAGGTCACCTCAGTTCCCACTGGGGTCGAGGACATGGCGATCTCCTGGGCCATCTCCAGGAGCCTTCCGGGGTTTCTGGCGTCTTGGACGGCCACCTTCGATCCAGACCTCACCATCGACGACCGGAGGGCTACGATCTCCCCGACCTCCATCCTGGCCAGATCGACGGGCCGGGAGAAGAGGAGGGAATCGAGATCGGGGCGAGAGCCCAAGCCAAGGACCCCGTTCTCGTCCGCTGGGACCAGAGGGCCGGCGGAGACCTGGGGGTAGCCGAACCTCCCCACGAAGACCTCAGGGGGCGACTGCCCCTCGATCACCGTCCCCAGCTTCGGAAGCTGCGCAGCTATCCGGAAGCTTTTCAATATCGGACAGACAGGCCTTCCACAGAGACCCCTCCCCTTGCACCGAACGCACCGAGTCATCTCTTCAATCGAAAACGGCTTTTATAGGATATAGCCCTATCATCGAAGCATGATGGAGATCAAGGGCGACCTCGTCCCGGCGGTCGTCCAGGATGCCAAGACCGGCGAGGTCCTGATGCTCGCCTACATGAACCGCGAGGCTCTGGCGAAGACCCTAGAGACGGGGAAGGCCCACTACTGGAGCAGGTCGAGAGGAAAGCTCTGGCTGAAGGGCGAGTCCTCGGGCCACTTCCAGGAGGTAGTGGAGGCGAGGATCGACTGCGACCAGGACGCCATCCTCCTGAAGGTCCGCCAGGAGGGAGGAGCCTGCCATATGGGCTACCGGTCATGCTTCTACCGGGACCTGGAGGGGAAGGTGATGGGAGAGAAGGTCTTCAACCCCGATGAGGTCTATCGGTGAACTGCGCTGTGAGTGAAAAGGACGAAGCTGGACGCTACACCCTCGCCAAAAGCCCCATCTTCAGGGTCGAGGCGTCCGTCGAGGAAGGCAGGGTGAGGTTGAAGGCCGCGGGGCCCCTGGCCCGCCTCCCCTTTGTGAAGTCGGCCCTCGGGGTAGCCGACAGCCAGATCCCGGTGATGGCTGGGGAGAGGCTAATCCTTTCGACCTGGTTTCCCCCCATCCCCAGCAGGGCCTTCGACCGCCTCGTCAAAAGCTACGTCAAGTCTTCCTTTGGGATCCGGACCCCAAACCAAGTCACCATATCGATCACCGAGGAGTGCCCCAACCGCTGCCTCCACTGCGCCCTGCCAGATTCAGGTCGCCACCACCGGCTTGAGCCCGATGAGGTCGAGGAGGTCGTCGGCCAGGTCCTGGACCTGGGGACGACCCTCATCATCTTCGACGGCGGGGAGCCGACTACCTACCGAGAGCTCCCCGATATCGTCCGAGCCGTCGACGACCGGGCTATTTCTACCATGTTCACCTCCGGAGCAGGGTTCACCGAGAGGCTCGCCCATGACCTGAAGGATACGGGCCTCTTTGCCGTCAACGTCAGCCTCGACAGCACCAGAGAGGAAGAACACGACCGGATGAGGGGGAGGAGCGGAGCCTACCGGGACGCCATGAAGGCGGTGAGATATGCCATCGACGCCGGCCTTCTCGTCGATCTATACGCCGTGATGAGGAAAGATAACGTCTCCGAGATCGAAGAGTTTCATCGACTGGCGAGAGATGTCGGCGCCAGCGAGTTGACTCTCTTCGAGGTGGTGCCAGTGGGAAGATGGGCCGACGAAAGGGGGTCGGTTCTCTCGGAGGAGGATCATGCCGCCCTCGACGAGTTCGTTTCTGGGGCGCCTCCTCCCCGAGTCTTCTCTGTGCCCGCTGCCTTCCGAGAGTTCGGCTGCTTTGCGGGGAGAAACTGGATGCACATCACCCCAGAGGGGGACGTCTACCCCTGCGCCTGCCTTCCTCGGGCAATCGGAAACGTACATAGGGAGCCCGTCAAGAAAATTTGGCATAAAATGGCCAAATTGCCCTTTACCAGCAGCAAAATCTGCCCGGCACGCGGATTCAATTGAACATCAACATGTATATATAGCAGATAATCGTGAGGATCAGCCGATCAGGATGGAACTTACACAGATACAGAGAGAGATACTAACTGCGCTTATAAACTTACAACGCCGAGAGGGAAGAGCAGTAAAGGGCGAGGAGATCGCCTCGATCATCGACCGAAATCCTGGCACTATTAGAAATCAGATGCAGTCTCTGAAGGCTCTGCACCTGGTGGAGGGAGTTCCGGGGCCAAAGGGCGGCTATCGGGCCATCGCCGCCGCTTATGAGGCGATAAACCTGGACGGAAATGACGATGTGGTAGACGTTCCAGTGATCAGGAACGGATCGCCCGTCGACGGGGCCACCGCCAACGAGATCACATTCTACACAGTAATGCGGCCCAACCAGTGCAGCGGAATAGTCCAGATAATAGGAAACATCAGAGAGTTCAACGTCGACGACGAAATAGAGATAGGGCCGACCCCCGTCAACAAGACCCACATCAAAGGCGTGGTGACGGGAAGGGACGACACCACCAACCGGCTTTTATTCGACATAAAAGAGATGGCCTCGATACCGAAGATCCCCGTTAAAAACCTAGCCCGACCTATCATCACCTTAGATCCCGAGATCTCGCTCCTGGAGGCGTGCAAGAAGCTGAACGCGTCGAAGGTCCGAGGGGCCCTCGTCGGAAAGAACGGCGACCCGAGGGGGCTCATCAGCCTGGAGGACGTGATCAGAGGCATGGCCGAGGGGAAGGAGAGCCGGCCAGTGGAGGAGTCGATGGAAAGGGAGTTTCCCACCGTCGATGCCGATGAGCCGCTTCACGTCGCCATAAGCAAGCTCGGAAAGACGGGAGGGTGCCAAGTCGTCGTCGTCGATTCCGATGTCCCCAGCGGCATGCTGGATGCCACCGACCTGATCCGCTGCATGATCAGGTTTTAAGAGAAATCGGGGGCAAAAGCCCCACTTCAGGATATCTCAGTCCCAGAGTGACTGCCCTCGGCCGCCCTCTTCAGGTTTTCAACGTCGCCGCCGTACACCACCGCCGTGGGGATGGAGCTTCGCTCGACGATCTTCGCCGCCAGGGGGTCCACCGGCGACCGCGACCCCGCCTTCATCTCCGTCTCCATGGAGAGGCGAACGAGGTCCTGGTGGGTCATGGTGTCGAACTTCTTCGCCTTCGGGTCGATCCCAGGGTCGGCGGAGTAGACGCCGTCGACGGAGGTGGCGACGATCAGCTTGTCGGCATGGACGTACTCCGCGAGGAGGGCGGCCACGGCGTCGGTGGTCTGGCCCGGCTGCATTCCACCCAAGACCACGATCTTTCCTCCCGCGGAGGCCGCAAGAGCCCTCGCGTAGGTCTCAGGCGGCTCGGGGGCGGCGGCCTTGCCCAGGGCCGCGATGAGAAGCATGGCGTTCAGCTTCGTCGCCCCGATCCCCAAAAGGTCGCAGAAGGCCTCTCCTGCCTCAAGGGCCCGGGCCTTGCCGATGTACTCCCGGGCGATCTTGCCCCCGCCCACCACCACGTAGACTTGGTGATATTCTGCCAGGTCCACCAAGGATCTTGCGAAGTTTTTCAGCTCATCGGCCGACCTCTCGTAGAGAATCGACCCCCCCAGAGAGTATACCAGTATCATGCAAAGCTCCTGCAGCGATGACGCCGTTAAAAAGAGAGGGGTTTGGTATTATTCAAATTTTGTCCAGAGCCTCGGCGATCTTCCCGAAGATCTCTTTGATATCGCCCACTCCGAGAACAGTGACCACGATCCCCTTCTTGTCGTAGTAGTCGATGAGGGGCTGGGTCTGGGCGTGATAGGCCTGGAGCCTCTCCTTGACCGTCTCCTCGGTGTCGTCCGCCCTCTGGTAGAGCTCGCCTCCGCAGGCGTCGCACTTGCCGGCAACCTTTGGCGGGTTGAACTGAACGTGATAGGTGGCGCCGCACTTGCACATCCTCCGGCCTGTGACCCTCTTGACGAGCTCAGCATCGGGAACGTCGATGTTCAGGACCACATCGATCTTCTGGCCAAGATTGGGCAGAATCTTGTCCATGGCCTCGGCCTGGGGCATGGTCCGGGGATAGCCGTCCAGCATCCAGCCGCCCTTGACGTCGTCTTTGGCCAGGCGGTCTTTGATGATGTCGATGAGGAGGCTGTCGGGAACCAGCTTGCCCGCCTCCATATACTTTTTAGCCTCCACACCCAGAGGGGTGTTATTTCTGACGTTCTCTCTCAGAATATCTCCAGTGGAGATGTGAACTACGCCGTACTTCTCCGCGATCATCTTGGCCTGGGTGCCCTTTCCGGATCCTGGTGGACCGAGTAGTACTATATTCATAATATCCCTCCTATCTCCTCTCGATAAAAAGCAACATCACGACGACAACAGCCCTCCTGGCCGAGGGCAGAAATCGCAGTTTTCATCGAAAGCTGAGAATATCTATCCCCGAAGTCGGATGGCGTGGTCAGCTGCAGTTGCTTCGCTCTCTGGTGAGTTGACTCTCTCCTACGTTAAAAAACCTTTCTGCACGAAGTCGATCAGATTTCAGATTCCAAAATCAGAGGAGGCCGACGACGTACATCGCCGCCCCCGAAAGAACGGGGATCGAGAGGTTGTCGTCGACGACCTTTTTGCGAAAGGATAGAGGGACGGCGTCGGCAAAGGTGGCCGCCGCCGCGCCGACTAGATAGACAAAAGGTGAGAGGAAAACAGGTACGGGAAAAAAGGTCACCTCGACGAGGTGGGCGGCATAGCCCGCGAGGAAGCAGACCGCGAAGGTTCCCGCCACCACCAGGAGGGGCTTTCTCCTCCAGCTCTGCCCCTCCATGATCCGGGTCCGGACCGCCGACCCCCGGACGACCGAGCCGATGATCCCGCTCGCCGCATCGCCGAGGGATAGCATCAGCATGGCGGCGATGGCTATGGCCGGGGGAAAGAGAAGAACCGTCAGCAGGGCCCCAAAGATGTAGTAGATGTAGCCCGCCACCCTTCCCGCCTCGCTGTCCCTGACCGCAGGAAGCTCGATCTTTCCAGCCAGCCGCCTTCGCTCCAGAAATAACGCCGCCAGAAGGGCGAGGGCGATGAGCGCCATGGTAGCGTTTCTTCCGAAGAAGAGGATGGCCGCCGGGACCGAGAGGCCTGAGAGGTGGATCGCCTTCCTCTTTGTCTCCGCCGCCAGAGAGGAGCGTAACGATTTCATCGCTCAGACCTCTCGATCCGTCTTTTTGAAGAGCCGATAAGAAGCGGTTCAGCTCGCCAGGGGCGATCCCGCCTCTGAGAACGCCATCTCTCCGGCTAGCAGGGCCTGGACCCTCTCCGAGACCTCAGACCTCGGGATCCTGATCTGGGACATGGAGTCCCGGTCCCTGATGGTGACCGTCCCCTCCTCCAGGGTCTCGTAGTCGACGGTGACGGAGTACGGGGTCCCAACCTCGTCGTTTCGGCGATACCGCCGCCCGATGGACCCCGAGGAGTCGTATTCGACCTTCATGTCCAGGGAGCGGAGCTCCCGGGCGATCTCCTCGGCGGGTCCGACGAGCTCGTCCCTATCCATCAGGGGGAGGACGGCCACCTGGATCGGAACCACCCTGTTTTGAAGGGCCAAAACCGCCCTCGTCTCCCCCTCCACCATCTCCTCCCGATAGGAGTGCTCCAGGACCGAGTAGAGGACCCGGTCTATCCCGAAGGAGGGCTCGATGATGTGGGGGACGACCTCCTCGCCCCTGATCTCCTCCTCCACCACCTCGAAGGAGACGAGGGCGGGGTCTATCTCCTCTTTCTCGCCCTCGACGATGACGACGATGGGATCTCTCTTCAGCTCCTCTACGGGGAGAGCGGAGAGGGCGTCGGCGACGGCTTTCGCCTTGTTCCGGAATAGGGGGCCGAGCTTCTTCATCTCGGGTTTGACGATGAGCCTCTCCTCCTTTATCGGCTCGTCGAAGGGGAGGTAGACGGTGAGGTTCGCCCCGCTCTGGGCCATGTGGGACCTGAGGTCGTAGTTCGTCCTGTCGGCGACCCCCACTATCTCGATCCAGCCGAACCGATCCAGAAGCGCCTCGGCGTCCCAGCAGTCGGCGGCGTAGTGGGCCATCTCGTCATCCTTGTGCTGCCGGAACCTGAGCCTCTCTCTCGATAAGCCTGCCTCAATCAAAAACTGGTACGTCCGGGCGACGTAGTAGGCGAGGGTTTCGTGGGCTATGATCCCCCGAGCCACCGCATCGCCGACGGTCATCTCCACCGTCTCTCCCCTCTCCTGCCCCTCCTTGGAGTAGAGGGTCATGACGAGGTCCGCCACCTCGCCGAACCTTGGGTGGCCCTTGTCCTTTGGATTGATGAAGATCTCAGCCTCGGCCTGGGTGAACTCCCGGAGCCTTATCACCCCCTGGCGAGGGGAGATCTCGTTTCGGTAGGACTTTCCGATCTGGACGGCCCCGAAGGGGAGGCGGTCGCGGTAGTGGCGGAGGAGCCTAGGAAAGTTCACGAACATCCCCTGGGCCGTCTCGGGCCGCAGGTAGCCGGGCTGCTTTCCCCCCGGGCCGATGAAAGTCTTGAACATCAGGTTGAACTCGTAGATCTCGGAGAGATCGCCGCCGCACTCGGGGCAGAAGACGTCGTTCTCCTTGATGACGCGATATATCTCATCGTTCGCGAGGGCGTCGGGGACCTCGACGATGTGCTTTATGAGGTGGTCTGCCCGATAGATTTCGCCGCACTCTTTGCACTCTGTGAGGGGATCGGAGAAGCCCGAGAGGTGGCCGGAGGCCTTGAAGATCTCCTCCACACCGATGGTGGGGCACTCGATCTCAGAGAATCCCTCCCTGATCACGAAGAATCCCCTCCAGAGGTCTTCGATCCCTCTCTTCAGCGGGGCTCCCAGGGGCCCATAATCGTAAAAGCCCGCAGCTCCGCCGTAGAGCTCGAAGGCGGGCCAGATGAAGCCGCGCCTGCGCGCGAGCTCGATCACCTTCTCGTACATGTCCATAAGCCAGTCCTCGCCTCACCTAGACCGCGAGAGATCATTTAACCTTTGTCGTTTGGAGCGGAGAGGGGTTGATCGGGAGACGACCCGGATTTTTGGAGGTCGATTTCGATGTCTGGGCACCACACCTATCCGACAGAGTTTTTAAGGAGGTGAGCGTATCGGCAGTTGGTGAGTGATAACTCATGAAAGAGATTGTAAAGTTCGGGTTAGTGATGGGCGTGTTGCTCTGCGGCGCCATCGGCGCGGCCAGCGCTCAAGAGGAGTTCACCGAGGATTACAAGAATGGCTTTTACGATGCTGCGATGATCGTAGGGCAGGCTACCTTCACGCAAGGAAATCTGGTAGATCTGTATTATGGCTTGGGCGGCGAATCTGCCGTAGCGACTGCTGACAACGAGGAGATAGTCGAGTTCTACAACAACCAGACCGCCCAATTCAACGAACAGCTAGTCCCCTACGTAAACGGTATCATCGACCAGATCTTTGGTCCTGACGACGACAGAACCGAAGACATGTATCTTGGGGAGCTGCCCCTCATATCCTGATTTGGATACGATCGAGGGAGAGGAGCTGCAAGCCGCTCCCCGATCTCTTCCCATTATTTCTTCATTATTTCTCACTATACTTTTCCCATCTGCCCCGACCACTAAGAACTTTCGAACACCGGCCATCAAATAAGAGATAAGAAATGGCCGATTTCGGCGTCCCCGGAAATCTCTTTCCGGTGAGACCTTACACCCTTCGCCCCACGATCCCGTCGAAACCTATTTAGATCACCTCTCTACTTGTGGTGGCGATACTATGATCGGCGTCTTAGGGTTGGAGGACGGCACCAAGGTCGAAGGGGTGGGCTTCGGAGCCCCTGGCGTCGTCTCTGGCGAACTGGTTTTCGTGACGGTCATGTCCGGCTACGAGGAGGCCCTGACCGATCCCTCCTACGCAGGACAGCTTCTGATGTTCACCTATCCCCTCATGGGAAACTACGGAGTGAGCGGTGACAACTTTCAGTCCAGCCACATCAGGGCCACAGCCATGGTCTGTAAAGAGATCTGGGATAGACCCCTCCACCACAGATCCAAGAGGACCATCTCGACGTTCCTGAAGGATGAGGGGGTGCCGGGCATTTCTGCCCTCGATACGAGGATGCTCACCATAAAGATACGAAACCAAGGGGCTATGAAGGCAGCCCTCGCCGTCGGCGAGAGGGCGGATGTCGAGGGGCTGGACGTGGTCGGGCTCGCGAGGGATCAGCCGAACATCTCCAGCCTCGACCTGATAAGCACCGTCTCCTGCAAGCGCCCCTATCGGATCCCCGGAGACGGCCCTAGGGTGGTAATGATCGACCTGGGGATCAAGAGGAGCATCCTCGACTCCATGGCATGTCAAGGGTTTGAGATCGTGGTGGTCCCGTCGGACGCGAGGATATCGGAGATCGAGAGGTACGAGCCCGACGCCGTATTCATATCCAACGGACCGGGCGACCCCGAGCAGGCGACGAGGGCCATCGAGGCCGTCAAGCACTTTTCGGGAGAAAAGCCAATATTTGGGATATGCCTGGGCCTGCAGGTGATCTGCCTGGCTTTGGGGGCCGAGACCTACAAGCTCAAGTTCGGCCACCACGGAGGAAACCAGCCGGTGAAAGATCTGGCGTCTGGGATCGTCCGCATCACCTCCCAAAACCACAACTTCGCCCTCCGCCCGGAGTCGGCGGAGGGAACGGGGCTCACGATAACCCAGGTCAACGCCAACGACGGGACTGTGGAGGGGATCAAGAGCCACTACCTGGGGATCGAGGCGGTCCAGTACCATCCTGAGGCCCGGCCCGGCCCCCTCTGCACCAAGGAGAGGTTCTTTTCTTCCGTCGCCAAAAAGATAGAGACGAGGGGTAGGTGACCGGAGTTGCCAAAAAGGTCAGACATAAAGAAGGTCCTTCTCATCGGGTCGGGACCTATCCAGATCGGCCAGGCCGCAGAGTTCGACTTCTCGGGGTCCCAGGCCTGCAAGTCCCTGAGGGAGGAGGGGGTCGAGGTGATCTTAGTCAACTCCAACCCCGCCACCATCATGACCGACCCGGAGATGGCGGAGAGGATCTACATCGAGCCCCTGGTCCCCGAGATCGTCGCCAAGATCATCGAGAAGGAGAGGCCCGACGGGATCATCGCCGGGATAGGCGGGCAGACCGGCCTCAACATCACGAGCGAGCTGGCGGAGATGGACGTCCTCGAAAAGTTCAACGTCGAGGTCCTGGGCACCTCGGTCTCTGCCATCCGGGAGACTGAGGACCGCGACCTCTTCAAGAGCGCCATGATCAGAATCGGCGAGCCCGTCCCAAAGAGCCGGGCCGTCGAAACCCTGGACGAGGCAAAGGAGGCACTGAAGGAATTGGGGCTCCCCCTGATCATAAGGCCCGCATACACCCTGGGCGGCTCCGGTGGAGGCTCCGCTGAGACGGAGGAGGAGTTCGTCCGGATAGCGGAGATGGGGATGAAGAGGTCCCGGATCCACCAGGTCCTCATCGAGGAGAGCCTGGTGGGCTGGACGGAGCTGGAGTACGAGGTGATGCGGGACAAAAACGACACCTGCATCACCATCTGCAACATGGAGAATATGGACCCCATGGGAATCCACACGGGTGAGTCCATCGTCGTGACCCCGATCCAAACCCTCACCGACGAGGAGGTCCAGGTACTCCGATCTGCCGCTATAAACATCATCCGGGCCCTTCAAATCGAGGGGGGCTGCAACATCCAGTTCGCCGCCAAGGACGGCGAGTATCGGGTGATCGAGGTGAACCCGCGGGTATCGAGGAGCTCGGCCCTCGCCTCCAAGGCGACCGGCTACCCCATCGCCCGGGTCACGGCGAAGATCGCCATCGGAATGACCCTCGACGAGATCGCAAACGACGTCACCGGCGAGACCCCCGCCTCCTTCGAGCCGACGGTCGACTACGTGGTGATGAAGATCCCGCGATGGCCCTTCGACAAGTTCGTCAAAGCCGACAAGACCCTCACCACCTCCATGAAGTCGACGGGAGAGGTGATGGCGATCGGCAGGAGCTACGAAGAGGCCTTCATGAAGGCCGTTCGGTCCCTGGAGATCGATAAGGACCTCGGCAGCCAGGGGAAGTACAACCCCTGGACCGACGACGACGTGCGCCACCTTCTCGCGACCCCGACCGAAGATAGGCTCTTCGCCATCTACCAGGCCCTACGGCGCGGATTCACCGTCGAGGAGATATCGAAGCTCACCATGATCCATCCCTACTTCATCTGGAGGATCGAGAACGTCATATTCATGGAGAAGGAGATCGCCGAGAGCTTCTCCGTACCGGTCCTCAAGAAAGCGAAGAGGATGGGGTTCACCGACGACAGGATCGCAAAGATCCTGGGCAAGAAGAGGGCGGAGATCACAGACCTCCGGCTCGAAAACGGGATCGTTCCATCCTACAAGATGGTGGACACCTGCGCCGCCGAGTTTTCTGCCAGGACCCCTTACTACTACTCCTCCTACGAGGACGAGTGCGAGCTCCTCCCCACCAACAACAAAAAGGTCCTGATCATAGGGTCAGGCCCCATCAGGATCGGCCAGGGGATCGAGTTCGACTACTCGACGGTCCACGCCGTCCTGGCCCTCCGGGAGCAGGGGATCGAGGCCCACATAGCAAACAACAACCCAGAGACCGTCTCCACCGATTACGACACCTCTGACAAGCTCTTCTTCGAGCCCCTCACCCTCGAGGACGTGATGAACATCATCGAGAAGGAGAGGTACTTTGGCGTCATGGTCCAGTTCGGTGGCCAGACGGCGATGAACCTCGCCATCCCCCTGGAGAAGGAGATCGCAAGAAGGGGCCTCGATACGAAGATCCTGGGGACGAGCCCAGAGAAGATCGACATGGCCGAGGACCGGGAGAGGTTCAACCTCGCCCTCCGGAAGATGGGGATACCCCAGCCGGAGGCGGGGTATGCCACATCACCAGACCAGGCGAAGGCCGAAGCGGGAAGGATCGGCTACCCGGTCCTGGTGAGGCCGAGCTACGTCCTCGGCGGGAGAGCCATGGAGATCGTCTATGACGAAAAGGAGCTGGAGGTCTACATGAGAGAGGCGGTGAGGGTCTCGCCGGAGCATCCCATCCTCGTAGACGACTTCCTCCAGAACGCCATAGAGATCGACGTCGACGCCGTGTCAGACGGCCAGGACGTCCTCATCGGCGCCATCATGGAGCATATCGAGGAGGCGGGAATCCACTCCGGCGACAGCGCCTGCATCATCCCGCCCCAGACGATCCCCGCCGCCGTTCAGGACACCGTCCGGGAGTACGTGAGGAAGATCGCCCTGGCCCTCGAAGTTAAGGGAATCCTCAACATCCAGATGGCCTACAAGGACGGGATCGTCTACGTCCTGGAGGCGAACCCCCGCTCCAGCAGGACCATCCCCTTCGTCTCGAAGACGGTGGGCCTCCCCTTGGCCAAGATCGCCGCCAGCGTCATGGCGGGAAAGAGCCTCGCAGAGCTGGGGTACACCCGAGAGCCGACCCTCCCCTACGTGGCTGTGAAGGAGGTCCTCCTCCCCTTCGAGAAGCTCCCCGGGGCCGACACCCTCCTGGGGCCGGAGATGAGGTCGACGGGGGAGGTGATGGGGATCGACTACAATCCAGGCCTCGCCTTCTTCAAGGCGGAGCTCTCCGCCGAGAACCCCCTTCCAACGAAGGGGACCGTCTTCATCTCCGTGAGGGACGAGGACAAGGGGCCCATCGCCGAGGTGGCGAGGAAGCTCGTCGAGTCAGATCTCAGCATAATCGCCACAGAGGGTACGGCGAAGTTTCTGGCGGGGGCAGGGATTCCCGTCGAGAAGGTGAAGAAGATCTACGTCGGAAGCCCCAATGTCCTCGACTACATGAAGCGCTGCGCTGTGAGCCTGATCATAAACACCCCGACGACGAAGCAGTCGGTCAAGGACGGCTTTCAGATCAGGAGGAATGCCGTCGACTACCACGTCCCCTACATCACCACCGTCCAGGCGGCCCGGGCCGCGGCCCAGGCTATCGAGATCGCCAAAGGCGGCGAGATAACCATCAAGGCGCTGGGTGAGTATCACCAGGAGGTGCGGTGAGACGGCGACGAGGTCTGGGGGAAGACGAGAGGGCCAGTCCCTGGAGGCTCTGCATCTCGTTCCCGTCTCATCCCCTGCGTCTCGTCTGCCTGACCGAAGGATTTATCTTCGAAAAGGTCACTGGGAGCATCCGTCGGCTGTGGGCTCGTGGTCTAGCTGGTTATGACATCGCCTTGACATGGCGGGGATCATGCGTTCGAATCGCATCGAGCCCACCTGAGACTGCCCAGGTAGCTCAGTCCGGGAGAGCGCCAGACTGAAGATCTGGCTGTCCCCGGTTCGAATCCGGGTCTGGGCACTAACTTTTCTTTAGATCTCAGCTCAATCTGGACTCAACGAGCTTTCGGTGATACCTGCATTCGTCGGAACCGCAGACGTGCTCTCCAGTCCTGCAGAAGACGTCGAAGTGATCCAGCCAAGGCGGCCGATCCGAGCTGAGCTGGACGAACTTAACAAGGTTTTTGATCTGTTCTACCGTCTTTGTATCCAGCTTGTGCTCCATTATGCACGCATCCTTATCTGCGATCGGTTCGGGCACGTTGATCAGCATCAAAAACGCCTTTATCGTGTCGTGCCGATCCTTAATCACCCTTCCGATCTCCTCCCCTTTGGGGGTCAAAAACACCCCTTCCTGCTTCTTGTGGACGACGTATCCCAGGCCGTCCAGCTTTTTGACCATCTCGACGACGCTTGGGGGCCTGATATCAAGCTTTTGTGATATGTCCCTCACCCTAGCGTACCCCTTATCCTGCGATATTTCGAAGATCGCTTCGAGATAATCTTCTGCTTTTCGTGATAGTTTGCTCATCATGAGATCACGCCGTTCATGGGCATCCTTGTATACGACCTGAACACGATTTGTGATGATTTTCGGAATGGCCACGACGGTATACTCCGCCAGCAACCGATTACCGTCACAGGTTTAGGTCACCCAAACAACAGCTTTAGGCAAATATATCGGTAACCCTAACAAAGTTCGGTTTGGAATTAGAATCCTAACGTGGATGTACCCACGTCAACGCTTGAGATCTCTAAATATGCGATTAAGATGGGCAGAGCCAAAAATGGGGGGCGGAATTGTAGAACGGCCATTGGAGGAAAGCAGCCCGGCGGACTTCGACTGGGATTCGTGCGCCCCCATTTTGCGGCTCTGATATCTAGGGAAATTACGCTGAGGCGGTGGATACCGCCCCCTCTGCAACGTTCCCGTCCAACCCCTCAAAGATCTGATGCGCTTCCATGGTCAAGATGTTCTTTCTCGCTTCGGATTTCTTCTGCATAAAAGCAGCTTTTTCCTCCTCGGTGGGCTGATCTTCATGCCACCCCTTCGAGAAACCCTCCACCTTGTATCTAAGATCGAAGAACTCCTCCGGAATGACACCTACCTTTACCCTCGTTTCAAATACGGCACCGGCATCCCTTCGGACGAACTCGTACACGAAGTGATCCTCCAAGTTGAGGTTCTTCGAATCGCCTGAGGGCACATAATCGACGCATTCAGAAGTGAGGATATACTCAAAGCACTCTCTTTGTCCCTGCCCCGGATGATGATAAGAGACTTTGAGCATCCCCTGGGTCGGAATCTCATCGCCGAAGAGCTCCGAGATGGCGACCTGAGTGACCCTGGCGGCCACTGCTGCGCAGAGACAGAGGTCACCATGAGCTTCTTCTGCCGCCTCTTCCACTGACAAACTTATCAGCTCGCCTTGCGCATCATATATCTGGATTTTTTCAGGTTCTTCCGCAGAGTTTGCGGCCATTGCCATGGCTTCGTAGACCGGGTCCATGGCGGAATCGTCGAGGATCGTCCCGGGGTTCGACCAGGTTCCATTCCAGGCGTCGAGGGTGATGGAAGGCGCTCGCGCCGCTTTCATCATGGCACCCAGCATAGGCGCGCCTTCACCATAATTTTCAGCCAACTTCTCCGCGCTGATTTCCCCTTCTGCGAGGGTGGGGTACCACATCACATACTCTAGATTGTTGATCAGGTCATCGAAGCTGGAGTTCCCGTACCTCATGTGCCAGTGAACCATCCCGTCATCTCCTTCCGAGTGGGCCCCGGTGGCGATCAGATACTTGTACTCTGAGCAAGCCTCGTCCCCTGATTTCAGCTCGAACTTGTACCAATCGAACTCTTCTCCTCCAAACGTGACGGCCTCCTTGCCCGCGAACTCGTATTCACACCGGCATCTAACCGTGCCGTCGAGGTTGTAATAGGTGACCGCGTCTCCTGCGACCTCCACGTCGCCAAAGCTTGATCCCATCATCGTCTGCAAAAAATTCTTGGCGTCGTCGACGGCGAAGCCGCCATCCTCGGCCATGGCAGAGGCGCCCAAAAGCAAGAGCCCCGCCATCATCACAACAAAGCTTACTGACCCAATATTCTTCATTCTTCCACCTCAACTTGCCGCGAGCTGCCCAAAAATCTGCTGCGCGAGTTCCCTTCCAAATTTAGATCTGTCGCCTCAGCATTTCATCGTAAGAGCAGCTGCATAAGATGACAATCAGATTAGGTACGAAAAGAGTTATCCCTAAATAAATTAGAATTTTAAAGGAAAATCTAACGGACAATGGAGGTTTTGTTTGATTCATATTGTGGTCCCTACCTCAGGGACTGCAGACTCTGCAGGAAGATGATCGAAAGGGCGTACAAGGCCTCCGGCAAAGAGGTCTCCAGATGATATTATTCGACCCTAGATGGGGTGAAAAATGGTTACAGGACTACTATCAAAGGCGGGATAGGTGGCCCTCGAGCTTCTCCAGGAGCCGCCAGCATAAGAGGACCTGGACCATCCCCGTTCCGCTGACGTGCTCCTCTCCGATCCGGTCGCAGATGGGAGCCTCAGACCCCATGAGGGCGCAGAGCTTCTTTTCCAGCCCCTCGATCATGGACCGGTGAAGCTCGCCGTCGATGGTCACGACGCTCACCCTCTTGCCGTAGTAGTCGTCCCTCTGGAAGGCGAAGGAGAACTCCCGCTCTGCGAGGCGGAACAGGGCGGAGAGGTCGATCTTGAGCTCCGCCTCCGAGGGGCTCGCCTCCAGAACCTTCTGGATCAGCCTGACTGAGTACATCTCAGGGGGATTTTCCGCCACAGGGGAAGGCAAAAGCCTCGACTCCTCGATCTTGACCACGGCCTCAGCATAGATCTTCTGGACGTCGACGTAGAGCTTGTAGTCTGGCTCTCGCTCCAGGATCTCAGCCATCACCGCCTCCCTCTCGTAGTTCCGGTCGACGCAGTCCCTCTTTATCTTCCAACGCCTCTTGACGGCGCGACTGGGGTCGACGAAGATTCCAAAGTCGATCGCCCTCCGGAGCTTTTGGGTGTAGAAGGGGTGCAGCCCCTCGATGATCAGAACCGGAGCCGACCTGAAGGGAATGGGCCCTTTGATCGTTCCATCGGAGTGATCGTAGACGGGCTTATCTATCATCTCGCCTCGCCGCAGGACGCAGAGGTGCTCGGCCAAAAGGTCGAGGCGGTTTGCGGCGGGGTTGAGGGGCGTTATGCCTCGGGCCCGCCTCTCCTCACGATCGAGGCTGTGGTAGTCGTCCATGCTGAAGGTGGAGATGAGATCTTCGCCGAGGAGCCTTCTGATTCCCCGGGAGAGTGTGGTCTTTCCTGACCCGCTGTCCCCAGCCACCGCCACCACGAAGACCCTCCCCGAAGATTGCAGCCTTTCAGATAGGCTGGAAGTCAAAGAATCTCCTCCGATGAGGCCGAGAACCGGGGATGGGAATTGGGGTGCAAATAATCGGGTCGCGTATGCGGATACATCATCGGTCCTGCTTCTCCGACATGAGGTCAGCAAACTCGCTGGTTTTATCGATCAGCTCCAGCTCCCTGGTCTCGATCACCGCCGTCTCCTCGATCCGCTCGACCTTAGTCTCGCCGTCGACGATCACCGCCGATAGAGTCTTTGTGATGATCGATAGGCTGCTCATTAGCCTCGCCTTCTTAAGCATCGTGGAAGAGAACTTACCGACCCCCGTCAGGACGACAAAGCTCTCGTTCTGGGTGATGGCATTGAAGGGGGACTGGGCCGTGGGGAAGACGTCAAAGCCGATAATGGAGAGGTGGCGGAGCACCTTGTCATCTATACGCTCCAGCTCTCCGGCCACGGGGCTCGCGGGCTCCAGGATCTCGACAGGCTTTATAAGCTCCTGGCCGAAGAGCTCCTCAAGCCTGAGGGCGACGTCGATGGAGGTGTCCATGCTTTCGATCTCGTACTTGCTGACCGTTCGCCGAGAGACGGACAGCTCCGAGGCGAGGGCCCCCAGGGATATGCCGCTCTCAAGCCGGAGCCTTCTCAGAAGGCGGCCGTCGATCTTGACGTAGAGCCCCCCGTGGGCGGCGTAGACAAAAGGAGGTATCTCGTCGACGACCCAGTCTGCGAGGGTTCCGAGGCTGACGGTGGGAACGCCGTACCTGAAGTAGACTACTCCGCCCTCCAGCTGATGATCCCGGGTCTTTTCCCCGACCAAAAGGGGGCTTCCCGAAAGATATTTAGCCAGGCGGCGAATCTCTATCGCGGTCTTCTCGTTGAGACCGTCGATGTTTGAGAGAATCTTCAGAATAAGGAGAATGCTGCCTCGCCTCGCCGCGAGATCGAAGCTCTTCGGCCTCACATAACACCGATCCGAGACCGAAAAACCAGACTTCACCAGGAGACCAGAGACCCGATCGGTCAGAAACTCCTTATTCATCATTATATATGTTTGAGCTTATCCGTTATTTAAAGGTTCACTATCATGATCACCATAGGCGTAGACGATACCGACTCGGAAGAGGGCCTCTGCACCACCTACCTCGCGGCGGTGATGATGGAGAGGCTCGCCGGCCTCGGCGAGATCAGAGGGTCCCCAAGGCTGGTGAGGCTCAACCCCTGCGTCCAGTTCAAGACCAGGGGGAACGCCGCCATCGCCTTCTCCCTTGATACCGACCGACCGGAAGAGGCGAAAGAGGTCGCCCTGAATGCCTTGATGGAGCTATCCGATTTCTCGGGCCCCAATACAAACCCGGGCCTGGTGGTGGCAGAAGAGATACCTGCAGAGCTCAGCCGCTTCTATCGGAGGGCCCTCGATGAGGTCTTGGAGATTCAGGAGGCAGAAGAGATCATCAATAGGTACGGCTTATGGTCCCGATCCTTCAAGAACCGACGGGGATTGATCGGGGCGCTAGCAGCGATGGGGGCCGAGTTTGAGGACTGGACTTACGAGCTTCTCGCCTACAGGGAGCCGAGAAGGTGGGGGACGGACCGAGAGATCGACGAGGAATCTGTCTGGAGGGCCGACGAGCTGACATATCCTGGAACCTGGGACACCGTCGACCACCACCATCGAAAGGTGATCTTCGCCCCCCACTCAAAAGATCCCGTCCTCTTCGGGATTCGGGGTCAAGACCCCGACCTTCTCCGATCGGCCTTGAGGACTATCAGGTCTGAGCCTCCCGAGAGGACGGTGATCTACAGAACAAACCAGGGGACGGACGTCCACATCAACGAGGGCGAGATCCCAGACGTCATTGAGAACAGAAGCTACAGACTTCGAGGCATTGTGGCAAAGGAACCGGAGACTATCGGGGGGGGACACCTCTTCTTCCCCCTCGCCTCCGAAGACGGAAAGGGCTCCATCAGCTGCGCCGCCTTCGAGCCGACGAAGAACTTCCGGGAGCGGGTTCGGGCCCTCGCCCCCGGAGATGTAATTGAGGTCTACGGCGCCGTCAAGAAGAGAACCCTCAACATCGAGAAGATGGAGATCGTCCGTCTCACCGAGAGGAGGGCCCAAAAAGCGCCTATCTGCCCCTCATGCCACCGGAGGATGAAGTCGGCGGGCCAAGGGCAGGGCTATCGGTGCAGAAGGTGCGGAACGAAAGCCGATGGGAAGGTGGAGGTCCTCCTTCCGAGGGAGATCAAGCCGGGCTTCTACGAAGTTCCTCCCTGTGCCAGAAGGCATCTATCAAAGCCCCTGGTGAGGATGAGGAACGGAAAGGTCTATCCGAGCAGGTAGAAAAAGGTTAGAAGAGAGAGACCCTCACTTGAAGGCAGCTTCCAGCGGGGGGATGACCTGCTTCTTCCTCGACAAGACGCCCTCCTTGTAAATGGAGCTGTTCTCCATCTTCCCCTCGAAGGCCTTCTCGAACTTCTCCACCGGCTTTCCGACGAAGAGGAGATCGCTCGCCTCCTTCATGACGTCGGTGAGCATGATCAGAACGAAGCTGAGATCCTCATCCTTCCTCACCGTCTCCATCGTCTCCAGGATCTCCTTCCTCCTGGGCTCCAGGACGGAGAGGTCCATCACCTCGATCTGGCCGACGCCAGCCTTCGTCCCCGCGAAGTCGAAGTGCTTGTAGTCGCCCTTCACGATGTCCATGGCGGTCTTGGAAGATATATCACTCTTGGCGGTGAGCATCGCAATCCCGTATTGCTCGTAGTCCTCGCCGATGATCTTGGCGAGCTTTTCCACCTCCGCTTTGTCCTTCTCGGTGCAGGTGGGGGACTTGAAGAGAACGGTGTCGCTGAGGATCGCAGAGATCATGACCCCGGCCATCTCCTTTGTGATGGGGACGTTGCATTGGTCGTACATCGCCGAGATGATCGTCGCGGTGCTGCCGACGGGCTCGTTGTGGAAGAAGATGGGGCTACCGGTCTGGATGTCGCCGATCTTGTGGTGATCCACGACCTCCATGAGCGTCGCCTCCTTGATGTTGTCCACCGCCTGGGCGACCTCGTTATGGTCGACGAGGATGATCTTCTTGCCCTTGCCGTCGGTGATCGTCTCCGGAACTGGGACGCCGAAGTGCTCAAGGACGAACTTGGTCTCGCTGTTTATCACTCCCGCAGCCGCAGGAATATAAATGTCCGGCAGCCCGAGCTGGTTTTTCAGATTCGCATAAGATATAGCCGCAGCTACTGAGTCAGTGTCTGGACTTTTATGGCCAACCACGTAGACGTTATCAGCCAGATGAAACACCTCCGAAGATATTCAACGCGCAACTTCGACTTAAACCTTTGCCACGCTGCGTTTATGCCGAAATTATATTAGGATCGGACCGAGGGGATCTCGGCGGGCTGATGCGGGTCGGCATCTTTATGTAGTGCTTTGCGTATATGTCAGAGGTTCCCTCGAGAGGACTGGCAGGAGCCCAGGCATCCGCCGCCGCCGTGACTGTCGGAGCAAAGGGGGAGCGATACGAAAAGCCGCGTTGATAGGTCCTTGGGGGAGATACTGACTCGCTGTCTGCCCATGACCTCAAGACAACCCAGATGCGGTACATATAAGCCCGCTGCGAGGGTCACCGGACCGACTGCGGATTGTCCAGAGGATGAGGTCCCGGAGTTAGCAGAGCATCGGGCGACATACCAAATCATCGGAGATACTATTAATTTAGATTTATCTATATAGTATGTATTTTTATCCTTCTCTGCCATCTATTAAATACGAGCAGCCTCGATCCTAGGCTGCAGATTATGAGGGGAATTCTGATCACCTTCGAGGGGATAGACGGGAGCGGCAAATCCACGACCATCGCAGAGATCGCCCGGAGAATCGGCGAAGAAGAGAGGGGCGACGAAGAGAGGACGCCATTCGCGGGAAGGCGGTTTCACTTCACCGCCGAGCCGACGGGTGGCGAAGAAGGGCGGCTGATAAGAGAGATGCTCAGAAAGGGCCCCAAGACGGCAAACGTTGGAGGGCCGGGGGCAAGAGAGGCGGAACAGTTGGAAGAGCTCTTCCTTTTCATGGCCGACCACGCCCGCCACCTGAAAGAGACGGTGATCCCCGCCCTGGAGAGGGGCCGGGTGGTGATCTCGGATCGCTACTCCGACTCCAGGATCGCCTACCAGGGTGCTACCCTCCGGGGCATCATCCCCCAGCCCATGAAATGGGTGAGAGAGCTTCACCGGCCCTGGAGCGTCGTCCCGGACAAGACGATCCTCTTCTCAATCGATCCTGCTCAGGCCGTTTTAAGGTGTCGATCTAGAGAGGAGGTATCCCCCTCTCGAATGCCGAAATCTCCCGAGAAATTCGAAAGGGAGGCGTTTCTTCAAGAGGTGGCAGCGAACTTCGAGGCCATGGCGAGGAGCGAGCCGGGGAGGTTCGTCATCATCGACGCCGCCCGCAGCAAGGCCGAGATCCTGGAGGAGACTATGGAGGCCCTGACCGAGATCCTGGAGGAGACGAAGACCAACGTCTGAAAACCTAAAGATCTGAAATACCTAAAGATCTGAAATACCTAAAGGACAGAATCGTCCTCCAGGGCCATCACCACCAGCCTTCGAGCCCACTCCAGCTTCATCTTCTTGACGGGGGTGACGAACGGATCGTCGTAATCGAAGCCGATAATTTTGATATCGGCGGCTCCGAAGTGTCGTGCGAGAAATACGCACCGATCTCCGTCGGAGAAGCCCCCGAAGTTGTAGATCCCCTCGATGGGCTCCGCCTGGGTCGTGCCCAGAACTCTTCTGAGCTGAGGGACGAACTCCCTCAGGACGGCCATGTTGTCGCCGTGGGCGTGGACCACCACCACAGAACCCCTCGCGTTCGCGGCTATGATGTCGGGAAGAAATCCGTCGAGATCGGTGACGATCACGTCGGGAAGGACGCCCGCCGAGAGGAGACGGGTCGTCGCCCCATCGGCGGCTATGACTATGAGATCATCAGGTTCTGGCTCATCCAAAGCTAACGACTGCATGGAGCTCTCCAGGACATTTTTCAGCTCCTGCGGAAGGCTCGGCCCATTACCACAGACGAGGATCTCACGCCCTTTTATCATTGAGGATAGATATTCGGGCGAATGGTCCCCCTCCCGTCCCAAAAGCAAGCTCTGGAGAAGCCGGGCCGCCTCTTCATCCTCCTCACGGGAGAAGCCAAACTCTTCCAAGATCTCCTCGTAGATCGGCTCCCAATCGGAAAACCTCATGTGAGGCCCTCTATCAGTGAAGACGGTTAAGCCTTTTCGGCGTTATACAAGAGGAACGGAAAATAAAGAAGAAAAGAGTCGGGGAAGGCTTCCCCGATCAGTTTTGAACTACTCCATCTCCATTAATTACTACTCCATCTCCAAAGACTGACTCCTCGCTGGTGACCGATGGACCCACCATGCACTCCTCACAGGGGTTATAGTAACCACACGGTTCCATCGTATCGCATCCGCCTATGCAGCAGCTGAGCCAATCTTTCTCATCTTCGACAAGCTTGTAGGGCACCTCGAGGGTCATGTTCTTCTCGATGTGGAAGGTCCCAACGTAGTGCTCATCGATCTCTATCATGGGGTTCCTCCAGGCGGTGGAGGCGGGAACGTCGTAGCCGGGAGTGCCCATGTTGTCAGGATCTCCCTGTAGGACTCCGAGATCAACCATGCCGTCTGTGACGTCCTCGTTGATCTTCATGGTGGTGTAGCCTACGCCCTGATAGATCGGGTCCTCATATACATACTGCTTGTCCTTGACCAGGATGTCGATCTCCTTGTCCACGGCCTTGGCGTACTCCACCTGGTGGTGCATCATGGTGGCTGGCCTGTAGTTCTTTATGACCGTCTTCTCCTTCAGGAGGGAGTCGTAGCGGATGGGGTTTTTGGCGTAGTAGCCGTTCCCATATGCCATGGTCATCGGTGAGTAGACCATGGAGTTGTCCTCCCTCGCAGAGATGCAGGAGTAGGCCTCCCACTCATTCCAGCAGCCATCATCCCTCTCGTACCAGATATCCTCGGCGCAGATCATTATCTCGTTGTCGATGGTGCCGCTCCCGTGGGCGTAATCCTTGTACATCGGGCCCTTCTGTTCGGTGTCAGGTGAATCGAGCTGGATGTACCTATATGTCATGAAGTATCCGCTGCCCTGGACGCTCTGCTCGAAGTCGAAGGTTATATTCCGATCAAAAGTATCGGCCACAGCAGTTGCCGCCATCCCGAGCACGAACGACAGGACGAGTATCGCGAGTGTAGCTTTTCTCAAATCACTCCCTCCGTCTAAACTAAGTTAGTAGAGTCTTACCATAATCTAACGCCAATCCCCTATTTTAATCTGTTGATTGCATGATATATTATCGAGATGGGAGAAAGCGAAATTATCCAGATTGTCCGATCTCCCTGAGATAAAATAGAAGATCTCAAAATAGCGGATATCGAAGATCGGAGGAGAGGAGCGAATTTCAGCGGCGAAGAGAGGTCTAAAAAGAAATAAAAATGGATGTATGATTTGGCGGCATACTAAACCATCCCTTCAGCTTTTTACGGCCTAAGAAGACAGGACTCGCCGCTTGAACACCTCGAACTCCATCGTGTTTATGAACTCCCGAACTCCCGCAGCCGCATTCCGGGTTTTGCGCCCTCCCGATAAACCTTCAGGATTCGCCCGATCAGAGGCAATATCTCCTCTCTCGCCACGAAGTCGCGGAGCATTCAGCCATCGACGCATTTGTCGTAATCTATGACCGCCCTTACCGACCTCGAAGCAGTACGCCTTTCGAGGTGTTAGAGTCTGAAAAAGTAGAGATTAGCCAATTAGAGGAGAACTACTCGCAGAGGGTCAAGATCGAAAATGTTAAGGTAGGCCACCTCACTGAGATCGCATCTTCTCCTCGGCCTCAAGCACCTCTCTGATGAACTCTCCCTCACCAACTCTCTGGATAACGTTGCCTAATCGTTCTCTTCCTGGCTTCGTCCTGTACTTTATAAAAACTGCAGCAACACTATTTATCAGCCGGAATAGATCCTTCTTTGTACAGAAGTTTCTCAGGAGGATCCCATCTGTGGGGATTCTCGAATCGTTGCCGCCTATCCAGAGTGCATATCCTTTGTTCTCTTCGAGCATAGCCTCATGCGGGCAACTTCTGATACACCATCCGCACTCAACACATTTGTCCCGATCTATATGGGCCTTTCCTGCAACGACGGAGAGGGCTCCTACTTTGCACATCTCAGTGCATCTACCACAACCATTACACTTCTCCGGATCCAGGACAGGTCTGACATGTCCCATTATGCCAATATCGTGACGTCTTACCCTGACACAGGAGTTAGGACATCCCGCAATGCCGATCTTCATCTTGTGCGGTGTCAATCGCTGTACGAACTCCGCTGTCAGCTCATTTGCAAGCTGCTTCGTCTCCACAAGCCCTTCTGGGCAGTATGCGATTCCTGGACAGGCAACCACATAACCCATCCCGATAGTCATGAGCCCCTTTTCGTACAGTTCTGCCATCAGATCGTCAATCTTCTCGCCGGGAACTCCCTGTATCTCAATGCTCTGCCTAGTAGTAGCCTCAAGCGATCCATCTCCGTACTTTCTCGCCAGCTCAGCCACCTTTGCCAGATAGTCGTGGTTCACAAGGCCAGAAGCAGTCCTTATTTTGACGAAGAATGTTCCCTTCGCTTCTGGCCTCACACCCGGATAGTCCCTTGCCCAGTAGAACTTGATCGGTTTCTCCTCTTCCAAGCGGTTTTTCAGCTCACGGTCAAAACTTCGCATCTTATGACCGGCAAACTCTTCGATCCGATCTACTTCTACCTCAGAGGAAGTCTCTATATATCCTGCCTTCTCAGCGGCATCGATCAGTTCCAAGCCTTTTGCATTCCTGGCTATCAAAGTGGTCCAGTCTTTAGAAGTACCAGTGTAACCGGCCGAGACGTCAGCGAGCTTAGAGACGGCATCTCTGCAAATATAGCAGCCGTCCCAGACAGCTCCAGCTTCCTCGACCTCCCTGAGGTCCAACTCCACATCGTGGCCATCTTCCATCTCCAGCTGCATCGTTTCCAGCCTTATGACAAACTTCTTGACATTCTCGAGCTTTACCCCCTTGGCCTTCATGAACTCTGCTAACTTTTCATAAGAGAAATTCCGCATGCAGAAGAGGCCAATGGTATAGGCAAATGTAGGAAGCTTTATCGGTGTGCCGTCTTCTTCACTCACCTCCATAGGATGCGCATTCAGTCCTTCAAAGAATTGCATTCTTCTAAGGCCGTTAACCTGGCATGGCAAAGCCACAACAGCAACTTTGTTCAGTGTCTTTCCAGCCTCCTCGGCGGCTTTTAGCAGAGGTGTGACGCAGTACTTAGAGCCAGCAGCTTCTATAAGACCTGCTTTGTCCGTAATGACGCTGGGGACAGGCTCCCACGTCCCTTTTGTCCCCACAACACCGTCTACCAGACCGCTATCCAGGCAGTATGCCAGCAGCGCAGTTACAGCTCCACCATCTTGCCCTGCCTCTCTGATCATGCTATCTGAAGCTCTTGCGCCTACCATCTTTTCATATTGACCAATAAGAGATGGTGGCTTTGCCTTGAAGCCAAATATGGTAAGACCCATACGTGACGCATCTGTCGTTATCCGGTGGCACACATCCATGCATGCCCCCTTCCCATCCCTTGGGCATTCCTCTACCAGCACTGGACCGTCCTCAAAAAACTCGATCCTGCAATTTGGACATACTGCAGCACATGCTCCACAGTAACTGCACAAGTCCAAGTTTACCACCTCGTTCCTCAGGAACCACTTAAATTCGTCTCCCAAGATCTACACCTCCCTTTGATTATGGGGCTCCAACTAACTTAAAGTTATTGATATTATTTTTCCTAAAAGTTCTCCTCTATCCGCTACCTAAACCACAAAAGATTTCAAAAAATCACCTAAAAATCAAGATTTGCGTCTATTTAAATAATTTTCAAAATAATCGACCCGGGACCAATCGAGATCCTCGTGATCAAAAATCTGCAAGCGCAGAGGATGGCCCCCTGTTGGAGATTAAGAAAGATATAAAAACAGTTGGCGATTTGGCGGCGTCCGAAATCGCCCCATCAGCTCTTTTCAGTCCTGGAAGATTCGACTCTTCGCTTGAACTCCTCAAACCCTATGGTATTTATGAACTCTCGCAGCCGCATTCCGGGCTTTGCGCCCTCCCGATAAACCTCCAGGATTCGCTCGATGAGTGGCAATATCTCCTCTCTCGCCACGAAGTCGCGGAGCATCCAGCCCTCGTGGGGCGGCCAGCTCCCGCGCCCGCCCACAAAGAGCATGTACCCGTCCTCGGCGGTGTACCTCGCCCCCACCGGGCAATTAACTACGCACCGGCCGCACATGACGCATTTGTCGTAGTCGATGACCGCCTTTCCATCGACGACGGTGGCCGCCCCCACCTTACAGACCTCGACGCACTTCCCGCACCCAGTGCACTTCTCAAGGTCCAGCTCTGGCCTGACCCGCCCCATGATGCCGATCTCGTTGAACTGGGGCCTGGTGCAGGGAAAAGGACATCCTCCAATCCCAACCTTGAGGGGGCCAGGCGTCTTCTCGCCCGTGAACCTCTCGCCGATCTCTCTGGCGAGGCCGGTCGTCTCGGCCGCGGCCTTGAAGCAGTACACTTCCCCAAGACAGGAGACGACGTTCCGGAAGGTCATGCCCGCAGACCCCGGCGCAAGCCCCACCTCCTCGAGATCTTTGAGCGCCGCATCCAGCTTCTCCTCGGGAACCCCAAGGATCGAAAGCTCCTGCCTCACGGTGAGGTGGACTACAGCGCCGTACTTCTCGGCCACCTCCCCCACTCGCTTCACCTGCCCAGGGGAGAGCATCCCTCCCGTCACCAGGACCTTTATCTCAAACTTCCCGTCCCTTCTCTTGAAGACGGAGGGCATTCCTTTATACATCTCTGGCTTCAACAAGATTCCTCCAGCAACATTTGGGCTGTGATCCCCAATGAACTTGTAAATTGTGGTCAGAAGAGAGGGAACCTGCGGGGTTGGTGGGCGATCTCCGCCGGAAAACTTATCAAATATGCTGCAGCGCGCAACGCCAGCATGGAAACGAAGGGCGGAGATCGAACCAGATCGATCGAACTATCAAGATGAAAGTCGAGGGCTAAAAGCGACCACAACCCCTCTCCAGAAAGACGATTCTGACCAAAAGATTAATACGTAGGGGATCAAGTAGAAAAATTGCCACATGCCCATCGACATCGGTCTTGGGAAAGAGCTATATTTTGGTTCCAGAAGCTGGAAATGCGCGCTTCATCCATCAGATGCGAGGATAGGCCAGCTGGGATGATCCCCAAGATAGCAAAGAAAGCCGAGATTTTATAGAGATCTCCCCCCAAGTCAGGTCGAAGCATGTGATGTTGATGGTGCCCCACGCTGAATAGTGCTGTAGGGAAAGGATGTTAGACCCAGCCCGTGAGCTGGAAAAGGAGGACAAAAGGGGGATGCTGGCAGAACTGGAAGAAAAGAAGGCCCGGCTGAAGCAACAGGCCATCGATTTTAAAGAAAGTCGCAGCCAATTGAACGCTGAAGCCAGCAAATGGGCCGCGGAGCGGAACGAACTGAACAAGAAGACCAAGGAGCTCATAGATAAGGCTCAAGAGCTCAAGACGCTCCGTGACGAGTACAACAAGAACGTGGCTGAGGCAAAACAGAGTCGGGACGAGTACAACGAGAAGACCAACGACTTATACGCTCAGATAGACGAGATCAGGAAGAAACACAACCTGACCGGCGATCGATCCATAAGAGGTCTGCGAAGAGAAATAGACCACATGGAGTTCAAACAGCAGACCGAGGTTCTGAGCCCCGATAAGGAAAAGCAGCTGGTCGAGAGGATCTCAGCGCTCCGAGCCGAGTTCAAAACGAGAAAGGAGCAGATGGAGAAGAACGAGGTGCTCAGAGATCTTCTGGATGAGGCGCAAGCCCTTCGGGACAAAGCATCTGAGTATCACGATCTCGTCACAAAGTCCGCAGAACTCGCCCAGGAATACCACGACAAGATGATCGCCACCTTCAAAGAGGCCGACCAGGTGAGAGCCCAGGCAGACGCAGCCCACCGGGAGTTCGTAAAGGCCCAAGAGGCGGCCGACAAACAGCACCGAGAGTTCATACGAACTCAAAGAGAGATACGCGATTTCGACAAGATCATCACGGGTCTGAGGAGAAAGAACCGGGAGAAGAGAGAGGACAAGGTCAAGGCCGAGGTCAGGAAAGAGGCCGAGGAGATTCTCACCCAGTTCAGACAGGGAGAAAAGCTGGACACCTCAGATCTCTTGAGACTTCAGCGTTCAGGACTAGTTTAAAAAACCCTGGAGCGGCCCACTGGCCGCTCTTCAGATCTTTGCAAAATTCGTCGTCGCGACGATTAGAGCCGCGATAGATCCAGGTGAATAGTGATGAGGATAACCTGGCTTTCTCATTCTTGCTTTGAACTCATCGAGTCCATGAACATCCTCGTGGACCCTTACATCCAGGATAATCCCCTGGCTCCGAGGACGGTGGACGAGTTCAACCCGGACCTAATAGCCATCACCCACGGCCACGCAGACCATCTCGGCAACGCAGAAGACATAGCCAGGCGGACCGGCTCTCCTGTGCTGGCAGTTGCAGAGGTGGCGAAATACCTGGACCGACAGGGCGTCAGATCTGAGGGGATGAACATCGGTGGGTCCTTCCGGGTGGCGGACGTCCTCTTCACCATGACCCGGGCTATACATTCCTCAGATATAACCTCCACCAATCCACCAACGTGCGGTGGCGAAGCTGCGGGCTTTGTCATCGACGACGGGATCAGGGTATACCACGCCGGAGATACCGCCCTGTTCAGCGACATGAGGCTTTTAGGAGACCTCTACAGGCCGGACGTCGCTTTGCTTCCCATCGGCGGACGTTACACCATGGGCCCCAGGGAGGCGGCCATCGCCACCAGCTGGATCAGGCCCCACCTGGTCATCCCGATGCACTACAACACCTGGCCGAGAATAAGGCAGGACCCCGCAGAGTTCAGGGACCTGGTGGAGACCCTCTGCGATTCCGAGGTGGTTATCCTGGAGGCGGGCGACGCTGTAGAGTGCTGAAACAATTTATGGCCAAAAGAGACCTCGAGATCGGACCGGATCTATTTTCGTATTTCGTTCGGATTGGTGAGGTTCGCCTCACCATCACCCCGATACAGCTTCGCGATACGACCGCAAACTTTTAAACTCCGTCGCCGAACCACCCGTTGATGAGCGATCCTCGTCTTCTCTTCGGAAGACCGAAGATAAAGGAGAAAGACGCCTTTCTGGCGGCGTTGAGAGAGGCTCAAAATAGAAACGGCTGCATCATCCAGGCGATGGACGCCTCAGTGGTGGTGAGCGAGCGGCACGCCACCTTCGCCGCCGAAAAGGCGATGCGAGCCTTCGCTGAGAGGAGAAACGTGGCCAAAGACCTGGGCCTTGAAATCCTCCGTTATGCTTCGGGCCAGAGACAGATCGAGCGGGCGCTTTCCATGGGCATATCAGAAGCCTCCCGGCGGGTCGCCCTGATAGTGATGGAGAACGGCGCCCCCCTGGAGATCTCCGATATAATCGATCTCGACGGCGACGGCCCTCGCTGGAGCAGAGAGTCCGTGAAGGAGGCCTTCGAGATCGAGGATGCAGAGATCGAGGCTGTGGGCGAGGAGAGGATTCCCGACCTCGTGCTTGAACGGGTAGCGCTGATAGATGCTTACCGATGAGAGGATCTTATGAAAGAAGAGTTCTACACCCAGGGCCGATGGCAGAACTGGATCAACAAGATTAAGGAGAGCGGGTTCACCCTCAGAGAGTCCGATGAGGACCCATCAGCGGCGGTCTTCGTCTACGCCATGGACGACGTGGTCTTGGCATGTCTCAAAGTCATCGCGCGATGCGAACACGGCACCATATCAAAAGAGGAAGCGATCGCCACCATAGACGAGATCAGGGATATCGTGTCTGAGAGGGACGAATCCCTCGGAGAGGACGCAAATTTGATGCTGGAGTCGCTGAACACCGCCCTGACGGCCGTATTCATCGCAAGCCAACGTTACATCGAAGGGGACTACAATAAAAATACGACCCTGGAGGATCTGGTAAAAAGGGCGGTCATCGCCGAGGACGCGGGCCAGATGGAAGAAGCTCTGGGGATCCTGAGCGAGATAGGGGCGAGGGTGATCGGGGGAGAATCTCTCCCCGAAGAGGCCTTCGCGGACCTACCCTACTGCCTGACGGCGGAGCTTCTCGACGGCATCGACGCCATATCTGCAGCCCAAATCGGTGACGACAGCTACAAGGAAGACGACGGGTCCGAGGACGACGGCGAAGATTCCTGACCATCTGACTCCGACTTCGACCGATTCTGGTGATCACCCCGTCTCTGTGGTGACCTCGCAACCGTTCTCCACGACGATCACCGTATCTTCTGCCTGGGAGACGAGGGCGGCCTCTGCCTCCCAAAGAAGAGGATATCGATGAAGGATGCCCGCCCGCAGGAGCTGGTTGAGGGCGTAATCGATCCTCTCTCCCGAGAGCCATCTCCGAGCGAAGGGGAGGGTCGAGTAACTTTCCTGGATCTGCTTTAAGAGCGCCCTTGCGGGCGGAGACCGAACCGGCCTTTTTGCGACGAAGGAGAAGATCTCTGTCTGGGGGGCCTCAGAAATCCTGCCCACGCCATCGGTGGCGAAGGGCTCGATGGCGATCACGTCTCCTGCCGATAGCAACACTCCCTTCTCGACCTTCCTATTCGGCACCGAAGGCTCGCCGTGGGCCTGGTACCGGCCGAGGCCGTGGCCCGTCAGGTTCGCCACCGAGTTGTAGCCGTATCCTTTTATCACATCCTCGATGGCGGCTCCGAGATCCGCCGTGCTGACGCCGGGCTCGACCAGCTCTATCGCAGCGGCGAGCCCTGCCCTCGAAGCCTCGACGAGGTCGGGATGACCGCCCAGGTCCACGGTCACGGCGGAGTCGGCGATGTAACCGTCGACGTGAACCCCGATGTCCAGCTTCACCATCTCCTCTCCGAAGACCGAATCGTCCTGAGGCCGGGGCGTGTCGTGGGCCGCGACCCTATCCCGGGAGATGTTGCAGGGGAAGGCGGGCTCGCCGCCCAGATCTCTCGTCGTCTCCTCGACGAAGTTTGCCACCTCCAGGATCGAGACGCCGACGTCGATCATCGAGCTCGCCTCGCCCCGGACCTGAACCAGGATCTCTCCCGCCTTCCTGTACTTCTCCAGCACTTCAGCATCCATAAAATATCAGACTCCTCTCATCAGACTCACCCTCAGAGGATAAGCCTCTTTTCCAGGCGTGTTAGGTTGTCACATCCACCCCTCTTCACCACCACCAGGTCCTCGAGCCGGACCCCCCCCAGCTCCGGATAATATAATCCAGGCTCCACGGTGACCACGTTATTTTCCTTAAGAGTTCTGCCCACCTCGGATAGGGACGGCCTCTCATGGACCTCGAGTCCCACCCCGTGGCCGGTGGAGTGGATGAAGCCCCGAACCTCCCGCTCCGGGTAGCCTCTCTCTTCGAAGACCTCGCAGACCTTCAGATGGACCTCTCTTCCGCTCGACCCCGCCCGGACGGCCGCGATCCCCGCCTCCTGGGCGGCGGCGACCGCCTGGTAGATCTCGACGACCTCCTCTTCGGCCTCGCCCCGGAGGACCGTCCTGGTCATGTCGGCGAAGTAACGGCTCCTCTTGGATCGGGGGAATATGTCGATGACGATGGGGGCGTCTCTGGGCAAGGGGCCCGAACCGACGAAGTGGGGATCGGCAGCGTCACTTCCCCCAGCCACGATCGTATCCTCCGCCTCACATCCCCGCTCCAGGAGAGAGACGTCGATGGCGGACCTCACCCTCTCGGAGGTGAGGGGCTCGCCATCCAAAACGAGGATCTCTCCGGAGGGCCGGGATCTTCTGATCATCTCGATGGCGAGCTTCATCGCCTCTTCGCAGGCCCTCTGAGAATATCTGATCGCCTCGATCTCCTCGGCGGTCTTCACCTCTCGCATCTCTGAGACGGGACTTTCATGGACGAATATCTCGAAGTCCTCAGCGAGATCCAGATATATCCTCACAGGAAAGTCTCCGAAGACCCCGAGCCTTTTGACGCCCCGGTCCCGAAGAAACTCCTTCAGAACCGCGACGTAGGCCCCCTCGGGCCGCTCGAACCTCGCCAGCTTCTCTCTGATCCCGTAATCTGATGTGCTGAACACCTCGTCGGCCGCCGACTCCTTCCTCGCCCGCCCCTCCTCCATCCCTGATACCAGAACCGATATAGAAGTGGATGCCAGGAGGGCGAAGCGGTCGGGGGCGATGAAGCGGGAGAGATAGTAGATCTCCAGGTTGCATCGGCCGTCTCCCAGGAGGAGAAGGCCATCCAGCTCGTGGTCAGAGAGAAATCTTCCAATCCTTTGAAACGAAAGGGGCATGGTGAGAGATCTTGAGAGATACTACAAAAGGATAGCCATAAAAGGCCGATCCGCAGCCTGGAGAAACAGAGACGGAGGGATCACAGGCCCTTTATAGCCGAGGTGATCTCTCGGACGAAGTCCTCGACGTTCTCGGACCGCTCGACCCCGGTACCTGTGACGATAATCTCCGCCCCCGCCGCCACGAGAGCTCGCGCCGCCTCGCCCGACCGAATCCCTCCACCGATGATGAGAAGGGTCTCTTTTAGGGCCCTTTTTACAGCAGCCACCATCTGGCGGGGCACCGGCTCGTTCGCCCCCGAACCCGCCTCCAGGTATACCATCCTCATGCCGAAGTACTTCCCGGCCAGGGCATAGGCCGCGGCCAGCTCGGGCTTATTTCTCGGGATCAATTTCGCGTCGCCTACCCAGCCCACCGTCCCGCCGGGCTCGACTATGACGTAAGCCATGGGGATCGGCTCGAGACTGTATTTATAAACCAAGGGGGCACCAAGGGCCTGGTTCTCGATCAGGTAGCTCGCGCTCCTAGAGTTTAAAAGGCTCATGAAGAAGACGGCGTCGGCGTTGGAGCATAGCCCCGAGACGCCGCTGGGGAAGAGGATCACAGAAAGCCCGGACTCTTCCTTGATCGCTGCGACAGTATCTTCCAGGGCCCTCCCCGCAGCGCCGACAGATCCTCCGACCATGATGGCGTCGGTGCCTCCTTCGGCAGCAGCTTTGGCCATCCTGCCCGCATCCTCGGGACTCTGGGTGTCGGGGTCTATGAGGGTGAGATGAGCGGCTCCGGCTGCCCCCACAACCGTTGCCAGCATCTCCTCGACGGGACCGATCATGAGAACATCAGCCCCAAGCCCGTCTATCCTCTGCTCTCCTTGGACTTGACGCGAAGTCCCTTGTAGCCGCATTTGCGGCACCGGGTCGAACGGGCGGCGTTTCGCGCGTTGCAGCGCATGCAGATCTTCATGTTTAGAAGTCGGTTTTCAGCCTCTGGAAATCGTGCCATGAAAGTTTCACCTTATATGTTATTCTCCGTCGTGGTCACCGGTAGATGAACCGCGGCGATATGAACTTTTTGGGCGAATGTGATTGGCGCCGGGGTTGGGATTTTCCTGGAAGGGCTAACTCGCCCCCCCATTTTGAACCCAAGAGTCCCAGAAGGGACAACAGGTCTCGAGCCTGCCGCGTTTGGACTCTTCAGACCCCTTGGAGACAGAAGATTAGTCCGCTCTGCCACCCCGGCTCCGGAGCTTCCTCTTCAAGCTTCTGGTTTATATCTGTTGGCCCTGGTTGGGGGGGACGAGGATAGGCTTATCTGGACGGGCAGAGAAATGGCGGCGGGAGATTTGGATGGCTCTTCGAGATGATGCGCTGGAGTTCCACAGGAAATCAAGGGGTAAGATCGCCATCAGGAGCAAGGTTCCCTGCGGCACACGAGAGGACCTGAGCCTGGCTTACACCCCGGGAGTGGCCGAGCCCTGCCGCGAGATCGCTAAAAATCCGGAGATGGTTTACGAATACACCTCCAAGGGGAACCTGGTGGCCGTCGTCACCGACGGCTCCGCGGTCCTGGGCCTCGGCGACATCGGTGCCGCGGCATCGATGCCGGTGATGGAAGGGAAAGCGATCCTCTTCAAAGGGTTTGCCGACGTCGACGCCTTCCCCATCTGCATAGATTCAAAGGACGCCTCGGAGATCGTGGAGACGACAAAGAGGATAGCCACCGTCTTCGGCGGGATTAACCTGGAGGATATCAGCGCACCCCGCTGCTTTGAGATCGAGGATCGGCTGAAGCGAGAGCTGGACATCCCCGTCTTTCACGACGACCAGCACGGGACCGCCGTGGTGACGGGGGCCGCCATGATCAACGCCCTCAAGATAGTGGGAAAGAGGTTTGAAGACGTCGCGGTCGTCTTCAGCGGTGCTGGGGCGGCAGGAGTCGCCGTATCCAAGTTTCTGATGAGCTTCGGCGTCCGCGACATACTCCTCTGCGACAGCAAAGGGATCATCCACTCCGGGCGAGGTGACCTCAACCCCTCCAAGATGGAGATGGCGAGGATCACAAACCCCAAAGGAAAGACCGGATCTCTCGCCGACGCCCTGGAGGGCGCCGACGTCTTCATAGGGGTCTCGGCCCCCGGGATCGTATCCGAGGAGATGGTCAGGTCGATGGCAAAAGACCCCATCGTCTTCGCCATGGCAAACCCCATTCCCGAGATAATGCCAGAACTGGCAAAAGAGGCCGGGGCGCGGGTAGTCGCCACAGGAAGGTCGGACTATCCAAACCAGGTGAACAACGTCCTCGGCTTCCCCGGGATCTTCCGGGGCGCCCTGGACGTCCGGGCGCGAGACATAAACGAGGAGATGAAGATGGCAGCGGCGAGGGCGATCGCAAAACTCGCGGAGCCGATCTCCGAGGATCGGATAATCCCATCGCCCTTCGACCGGCGGGTGGTGCCGAAGGTCGCCGAGGCGGTGGCGAGGGCGGCCATCGAGTCGGGGGTTGCAAGGCTCAAAGTCGATCCCGCCGAGGTCGGAAGGAAAGCCGCGGAGAGGATCGGGCTATCGGGCCAGGAGGCGGCGGGGGAGAGGTAGGCGGCCAGGCTGGAGGGCGAGGCCGGAGACCTATGAGTACTATTTCGTATCCTGGAAGGTGGGGGATAAGGTCGTCAACAAGTACATCGGCTCTCCTCGGAAGATGACCCGAGAGGCGGCCACGGCGAAGGCTCGGAAGATGAAGGCGGGGGCGCTGGGGCTTCGATGATACAAAAATTAATAAATGGGGCCACCTATTTTTCTCTCTAATATCTCTCTAGCTTCTTTTTCTATTGGTTCCAAAGCTTTTTCAAGTTTATCCATATCGCTGGGATCGGATAGATCTATATAGTTTTTCCCAAAAATTTTTTCAGCATTAGTCTTTGTTTCTTCAAAATCGCCTGTTGGATGACTAACGATATTCCGAACCCACCTATATTTTTTAATAAACGGATGTGCGGGTTTTCCTCGTTTAACGGAGTATTCATCCTCTGCCACTTGGAAGAACTGAGAAACTTTAGTAACTACATCTTTTGACTCTAATCCCATACTATAATGCGCCAATTGTCTTGACAACTTTATATCGTTATTCTCTAGCACATCCTTAATGGAACTAAAATCGACATCAAAGCTTTTATGTATAATGGTATCGATCGAAACCCTGGTATAACCTTGTTTAATTTCACCAGTTGGTTTGTTTTCGACTATGCTAGCAAGAAATCCCTGGATAGGATATCCATGAAGAACTCTTAGATAATCAAAGATCCTATTCGCCTTCGCTTGCGCATAAAGAAATGCATCATCTATAACCAACGACGGAACTCTTATCACAAAACCTTTTAATTTAATGCCACCGTCCGGAGATTCTTCAATATCGAATTCTATACTTTCAACGCCTTTTATGCTGTTCTCGTGTATTGGTGCTAAAAGTTGAAATGTTGCATTCCATTCAGATGTCTTTTCGTCCGCCATAATTTTGAGACACCCTTATCTTATATTTAATCCTTTTTGAAAGAATCCTGAAAGTCTGGTCACGCCCTAATAGCCCAGCAAAAAACAGAAAGGTCAAATTGCGGCGGCGGATCCCGCAGCAGAGCTGCGGGGTATTCGTTAAAAATAAATGATCCGCCAGCCAGAGACGAATTCACACGACAAAAACAGAGGATTAAACGGAAAAGATGGGTCAGAGGACCTCCTTCTGGACCTCGCTTCTTATGTCCTCGAAGTCGATGAAGTGCATCCCTGCCACCTCACGAAGCTCCCGGGCTATGAAACGTTTTGTGGACATGACCATGAACCTCTTTCCCCTCGCCCGGAGGAGCTTGAGGGGCCGCTCAAAGTCGCCGTCGCCGCTGACCAGGATCGCCATGTCGTAGTTCTCTATGGTGTTGAACATGTCCAGGACGATCTCGATGTCCAGGTTCGCCTTCCTTATCTCCCGGCCGTCGTCGAGGACTATGATCTTCAGCTCCTTGGTGATGATGGAGTAGCCGATGTCCGCGAGAGCGGTCAAGAATCCCTGCTGCCTCGTGTCAGGAGGGTTCTCCTCGCCGACGTAGTAGTAGGCGTCGATGATCTCGCCGTCGGTCTTGTTCTCGATCCACCTAAGAAGCTTCTCGAAGTTTATCCACCATCTTAGCTCGTCTTTCTGCATGTAAAAGATGTTCGCACCATCGATAAATACCGAGATTTTCACTTATATTTCCCCTTTGTGTTAAATATAATGAACACTCTGGCCGGTGAGCCGGCCTGGCATTATTATTCCGGGTGGAGATCGATCTGAGGATACATATAGTTTCCTGAGAGAAATCTCGGCGCGGTAGGGCGGTAAAGGGGCCTATGCCAACCACTCAGAGATCCCGGCCAAAGAGAGGGAAGATGGGAGCACCAAAGTAGACCATCCGCCCCACCAAATCTTTGGAATCGGTTTGGATGCAAACCCCTCGGGGGTTACAGATGACCATTCAGGAATGGCCGCGGCCTCGCCGGCTACCACAACTTTCTTTTAATCTGGCGAGGTGATGCATGAGAAGGAGGCCGACTTCATGGACTCTGCGCTTAAAAAACTCGGCTGGAACGACTTTTTCGAAGAGCGCTTCCGGGGATATGCCACTGACCATGAGCCCGGGCGCGTATCCGCAGTGAACAAAAGCAGCTGCAAAGTCCATATGAAGGGAGGCGTTGTACGGGCCAGGGTCTCAGGCAAGCTCCGCCAGGACGGCCTTCGTCCCGCCGTCGGAGACTGGGTGGCGATTTATCGAGATGAGTCCGATATCTTCACCATACAGGCCATACTGCCGAGAAAAAGTAAGATTTCCCGGAAAGATCCCGGCAGGGCGATCGGCGAGCAGGTGATGGTGACGAACATCGAGGCCGTCTTCATCGTCACTTCCCTCAACCAGGACCTGAACATGAGGCGCCTTGAGAGGTACCTCGCAGTGGCGAGGCAGAGCGGCGCAGAGCCGGTCGTCGTGCTGAACAAATCAGACCTCTGCGCCGACGTCGAGGCGAAGGTCGACGAGGTGAAGGCTATCGCTCCGGACCTTTCCGTCATCGCCATCAGCGCCGCGGAGAAGACCGGCCTCGAACAGCTCGCCCCCTACCTCCAGGACGGCAAAACCGTCGTCCTGCTCGGGTCTTCCGGCGTCGGCAAATCCACCCTCATAAACGCCCTGGAGGGTCGCAAAAGGCAGAAGATCGGCGAGATCCGCGAAGATGACGGCAGGGGAAGGCACACGACGACCGTCCGGGAGCTTCTGGTCCTCGAAAGGGGCGGGATCATCATCGATAACCCCGGCATGAGGGAGATACAGCTCTGGGACGCAGGTGATGGGCTCGACGACGCCTTCCAGGACATCATCGAGCTTGCCAAAGAATGCAAGTTTTCGGACTGCCGACACGAGACGGAGCCGGGCTGCGCCGTCAAGAAGGCGATAGAGGAGGGGGCCCTCTCGCTGGGCCGGCTGGAGAGCTACCGGAAGCTCCAGCGCGAGCTTTCGGCCATCGAGAGGAAGAAGAACCCGAAGCTTATGGCAGCGGAGCGGAAAAAGATGAAGAAGTTCAGCCGTGTGGCGAAGGAGATCCTAAAGAAAAAAGCGGGCGGCCTTTAACACCTAAAACCGCCCCAGATCCGGCCACCCCAAGAACGATGCCCTTCCTCTATGCCTCCTCCTTGTACCTCCCCGCACAGACTACGTACTCCACTCCGTCGCTCCCGGTGACGAGCGTGTAATAAGTCGTCTTGTAATAGAGGTCTCCTACCGCCGGATTCGTCCAGATGTAGTCCACCCAGCCCGTCCCATCGGCCAGGGCCCCTGCGATCAGCTCGTCCCTGAACGCCCTTCCGGATACGTCCGTCTTGCCGCTCATGTTCCGGCCTGAGAGGCCGGGGTTTCCGGCGTCCGCCGCCAGGTTCACTTTGGTGTCGTAGACGAAGACGTAGAGGTCGGGGGTATCTTCGTTTCTGTAGGGAGGCTCTCCGGAGTCGATTTCGGCGAGGGTTGCTGGCGCGTCCTCCTCCAGGTCGGAGGCGGTGAGGGCCACAAGCTCGACCACCCGCGCCTCGGAAACGCTCTCCTCGCTGTACCGGACCGGGAGGTGACTGTAGAGTATCCTCTGATAATCGCTGACCCCATCATCGCCCACCTTCGTGGCCTCTTTCAGGCCATCGTGGAAGGCTTGGACCAGGGAAGCTGAGACGTTGACGTTGAAGGCGTAGTAGAGGTCGTAAACCCCCAAAACTCGGACGACCTCGTAGTCCGATGTATCGGCACCTAGCTTCTCCAACTGGTCGAAGGTGCTGATCTCTTCGTAGGCCAAAAGGTCGATGGAGCCGTTCGCCAGCATCTCCACCAGCGCTCCCGCCTCCTCCTCTATGACCAGATCCTCCTCCCTCACCCCCAGACCGAGAAGGCGGATCAAGGTGGAGTCATCTTCTACAGCGCCCGTCCTGTACTTGCTGATATCCTCGGGGCTATTGATCTCAATTCCCATCTCCTTTCTGGCCACAAGGACGTCCTTGATGGTTATTATGGGGCCTGCCCACCTGAAGGACTCCTCCCTCTCAGAAAGCCTGACCGTGGAGAAGAGGACCGTGCCGTTCTCTTTCAGGGCCCTCTCGTAGCCCTCGCCCCAGGGGAGAAGCAGGATCTCGCTTCGGTTGAGGTCGAAACCCATCCAGTTCAAAGCCACCTCCAGCAGGTCCACCGATATCCCCTGCACCATCCCTCCCTCCTCGAAGCTGAAGGGAGGAAACTGCTCTGTAATGAAAACGAGATCTTCTGCCGATGCCACTTCGGCCAGGGCCACAGAGTTCGATAAGACGGCTCCAAGGGCCACCAGGATCAGGGCCGCATATCTGCTGAGTTTAAAAAATGAATCCAGTTCAATCCCTCCGTCTGCGTCAGTTCAGTAGATGATCTCAAAACTATTTATAAACTTTTAACCGAGAGAGAATTGAACCTCAGGCCTCGATTGGCGGATATATGAAGGCACCGTGCTCGCCAAGGTCATAATCAAGCCTTTGGAAGCGGGTCAGATATTCCTGATGTTCTGCCACAGGGTCGAGGTCCTCGAAGAGCTCCGGGTGAAGAACCTTGGCCATGTAGGCGACGCCGATGAAGTGCTTCGCCCCGCTGAGGACATCGTTGGAGATGACGTAAACCCTCCCCTCTTTCACCGCGGATATCTCGCCCCATCCCGGCCGGGACAACAGACCGTCGCGGAGAGCCTCCATCTCCGAAAGGTCGTCAGCGCCGTAGCCGCCTACTTGGACGTCCCCTGCACCGCAAAGCTTTATGATGACATCGGGATCTTCCACGATGACCTTCTCGGGGTCGACGACGGGATAGGTCACCGAGAGGTTCTCGAATATGTTCTCCCCACCAGCCATGGCCAGCTTCTGGTGAGAGGCCGAGCTCGACGAGGCCGTCTTGTACTCGCCCCAGATCTCCAGGTAGACCCTGGGCTTTTCGTCCTCATCGAGATCATCCACCCTCTCGGAGATCCCGATCGTTGAGGCGTTGTAGAAGCCCAGATACTCTCGGGCCTCCTCTTCGCGCTCGATGAGATGGGCGAGGGACTGGACCTCCTGGACGTAGCTCTCGGGCTTGGAGAGGTCCAGCCTTATCATCGCGATGGAGGGATCGACGGAGCCGAGCTCGGACCGGAGTTGATCGCCGCCCGAGACCATCACCGTCGCGTAATGGATCACGGCGTCGGGTCGCTGCTCCAACACCGCCTCGGTATCCGGAGACGAGAGGGAACCCACGCTGGGAAGACCGGAGAGTTCAGGGAAGAAGACCGATTCTCCAGCTGTATTCTGGTCCACTGCCACGATCAGATCCTCAGCCTCCAGGGACCTCATCACCTCAGCGGCGGCCTTGTTGAGGACGACGACCCTCTCAAGGGGCTTGTAGATCGTAATCACGTTTCCCGTCGAATCCGCCACCGCCCGGGGATAGCTCTCGAAGATCTGCCTTTTGTCCTCAAGGCCGTCGTCGAGATCGACAGGGACGTCCAACGCCGCCGAGGTCGCCAAAAGATTAGCTGCCAGGATCAGAACGATAAAGAGGTACCTTTTTCCGCTCACGCCAACCACCTCAAGTTTCATCAAATCGATCGATGTTAATACAGATTTATTTGAGCTATTTGATCTGGTTGACGGTATATGAAGGTTCTGGGGAAATGGTGAGAGCACCGATCGCAATGAGAAGAATGAAGTCCTCGCGAAAATGAGAGGGGTTCTTCAAAGAAGCATTGAATTGGAGCCTCTTCGGCCTCACACCCTTTGCCGCATCTTTTCTATCAGATCTCCCCGCAAGACCGACCCGTGACCATCTCGGATACCCAGTCCCAATCGTGATCGTAGATGTGGGCCGAGCAGCTGACGGTCGAGATCGAGCCGGGCTCCGCCCCCACCCTCTCGGCGACGTATTCGAGGAGTCTCGTGAGGCCGTAGAGGTTCGCCGGATAGGCGCCCGCGAAGTCGTGGCTCCGGAAGAGGGCCGCGAGGTGGAGCCTTCCCTCCCTTATTTTGAAGTCGTCGACCATCATGCAGGGGACCTCCTCCTTCTTCGTATCGACGGGCGGGATCCATGTGACCGCCGAGGCCCTCCGGGAGTTGGGGTTGGCCCGGAGGCGGCGGACGACGTAATCTATCTGGTCGATGGGGCCAACGGAGCCTGAGGCTTTCCCAAATTCCTTCCGACCCTCATCGGCCCCACCTCCCATCCCGGAAGCGGGCAGAGCCCAGGCCCGGAGCCGCTCCCCGTAGGTGTACTCAAAGCCGGGGTTCTCGCCGCTGATGAGCTGTCCTGCATAATCCTCCAACCGGGGCCGGTTCCAGGAGTACTCCTCCGGGATCATATCCCTTCTCGGATCCTCCACCACCACCTCCAGAGCCAGAACCTCCTTGGTTCTGGTCCCCCGCTCGTCAGTGATCTCCTCTCCTCCGCGCCAGATGAGGGAGAGGCCTCGGCGCCACGCCTCTGGTATCGTATCCGCCCTGATGAACCTTCCGACCCTCACAAAAACCACCATAAACGAAGGAGTCCACATGGCTGAAATAGGTTGGCTCTTTAAACTTGAAGTACAGCAGTTCTGGATACCTTCGAAATGAGTTCTGGAGAGCTTCAAAATGCCCGATTTCGAGTGGGAGCTTGTGGCGGCGATAAACCGGTTCTTTGATACGGCCGAGATTAGAGGTATCGCCTACCGGCTGAAGCAGAGCCGCTACACCCCCCAGGTCGTCGACCTCCTCGTCGACTCTCCGCACCCCTGCTATTACATGGCGATCGAATGCAAGAGCCTCGACGCCCGGAAGGCGAAGACCCTCTACTATAGCCAGCACTTCTCCATAGCCGGCGGAGTCCACCAGATCGAAAGGATAGACCAGTTCATCGAGAGGTCCGGAAGGCAAGGGATTCTGGCAGTGGAGCTCCGAAGGGGGCCAGGAAAGGCGAAGACCGCCCACCTCGTCCCCTGGAGGAGGGTGATGGCGAGCTATCGGTCCAAAAGGCCAGGAATCTCCGTGGAAGAGATCGAGGCTCTTCCGGCCCCGGAGAGAAAGAACGGCACCTACCGGATCGAGATCGGAGATCTGGAATTCGAAAATCAGGAATTTGAAGATCCGGAGCTTGGGGATATCTAGACCCAATCAATTTTACTTCGCGCAAGAGGATTTGGATTAAGCTTATATCCCCTTCCGCCGCTCCCAAATCCCATGAAGCTTCCCGGTACCGAGACCCAGCCGGAGAACATCCACATCGCCATGGGAAAGCTGGAGATCAGGCCAGACATGACCTTCCTGGATATCGGGTGCGGCTCCGGGGCCGTCTCCCTCGCAGCCTCCAGGTTCACCGACAAGATCTACGGGATCGACAGGAGGCCCGAAGCCGTCGAAATCTCTCGAGCTAGAGTTCCAGGCGGAACCTTCCTCTGTGGCGAGGCCGCAGAGCTACTGGGGAGGATGCCAAAGATCGACCGCTGCTTCATCGGTGGGACGAAGGGGATAGAGGACTTCTTCCCCGCCCTTATGGAGAGGTTTTCACCAGAATCGATAGTCGTCGCCGACCTCGCTCGGATCGGGATCGCCTCGAAGGTCGTCACTCTGATGAAGAGGGAAGGGATCTTTGAGGAGCTTCTCCAGATAGGGATATCGCGGGGCTACGACCTGGCCGGCGACATCGCCCTCCGGCCCATAAATCCGATATTCATGGTGGTGGGCCGAATATCAGGAGGTTCTTTTTGATGGAGATGATGAGATGCTTATAGGAGTCAGCCTCGGCCCCGGTGACCCAGAGCTGTTGACCCGGAAGGCTGAGAAGGCCTTAGCTTCCGCCGAGAAGGTCTTCGTCCCCGGTGAGATGGCGGCAGATCTGGTAATGCCCTTCGCGGAACCCGAGATCCTGGAGTTTCCCATGATCTCGGACAAAGATAGGCTCCGAGAGATCTGGGAGAAGAACGCCGACCTCGTCGCCTCCTGGGCCACCGGAAGGAACGCGGCCTTCGCCTGCATCGGCGACGTAAACACCTTCTCCACCTTCTCCCACCTGAAGAGGGTGGTGAGGACGCGCCACCCCGAGGTACGCATCGAGACGATCCCCGGCATCGGTACGGTCCCGGCCCTGGCGGCGAAGCTCGACGTCGACCTCTCCGAGTCCTTCCTGGTATCCGACGGCTCAGAGGTTAAGACGGTGGTCAGGATGAAGGCGGTGAGGCCGGCCAGCTTCGCGGCAGAGCTGGCGGAGGAGGGGTTCGACGAGTTCATCCTGGGGGTCCGGCTCTACTCCCCCGACGAGGAGATAATCCGGGGAGATATGCCCGAGAAGAGCGACTACTTCAGCGTCCTCTGCGCCAGAAGGAGGACGAAGAGATGAAGGTCCACTTCGTCGGCGCTGGCCCCGGCGACTCAGAGCTCATCACCGTCAAGGGCGCTCGGCTCCTGGCGGAGGCGGACCTCGTCGTCTACGCTGGCTCCCTCGTCAACCCCGCCCTTTTGGAGGGCCTCGGAGCTAAGCTCGTCGACAGCAACAAGATCAACCTCGAGGAGATCAACGGGATGATGCTCGAGGCCGCAGAGAAGGGCGAGAGGGTGGTGAGGCTTCACAGCGGCGATCCCGCCCTCTACGGCGCGATCCTCGAGCAGATGAGGCCCCTGGAGAAGGCCGGGGTAGAGGTGGAGGTGGTCCCCGGCGTCTCCTCCCTCTTCGCCGTCGCCGCCGCCCTCAAGACCCAGCTCACCTTGAAGGGGGTCTCCGAGTCCCTGATCGTTACGAGGCCCGCGGGAACCACCCTGGAGGAGGACCAGATCCGGGAGATGTCCCGGCTCGGGACGACGATGGCGATATTTCTGGGAACTGATAAGATAAAGGAGACGATGAGGTCCCTTGAGGTTCCAAAAGAGACGCCAGCAGCCGTCGTCTACCACGCCTCCTGGCCCGATGAGCTGGTGATCATCGGCACCGTCGAGGATATCGCCGATAAGGTAGAGGAAGCGGGGATCACGAAGAGCGCCCTGATCCTGGTGGGAAATGTCATATCGAGAAGCGGCTTTGGGAGGTCTCACCTATACCGAAGTCGGTAGCAGTCCTGGTCTTCGATAGAAACCTCGAAGAGGGCGAGAAGATATGCACCAGCCTCTCGGACCGATATGAGCCCGAGGTGGTGGTCTATAAGAAAGGCGACCCTGAGGAGACGCTGGAGTCCCTGAGGGAGTTCGACCTGGTGGTGGCGGTGATGGCCGTAGGGATCGTGATGAGGCTGATCTGTCCGGCCCTGCGAAATAAGTGGACCGACAGACCTGTGGTGGCCATCGACGCATCTTTGCGATCCGCAGTTCCCATCGTCGGAGGTCATCACGGTGCCAACGACCTTGCCCTTCATCTGCACCAGAACCTGGGGGTCTACCCCGCCATCACCACCGCCACCGAAGCCGCCGACCGCCCCTCCCTCGAGGGCGCGGCAGAGAGCCTCGGCGCTCGCTTGGCGAACAGAGACTCCTCCAAGGAGGTAAACCTCGCCTTCCTCCGGGAAGATGTCCCCATCATCAGGCTGTCTGGGCCCAAGGTCGTCCTGGTGGACGAGGACGTCGCGGTCTTGAAGAGAAGTGGAGGCGTAGTCGTCGGCCTCGGCGCAAGAAGGGGCGTGGACTCCTCCGAAGTGTTGGAGGCCGTCGCCTCGGCCCTGAAATCTGCGGGGATGGGGGTTGAGGATATCAGGGTCATCGCCACAGCCTGGATCAAGAGAGATGAGATCGGGATCAAGAGAGCAGCAGAGGAGATGGGATGCCCCGTCGTCTACCTGGAAGAGGAGGTCCTCAACGCCCAGTCGCCAACGACGGAGTCGAGGGCCTCCTCTCTCGGCCTTGTGGGGGTGGCGGAGCCGGCGGTTCTCGCCCTGTCTGAGAGGCTGATAATGCCGAAGAGGGTCTACGGGAGGGTGACCGTTGCTCTCGGAGAGTAAGCTTTACATCGTCGGGATCGGGCCCGGAGGCCGGAACCTTCTGACAAGGAGGGCGGAAGCTGCGATAGCTGAAGCCAGAAGCGTCGTAGGCTATCGGCCCTACCTCGACCTCGTCTCCGACCTTCTCGAGGGGAAGTCCGTCAGCTCCACGGGGATGGGGCGGGAGGTGGACCGGGCGCGAGAGGCGGTAGACCTCCTTGAGGAGGGGTCCGTCGCCCTCATCAGCAGCGGAGACCCCAACGTCTACGGGATGGCGGGGCTAGGCCTGGAGGTCGCCTCGGGAAGGGTGGGCCTCAGCCGGGTCGAGGTCATCCCGGGCATCACCTCCTTCTCCGCCGCAGCCTGCCGAGCTGGCATCACCTTCAGGGAGTCGGCGGCTGTGATCAGCCTCAGCGACCTTCTCACCCCCTGGCCCAGGATCGAGAAGAGGACCAGGATTGCGTCTGATTTGAATATGCCCATCGCCATATACAACCCCCGGAGCAAGAAGAGGACCTGGCAGCTGGAGCGGATTCTCGACATCGTCGCAAAAGACGGCGATTCGGATCGAAACCTTCTGGTGGCGAGAAACGTCTCCCGCCTTGGTGAGACCCTCTGGTGGACGACGGCAGGAGAGATGCGGGAGAGGGAAGAGCTCCGCCAGAAGGTCGACATGTTCACCCTCCTGATCATCGAGGGCGTGGGGATGAAGGGAGGAGAAGGAGGAGCATCAGGAGGGGGGATGAGAGGAGATGAGAGGATGGACCCAGGCGGATCCGGCTCTGAGCCGAGGATCCACCTGGTGGGAGTCGGGCCGGGAGACCCCGCCCACCTGACCTCCGAGGCCGAGGTGCTCATCGGGAGTTCAGATCTGATCCTCGGCCCCGAAAGACACCTTCATGCCGTGGGAGAATTGGCCAGGGGCGAGACGATCTCTCACGATGGAGGCTTTGAAGAGAGGATCCAGGCAAGGATCCAGGCGGCGAAGAAGGCCGAGGGCCGGGGAATGACCGCCTCGATCCTCTTCGGGGGCGACCCTGCCACCTTCAGCTCAGCCTGGCGGGCCCTCGAACCATCAAACCTCGGAACTTCAAAAGTTCACGTATCTCCGGGGGTCGGCGCCTTCTCTGCAGCGGCGGCGAGGATCGGCGCCCCCCTGGTGGGCGACTTCGCCCTCCTCTCGGGGCTGGACGACGACACGCCCGAGAGGGCCAGGAGGCTGATGAAGGGCGGCTTTGCCGTCGTCATCTACAACCAGAGCTCCGAGAAGCTCTCAGACCTTGCAGAAAGAATATCATCCCTCGACCCGGAGAGGCCCTTCGGCCTCGTCCAGGACGCCACCCGCCCCGAAGAGAGGATCGCCGTTGGGAGGGCGATCGACCTGGCCCGGCCGAAGTTTGATGGCCGAAGGTGCACCCTGGTCCTGGCGGGTCCCGAGGCCCGGATAAAAGAGGATAGGATAATCACCCGGAGAGGGTACCAGACTAAGTATGATTACTGAGCACTTGTACAGAGTACGACTATTGAAGTACAATTCTCAAAACCAGTGGCGTTGAAGATGGCTGATAAGAGGTATTCTGATCTGGGGGCGGTGACGCCCGAGGCGAGGGAGATTTACAACAGGAGCAGAAATTTCATCGCCGGTATCGTGGGGGACAGAACGCCCGATGACAAGATTAAGCAGCGCTGCGTCATCGCCACCGGCGACCTGGGCGTCGCCGAGATCCTCAGGTTCAGAAGCGACCCCCTGAATGCAGGGCTCGATGCCCTGGAGGAGGGGGCGGCGATCTACGTCGACATCAAAATGGTGGAGGCGGGGGTGGTGAAGAGGGGGCACAAAAGCCCCGTCATCACCGCCATCGGCAGGGGTGATCGATTGGCTGAGAGGGAGGGGATCACCAGGACCTCGGCGGGATTTCGTGAGCTTAAAGGCGACCTCTCCGGGAGCATCGTCATCATAGGAAACGCCCCCTCGGCCCTTTTGACCGTCTGCGATCTGATCGAAGAAGGCGAGGCGAAGCCCGCCCTCGTCATCGGGGTTCCCGTGGGGTTCGTCAACGCCGCCGAGAGCAAAGAGAGGCTCCGAGAGATCGCCGTCCCCTCGATATCTACAGAGGGAACCCGGGGCGGAACGCCGATCGCCGTCGCCGCCATAAACGAGATCATAAATTTGCATCATGAAAAAAAGGAACCCCGAGAGGGAAGGAACCACTGATCCCGTCTCCGGTTTGGCGATCCCAGCCGGCTGGATCGAGAAGTCCATAGACCCCCATGTCATGGAGAAGGTAAATAGCGGCCTTTGGGCCCTCCTCTCCGACGGCACCCTCCTGAAACGAGGGCTCACCACAGGGACGACGGCCGCCGCCGCCTGTAAAGGGGCCGTCATCTCCCTGAAGGGATTCATCGACAACGTCACGGTCCTCACGCCGGCGGGGATCAGGGTCTCTGTCCCCGTCGATGGGAGGGACGGCGTCTGCGCCGCCGTCAAGATAGGAGGCGACCACGAGTCCGACGTCACCGCCGGCGCTGTGATGGAGGCGAGGGCGGAGCCCGCTGAGGTCGAGATGCGGGAGGAGGGAGATGCGGGAGGACGAATCGAGCTGGTCGCGGGCCCCGGCATCGGCAGGATCGGGGCCCGAGGCCTCTGCGCCCCCCCTGGAAAGCCCGCCATCAGCCCCTCAGCGAGGCGAGAGATCATGGGAGCGATCGAGGAGGGGATGGCCGAAAGCGGCCTTGCAGCGGTGCGGGTGAAGCTCTCGGTGAGAGATGGCGAGAGGATCGCTGAAAAGACCATGAACCCAAAGGTGGGGGTTAACGGCGGGATATCGGTCCTGGGATCGACGGGCTTCGTCGAGCCCTGGAACGAGCACCTCGGCGAGAGCAGGGAGGCCGAAATCCAAAAGCCCGATCGGGTAGTGGTTACCACTGGGAGGGTCGGCCTCAAGTACAGCAGGTTCCTCTTTCCAGAACACCAGGTGGTCCTCCTCGGAAACCAGCTCGACCGGCTTCATTTCCGAGAGGATCAAGAGAGCGTCCTCTGCGGCCTTCCGGCCCTGATCCTGAAGTGGGGGATGCCCGATATTCTGGAGGGGACGGGATATGGTACCGTGGCAGAGATGGTGGAGAAAGAGCCCCACCACCCCAGGATCGGAGAGGCGATCTGCGAAGTGAGGGCGAGGCTGCCCATAACGAGGATCGTCCTTCTTCGGAGGGACGGCTCAGTCCTCAGGGACGAAGGGCCTGACGTGCGAGCCCCTAGGGAGAGGCTTGGCGGAACGGTTGTGAGCGAAGATCGTAACGGAAAAGATCGAGGTTTTAGGTGAGCCAGAAGATGAAGATCGTCGGTGTCGGTGCGGGCCCCGGGATGCTGACCCAAGAGGCGGCGAGGGCCATAAGGATGGCCAGACTCATCTACGGGTCCACGAGGGCGATCGATCTCGTCCGAGAGGAGATCGGCCCCGGGTGCAATGTGAGGGTGATTGAGAACTACAGAGAACTCCGGGAGCTTCCCGCCGAGGCCGTCATCCTCTCCACTGGAGACCCGATGCTCAGCGGCCTCGGCTACCTGGACGGGGAGGTGGTGCCGGGGATATCCAGCATGCAAGTCGCCTGCGCGAGGCTGAAGATAAGCCAGCTGAAGGTAGTTCCCATCACCGTCCACGGGAGGAGGATGGACCCGGAGCCGATCCTCGAAGAGGTGGGTAGGGGGAGGTGCGTCTTTCTCCTCGTCGACGACTCCACCGATCTTCTGGGCCTCTGCCGCCTCCTGGAGGAGAGGGATCTCTCGAGGGACGTGGCGATCCTCACCGACCTCGGCTACCCCGATGAAGAGATCCGGAAGGGTACGACCGCAAGGCCGCCGCGGTCCGGGGGGCTCGCCTCGGTTATGATAGGAGATCTCGGCTTTTGAATGACCCCTTCATTTCCACTGGAGATACGGCGGAGAAATAAAAGAGGCTTTCTATTCCGGATTGCAGACTTTACAAGGAGAATATCCGGCTTCCTCCGCCTCCGCGACATTGGAGAAGAATATCCTATTTTCGTCCTTGATCTTCTCAGCATAGCGACAATCGGGTCGATGATACTTGTTGGAGGTGGTGCTGCCCACATAAAAGCTCCCAACCATCTCATCATCCTCATAATCGGTCTCTACCTCCAGCTCAGCCTCCATCTGCGCGCCGGAGCTGTCTCGATATCGTTCAGTCGATTTGTAGTAGGATGAAATCGAAGCCACTTTTGCAGAGCCAGGGGGTGAGAGAGAACTGTAAGACGCCTTTTCAGATCCTGCCTCTACGCCACGGGGCGAGCTCATCTCCTCCCAGACTACGACTCTGGAATCATCCTCCACAACCTGGCAATCATGTCGTTCGGATACAAAAAAATCCTCTGGCTCCTCGACCTCAAGAAGAGAGGAATAGCCGCGCTCCGGGCTGAGGCGACAGCTTTCGCGTATATCGAAGCTGCGCCTATCTCCAGGCCCCATATCGATCATCATGTGCCTGGTGGACTCGATGAGAAGGTCCCCGTCCCAGAGGGTGGCGTTGAGGATCAGGTAGGGCAGAGCCGAACCATCTTCAAGGGTCAGATTTCCCCAGGTCCGAAACATGCTCGGACTGACTGAGGAATCGAATTCTACTATCGGAGAAGCCAGGGATGAGACTGAGGGGCCGATGACCGAGATCGAAGAATCAGGATCCTCTCGGACTATGGAGAGAGCGCCATCGAGTTCTGGGGGAATCCCAAACTCGTATCCAGAAAAGAAGAGCGCTGATGCAAGAAGCGCTAGAAAAAGGAAGGAGAATAGGATCAATCTCTTGAAGGATGGAAGCCTCAGCAACAAAAGCGCTCAACCCCCTTAAACCCACAACCCCTTTATTTCCACTGGAGATCTATAAGCTGACATCATGGTTAGAGCTTCTGCCTGTTGAAGAATTCAAACTTCAAAGGGAAGGCAGCAATGCAATCTTTCAGCAGATAAGAACCCTATCAGCTTCAATCCTGCAACCTCTCCACAACCTCGAGAGCCTCCTTGACGTACTCGAGCTGGATCTTCAGCCGTCCCAGATCCTGCTCATCTCGCATCTTCTCGGAGATTTCCCTGATCTTCTGGAGGATAGCCCTCATTAGCTCTTCTTTCGCCAGATCCACCTGATCTCTCTGTCCCATCTTTCCTGATACAGCTTCGCGATGGACAGCTTCACCGTATTCCCGGTTATATGTTGATGGTGTAGCTTTAAAACTTTTTTCTACTTCAAACTCTCTCGCTGAACCTCTCTCTTTCTCAGCCTCTGGAATTAAACGCGACTCGCCCAAGGCTCTTGTCTCAGATTCCGACATGCTCAAAGGCCTCGTCTCAGATTCCGATATGCTCGGGGGCCTCGCCTCAGATTCGGCTGCGAAATTTTTCTCTTGCGGGAGAACTTGTGCTGCGCCCACCTCTTCAAAAGAACAAACCGGGCAGACCACCTCCCCTTTGTAACGAAAGAGAGGGGCACCACAATCGTGGTGATTGGCTAGCATCGTCCCCCCCATCTCCAAGAGCCTTGATATCCTTTTAATGGCCTCTTCTTCTTCCATCGAGATCACCAAGTATGATTAAAGCACCAACCTAGCATAAACATGCACCCCGTCGCAAGATGCATCCCTTTGCAGCCGATGTAAAACGTCTTGAAACCACCATATGTTTAAATATGACTACCATGTCATAATCTGGTAGACGGACTTTATCCTTAACCTTTTTGCCGTCTTGAAAGTGTGGTGATTCCATGGCAGCTGAAAATGTGATTAAGCAGTGCGTCGAAGTTTTAGAGCACATAATAAGCGACGATACCGTTCCCAGAAACATAAGGCGCTCTGCAGAGAGCGTAAAGTCAACCCTTCTTAACGAGGAAGACTCCAAGGCGATCAGAGCTGCATCCGCCATATCAATCCTGGACGAGATAAGCAACGATCCAAACATACCCCTTCACACCAGAACCCTGATCTGGAACGTCGCCAGTCAGCTCGAGACGGTCCCCGTCGAATGACCTGTCAAGGGACGATCGGCCAAAAAGAATCGGATAATGGGCGATATTGGCTCGAATCGAGTTATGTTCTAAGTTGTATTCTAATTCCAACCCATTTTCTGATAAATAACGAATCAGGTATAAAATCTGAGATGAAGTCTCTTAATCCAACATGAGGGTGGTCTAAGCCTTTCTATATCGAAACCCCATGAATACCCTTTTAGGAGTGCATTATAAAAACGGTTTGATTTTAAGTATTGCCCCCCACATCCATTCGGTTCATTCATATAGAGCTTCAACGCTTAGAGATCTAGAAATTTCACGCTTAGAGATCTGGCGCATTCATCTCGGAAGCCCAGCTGGCTGTAACCCCTTTATTTCCACTCGAAAAACCCCCCAACCCCATCATTTCCACTAGAACTATGGAGCCGGAACCCCTCCGTGACATCCCGGCGCGGAAACAGATTTATGGCGGGAGGAATCTACACAAGAAATAAAAAAATTATCAATATTTTAACTATTAAAACAAAACTCTCCCGATTGCTCAACCCTAATATTTCTACTGGAACACAAAACCCCATCATTTCCACTGGAAACTTGCAATGTGGATATGCTCTGATCTCTATACGGAAAGCTGAATCTTAAATGTGGCCCTCCAATATGAATGAAGAGCATAAATCGAGAGAAACATTTTATAGCATTTATTTAATAAATAACTGATCGTAGCTGGATCTTAAATTAATCTTTTCCACCATTGCTGGTTTTTTAAAGATATGTATATTTATGATTGCCCAATGTAAATACAATCAGAATCTTTAAGTATGATTAGTGAGTTAACGACTAATGGCTATATCTATATTGATTTACATTACACAACTCAAAGGTATATCTCTTATTCCAGTAGAAATAAAGGGGTAGGGGGGTTGCAGTAGAAATGGCGGTTCCATACCGCAACTCTTAATAACAGATAGAATGTATTTTGTTTTTTGTCTGGGGGATTTGGTCTTTCATGTCGGGCGGATTATTTGCTGACCTCTTAAAAAAGGGGGAAATATTTGCGTGCAGAGATGTGCTTCGTTCCAGCTATACACCTTCAGAGCTTCCCCATAGGGAAGATCAGATCAATGGCATGGCCTCTATTTTGGTCCCAGCTCTCAGGGGCGAGACTCCTTCTAATGTCCTGATATATGGGAAGACTGGGACGGGGAAGACCGCCGTGGCCAAATACGTCGGTTCGGAGCTGGAGGCTGCGGGGGGGGATGGCAGCTCAAAATGCTCTTTTATCTACATCAACTGCGAGGTCATCGATACGCAGTATAGGGTTTTGGCCCATCTCGCTCGCTGTTTTGGGAGAGAAGTCCCCATGACCGGCTGGCCCACAGATCAGGTATACGAGGAGGTGAGAAAGTCCCTGGACGAGGACCACCGCATGGTGGTCATGGTTCTCGACGAGGTCGACAAGTTGACGAGGAAGGGGGACGATATCCTCTACAACCTGACGAGGATCAACTCGGACCTGGATCAGGCCGGAGTCAGCTTGATAGGGATCTCCAACGACCTGAAGTTCACGGACTTCCTGGACCCGAGGGTCAAAAGCTCCCTTGGGGAGGACGAGATAATCTTTCCGCCCTACAACGCTGAGCAGATCAGCGATATACTCCAGCAGAGAGCTTCGATGGCCTTTAAGCCCAGTGTCCTGGCTGAAGACGTGATTCCCCTCTGCTCGGCTCTCGCAGCCCAGGAGCACGGCGACGCCCGGAGGGCTCTGGACCTCCTGAGGGTCTCGGGGGAGCTGGCAGAGCGGGTGGGTTCCGATCGGGTGACGGAGGATCACGTTCGATCCGCCCGGGCGAAGATAGAACGCGACCGGGTGAGAGAGGTGGTGATGACCCTTCCGACCCAGTCCAAGCTCGTCCTCTACAGCGTCCTCCTCCTGGAGGAGCAAGGGATAAAGAACGTCACCACTGGGGCTGTTTACGGTATGTACAAGCAGCTCTGCCCTCTGGTGGACCTCGATTACCTGACCCACCGGCGGATCGCCGATCTGATCGCGGAGCTCGACATGCTGGGGATCATTCACACCGTGGTGGTGAGCAAGGGCAGGTATGGAAGGACGAAAGAGATCTCACTTTCCATATCCCTCGCAAAGCTCAAAGCTATGATCTTGGATGACTACAGGCTCAAGGACCTCATCGGCGGCACCTCTTCGGTCCAGAGCAGATGGGGCTGACTGCGGGGCGACCTGCCCCTTCGTCTAAGAACTATATGGGCGCCTTTAATGAGCGCCTCAAAATCGACTAAGACGAGAAAGAAGAAGCGAGAAGTGCGCCGACCGGGATTCGAACCCGGGTTTAGGCGTTGGCAACGCCTAGTGATAACCACTACACTATCGGCGCTCTGTAATGTGCCGCCACACACCCCATAACGTTCCAGCGTAAAAACATTGCGGGCAGGCGGCTCCCTGGAAGCCGTAATCCGTTTTTCATAGGCCTCTTTTCATAGTCCTTTCATCCTCGCGGGGTTGCACATCTTTTATCTATCATCAACTTCAAATTTGAGGTCGCGTTGGTGGTGTACTCTCGTGTACGACGTCATAATCATCGGGGCGGGCCCGGCTGGTCTAACCGCCGGGATGTACTGTGCCAGGGGCGGGAAGAAGACCCTCATCCTCGGAAGCGTCTACGGATCCCAGCAGTCTATGGGAGGTCTTTACGAGAACTATCCGGGCTTTCCCGAAGGCATCCAGGGGATCGAGCTCTCGGAGCGGATGCTGGCTCAGGCCGAGAAGTACGGCGCAAAGGTTCATGAAGAGATGGCTACCAAGGTAGTATCCCTGAACGGCGTCTTCAGGGTCAAGACCGATAGCTGGGAGTACGAGTCGAGGGCTCTGATCCTCGCGACGGGCGCGAGCCACAGGAAGCTCTCGGTTCCCGGCGAGGAGGAATACGCGACGAGGGGCGTCTCCTACTGTGCCTACTGCGACGGCGCCCTATTTCGAAATAAGACCGCGGCCGTCATCGGATACGGAAACGGCGCAGCAAGGGCCGTTCTTTATCTAGCGGGGCTCTGTGAGAAGGTCCACCTTCTCAACGTCCGGGAGGAGCTATCGGCGGAGGCGATATACCTCGATCGGATCAATGCCCTCACCAACCTCAGCACCTCCTTTGGGGTTGAGCCGATCTCGATCTTGGGTGACGGTTTCGTTACAGGGGTCGAGTTCAGGGCGAGGGGGAAGGTCAGGACCCTGAAGGTCGACGGCGTCTTCGTCGAGATGGGCGTGGCTCCGAACGTCAGTCTCGCCGTCGACCTCGGCATTGAGCTGACGAAGGGCGGCTTTGTAAAGGTCAATCGGCTCACCCAGGAGACGAATATCTCTGGGGTCTTTGCAGCGGGGGACGTCACCGGCGGGAGGATGCAGGTGACGACGGCCGTCGGCGCCGGGACCTCGGCAGCCATCAGCGCCATGAGGTACATTCAGTGAATCCGGTGGTGAAACTTTAACGAAGAAGAATCGATCCAAGCTCGATCCATCAAGGCCTGTGGCGGTCTGGCGGTCGATGGACCTTTTGGACGGGGAGGCGGCGGGGTGTCTGACCATAATCCTGAGGACGAGGGGGTGCAGGTGGCGCCAGTGCACCATGTGCGGCTACGCCTTCGAGGGTGCTCCTGCCACCGAGGACGACCTGATGGTCCAGTTTTTGGCCGCCACCAAGGATCTCTCCTCCGAGGATCAGGTCGTCAAGATCTACACCAGCGGCAGCTTCCTTGACCCCGCCGAGGTCCCGGAATCGGTCAGCTCCCAGATCCTCGAGGGCCTTGCGGCCGCCGGGGTGGAGAAGCTCGTCATCGAGTCGCGGCCGGAGTATGTAACCCGTGAACGGGTTGAGGATGCGGTTTCAAGGATCAGGACGGAGGTGGCGATGGGCCTGGAGACCACAAACGACCTGGTCAGAGAACACTCCATCAGGAAGGGTTTCTCCTTCGACGATTTCAAGCTGGCAGCGGAGGTGGTTCATGCAGCAGGTGGGTCGGTCAAGACCTACCTTCTCCTCAAGCCCCTCTTCCTCTCCGAGGGGGTGGCGATCTCCGACGCCCTCCGGTCCGCTCGGGATGCGGCCCAACACTCTGACGTCCTCTCCCTGAACCTCTCCAACATTCAGAGGGGGACCCTCATGGAGCGGATGTGGATGCAAGGAGAATATCGCCCGCCATGGCTCTGGAGCGCCGTAGAGGTATTGAAGAAGGTCACCTCGATCCCCATCATCTGCGATCCCGTGGCCGCGGGCACCAGGCGTGGCCCCTCCAACTGCGGCAGGTGCGACGAGGCGGTCGCGAAAGCGATAAGAGAGCATGCTCTCAGCCAGGACGTCGGCGTCTTCGAAGATCTCGACTGCGGATGCAGGGCTGCCTGGGAAAAGGTGGTGGAGCTGGGGGACCTCGCCTTCGGGTCCCCACTGGGTTCGGATAAGGGAGGTGTGCAACACATTATAAATCGCGTTTAGTTCCGAGGTTCAATCTTGGAACTTTCATCAGTTCGCGACCGTAGGACTCGTCGTAGTCATGAGGTTAGTGATGAATTACAAAAATTGCGAAATCACTTTCTAAGCAGATAGGTTGAAATATAACATATTGGATAATATTCTGGCTGAATCTTACCGATTACAGTTGGTATAAATAGCATGTTCGAAACGGTTTTGGTCCCTACAGATTTCTCTAAGTATTCGCAGAAAGTCCTCGAGTGCGTCGTCGGGTTGCCTGGAACAAAAAAGGTCGTCCTCCTCCATGTCATCAGTCCTGTAGATCCTTTGTCTAGGGTTTTGGGTCCCAGATCCAAGCTAGAAGAACAGAAGAAAAAGCTCGGAGAGCAGGCAAAGATTCTGGAGTCTCAGGGGTTCGAAGTCTGTCAGAGGGTTGAGCCGGTTCTGGGAGGCGATATCTTCAGAAGGATCCAGGCAGTTTCCGACGAAGAGGGAGTCAACCTGGTGGTAATGGCTGCCCGAGGCAAAGGCTTCGTCCAGAACATGCTCCTCGGAAACGTGGCCAAAAACACCCTCCTGTATGGTGACAAGCACCTCTTGCTTATGCGCTACAAGATGCTGGAAGAAGGTGGGGCCCATCTTGAAAAGTATTGTTCCACGATATTCTCCAAGGTCCTTTACCCTACGGACTTCTCAGATCCATCAAACGAGGCGATTAACGTCATCAAGGGAGTAAAGGGGATCTGTGAGGTTCTTTTACTCCACGTCGTTACCACCGGTGATAGCTGGGTGCATGTTGATGCCCAGATGAAGGAGGCCGCCATCAAGCTCAAAGCCATCAAAGCAGATTTCGAGAGTGTCGGCATCAAGGCCTCCGTTCGGGTAGCTTTGGGCAACCCTGTCGAGGAGATAATCGAGGCCGCTGAAGAGGAGAACGTCTCCCTGGTGGCCATGAGATCTCATGGGAAAGGCTCGGCGAAGCAGCACATCGTCGGTAGCTTCTCCTACGAAGTATCCAAGCGCGGCACGAGGCCCGTTCTCGTGTTGAGGGCAGGAAAAAGGTCTTGAAATCTCCCGAACTTAGATCCCTGTCGCGCGAGGCCTTGTTACGCCAAATTTTTATTTTAATAAAAAAAATTTGCTTTGCTTTGATTTTTGTTCGAAACTTGATGACCATTTTATACTTTATTTTTTGGTGGTTTTTGGATCCTCGGTTCTCCTACTGTTTTAAAATAGCCGTTTGACAGCGTAATATTGTTCATCCATTTGGTTTTTGGCATAGGTCATATTGAATCATCATCTTATCGGTTCCATCATTTAAAACCATAATAAATTTCTCCTCGTTTTAAAAACTTTAATAATGCTCAATATATCATTATTAACCATTATACTCTAGTTTTTGTCATTATAAATCGTTATATTAGCTTCAACCCGGCCAGAAACAATTTTAACGGTTTTTTTGTCATTATTAATCATTATAATCGTTTATTGACCCAAAAGGACTTAATATCAGGAGTTTAACTGGGGGCCGGTTAGTTGGAGGATATATATGTCCGACACGAAAAAATCAAGATCCCAGGGAAAATGTCTTCTGTATCTGTTATGCGCTTCCATTGTGTTTCGCACAAAATGGCTTGAAGGCCATACTTCGTGGACGGGAAGGGTTTCAGATGCAGTTCCAGAAAAATCGACCTCGAGCAAGAGGAGATCATCATCTCCTAAAAAAATGCGAGAGTCGCAAAAGGTGTAAGTTGGTATGAGCTCTGGAATCTCTCATAAATCAGATTATTTTGAGCGTTGTGGTCATGCGATTGGAGGATAAACGAGCACAATAAACTATGGAGGATAGATTTTATGGTGAGCACAGTCGACATGGGTTTGTTCGGCATCTTCTTGCTGGTACTGCTATGCCCATTTTTCATAAAAAAAGTTGAGGAGCAGCTGGAAGCTTTCCTATTTGTGATGGGCGTATCTGCAGTAACTATAGCTAACGCCTGGCATATGGAGCTTGTGATGGAGGCCATCGAGGAGCCCATCATAAAGGGAATCGTTCCGGCGGTGTTGGTCGCTGGTCTTATATTCTACTACGGAAGATCTCACGCGCAGAGGATAATGAACGTCCTCTTGGACAAAATCCCTCTCAAGATACTGGTCTTCTTTGTAGTTGTGATTCTCGGCCTATGTGCAAGCCTGATCACGGCCATAATTGCGGCTTTGGTGCTGGTAGAGGTGGTAAGCCTCCTGCCCCTGGACCGCAAGACTAAGATCAACCTCACGGTGGTTGCCTGTTTCTCCATCGGCCTTGGAGCGGCCCTGACCCCGGTGGGTGAGCCTCTCTCCACAATTGCCATCACCAAGCTGCAGGGTCCGCCATATCATGCCGGTTTCACCTTCTTGATTGATACGATAGGCATGTACATAATACCTGGCGTACTGGCCTTCGGCATACTTAGCACATTCGTGGTCGGAAAAAAAACCACCGAGAAGCAGATGGATGATATGGTTGCGAAGGGTGGCGACACCCTAAGAGACGTTGCGATGAGGGGTGCAAAGGTATATCTCTTCGTTATGGCTCTCCTTCTCTTGGGGAGCGGCTTCAAGATCATCATAGACACCTACCTGATTCACGTACCCTCGATGGTCCTCTACTGGGTTAACATGTCCTCTGCAGTGCTCGACAATGCGACCCTGACGGCGGCAGAGATCGGCCCTAGCATGCATATCGACCAGATCAAGGCCATTCTGATGGGCCTTCTCGTATCCGGAGGCATGCTCATCCCCGGCAACATTCCAAACATCATATGTGCAAACAAGATCGGCATCACCAGCAAAGAATGGGCTCGCACCGGTGTTCCCATCGGGCTTGTGACGATGCTGGTCTACTTCGGGTGGGTATTCTACATTTAAATTCTGAGGAGCGAATATCCGAGGATAAACTGATGCGAGGATGGTTATAATGTTTGAAAAGGTATTGGTTCCAACAGACTTTTCAAAGTACGCGCAGAAAGTCGTGGAGTGCATTGGGGAGCTTCCAGGCGTGAAGGAGATAGTGCTCCTTCACGTGGTGGATGCCACCCATCCTTCAAAGCGGGGATGGACTCGTGGACCAGAAGTTGAGGATGCCAAGATCGATCTGGGCGACGTAAAAGAGCGGCTCGAAAAGCTCGGCTTCAAGGTCACAACGAGGCTTGAGGTGATCACCGAGGCTGATGTCTCAAGGACCATTCAGAGAGTAGCCGACGAGGAGAATGTATCCTTGATAGTGATGGGCGCTCGCGGACAGGGCCGCATCTCTGGCGTCCTTCTGGGTAGCGCCTCTACAGGGGTCGTCCGTTTCGGCGATAGGGACACCCTCATCATGCGCTACAAGATGCTGGAGGGGCTTGAAGGGGCGACCTACGAGAAGTTCTGCCCCATGATCTTCTCCAAGGTCCTCTGCACCACCGACTTTTCAGAGGCGTCCGAGTCGGCGATCTCCGTGATAAGGGATCTGAAGGACGCAGTCGGAGAGGTAATTCTGGAGTACGTCGTCTCCAGGGGCGAGACTCAGGAAGAGATCGAGGGATATGTCGCAGAGGCGAAGGAAAAGCTTGAGACGATCAAGGAGGATCTCGTCGGCGCTGGCCTCAAAGTGAGGACTCACGTCGACGTGGGAAACCCCCGCGACCAGATCAAGTCCCTGGCCATAAGGGAGGATGCATCCCTGATCGTGATGAGTTCTCAGGGCAAGGGCTGGCTCAAGCAGGTGATGGTGGGGAGCACCACATTCGACGTAGTGAGAACTGCAGAGAGACCGGTCCTGATAGTGAGATCTAAGCGATCGACTTAGATCTCAAACCTTTTTTTGGGGCATTGTGCGGGAAGGAACCTTCTCCATCGGTGAATGTTCCTTCCATCCTTCAAGGGCGGTGCTTTGGTGCCTTCGGCATCATTCTTTTGAAAATCATACGGGAATCTCTATTTATATGTTCGATCTAAATCCGTCTCATCAAGGCGCAAATCTTAACTATTAAGAATGATAAAATTGGAACCAATCGGTAGGTGGTAAGATATGCCCAGCAAAATCTCTAAATCGTTCCTATTTGTATCGCTAGGTACGATCGTATTTCGCACCAATTGGCTTGAGTCCTACTCAACGCGTCCGAGGTGGCTCCCATCTGCTGTACCAAATAAAACCGTCGTTGAAATGAAGAGAGACCTTCGTGTTTGGGGCACTGTACTTGTAGCTATTGGGATTTTTGGGATCATGCTCTCAGGCTTTCTGGATCCCGTCTGGGGCATAGTTCTAGTGATCTTCGGCGCTTCAGCGCTGGGAATTCAGGAACGAAGCATGTTTATCCCCCTTGGAATGGCCTTACTCTTCGCAGGTCTCATAAATTTAAGTGCTGGCGGGTTTGGGATTGAATCGATATTCGGCCTTCTCATGATAGTTTTGGGTGCGCAGGAGATTAGAACGATAAGGACGTATGCCGCCCCAACAGCAGCGTGAAGGCATATCGAGTACGAAATGTACCCCCCTTCCACCTCGCCTTTCTTTTTGACTGAAATTTCGATCTCTCAATTTTGACTGACGCTTATTTTGACACCAATATCGAAAGGTTCGAGGGTGCCAATACCTTTAATGGGACCGGCACCGAGTTTGCTGCATCTGGCGAGGATCAATTGAGCAAGTCCATCGAGCTAATCGCCAATTGTTTTTATCAGCAAGACGTCTCTGCTGCCGTCTCCGGTGGAATCGGTACCTCCCGTGATAATGTAACCTCCATTGGATGTTTTGTCGATAGCGGTGGCCCAGTCGTTGCCCTCCCCGCCGAAGGTCCTGTCCCACTCTAGGTTTCCTTCTGAGTCGGTCTTGACCAGCCAAACATAGCTTTTTTCATCTGTGTTTAACAGCCAGGAGCGCGCGGCACCCTCACTGTGGCGGGTTGTGTATCCTGCGATTATATAGCCATCGTCTTCTGTCTCCTGGACGGCTATCCCCTCATCAAAACCGGGCCCGCCAAAAGTTTTGTTCCATTCTTCGGTCCCGTTTAAGTCCGTCTTGATCAGCCAGAGATCTTTGCTGCCGTTGCCGTAAGAATCAGTCCCTCCAGTGATGATGTAACCTGGATCTCTCGCCTCCAGGACCGAAAACCCAACGTCTTCGCCAGGTCCGCCGAAGGTCCTCTCCCAAAGCTTGTGACCTCTCGGGTCCGTCTTGACCAGCCAGATGTCGCTGCCCCCTGCACCGCAGGAGGTTGTATAGCCTGTGATGATGTATCCGCCGTCAGCTGTCTCCTGGATAGAAGAGCCTTCATCAAAGCCGGGTCCTCCAAAGGTTCTGTCCCAGACGGAATTTCCTTCAGAATCCGTTTTGATCAGCCAGAGATTCGCATTGAGGGGGGTCTTTACCAAAAAAGCGTTATTTATGCCGGCACCGTATGATTCTGTGCCGCCTGTGATAATGTAACCCCCATCAGTCGTTTCCTGGATTGCGTTGGGCCAATCGTTTCCCCGACCGCCGAAGATCGTATCCCATTTGAGGTCTCCCTCGGAATCGGTCTTTATCAGCCAGATATCATAATCACCAATCATCTGCGGTTTTGTAGCACCCGCGACGATGTAGCCATCGTCTTTGGTCTGCTCTACTGCAAAACCAATATCCTTTCCCAGCCCCCCAAACGTCTTCTCCCAAATAGAATTCCCCTCAGGATCCGTCTTGATAAGCCAGATTTCGCCTATGCGGGAAGCTTTGATCAGCCAAGAATAGGCTATATTCTTCTTGTGAGATGTTGTGCTGCCTGTAATTATATATCCGCCATCATTTGTTTCTTGGACGGATGTTCCTACATCTTCGCCAGCCCCGCCGAAGGTTCTCATCCAGCCGTCATCAGAAGTTGTCACATTTTTTGCTAATACTGAAGAAATAATTAGCAAATAAATTAATCCTACAATCAGCGCTCTCTTAATGACCGCCACAACTATCACCACCTTTGCAGCAATAACCATCACTATTAATAATGATCATTATTAATAGTGATGGTATAAGTGTTTTTTGTTTACCCTGCACCTGTCAAGACCTGTCAAGAAGCCAATTATAAATAGGTATATATGTATATTTTTATTGATTTTAAAACTAAGCCGATTTTTTTCCTTGGATTGGTCGGCCCTTCTCAAACTAACATTTTACGACTTTTTGCTGATACTATCTGGAGCCGCGAAAAAAAAGCGATATCTACTAAGGCTATATCATTGATCCTAGCTGATATTAATTACAAATAACTCAAAAATTATGTAAAAATATAATTATATTTTCGACCACCTTTCAAATCTCACCAAATATTACAATATTTACACGAATAAAACTGTATATAACTCTCTTAATTGCAGTATTCGAGACTCACAGAGAATATTATATGAATTATTACTACAGATTGTCTATATGGTGAATTGTTTATTTTAGTCTAGTTTACAGGACAAAACGTCTACAATTATCATGATTAATAATTATAATTGTTAATCGTTATGTTTATTTCATATTCGCCTGCGCATTTCTTGACCAAAAAGGTTTAATATGTGGTTTGTACACGTATAATCATGATGGATCATAAATTTGATGCAAGATTTTGCTGTGGTCCGTCTTCGGGAGGACTGCAATGGTCTTTGAGACGCTGAAAATGGTGAAAGGGGCGGAGAAGGAGTCTCTATCCAAGCTCGAACGCGCAAATAAGGAGGCTGAAGAGCTGGTAATCAAAGCCAATAAGGCGGCAGGGGAGCTGGTCAACGAGGAAATTGAAGAAGCTAATTCGGAGGTTGAGGCGCTCATCGAAGATAAAATTTCACAGGCTAAGAGATCCGCCAACGAGATTATCACGGAAGGCAAGCAAGAGGCACGACAACTTGCAGAGCGTGCCCGGTCGAAGATCTCAGACGCAGGAGAATTTGTGGCGTTGCAAGTTATTATCGGGGGATAGAATGTTTCGACCAGTTCAGATGAGGCGGTTGCACATCGTCGCATTGAGCAAGTACAAGTACCCCCTCATGAAGAGGCTGCACGAGCTCGGTGTCGTTCAGATCACCGATGTTGGCAGGATGATGGATTCGCCCGAATGGACGCAGATTCTGGAAAATCAACCCTCAGATCCGGCGATCAGACAGATTACTGCGCATGTCATGTCCTTAAACAAGATCATCGACTTCTTCGATGCAGTTTCTCCCCTCCCGGAAGACAACTTCTTCAAGTTTCTCTTCAGACCATCGCCGCCAAAGGTGATCGCAGCTGAGAAGCTCTACGGGACGAAACTGTTGGAGAGTACGGACGGTCTGCTGGAGGAGGCTAATGCGGCTGTAAAGGAGCCTGAAGAGCGGTTGAACCGGGTGACTTCGGAGCTTGGCGAGCTCTCCGAGAAGGTGGAATCTCTTGAGAAGATACGAGATTTCAGGGTAGATCTGGCCGATGTCGTCAAGACGGATCTTCTCAATGTTTTCATTGGCGTTGCTCCGAGAGAGCGTACCGATGAGATCTCCAATAAGCTTTCAGAGATAACCGATGGGATCTGCTACGTAGCGTCCCAGGGTATCTTCGAGACCGAATCTGTCGTCTTGGTGGCCGCGCTCACCGAGAAGTCGAAGGACGTCTCAGATCATTTGAGACGGCTGGGATTTGAGAGGATCGATGTGAGCGGGCTATCTGGAACGCCAGCTGATGCGCTCTCAGAGCTCAACGGGAGAATTGCAGCACTCAATTCCGAGGCTGAATCTCTCAGGTCCGAGGTTGCGAAAATTGCCGAGATTTGGAGGGATAAGCTGCTGGCGCATCGCGAGCTCCTTCTGATAGAGCGAGATAGACTCGACGTTGTGACGAACTTTATGAGGACGGATGAGACCTTCTTCTTGGTGGGGTGGATACCGGCAACATCCATAAATTCGGTGAAGGAGGAAGTCTTTAAGGTCACCAAGGGATATTCGGTTGTTAAGGAGACTAACCCCAATCCCACGCCAGAAGACACCCCTGTACATCTTCAAAATCCGCCGTTCATTAGACACTTCCAGCTGCTGACAGAGCTCTTCGGCCGTCCCAAGTACAACGAGATCGACCCCACTTTCATGCTGGCGCCGGCCTTCATGCTCTTCTTCGGGATTATGCTTACCGACGCCGTATACGGTGTGATGATGACGGTGCTGGGACTGCTTCTGCTTCGAGGTGGTGGAAGATACAGCTCCTCAGTCAAGGACTTCGGCGTCATTTTTACAGCGATCGGGTGTGCGACGATAGGATTCGGCATCTTAACGGGTGGCTATCTTGGCGACTTTGCAAGAGAGTATGTAGGAATTACGGCATTGAGCCCCATAATCTTCGATCCGATGGTTGATGTTCAATTCTTCCTGATCCTGGTTTTGGTGATTGGACTGATTCATCTGAACCTAGGACTACTACTCGGGTTTAAGGAGAACGTCCAGCGGAAAGAGTACAAGGATGCATTTGGGGACCAGTTCTGGCTCTTCCCTCTGCAGATCGGCATTGCATTGCTCGCAATGGGAATGGACCTGGCGGGCGCTTCACTATGTCTGATAGGAATCATAATTGTCGCCATAATCCACGGACCGCTCTTCTTCTTCGATATCACCGGATATCTTGGAGATGTGCTATCGTACGCCAGGCTTCTGGCGTTGGGTCTGGCCACCAGCGGGATAGCGATGACTGTGAACATACTATCGTCCATGGTGGAAGGCGTTCCGCTCATCGGAATTGCGCTGGGAGCACTGGTGTTTGTCATCGGGCACATCTTCAACTGGGGGATGAACGGTCTGGGCGGCTTTGTGCACGGGATAAGGTTACATTATGTAGAATTTTTTAATAAGTTCTATGAGGGAGGGGGATCTGAGTACAGACCATACAGGATACGACGGGAGCTGACAAGAGAGTAGAGGTCTTGAAATTAGGTTAAAAAATATTGAAGTTGTTTGATTACAGAATGCGTTGATAATTAGGGAGGAGAAAATTATGTTGGATGTGAGTACGGGTGTGGCTCTTGCCGCAGTGGGAGCAGGCATATCGATGGGCGCGGCTGCTATAGGTTCCGGCATTGGCGTCGGCATCGCCGGTGCTGCGGGTGCAGGAGCGATTGCAGAAGATCCAAACAAGTTCGGAACGGCCCTCGTTTTTCAAGCGCTTCCCCAGACTCAGGGCATTTACGGTTTCCTTGGGGCGGTGCTGATAATGATCGGCACGGGCATTCTGGGAGGATTCGCAGGCTTTGAAGCGGCTGCCAATACGATGGCCGGCCTTGTTGGAACCACTCCAGAGAATGCAGCGCTGATCATGGGGCTAGCAGCGGTCGGGGGAGGCCTTTCCGTCGGCCTAGCAGGACTTTCTGCTATCGGTCAGGGCATCACTGCAGCCGGCAGCATTGGAGCGGTCTCAAAAGAACCTGGAGCTTTTGGAAAGTGCATGGTCCTCACTGTCATGTCCGAGACATTCGCGGTCTTCGGCCTGCTGATAACGATACTGATCCTGGTTGGCCTCAAACTCCTGGGTGCGTAACTCTTGGGTGATAAATCATGGGTTCTGAAGGGGCCGATAAGATCGTTCATGAGATTGTCAGGATCACAGATGCCCAAGTTGAATTGATCCTTCAGGAAGCCCGGAAAGACTCTGATGAAATTCTAGCGGAGTCGAAAAAGAAGGCACAGGCCAAGAAAACTGCAGTACTGGCAAAGGGGCAACAACAGGCTGAGAGGGAGCAGCAGAGGGTCCTGGCAGATGCGAAGATGCAGGTCAAGAGGGAGATATTCGATGTTAAGGAGGATCTCATAAAGAAGTCCTTTGGAGACGCGGAAGAAAGGTTAAAAAAATTGGCAGACTCACCTGAGTATAGCGATACTCTCAAAAAAATGATAGTGGAGTCGGCGGTGGTGGTTGGAGGCGGCTCACTCGAAGTGCTGGTTAGGAAAAAGGACAGAGCCCTTCTCTCCGGCGAGGTTCTTGCAGATCTCGGCGAGGAGATCTCAAAGGCGACCGGCGAGGATACGGAGCTCGAACTCTCGGATGACGTCATAACCACCATTGGCGGAGCCATCGTGCGCAGCAAGAGCGGCTCAATCGAGGCCAATAACACCATCGAGTCCAGGATCAATAGGCTCAGGAGCGAGTTGAGGTTCAAGGTGGCCGAGATACTCTTCGAGGGAGCATCGTGACGCTAGAAGAGTTGGCTGCAAGCCTGGGCTTTTCTTCATTCCCGCCCCTCTTCGCTGTAGCTTTAGCTGTTGCCCTTGTTGTCGGGCTCATCATATTTGTGCCGATCCTCCTCCGGGTGATCGAGATAGCAAACTACGCCTACTCAAATTCTCGAATACAGGTGATGTCGAGCAGAATCATCCCGGAGGAGAAGCTCAAGGAGATGATCGAGGCATCCTCCCTGGCCGAGGTGGTGGCGGCCTTGGAGGCTACGGAGTACTCTCCATACTTGCGTGAGATGATGGATGAGCGATCTGAGGCTATAGAGAGGGCGTTGAACAGGCACACTGCAGATTCGTACAGAGAAGTGGCCACTATGGTGCCTATGAACTTTAAAAAGATATTGGCTGTACTTCTCAGGAAATGGGACGTCTACAACATCAAAATGATCTTGCGAGGAGTCTATGCAGAGAGATCTCCCGACGACATTCGGGCAGATCTCGTGCCTGTGGGGGAGTTGGACCCATCAAAGATCGGCGTGCTGGTCGAGGCCAGAAGCTTAGAAGAGGTGATTTCAAACCTCGATGGCACCCCTTACTCTCGCCTGGCCGAATCTCTCCAGCTCTTTGATCAGACCAAAAATCTCACCGTTTTCGAAGCGACTCTTGATAAAATTCTTTACGAAGATGCTTGGGGGTATGCAACGAGTCAGCCGCTCGACGAGAACCTCCTCTCTCTTAAGAATTACCTGGCAACCAACATAGATGTGGTGAACCTGAAGTTCGTCTTCAGAGCGAAAAGGGATGGGTTGGCAGCGGGAAGCATAGAGGGCTACCTGGTCAAAGGCGGAAATCTCGCGGAGAGCTTAATCAAGAGCATCCTCGAAGTGGACAGCGTCGACAACGTCGTGGCGGCGCTTGAGGGGACGAAATACTACCAGCCAGTGTTGGCGGCAGTTCCAGAATATGAATCGACGAGATCTATCCTCCCGATAGAGCTCGCCCTGGACGGTTACCTTGCCAGGGTTGGAAAAGATATCTCGATCACGCAGCCCTTTGGAATTGGCCCAGCGATCGGCTATCTCTCCATGAAGGAGATGGAGATCCGGAACGTCAGAACTCTTGCCAGGGGAATTGAGTCGGGCCTTTCTGCTGACGAAATACGCAATCTCATCATGAAGGTGGGATCTTGAGCACGATGAAGATAGCCGTTATCGGTGACTCAGATACTGTTAGCGGCTTCAGGTTGGGGGGAGTGACCAGCTCTAATGTGGTCAAAGATGGAGAGCCGATCGATGCCATCCTCAAGGAGCTGATCGCCGATGAGACTGTTGGCGTGATAGCCATAACGGAGCGGGTGGCAGATGCAAACCGTTCGGCCATAGACGAAGCGAACAAAGGCAAGAAAGCTGTCACTCCGATTCTGGTGGAGATTCCGGACAAAAACGGGCCTATAGTGCGTGAGGTCGATCCGCTGAAGGCTCTGATAAAGAGCGCCATAGGAGTTGAGGTTTAACGGAGGGATATCGTTTGAGCATTACAGGACGCATTTATAAAATTTCTGGACCTCTCGTAGTCGCCGAAGACGTGAAAGGTTGCGTCATGTACGAAGTGGTCAAGGTAGGAGATATCGGCCTGATGGGTGAGACCATCAGGCTTGATGGCGATCGCGCCTATATCCAGGTCTATGAGGCCACTGAGGGGCTAAAACCCGGCGAACCGGTGGAGACGACGGGGTCGCCACTGACAGCGGACCTTGGGCCGGGGATCCTGAGAAACTTCTACGATGGGATCCAGAGGCCTCTTGAGGGGCTGAGAGAAGCGGCAGGAGATTACATCACCCGTGGCCTGACGGTACCGCCTCTGGATCCCAGGACGGTCTGGGACTACACTGCCGTTGCAGCAGAAGGCTCTTTGGTTGAGGCTGGAGACATCCTCGGCACAGTGCCGGAGACGAAGGTAATTACCCACAGAGTTCTCGTTCCACCTGGGGTCAGTGGGAAGCTTACGAAAGTGCGAGAGGGGAATCTTCACGTAACTGACGCCGTCGCAACCCTGACCAAGGAGGACGGGAAAGAGGTCGATCTCACCATGTCCCACCGGTGGCCGGTCAGGGTGCCAAGACCTTACAAAAAGAAGCTCGATCCCTTCGTGCCCCTTCTTACAGGTCAGCGGATATACGACACTTTCTTCCCGCTGGCAAAGGGTGGATCTGCAGCTATTCCAGGCGGGTTTGGAACCGGCAAGACTGTATCTCAGCATCAGCTTGCCAAATGGGCCGATTCTCAGGTGGTCGTCTATGTCGGATGTGGTGAGCGTGGAAACGAGATGACAGAGGTGCTGGACACATTCCCGCACCTGGACGATCCCACCACAGGCGAGAAGCTGATGGAGCGATCTACGCTCATCGCCAACACCTCCAACATGCCGGTGGCAGCCAGAGAGGCGTCGGTCTATACTGGAGTGACGTTAGCCGAGTTCTATCGGGACATGGGCTACGACGTGGCTGTGATGGCGGACTCGACGTCGCGCTGGGCAGAGGCCATGAGAGAGGTTTCGGGCAGGCTCGAGGAGATGCCCGGTGAAGAGGGATACCCTGCATACCTGGCATCCAGGGTGGCTGATTACTACGAGAGGAGTGGACGTGTGATAACTCTTGGTTCAGGCGAGGAGCGGAAGGGTTCGGTCTCCCTGGTGGGAGCGGTATCGCCACCTGGGGGCGATCTTTCAGAGCCCGTCTCCCAGAATACGCTTCGCGTCGTCAGTGTCTTTTGGGCTCTGGACTCGACGCTCGCAGACAGGCGGCACTTCCCTGCCATCAACTGGCTTAGAAGCTATTCCCTCTACCTAGACGTGCTCGGAGATTGGTACAAAAAGAACGTTTCAGAGGACTTCTACGAAGTTCGGACTGATATGATGGTTCTGCTCCAGAAGGAGGCGGAGCTCCAGGAGATAGTGCAGCTCGTAGGCGCGGACGCGTTGCCGGAGAGGGAGCGGCTGGTGCTCGAGGTCTCCAGGATGGTGAGAGAGGATTACCTTCAGCAGAACGCCTACCACGAGATAGACTCCTACTGCTCCAAAGAGAAGCAGCTGATGATGGCAAGAACGATCCTCGCCTTCTATGACAGGGCGTTGAAGGCGATGGATGCTGGAGCGTCTATCACGAAGATCGAGACGATAAAAGTGAAAGACGATATTGCCAGGATGAAGTACGTGCCCAATGATGAGTTTCCGGAGCGGTATGAAGCGATGCTTCAGACGATCGAGAATCAGTTCTCTGCACTGGAGGGGTAGATCAGATGGCAAAAACCACAACTCGTGAATATACGACGGTAAGAGAGGTGGCAGGTCCCCTCATGGTTGTAGAGGGCGTTGAGGGCGTGGCCTATGGTGAGATCGTGGACGTGACAATACCTGACGGCAGTACAAAGCGGGGCCAGGTGCTGGAATCCCGAAAGGGCGTCGCTGTGGTTCAGGTCTTCGAGGGGACCAGCGGGATTGATACGCTCTCGACGAAGGTGAGATTCACCGGGGACATCATGAGGATGCCGGTGTCGATGGACATGATGGGCAGGATCTTCGACGGCCTCGGCAGGCCCATTGATGGAGGTCCTGAGATCATCGCCGAGGAGTATCTCGACATAGCAGGCGCTTCGATCAACCCCACCGCCAGAGCCTTCCCCAACGAGTTCATCCAGACGGGGATCTCGACGATCGATGGGAACAACACCCTGGTTCGCGGCCAGAAGCTTCCCATAATGTCAGGCGCGGGATTGCCGCATAACGATCTAGCGGCACAGATTGCGCGACAGGCTAAGGTTCGCGGCACTGAGGAGCCTTTCTCGGTGGTCTTCGCTGCCATGGGGATCACCCACGAAGAGGCGAGCTTCTTCATGAGGGATTTCGAGAGAACGGGAGCGCTCGAGAGGATAGTTGCCTTCATCAACCTCGCAGACGATCCCGCCATCGAGAGGATCATCACGCCGAGGATGGCTCTGACAGCTGCTGAGTATCTCGCCTACACCTGCGACATGCATATCCTGGTGGTGCTGACGGATATGACGAACTACTGTGAGGCGCTGCGAGAGATCTCGGCCGCCAGAGAGGAGGTTCCCGGAAGGAGAGGCTATCCGGGCTACATGTACACTGATCTTGCGACCCATTACGAGCGTGCCGGCAGGGTTCGAGGCGCCAAAGGCTCGATCACGCAGGTTCCGATACTCAGCATGCCTGATGACGACATCACCCATCCGATACCCGATCTGACTGGCTACATCACTGAGGGCCAGTTCGTTCTGAGCCGGGAGATGCACAGAAGGGGGATCTACCCTCCAGTGGATATTCTGCCAAGCCTCTCAAGGCTGATGAACGAGGGGATCGGTCCCGAGAGAACGCGGGAGGATCACTCCGGCGTATCAAACCAGCTCTATGCCGCGTATGCAGAGGGACGGGATATGCGGGATCTGGTGGCTGTGGTTGGAGAGGAGGCGCTCTCAACGAGAGATCAGCTGTACCTCAGGTTTGCAGATCGTTTCGAGAAGGAGTACGTTACCCAAGGAAGGGACGAGGACCGGACCATAGAGCAGACCTTGGATCTTGGGTGGGATCTGTTGACAGATCTGCCCGAGGGCGAGCTGAAGAGGATCGACGAGAAGTACATCAAGAAGTATCACCCGAATTACAGAACAGCCTAGCTTTCCGGAAGGGGGTTTCAAACAGATGGCAGAGATCATCGAGGGGATAAGCCCCACCAGAATGGAGCTCTTGAAGCTGGGGCGAAGAATAAAGCTCGCCGAGAAGGGACATAAACTCCTGAAAGAGAAGCGGGATGCTCTGGTCTCCGAGTTTCTGGATGTGGTTCAGAGGGTCCATGAGTCGCGCGACAGCACAAATGAGAAGCTTGCAGAGGCTTTCAAGGATCTGATCATGGCTCAGGCGGTGATGGGCTCAGATGCGGTATGGCAAATCTCCCAGGTTACAGGTCAAGAGATCAAAATCGACGTGGACACGATGAACATCATGGGCGTAAAAGTTCCGATGATCACCACCGAGGATGTCAAAAGAAGCATGATCGACAGGGGGTACGGCTTTGCAGATACCTCCTCCAAGATCGACGACGCCGCCCGAAACTTTGAGGAGGCCATCGGCGAAGTGATTAAACTTGCCGAGGTGCAGCAGAGCGTGGAAAGCCTCGCAAGCGAGGTGATCAAGACGAAACGACGGGTGAACGCCCTCGAGTACATCGTTATACCACGCCTCAAAGCGACAGCGATTCACATCAGGATGAGGCTTGCTGAGATGGAGAGAGAGAACTTCACCCGGCTCAAGAAGATCAAAGCTGCGATCGAGGCGGGCGAAGAAGGGGCAGAGGCAGCCTGAGGTGAAGTGATGCCTGTCATTACCCATAGGGTGAAGAAAATAATCGAGGAGATCGACGAGAAGAAGAGGGAGCCCTTCGACTTCGCTCTCAAAGAGACTTGCCGGGTAGACTATCTGATCGCGGAGGAGGATAAGGAGTTCAGGTCGGGCGACGCAAAGCCTTTGAAGATAAAACGAGTGGAGATTCCTCGAAATACCATTCTTTTGATAAGCCCTTACGGTCGGCATGGGATCGGCCAGGTGATAAGCATAGGCGAGGAGATCGCCATGCCCGTAGAAATGGACCGTTCGGCGGATCATGCGCTATTTGTGGCAGGGGTAGAAGGATCGGTCAAAAAAGAGGAGCTCATAGGCGTCATGATGCTAATCCCCATAGTCCCGCGCAAGAGAGGTTGAGGGTGAGAGTGGTAAGAGGGTGAGATGGACCCGGAATCGAGGGTCTTCGCAAAGCTGGTCAGATCGCTGAACGATCACCTTCCAGTGGAGCGAAAGGCCCTCGGAGAGCTTTTGAGGGAGGAGAAGCCGAGAGTCGTCTGTAGGGACGGGTCCACCCACAGGATCAGGAAGGAGGAGCTGGAGGCGATTGAGAGGATAGTGGGGTCGAGGTGGGGAAAGGAGGCCGAAAGGCTCAAGCTTCCCATCCTTATCGAAATGGCTCCTGATTACGGCCGTTCTGCAGCCAGGATAAGGGGCCGGGTATACTGCGACATCTTGCAGGCGATCCTCGGGGAGGATCGAAAGACCACCGACGAGATGGTGATATTCAGGCCTGACATACGCAGGCTGAGAAGAGAGCTTCCCTCGGCCACTCAGTACGCGTTCCTGATCTCCACGTCATGAAGGGTAATTAAAGTCGCGAAGGGTAAAGGAGGTGAAATCGTTGCATGATGATTATTATTTGGAGCGGATGTTAAATAAGAAGGACGTTCGGGTCAAGATCTACTTCTTCATGTGGATCGCTTCCATCTGCGCCTCGATCTCGCTCTTCATCGGGGGCGTCTACATGGTTTACCTTGCGATGAGTTACCTTGGGTTGTTTTAGGGAGGAATATGCGATGGTCGAGGCGAGCGGGTATATCTTCCAGGACGTTGAGGCGCTTTTGAAGAGGGCAAAAGAATTGATGGAGGAGGCTAAGGAGGGAGCAAAGGAGGAGGCGAAGATCAAGACGCCGGAGCTGGGGGTGGGTGGCAGGTGCCGGGAGTCTCTGAACGGTTCCATGCAAAAGCTGGACGAGATTTCTTCGAGGTACAGGGACGACGCCGAGGTGTCTCTCATGACAAGGAAGCTCGGCGAGTATCTCGAAGATCTCGACTCCGGCAAGCTGACGCCCGAGATTAAGGTGCAGCGTCTGGATAGGATAATAGAAGAGGTCCATCACCTGGTGGAGTGGAGGAGGCTCTCCACCGCGGCAGCTCGCGACCTCTCCCTCAAGTCGCGACGGAGGACCAGGGACGATTTCAAGAAGAGGTAGCTTTGAGGAATCCTAGTCATTCGGTGTTATAACAGCATAACAGCACGGCAAAATTGAATGGGACTTTAGAGGTTGATTTTGAGGGTTTGATGAAGATGAAGCGCGATGAAAATATGATTCTCTTCGGTCTGGCGGGCTTAATAATAAGCTATATTTTATACATAAACGATCGCATATTATTAAGCGCATTGGCTTTCACAGCTACGGTCATCATAGGCCTGATATGGGGTGCGTTGTATCTCAGGAAGAAGAACATGAGATGAGATATTAGATGAAATAAAATCCGTAACTTCCGCTCGATCCTCGTCATCCTCTACCCAAACTCGGCGCTGAGCTTGCGGGCAAAGACCGTGGGCTTCAGCGCCTCTTCATATTCATAATTTCCTTCATGATTTCAGACCGCCTCGTCGAACTCTCGCCGGTACCGTGCGATCCCCGTGGCTCCAACCATCGCCGTCTTGTTCAGGATCAGGATCATGAAGGCCTCGTCGGGGACCTCCGACCACTCGCTGTGGATGCCGTAGCGGGACGCCCTCTCAAAGCCGAAGCGGGGATAGTACTCGGGGTAGCCGAGGACGATGATGAAGGGGCAGCCCCTCTCCCTCAGCATCTTTATCCCGTTGTGGATCAAGAGCGACCCGATCCCCTGCCCCTGGCATCGAGGCAGAACCGCCATCGGCGCCAAGCCCATCCCTTCAACCTTGTAGGTCTCCCCTTCTTCCCCGATCGTCGCCGTGCTGAAAAGGATATGGCCCACCACCTCTTCTCCCTGGACCGCCACAAGAGAAAGGAGGTTCTCGCAAGCCTCCCGGAGCTGGTCGACGATCTCGGCCTCGGCTGGCTGGCCGAAGGCCTCCTCGTTGATCCTCCTGATCGCCTCGATGTCCTCGGGTCTTTCTTCTCGGATGATGATCATTTATTCACCTGGAAGATCGGCTTTGGGAATATTCGATTTACTGTGGGTTACACCTTTCGTCTCACAGCTCGAACCCCGGCTCCGCCGCCACAGACTTCAGCAGCTTCCCAGCCTTCTCCATCTCCTCCTCGCTCCCGTCGACGGCGAGCCAAATGCTCCCCTCGGCGCCGGAGACGCCGCCCGCGGCCACCATCTCCGCCTTCGCTCCGGTAAGGTGTGCAATCGCCTCGATCTCGGTGTACACCTCGCCGGGGACCGGCAGAAGGCGCGGCCCCCCGGCGCCGGGGGCGTTCAGCTTGTTCGCCAGGTCGTCGAGGTCGCCATAGACTCGCTTCTCCAGGCCGACGGGCAGGATCAGCCGGACGCGCCTTCCGACGACCGCCTGGAGGGCGAGGCCGATGGTTCCGGCCTTGGGGTGGCCGATGAGGATGGCGGCCCGGTCGGACCAGGGGTCGAGGGCGTTGGCGCCCTTCAGGATGACGTCCCCCTCCTCAAGGCTGTCGACGACGTTGAGGATCGTCTTCCCCTTCTGCCAGACGCCCTTTTTGATGACGACGTCGCCGGGGAAATCGGACATGTCGGGGAGCATCCCGGCCTCGGTGGTGGGCATCCACGGCGGGAGGGTGATCCCTCGGAAAAACCTTTCTTTCGAGAAGCCCTCGGACTGCCCCGTCTTCGCCAGGATCTCTTCGGCGACGTAGCCGTTGGTCGTCCCGGCGATGATGACGATGGTTCCCGATTCCAGAGCCGCCTCGATGGCGGGATGGGTGGCGAGGGCTTTTCCGATCAGACGCTTTCCTGCTGCTGGAGAGAGGACGAACGGTCTCATGATGATTCCTTTGTCCGCATGGGAGAAAATCTCTTTGATCTGATCACGGGGTTGTGAGGCTGGGTGCCGGTGAGGAAAGCATTGAATGGGGGTTTTTTGTAAGTAAAATATGGTTTTAACGCATACGAACAGTGAATATCAGGCCAAAAAGTATATGTATCTGCGCCGATATGTCGATATCGATATAATGGCGACGGGTATCTTGAAGATGATGATGCTTCATATCATGAAAGATGATGAAGTATCAGGCTATGACATAATGAAGAAGGTGGAGTCCCTCACAGGAAAGAAACCCAGCACGGGGTCGGTTTATCCGCTATTGAAGAAGATGGAGCGGGTGGGCTGGATCTCTGGCAGGGCCGAAGACGGAAAGACCTGCTATCGTTTGACTGAGGTCGGAAAAGAACACGTGGCCCAGATAAAAGAGGCAAAATGCGGCTTCATCAAGAACCTCTATCAATCGATAGCCATGGCCAACGAGACCTTCGATGACGCTGAATTACAAGCCCTCATGAAAGACATGCACGACCTTCACATGGGCTTTCATCCCCCAGATGGGGTGGGGGGGGCGGTGTCCATCGCCTCAAACTCCGATATTGACGCTCTGGAGAAGGCGAGAATAGAGCGTCTGAGGCAGAATCCTCGAGAGGAGTTCGTTCAGGCGGTACTTGATAACGATCTTGCCAGCTGTCTCGTGAAGACTGCGGAGATACACGGCCACTTCTGCCCCGGAAGCGCCCTCGGCGTCATGGCATCGGTTTACGCCCTCAACCAGCTGGGGCTGGAGTCGATATCCTCTGACGGGATGGAGAACCTCATGGCCATCGTCGAGATCAATGCCTGCTTCGCCGACGGGGTCCAGGCGGTCTCGGGTTGCACCCTGGGAAATAACGCCCTGGTCTATCGAGACCTGGGCAGGCTCGCGGTGACCTTCACCGTCCGGGGAAGAGATGACGGGGTGCGGGTCCGGGTTCTGCCCAACTTCCGCGACAGGGTGGCAGAAGCGGTTCCGGAGTTCTATCCCCTCCTGGAGAAGGTTATCAAAGATCGGGCAGGGGATGAAAAAGATGCTGCAGCCTTTAGAGAGGTGGGCCGAGCGGCGGCCTTCGCCCTTATCGAGCTTCCCTTTGAGGAGCTCTTCGCCGTTGAGTTTGTCCGCCCCGATCTGCCGGATTACGCCCCGATAACCGAGAGCGTGATCTGCCCAGGCTGCGGTGAGATGATCATGGCTTCAAAAGTTGTGGCCGAAGGGGAGGACCGCGGCCTCTGTTTTTCGTGTGCTGGAAAGGGACTTCGCCAGGTCGAGGGGCGAGGGATAGTCGAGACGGGTCGCCGAAGATTGCCCTCTTTGATGAGGGGCCGAATCTGATGTTGTTGGGCAGGGTTAATGGGGAAACGGTGTTATTGTGACCGATAAAAATCAACGATGCTGCCCAGGGCTTGGGCGAAAAGGAACGAGACGGGGCCGGAGCAGCTTCCGGATGCACGATCCTGAGCTTGTGTTCAGTGCGCTTGCCCTAATAGAAGGTGACTCGTTCCTCGATATGGGCTGCGGACCGGGAGATTACTCGATCCGAGCTTCAGAGATCATCGGGGATTCGGGCATCGTCTATGCTCTGGATAGATGGCAGGACGTCATCGACGATCTGGCTGAAAAAGTCAATTTTCGGGGACTGAAGAATATCAGGGCGATCGTCTCTGATATCACCAAGCGCCTTCCCGTCGATGATGAATCCGTGGATCTCTGTTTCATATCCACCGTCCTACACACTCTAGATCTCGCCGATGTAGAGAAGGCTCTATTCGGTGAAATTCATCGTGTTTTGAAGCGTGGTGGTCGTCTGGCGGTTATTGAATGCAAAAAAGAAGAGCAACTGTTTGGTCCGCCGCTGTCCATGCGCTTGTCTCCGGGGCAGATCGAAGACTCAGTAAATCGATACGGCTTTGAGAAGGTGGGCCTGGTGGACCTGGGGTTCAACTATCTGATCATATTCGCTAAATACCCCTCTCCTGATTTCACCAAGATGGAATAGCCCTTAAATCGGTATAAATTGGATTAAACATTGAAATAAGGTATTCAGTCAAAAACATTGAACGGGAGGCTTTCTTTTCGATACTGGCTT
>Ga0334900_1000073_pt1 | contig 176688 bp, 199 predicted proteins | sample GraSluR3_MG_2_FD_207231 | JGI IMG/M metagenome (GOLD analysis project Ga0334900, IMG submission 207231) | Sludge microbial communities from methane-producing bioreactor in Wageningen University, Netherlands - Granular Sludge_31_08-R3 | ecosystem: Engineered > Bioreactor > Anaerobic >... | reverse complement strand
GCTTGGCTGTGCGATCCATATCAGTGGGTATCAAAGTCTTCAGGCAGACAGTTTCATTGAAAAAATACAGGTTAATATTGGAATGTAGAGAAGACAGAAAAGTTGCCAACGATTACTTGACACTAACGCGTCACTCTTGGTATTTGAAACTTTTAATGATAGGGAGTATAATTTAAAAGTAAGTAATTTTCGGATTGACGAAAGCTGGTGACCTTATGTGGAGTCCTACCCACGGTAGAGTTTCCTTTGATGAAATGTATTCGATTATTAAAAACTTTATTTACGAGTTCCCCGAATATGAGTATGAGATTACTGTCGGTTCGGATTCCCAAAATCATGAACTGACCAAGACGGTACTGTGTATCGCTGTATGGAGAAAGGGTAAGGGAGGTATCTATTTTACAGATACCCGGTATACCAGAATAATTACAAACATCAGGCAAAAGCTGATACACGAGACATCCCTCAGCCTGGATTTGGCCCTAAGGCTCACCGACAGGTTCAAAAATGACGAGGTGGATTGTAATATCACTGCAATACATGTTGATGCGGGGAATAAGGGTCCGACCTCCCGGTATATTTCCGAGATAGTTGGATGGGTGAAAGCCTGCGGTTTCGACTGCAGGATTAAGCCGGATTCCTATTGTGCAAGCAGTATAGCCGACAGAGTCTCCAAATAAAATCAAAGCCAAACAAAAAGGACGGTCTTTTTCTGCCAGGATAAGGCCGGTCCTTTTATTTTTTTACATTGAATAATAATACATAGATAATAATTGGATAAAAAAAGGCCGGGTGCCGAATTTCAGGCATTCACAGCGCTGTATTTTGCGGACAACAAAAAGGCCGCAGTGTCAAGTCTTTGCGGCCTTTTCCGAAGCAGTACCAATGCAGCTCGCTATGCCTTTAATTTTTTCAATGCTGCTCTTATCCTGTTATATCCGTCATTCAGGTCTTCTTCAGATACACTTAATATTGGCCTGAAGCGTATGCTGTGGGTTCCCGAGGTCAGTATCAGAAGTTTTTCTTCGAGGCAGAGTTTGGAGAACTTATCCCTTAATTCCGGGGTGGGGAAGCTAAAGGCTGCCATTAACCCCTTATATCTTACATTGCTTATCAACTCAGGGAATTCCGATTCCAGAGCATGCAGGTGCTTGTGCAAAACCGGAGCTATGGCGTTTACGTATTCAAGGATTTTGTCCTCCTTCATGACTTCAAGTATTCTTGTTGAGCGGACCATGTCACAGATGTTTCCTCCCCAGGTGGAATTAATACGGCTGCTTTGTACAAAGCAGTTGTTGTCTACCTCGTCCACACGGTCACTTACAAGAATGCCGCAGATCTGGGCCTTCTTACCGAAGGCGAAAATGTCGGGTTTAACCCCATGATGCTGCCATGCCCACATTTTGCCTGTGATACCCATACCGCATTGAACTTCATCGAAAATCAACATGATATCGTTTTGGTCACATATATTTCGCAGCTGCTGGAAGAATTCTGTCCTGAAATGGTTATCCCCGCCTTCGCCCTGCACGGTCTCGATGATAAGTGCACAGATATCGTCGGCTCCGTCCTTGACGGCGGCTTTTATCTGGGCAAGGGCTTCGTTTTCAGATTTTATTACCTCTTCAAGATGCTCCTCAAGAGGCCAGACGATTTTTGGATTGGTGATTCTGGGCCAATCCGGGAATTTGGCAAAATATTTGTATTTATTAGGGTCTGCAGTATTGGTGAGGGTGAGGGTGTAACCGCTTCGGCCGTGGAAGGCCTCTTTGAAATGTATCACCCTGGTGCCTATTTCGGCGTTTTCCGTATGCCCCTTGGCAATATTTTTCCGTACCTTCCAGTCCATTGCCACCTTAAGGGCGTTCTCTATTGCAAGGGTGCCGTAGTCTATCAGAAACAGATGGGGAAAACCTTCGGGAGCCGCTTCTTCCATAAAAATCTTTACGAATTCCGCCATTTCAGCGGTGTAGATATCCGAGTTGGCTACCTTGTTTATTGCAGCCCTGAAGATTCTGTCTTTGAATTCATTGTTGGCCAGCTTGGGATGATTGATCCCCAAAGGACTGGAAGCGAAAAATGTATAGAAATCAAGCCAATCGGTCTTATCCCTTGCATCTATAATATGACTTCCCTGGGATTTTTCCATATCTATAACTATCGGAAAACCATCCACAAGTATATACTTTTGGAGTGTTGAAAGCACTTCCTGGGGTTTTAGCATTCTGTTTGCCTCCTTTTTATTATTCTATAATAATGCAAGATTTCTCCCTTGATTACATATAACAGCACCCCCTCTGATTTTTAAGGCTGTCTGTTTTGTATATAATTGCAATTTCTGCGCCAACAGTGTCAATTATTTGAATATTGGACATTTCGCATATTGAGTTGGAATAATATGCAGATATGGGGAAACAAAGAAAAGATTACTATCCAATCAAGTGATGGGTATTAGAGCTTTTTGATGTAAAAATAATATTAACTGTTATTAATAAATATGCGTATATAGAACAATGCTATATTGAAAATATAAAAGAAACCGGGGATTTACCGCCCAATATCCGGCAGATGAAGCAGTCAAGGGCAAATAATGCATACAACTATTGAACAAAGTCCCGCAGTTGGATTGATAATATTTTGTAACGGAATACTCCTCCGGGTGCATTTACCACTATTTCATCATCGACTTTCTTTAGAAGCAGCGATTTCCCCACCGGTGACAGGCAGGAAATATCTCCGGTGTTTATATTGATTTCAAAGGGGTTAACAATACGGAAACTTAAAACTTCCTGATCGGTTAGGTCCTGAACTTTTACCACGCTGCCAATAGTAACAAAGGGAATGTCAAAGTTTGAAGCTTGGGATTTGTCCGTATTTTTTATAAGGTCATTAACCTTTCTGATATACTCGTCAAAAAGATTTTCAAAATGGATGCGTTCCCTTGAGGGCTTCGACAAATACTGGTCAAAAATTCTGTTCTTTTCCTCTTCTGCTTCTACCAGATGCTGAACCAGTTTCTCGAAAACATCCTGTGACAATGTAATTTTAGTCACTTCGACTACCTCCAATACTATACATTAAATGGGAAATACCACATATAAAGGATAAGGCGCCTCGCTTCAAAGCGAAACACCTGATTATTTGTAGCATACCACTAAATACAATCATTGTCAATAGTGTATTATATTAACATACTAAACAAGGGGTTATAGTTCAAGGTATTTATACAGGAGGGGATACGAGGACGTTTTATCAGTCTTCATCACCTTACCCTGGCGTATAAAAAAGGCTTCAAGGTCAAAAGCCTCGAAACCATCTATAGTTCTTATTGGTGCCGGGAACCGGGCTCGTCCTTAATCATAATATTGCGGGATGGTTTTCTGGTTATAAGCTTTAACCTTTCTCTATCTTTCCCTGTAGGATCTTGCCAGTAGTAAATGTACACTTCACCGCTATCGGGATTGAACTGCAGTTGTCTTATGAAATATCTAATGGCCATACGCTTTTCTTTATTCGAGGCTTCCGAAGAACTTAGTATAGTATCTAAGTTTTGGACCTGGTTAAGAACAGTCCTCTCATCAACTTTATGCATTGAGGGGCTTTCTTTTTTAAGTTCATCCAGGTTATTTTTTAATGACTGTTTTTCCTGTTGCAGTTTCTCTAACTGCTCAATAAGCAATGGTATAGCTGTAGTGTCCTTGCCCTGCTGAATTGCACTTAGAACATTCTTGATTGAATTATCAACGTTTTGAATAGATTTTTCTATATGGGCTTCAGCTTGCTCTAAGTCTTTGAAATCATCATTAAGGATATTATTAATCTCCCGAACCATTACCTTTATTTTCTTCGGTGTAAACCTGGCCTTTATTGCATTTATTATTTTCGTTTCTACTTCTTTTTTTCTTATGGCAACTCCTTTATTACAGCCGGCCTTACCCTTGTTTTTATAACTGGAGCATAGATAGTACAAGTCCTTTGCCACTTGTTGACTGTTAATAGGGCCTCCGCAGTTCATGCATATAAACATAGGTTCGCCTATTGCATTCATACCGCTAAATAGGTAGGGGCTGCTTTTACTTCTGTTTACGGGAATGTTTGGGTTTTTCCTGTTCTGCACTATAGTTCCCACTGTGGCCTTTAACTTCTCCCATTCATTTAAACTTATAATTTCTGGATGTGCATTCTCTATAGCTATCCAATCTTCTTTATCCTTCCACTTTGCACCGGTTCCACGCAGGTTCCGGCCAGTGCGATTCCAGTAATATATACCTGAGTAGCCGCCTTCAAGGGCCCTCATGCATATCTCTCTAATTGTGGTTGTAGACCAGGGTCTATTCTTACTGTTCAGTATAGGCTCTGATAATCCATTATATTTAAGATTGTTTGAGTTTAGGTTGTCCCTTATCGAGGCATACGACATCCTTTGCTTTAGCCAAAGGTCAAGTACTATATATCTGATGGTTTCAGCACGCCCTTCGTCTACCACCCAGAGGAGCTTTATTATATCCTTACCCCGGGAATCTTTCCCCCGGACAACCCTTTGGTTCCGGTACCCGTCCGGGGCAATACCCCCGTTTTTATAACAATATCCCGTTTCCGGGTCCCTTGTTGCAGCATTACGCATCATGCCTTTTGTAGTATGGTATGCAGTTTCTATACTCCTGGCCTCGTCCTTAGTCTCACTGATGCCCTCAAGCCAGATGCCGTGGATGCTATTTCTATCATATTGGGGCTCGCTCACGCCTACAACTTGCACACCATTCTTTCGCAGGTCCTCCTGCCATACAACCCTGAGATACTTACGCCTTGCAAAACGGCTCTTTTCATCAACCAGGAAACAGGTAACTTTATCATTGGTTTTTGCGAATTCGATTAGTTCAAGTACCCGCTGGTCATCGTCTAGGCCCCTGTAAGCAGAGTGCGATATCTCTTCCCACCTCAACACTGTTATATCGTTTTTGTCAGCCCATTGCTGGATGCGCTGGCGCTGTTCTGGTATGGATAGGCCCTTGGTAAATTGATCTTCAGTAGAAACCCTGCACAGAGCTACGGCGTATTTTTCGTGCTGTGATGAAGTTTTAGATGTTCTGATATCTATAACATCCATAATATCACTCCTACATAAGAAGATAAGAATTTTTACGCCTAAAGAAAAGCGGCCGTAGCCGCTATCTTACTATTTTGTATCCGCCTAACATTTTAGGCTTAGCAAGTTCCTTTTGGTGTGAATCCAAGAAATATACAAATATTGTTTTATCTTTTGCTATTAATCCCGATGTTTTTATTATAGTCTCTACTGTGGATCCTATCTGTTCTGCAAACCTTTCTTTTTCATGCTCGGCCGAATAATACCATGCATCGCTTACAGTAACTGCAATAGATGACCAATCATTATCTTTAAGGTATGGCTGTATTCTAAGAATAACTCCATCACTAGCTTTTATCATTTCATTAAAAGTTTGGAGCAATAGTTCATTTTGAGCAGCTTCTATTGTTGTCTCATCGGGATATGCTATAGTTTCAGGTTCAATATTTCCGTTATAACCTCCGATTGTTGTTTCAACTGCTTGATCTCCTAACATCTTTTCGCCCTTTTGACCATATATTTCTTTAATATGATCTGGCTGGGGATGCTCATCTAAGTTAAATCTAAACATTGCTAAGCCTGATAAATAACCTACATTCCAATCCTCTGGTATAGAAAACTCTTTAACAGCCTGTCCCTCTTTAACTTCAGTAAAATCACTCAGTGTATCATAACTCCCATTAACTAAAGATACTTCAAATAGGCCGCCATCTGGGACATTAGAATTCACAGTCATAATTACTTTATCCCCATCAACTTTTAAATCCATAGTTCCTTTAAAAGAAAGGATTTCATCAATAGATGCTTCGTTTGGGTTTGTATTTGCATCCATAGAAGAGGTTTCGCTATCTTCTCCACCCCCCAGCATAGAGCCTATTATACCTAATACGATAAATATTGCTATTATAGTCAGGCATCCTTTTGACTTGCCTTTCTTTTTCACTTGTTTTTCTTCACTCATAATGATCCTCCTTTGTTTTCTATTTACCCCTCTGGGATATCCTTTATAATCCATTTAGAATACAAACCCGGTTTAGATATATGTCATTACATCTACCGCCGGGTTTATTCCTCTGTTTTTAGTGCTTGGTTTATTAGTAATAGTATTCTGGTAATCTATCCATATCGCCCGTTCAGGCGTTATATTCAATAGAAATGTGTAAAAGCTCGAATAATATATAAAAAGTTATGCCATTATTATATTTATAATTTGTTTTCCTCTCCCGCAGGCCAGCGCTACAGTTAAAAGTATAACTCACCCCGGGAAAGTGAAGCTATGTACAAAAGCTAACGTCTTCTACTTATCTTTATTATCCTCCTCCTCCTGTTCCTCGTGTTTGGCAGGTGTCTCCCTTGGTTTGGCAAGTAGTATATACCTGCCATGCCTATAAACTCTGACCTCTTCTGCCATTTTTTCCACCTACCCCTCTCTATATATAAGAACGTGTGTTCGTATGTATATCTTACCATTTTTTAATCGGTAGGTTAAGAGGTTTTTTAAGACATATTTCGACAAACCTATTTTTCGTTTTTCATGATCTTATAATTAGGTTTTTTACTATACTCCTCTAACTTTTTATCAGCCTCCATATTATTTTTATTAATTATTAGTTCTAGTTCTTTATTCTCACTTACTAACCCAGAAATCATTTTAGCAAGGGGTTTGATTTCGTTTTTATCAACACTCAGGAGTTGTTTAAGTATCACCTTTAGGTCTTCCCTTTTAGTGAACTGTTTTAATATTTCTAGTAGTTCAGGGTCATCACTCGATAGCGACTTAATAAGATCATAGTCTTGGGGGTTACGGACGTTGGTGTTTCCTAAGATATAATCAACGGAAACACCTAAGGCAGATGCGATTCTTCCAATTATTTCGGCTTTTGGCTCTCTTAAACTATTCTCATACCTAGAAAGACTAGCCTCAGTAATACCTACCTTATCGGCTAATTTTTTTTGGCTAATATTCAATTCTTTTCGCATTTCTAATATTCTATCACCAATACTTTGCACAATTGATTGCCTCCCATTTTTACCCTTACCAATATTATAAATGAACAGTAATAAAGTTAAAGAAAACTTACCAATATTATAAAATAGTTATTGACAGCTTACCAAACGGTATGGTAATATTTACTTACCGAATGGTAAGAAATGGGGTGAGATAATGAATACTCGAAAGTTGAAATCAGTAAGGGTGGAGAAAAATCATACTCAAAAATCTTTAGCTAGAGCTGTTGGAATGTCTGAAAAGACCTACAACAGAAAGGAATTAGGTATAATTGATTTTACCAGAAGTGAGATGCTAAATATATCAAATATACTTGGCCTAAATATTGAAATGGTAAACGAGATTTTTTTTGAAAACAAACTTACCAAACGTATAAGAGAATATACAGCTTAAAGGGGGCAGATCTAATGCAGGCTGAGGTTAAAAAAACAACGGTATCAGTATACGCGGGCGAAATTTTTCAAAACAAGAATATAACGGGCGAAGATTTGGAAAGGGCACTGTATCCATGCCTCTATGCCTTTGCATATATACTCGCAGAAGATTACCGGCGAAACATGGATACAGAGGCGGGGTAGGGTGACCGCCTTCGGAAGACGGCCAGGAAGGGAGGTGTGAGTGTGGATGAGCTGCAGCAGGTTTTGGGATATGGTGAGTTAGTGTTGTGTGAACAGGAGAAGACTAATGGTTCAAATGTTTATGATAGTGGACCCTGTGAGCTTGCCGAGAAAATTAGTTTCTTTATCACCAAATTGACGGATACAGAAGATTGCCGCGTGATTAAGATGCGCAAGCCGTGTATTGAATGTCTTTGCAATAAAGGTCCTGTGGAGGTTTATTGGAAACCTCGAACTAGCTAACTAAATTATAAACCTAGGAAAGGGGTGTGACAATGTATAGAAGTGCAAGAAAATTATCAAAAAAAAGCATAGAAGAGGCAGCTTTCAGGCTTCATATTGCACCACGGACACTCTGTAAATACGAAGCTGGGGAAACAACCCCGCCTCCGGAAGTGGTTCTAGGGATGAGTCAATTATACGAACAACCGAACATGACATTACAGTATTGCCGGGAATGTCCTATAGGTGAAGCTTACGGATATGAAGTATTGAACAACGTAAACCTCGATCCTGCCACAGTTCTCTTAAAATTTATCGGCGAGTATCGTGAAGTCGGGGAACTTCTTGACCGGCTACTTGAATTAACAGTGAATAAAAATGAACGGCAAGACTTTTCATCTCATGAATGGCAGGAATACATACAAGGATTACAAGAGTTGCTTGACCTTGAGCACAACATAGAATGCTTAAAAATGAGCCTGGCTAAGTGGTGTGACGTAACAGAATTAGTAGAGCAGCACAATATGAAATGTGTACAGAAAGGCTATATAAAAAAAGAACGAACCGCCGAGGCAGTTCGATAAATCAATCTCAAAAATAGAATACCATATCACAAAGCCTAATACAAGCATGTTACTGAAATAAGTATTATTTAATGAAACCACTAAGGCAGACGGCGGTGGTTAATCCACCGTGGTGTGGATGCTGCCATGCAGGGTGCAAATCCCTACCCGCCCTGCTACACATAAGACTGCCAGGGGAGAACTACAGCATAGGGCATTATGCCGTATTTGGCCGCTATAGAAGCAACGCCCTGTAATATGGTCTGTTGTAGCTGGCAGGACGACCTATCCCTGCTATACATGGAGGTGGAAACGTGAGGGAAAACGTTGAAAAGGAGATACGTGAATATTGGTTCAAAGACCATAAAGCTGAACTTAAAGACTTTGGGAAAATCCAGATTCTTGACTGGAAAAAGCCAGGTACCGGAATTTATAGAGTTAGATATGTGTTTGATGGATATATGTTATACATTTCCGGTGATATTGGAGATGCAGTGTTTTGTTTGACTTGGGAGGCTACTGTGCATTCGTTTGCCAATACACACATTGACTATTTCATTGGTAAACTATCGGCTTACAGTGACAATAGATGGGATTTTGACAACAAAAAGGCGATTAAGAGGTTGCGTGAGTGGCTAAAAGACATGAAGGAATGCGGCATAAAGTATAATCACGATACGATGAAGGAACTTTTTGAAAGTACACGGGAATGCAGTAGTTGCTCAGAATGGAGAAATATTGTAACCCTGAATTTAGACTTCATATCGGAACTTGATCCGGAGTTTTATGAGTGGATTTTTAATATTGGTAATGAGTATCCGGCAAGGTTGCAGGGGTATTTAATTGGCTTAAAAATGGCATCGGAGCAGCTTAAGTTATGACAATTAAAAAGGTAGTAATAGAGGAAGCTGAACGAATAATTGAAACAAGGGAGCCGCTAGGACTGTTTTACTGTATAGAAAACGGTAGATATGTAGGTATAGATAACCAATATGGTGATGCATGGACGGAGGATTTCAAGAGTCTTGGCGCGTGCAAGAGATGGTTATTAAAAGGCTAATAAGGGTGGCATAATCCATCCTGGGAGGGAGAGGGAGATAATGGCCACAAAGGCTCCATTTGAAACATTCCGTGAATACGGGGAGAGGGAAGAGAGCGGCGAACCATACAACGAAGCATTTATTGAGCGTTGCAGAGCTAAAGCCCTTGAGTATGACAAGTTTGACCCAGTATTAAGGGCGGGGTTATTACAAGAATTAAAGAAATGCGTACCGATACACTATAGAATTCGGGTCTTTGACGGGATAGCGAATTTTAATAAGCGGGGGTGAAATAATGACTTTTAAGTGGACAAGCAACTGTATTACTGGCCCATATCGCCCTAAACATAAAAAACTGCGCCAAATGCTGAAGGCAACACTACTCCTAGTTATAATATTAGCCATAATTCTTATTCTATTCACCCAACATGCCACCTCTACACAGGGCCAGACTGTTTATGTAGTTAAGAGAGGTGACACCCTTTGGGGTATTGCAAAAGAGCTATATGGGGAGCAGTACGATGCACGGAAGATAGTATACCGGATGATGGACCTAAACGGCATCGAGGATCCGGGGCAGCTCCAGCCCGGGATGGAAATATATTTACCAATCGCAAAATAAAGGAGGTTAAAGCTTGTTTAAGAGATACATCGGAAAAAAAGTTAGTTTCAGGATTAGAACAACCAAAGAAGAGGTCAGCGGCACGGTTAAAGATTATCAGGATGACTTCCTTCTGGTTGATCAGGTCACCAGGTACGGGTATAGACGAGATATAGCTGTACACAAGGACGATATTTCGTATTTAATTTTAAGACAAGCAGGGTGATGATATGGCAAGGCCAACAAAGCAGGGATTAGATTACTTCCCATTGGACGTTGTTATGGACGACAAAATAAACCTGATTGAGGCGGAACACGGTATAGTGGGCTTTGGGCTGCTTATTAAGCTATTCCAGAAGATTTATTCCGAAGATTACTTTTATCCATGGACCGAAAAGGAGCAGTTATTATTCAGCAACCGAGTTTCCGTCGACAGAAACACAGTTGTTTCCATCGTAAATGATTGTATCAAATGGGGTATCTTTAACGAGCATTTGTACGAAAAATACAAGATATTAACCTCTAAAGGCATACAAACCCGATATTTGAACGCGACGTATAAAAGAGCTTCCGTAATCTTCTATCAGGAATACCTATTAATCGATGTTTCTGATAGAAAAAATACAGTAATAACATCTATTTCTGATGTCAGAAACCCGGAAATAACCATAGTTTCTGATAGTAAAAGTACACAAAGTAAAGTAAAGAAAAGTAAAGTAAAAAAAAGAACAAAAGACTCCTCTTTGCAAATTGAAAATTTGCGACAACGGTATAGCCAGGAAAAACTAAAATTAATTGACGAATACGTGGAGATTTTAAAAAGCACCAGAGTTAGCAACAAGCTAGCAGACTCTGTTTTACTTAAGGTCTATATCGAAATGAGCAAGCATCCTGAGATAGTTGTCGGGTATGCCTGCCATACAGTAATTAACAACCCTGCCCTTCATAGTAAAAAAGAAAATTATTTCTTCGGTATTATGCGTAACACCAAGGCAGATGAGGCGGCCCGGAAACTGGACAAGCAGAAGATTGACCAGGAAAACTACGGTATTAACCTAAGGCCCGAAGAAAAATACTTTGACGTGGGAGGGTAATACATGAACGTGGATAAAATGTACAGCCCAGACGCGGAGAATGCAATAATCGCAAGCTTTATAATTGATGAGGACACAAGGTACCTAATTGAGACTTTAAAAACGACTGACTTCTACGACCCGGTCAATCGCAAGGTGTTCCAGACGATATATAAACTTTACCGTAGTAAAAAGCCGATAGATCTGCTTACCATCAACGAGGCATCCGGGGTGGATATGTCTCGGCTTATTAAGTATGATACACCGACTACTGCCAATATTGAATATCACATTATTTTATTAAAAGATAAAGCGGTACGGCGTGAGTTCGCTGCGGCACAACTAAAAATAAACAAACTGCTGGGCGAGGATATCTCAAGAGTGGAGCTAAAGAACGCCATATTAAAACTCTTGGATGAGGTTGATACCGGGTCATTTTATGAGGACGGTTCATTAAAAAAAGTGTTGATGGATACTTTTGAGGAACTCCAAAAAAAAGAAGTGGCCCACAAAAGCGGTATCAATGAACTCGATAAGCGTACTGGTGGGTTTCACAAAGGCGAAATGACCTGTATAGCTGCCCGACCATCAAGAGGAAAGACAGCGTTGGGGCTTCAAATAGCCCAGGGTATGGCATGGAAAGGGCTGAAGGTCCTTATAGTCTCCCGGGAGATGTCAAAGGTTCAGCTGGGCAAAAGGATATTCGCCAATACTGCCAGGATAGACGGGTTTAGGCTTAGGAGTAATAATCTGAATGATGAGGATTGGCAGAAAGTCAATGAGCAGCTGCCCCGGATCTGTGATCTGCCGATAGTGATTGACACCAAATCGGCTACTGTACCGGAGGCAAAAGCAAGGACAAGGAAAGAAAAGGCGGACATAGTCATCATAGACTATCTGCAGCTGCTTAATCCAACGAATAAAGAAAAGTCCCGTGAGCGTGAAGTAGCTGACATGAGCCGGGAGATTAAGAGCATGACGCTTGATATGGATATACCAGTAATTATCCTATCCCAGCTAAACCGCAACGCCGAGGGAAAGCGGCCCACTATGGCAGACTTGAGAGAATCGGGGGCGATAGAGCAGGACTGTGATAATATCGTATTTCTGCACCAACCGACCGGCAGCGAAATAGATAGGGGCGTAAAGAGCGGCAAGATTGATATTGACTTAATAAAGTTTGTTAAACACAGTGGCTGGGACCTTATGGAGTTTATAATTGCAAAACAGCGCAACGGAGCAACGGGGTTGTTCTATATGGTTTATGAGAATAAATACTTAACCTTCATAGATATCTGGGAGTAAGGAGGGGTGATATAAATGAATACAGTACTCAAATATCCGGGTTCAAAATGGAATCTTGCACATTGGATTATATCAAACTTTCCGGACAGATACGAAAAAATGACATATCTAGAACCCTTCTTCGGTAGCGGGGCGGTGTTCTTCAATAAAAAACGGTCTATCGTGGAAACTATAAACGATCTAGACAGTAATGTTGTAAATCTATTCAGAGTTATCCGGAACCGCCCAGAAGAATTGGCAAGGATGGTTCAATTCACCCCCTGGAGCAGAGAAGAGTATCAATTGAGCTATAAAAAAATAGGAGATGAATTAGAGGACGCAAGACGATTCATGGTCCGGATGTGGCAAGCAATAGGAGCCAAGAGCAGCGATAGGACCGGATGGAGAAATAATATTAAATCAATGAATGGTAATTGCGCTCAATGGGCTAATGTATTACCGGAAAATATAATAGCTATATCCGACCGACTGAAACATACAAATAATCGTTTAGTACAGATAGAAAACCAACCAGCTGCAAAGCTAATAGAACGGTACCGTCGGAAAAATGTATTTATATATGCCGACCCGCCATATGTACGTAGTGCCAGAGGACAGAGGATATATGCATATGAAATGACCGATGAGGACCATATAAAACTCTTGGGCCTTTTGTGCCGGCATCCTGGTCCGGTGATGATAAGCGGGTATGAAAGCGACTTATATACAAAACATCTGAAAGGATGGCGAACTAAAGCTATATCTACAAACTGCGAGGCGGGGGGGGTACGCAGAGAAATAATCTGGATGAATTACGAACCTCCAGCCCGACAGTTGGAATTTGAAGAGATAGGGGGAGGTGGAGAAAAGTATGTATAAAAACGGTTTTAGATTGAGGTATGCACGGCGGTCACGCAGAAAGTATTATGTTATGGCCAAGATGAGAAAACGGTAGGTGAGGTTAATGGGTATAAAAGAATTGCTACAACACAAAAATGAACTTAATTTGATTTAACTCCATGTAGTGGGGAGTGAGTGTAATAATGAGAGAAATAATAGTTGATAATTTCGCTGGTGGTGGTGGAGCAAGTACTGGTATAGCAATAGCAATAGGTCGGTCGGTTGACGTTGCTATTAATCATGATCCAGTGGCAATAGCCATGCATAAGGCTAATCATCCAGATACAAAACATTACTGTGAAAGTGTTTGGGACGTGGATCCAAGGGAAGTCGCTGCGGGTAGGCGAGTGGGTCTGTGCTGGTTAAGCCCTGACTGCAAACATTTCTCTAAAGCAAAGGGAGGCAAGCCGGTAGAGAAAAATATTCGCGGTCTTGCATGGATAGCTGTAAAGTGGGCAGCCACCGTGAAGCCAAGGGTGATAATGCTAGAAAACGTGGAAGAATTCAAAACCTGGGGACCATTGCTTAAGAACGGTAAACCGGATCCTAAACAAAAAGGCCGTGAGTTTAACTGCTTTATAAATGCCCTAAAGCGGCAGGGTTATAAGGTGGATTTTAGGGAATTACGGGCCTGTGACTTTGGAGCTCCAACAATACGAAAAAGATTATTCCTTGTAGCCCGGTGTGATGGAAAGTCTATAAGATGGCCAGAACCTACCCACGGTGATCCGGAGAGCCCAAAAGTAAAGAGCGGTAAACTGAAACCTTGGCGGCCAGCTGCAGAGATAATTGACTGGTCATTGACCTGCCCTAGCATATTCGAGAGGAAAAGGCCTTTGGCCGAGAATACTATGCGGCGGATAGCCCGAGGCATACAAAAGTTTATCATAGATAATCCGCAACCATTCATAATCAGCTACCACAGCGAAACTTTTAAGAATGAAGTAAGAGCCTTAAAACTAGACCAACCAATACATACACTTGATACATCAAATCGTTATGGACTTATTGCCCCAACTCTCGTGCAAACCGGGTACGGTGAAAAGGAAGGACAAGCTCCGAGAGCTCCGGGTTTGAGTAAGCCCCTTGGCACGGTGGTGGCAGGGGGACAAAAACATGCACTTGTGGCCGCATTCATAACCAAGTTTTATAAGACTGGAATAGGTCAGGACATCCGGGATCCCTTGCATACCATTACAACATCACCGGGACATTTTGGAGAGGTAAGAGCTTTCCTGCTTAAGTATTATGGAACCGGCGAGGGTCAGACAGTAAATAATCCGCTGGGCACAGTAACCACAAAAGATAGGTTTGGACTGGTTACCGTGGAAGGACAGGATTATGCCATAGTTGATATTGGTATGAGGATGCTACAACCGCATGAGCTTTATGCAGCGCAGGGCTTCCCTGAAAATTACATCATAGACCGGGACGCAACTGGCAAAAAACTAACAAAAGCAGCACAGGTAAAAATGTGTGGAAATGCGGTACCTCCACCGTTTGCAGAGGCTTTAGTAAGGTCAAACCTACCAGAACTATGCAAAGGATATACGAAAGAGTACGAACAGTTAAGTATGCTCGGGAGCAGGTGATGCCATGAGTACCAAAGCTAAAGTATCATCATATAGACATGGATGTTCAAGGTTTCCGCCGGATGACCCACGCCGGACATCGAGTGAGGTAAAGCCTTACGTTTTATCACCGGAGGAGCTTGAAGAGTTCAATCGGAAATATCCGCCGGTAAAACGGAAAATGACTAATACCGAAAAGTCAGCATGGATTATCAATAATATGGACAAGCAGCGACAGAAGAAAGTAGCTGAAATAAAGAAGGAGGGGAAGGGGTTGGCTAATAACAAAGAGCCAAAAATCACTAGAGAGCAGCTTTTAGAAGAATGTAAGGAACTCGGAACCAGTTGGGATGCTGCAAGAGTTATAGCAGAGAAATATGATTTGTCGAAGCACACAATAAAGAACTATATCAACAAATTTGGTATAAAGAAGGAGCTACAGCCCCAGCCGACAGAAGAAACCAAGGTCCAGGACCAGCAGAGCGAACCGCCGAAAGAGGTCACCTACGATAATTACATGATATCACAACACGGAATACTAGATGAATTCAAGCTAATAAGAAAAGGCAAGTTCGATAAGGAAAAGGCAGTAAAAATATTCTATAGTGTGGCCAGCTTATTAGACCGGGAAGAGGTCGGCGATTTTCTTATAGACTTAAACATAAGTAGGGGATAGCGATGGAAGAGATCAGACTATGGCAAAGTGTGCTTTGGTGGTTAAAAGAGAATCCAGAAGCCACAGCTGGGGCAATAGCAAAGACGTTTAGCGTGGATCCGGAGGAAGTACGGGAAAAATTAAGGGAGCTGGGGGTGGAAGTATGAAGGTAGCCTTAGATGACGTTATCAAACTGGCCAGGCAGTACGTGGAAAATGGGATGAAATACTATGAGGCGCTAGCCAGAGCAAAGAAGGAGCTTGATTATAAAGGGAGTGATTAGTATGTCGTTTGAGACGACCTATAAAATCATCCAGTTCATGAACATAATAGCCATAATATTTTGGGCAATAATGCTTACCGTGATTGTCGTTATATACAGAAAGTGGTTCGGAGAGTCATGAAAACAAACCTTGTAGCTGCAGGGGTGAGTTTGGGGTTGACATTGCTATACAAAGCGGTGATCAGGAGGTGGGGCGGGTGGAGCAATTATCAATATTCGACACACTTAAAAAGCCGACTAAAAAGAATGTGTTACCAGAAACGAATATAACACCTGAAGACCAGGGCGAATACAAAATACTGCTGGGTGTGCGATATTCACTAACGGAAGTCGAAGACTGGGTCCCAGTGTATCACCTATGCGTGTATAGACCACCTCACAAACATTCTGTTTTGCCTTACCGACAAATAGTATGGATTGACCCAAAAACCATAAACAGTATACACTACTCTAAATCAGACATAAAGTGGGACCCGGGCACGGCCTGGGGCTTTGGACCAAGGCATGATATTGACCGGTATAATTACGATATGATTGCATTTACTTTCGAGGATGCAGGCGATTACGATTGGGTTAAGGACAAAGTATACTAATAGCAGTCTGGAGGAAGTACAATTGAGCAAAGAAATAATAGAGTTCCCGAAAGATGTATGTGAAGTGTGCAAGAAAAGGCCAGTAAAATGGTTATGTGACAGAGTTATAGGTGAACACAGGTATGTAGGGCATCCTCCAAAGATTAATGGAATTATTGATGGAAGCATACCAATAAGCAGACTAATTACTTGCGACATTAAGCTATGCGATAAATGTGTTACACACATTGACGGTATGGATATATGCCCTTCTTGCCTAAAAAAGATAAAAGAAGCTTAAAGGGAGGTATCAATGTGGAGTTAAATAAAAACTTAAACCTCAACGAGTGCCTGATAATCTTAAATCAGATGCTGAAAGGGTTAGTAGAATACGATTGCTATGGAAACGAGGTAGAATACATAATAGTAGGTCCTGAGAAGATGAACTTCTTAGTGGAGTTGTTACCAGAACCTGAGGACTTAAAAGAGTATCTGAAGTGTTATGGAGAGGACTGGAAAGACGAAGGCTTTGATATAACCGGCGTATGGATGGAAGTAAGTTATAGATTTAAAGTAGATATCTGGGTGAACCTTAAAAAAAACGAATTCTATATTTGTCAGTGGCATGATAAAATGCTTGTTTGGCTAAAAGGGCAAAAACGAAATTTTTATAACAAGATTTCAAGATATATAAGGGCTAACCGCTGTATTCGAAGATTATACAGATGGGCTTTTTCAAGGGGGCACAAAAATATTGAATAAACTTAGGGACGAAATACATAAGAATGCTGTTGAACACGGTTGGTGGGATGAAGAGAGAAGTTTTGGGGATATAATAGCCCTTTGTCATAGTGAGTTATCAGAGGCATTGGAGGAATACCGAATACTGGACTACTGTGGTAAGAAAGGCATAGACATCGAAGAAGCTATCCGCATAAAGCACAAATACAACAAAACCCGGCCATATAAGCACGGTGGAAAGAGGATATAGAGGAGTGAGGCCTTTGAATGTGGATGCGGACAAACTCAGAAAACTATTACATAGAAAACTCGATGAATTAATTGATGTAATAATCAAATGCAATAAGGAAAAATTTTTCGAACTAAAGATTAAAAACGTAAACGGAGATGTCATTACAAAAATCGAATTCAGTGATAAAGAAAAAGTAGGCTGACCGAGTAACGGAGGCGCTACCATCTAGGTGGCGTCTTTTCTTTTAGCGGGGGTGGAATGGGTGAGGGTTAACGGGAGAGCATTGGTTTTCCAGCGGGAACCAATATGCACAGTGGAAGAATACATTTCCGGAGAGGTCCGGGAGGAGCTCTTGACATGGAAGTACTATATGGAGCAATATTTCAGGGATATCCGCCCTGGGAGGGCAATGCAACACGATGGACACAAACGAATAGGCAGGAGGATAAGACAGGTCAGGCATGGAGTGTAGGAGGTGCGGCTTGTGGATAATAAAGAACTGGCTAAGGAATATAAAGCAGCACTGAAGCTCATAAATGATAGAATAGCATTTCTGAAAACTGAATTAAGCGGGCTTGATAAAGATAAGCATCTATCCGAGTATGAGAAAAAGATTCGGACGGATGAGCTTAAGGACAGATTACGGCCTCTTAATTCCATGCAGCGTGATCTTCGAGGAGTGCACGTGACTATAAAAAACTATTACAAACGGGGGTGGTGGAGAAGTGAAGACTATACCTGTAACCAGAGAAAAGCTAGACGTACTATATTTTACTTCGGAAACTTTTCTGAATAAATACTGTCCGGATAATACCGAACAGATTGAACAGATGAAAAAGGTTATTAAAAAAATTATAAAAGAAGAGCTTACTGATCGACAAAAGGAAATTATTCAAATGTATTATTTCAAAGGAATGACATTAGATAAAATTGCACAAAAAATTGGCCTGGCAAAGTGCAGCGTGTCTCTCACAAAGAAAAGAGCAATAGAAAAAATTAAGAAATCCGAAAAAGTGGCAGAGTTACTGCAATGCGGCTAAAATCAAAGGTCCTAAGGTATGGATAGTCCCTTTTTATTCGCTTATACGGGCTCTCAGGGCTTCACTTTTTTGGAGGAAATCAAGAAAATAAGAGGTGAGTTAAGATGAACTTTGTACAACCGATTCGTGACCCAAATCTAGTGGAAGATGTTGCGGATTATCTTCGCAAACAAAACGAGCGGAACTATATTATGTTTCTTTTGGGAATTTATACTGCGAGAAGGATATCCGACATATTAAAGCTCAGGGTGAGAGATGTGAAAAACAAAACTGCAATTGTTATCCGGGAACAGAAAACAAATAAGCAAATCTCGATAGAGATGAACGCGATACTCAGGAAGGCACTTGATGAATATATCGAAGACAAGGAACTTAATGAGTATCTTATAAAATCACGCCAGGAGAAAAATAAACCAATCGGCAGGTCTATGGCTTATAAAATACTCAGAGATGCTGCAGATGAATTCGGGCTCGATAGTATCGGGACGCATACGATGAGGAAGACTTTTGGTTATCATTTCTACAAACAGACCGGGGACGTAGTAACACTTATGAAAATTTTTAACCATAGTCATCCTTCGATAACATTAAGATATATCGGAATTGAGCAGGAAGAGATTAATACAGCTATCCGGAAATTTAGGATTTATTAATTTGTTTTATGTTTTTTTCTATCCACATATCCACAATGAAAAAATGTGTAATAGTTATTTCAGAAACCTTAATAACTCTAGAAAAATATGGGGTTTGAGCGGATGAAGTGAATTACACACATGTAGAAGATATGTTTAACTCAAACCAAAGGAAAAAGGAGAGCCAAAACCAAAACATAAAACTTTTTGCCGATTTCAGCCTATGTATAGGAGGGTGTTTTTTGAACCCAAGAAAACTAGGCGATAAATTATGAGAATAGAATTAACCATAGCGATAAAGCGTGGAGACGTTAGAAAGTTTTATAAGAGCAGGGAATGGAAGTGCAAGCGCCGTGAAGTACTGAAGCGAGATAATTATGAATGCCAGCGGTGCAAGCGTGATGGTGGATACAGCCGGGCAACTACAGTGCATCACAAGAAGCATCTGGATAAGTATCCGGAGCTGGCGCTGGCAGACGAGAACTTGGAGAGCTTATGTGAAGCCTGCCATAATAAAGAGCATCCGGAAAAATTAAAAACACCGGAAGTAAATCGGCGGGAGCATATTACATCAGAACGGTGGTAATACCCCCCGGGTCAAAAAAACGCTTTTCCCTTGAAAATACAGAGACCGGGGGAGGGACAAGACAAAACAAACAAACACTGGTCATATATATGCGGGGTGGGGGATATGAGGAAAACTGATATAAAAAAAGATTTAGTAGACCAACTGGAAAGGAAAGGAATATACGGTCGGCATTATCTTGATCTCATAAATGATTATATGTCCCTTTGGAAAATCAAGAACGATCTCATTAAAGATATTAAGCAGCGTGGTGTGACTATTGAGTATCAGAATGGAGCTAACCAGTGGGGTGTTAAAAAAAACGACTCTATCGCGGAGCTTAACAAAACTAATGCCCAAATGCTCAAGATACTCTATGAGCTGGGATTAAAACCTACTGACTCCAAGTCGGAAGGTGACGATGAGGAGATGTAATACAAGTTACTGCTTCGGAGGTGGTGAGCAATGTAAATGAAAAACAGGAAACGGGATTATCATACGCATATCGATTATTATATTGATGGCGTTAGAAGCGGTAAGATACCAGCTTGCCAGGAACTCAAAGAAGCGATGGACTACATCGAGGAAAAGCTGGATAACCCTGATGTAATCATCAAGGACGAAATGATAGATAAGGCTGTTGAACTCATAGAGCGATACTTTGAGATCGGGCTCCTGGACTGGGAGCTTTTTGTGTTGGCATTAATTCATTGTTACTACAAAAGTACCGATATGGTAGTATTTGATGAAATATTCATAATGATGGGACGGGGAAACGGTAAAAACGGTTTCATCAGCCCGATTGCCTGGTATTTGACTACCCATTATCACGGAGTAAAGGGCTATAACATAGATATCATTGCCAATGCTGAGGACCAGGCTAAGACCAGCTTTGATGATGTATATGGCGTCTTGGAACGTACTTGGAAAAAATCAAAAAAGTTTTTCTATAAGACCAAGCAAAGTATAGTTAATCTCAAAACTAATAGTTATATCAAGTACAATACCAGCAACGCCAAGACAAAGGACAGCAAGCGTACCGGTTGCTTGATATTTGACGAAGTTCACGAGTATGAAAACTGGGACATGATTAAAGTATTTACCTCCGGGTTTGGCAAGCGGAAACACAGCCGGACATTTTATATTACAACTAACGGGTATGTACGCGGAGGGGTTCTGGATGAGCTGCTTGACCTTGCAAAGCAGGTTCTTTCAGGTGATGCAAAAGACTTAGGTTTCCTGCCGCTTATATATAAACTTGACGATAAGGAAGAAGTAAACGATCAGGCAAACTGGCCGAAAGCGAATCCTTCTTTCCCATACTTCCCGTTATTGCAGAAGGAAATGAAAAAAGTCTTTATCAAGATGAAGTACCAACCTCATCTGGCTATTGACTTTATGACTAAAAGGATGAACATGCCGGCCCAGGATAACTTTATTGTGGTAGCGCCGTGGGAGAAGATCCTGGCCACCAATCAACCCATACCATTCAAAGACTTGGAAGGGCTGCAGTGTCTCGGTGCGCTGGACTATGCAAGGACAACCGACTTTGCCAGCTGCGGGTTGTTATTCAAGTATCGTGGAAAACGGTATTGGGTAGAACATACTTTTGTTTGCCACCTGGCTCTGAAAGTAGAAAGCCGGCCGATTAAGTTCCCAGTTCAGGAAATGGTTGATAAAGGCTTAATAACAGTTATTTACCGGGACAACATAAGTGCTTCAGATATTTCCGGCTGGTTTTTACAGCAGGCAAAGAAATATCACGTTAAATGCATTTATTGCGATGAATACCGGAAGTCTTTACTTGAATCAGAGTTCCAGAAAGTAGGGCTGCCCCTTGAAGTTGTCCGCAGCGGTCCGATAACCCATGCGAAGGTTGCGCCTCTTGTAGAGCAAAGCTTTGCTGAGGAAACACTAGTGTTTGGTGATAACCCGACAATGCGTTGGTATACAAATAACACCTGCATAGAAGTAGACAAAAAGGGAAATACGACATATTTAAAAATAGAACCAAAAACCCGGAAAACTGACGGGTTTTTTGCGTTAATACATGTACTCTCAAAAGATGACGAACTGGAGGAGCTACAGGAGGATGTAATGTCTCTGGATGTATACACCTACTAAGGAGGTGAGAGTTTGGGCTTATGGGATACGATAAGAAGTTGGTTTAACACAAACGAGGGTTCACTTCCATTGGATGCCTGCATTAATGATTTAGTTACGGAAGTATATGCTAAAGAGCTTGCAATCCAAGCCTGTGTAAACCTCATAGCCAACGCTGTAGCCAGGAGCGAATTTAGGACCTACGAAAGGGGGGAAGAAGTAAAAAAAGACAACTATTATCTGTTTAACGTAGAACCAAATCCGAATAAGTCTGCAAGCAAATTCTGGCGGGATGTAATACACCACCTTGTCTATGACAATGAAGCCTTGATTATTCAGAACAACCTTCATTTTTATGTTGCAGATACCTTCACACCAAAAAAATTTGCTTTCCGGGAATATCTTTACGATGGAGTTGTAATAGATGATTATCCACTGCAAAGAACATTTAACGAATCAGAAGTACTTCACCTTGAGCTGCATAATGACAAAATTAAAACTATCATTGAGGGGCTGTACGGTTCTTACGCCGAACTTATTGCGGCTGCCCAAAAACACTATAAGAAAAATAACGCCAGACGTGGTAAATTAACAGTTCCTACGACCTACCCCCAGACAGATAAGGCCCAAAAAGAACTGCAAGAATTACTGAACAAGAAGTTTAAACGGTTCTTTGATGCAGAAGGGGACGCTGTAGTTCCGCTAACAAACGGATTAGGTTATGAAGAGTTGGACAATAAAGCTAATGCTAACAAGGGCAGTATTGAAGGCCGAGATATTCGAGCATTTATCGATGATGTATTTGATTTTGTTGCCATAGCCTTTCAAGTGCCTCCTCAGTTGCTTAAGGGTAATGTGTCCGATACAGAAAAAGCGGTTAATAACTTCCTGACCTTCTGTGTAAATCCCCTAGCTGAATTACTTACTGATGAAATTAACCGGAAGATGTACGGGAAAAAAAGCTTCCTTGAAAGAACCTATATGAAGCTTGATACCAGCTTTATTAAAGCTGTAGACATCAAGGATGTTGCAAATGCTCTTGATGTATTACTGAGAATTGGTTCATTTTCTATTGATGACTGCTTGAAAACTTTGGGTATGGAACCGCTGGAAACGGAGTGGAGCAAAATGAGATGGATGACAAAGAACTATGAACCGATCGAGACAGCACTGAAAGGGGGTGGAGACGATTAAGAAATACTATGCATTAGAGACTAATGGCAAAGAAGCAGACGTTTATATTTTTGGGGATATTGTTTCCTGGGAATGGTTTGAGAATGATGTATCCAGTTACACGTTGGCAAAGGAGTTAAAAGAGTTAGACCCGGAAGTGGAGACCATTAATGTCCACATCAACAGTTACGGCGGCGAAGTTGCGGAAGGGCTGGCAATTTACAATACACTCCGGGACCACCCGGCAAAAGTTAAAACCTATTGTGATGGGTTTGCCTGCTCTGCCGCTAGCGTGGTGTTCATGGCGGGTGACGAGAGGATAATGTCCAATGCGTCCTTGCTGATGATACATAACGCTTGGATGTGTACCATGGGAGACCCTGAGGGACTTAGAAAAGATGCCGATGACTTGGAAAAGATAACTCATGCTTCAATTAACGCCTATATGGATTACATCAACATCACCGAAGAAAAACTCAAAGAAATGATGGACAATGAAACATGGATAGAACCCACAGAGGCCCTGGAAATGGGTTTTGCAACAACTATCACGGGCGAATCTGCAAGCCAAAAGGCAGCGGCAAGTGCAAAAAAGGCATTGTTTAACCTGGTAAGGGCATCCAAAGCAAATATGGAACCCGAACCTGAGCCAATACCAGAACCAGAACCAGAACCAGAACCAGAACCACCAGAACCGACACCACCGGCGTTGGAACCTAGACAGGGGCCGGAGGACAAGTTATCAAACTTATTGGTGGCGCTATTCCGCTAAATTTTATTTAAAAAGGAGAGATAAACATGAAGAACCCTGATGTAATGAAACAAAAGAAAGCAGAAATTCTTGTCGCAATGAACGAGGCCATAAAAAGTGGCGATGAAGAAGCGTTTGCGAAAACATTTAGCGAGTATACTGATATGCTGCAAGAAGCAGTATTATCCGAAGCACAGGGGCTTGTGCAGGCTGCCGACAACCAGATTTTATCCGGCCGTGGAGCAAGACCTCTCACCAGCGAGGAAACAAAGTATTATGAGAAGCTAATTGAGGGCATGAAGTCCGGCAGCCCTAAACAGGCACTAACTAATGTTGACGTAGTGCTTCCTGTCACTGTTATTGACGCAGTATTTGAAGACATTACAGAGCAGCATCCTCTGCTTAATGCAATTAATTTTGTGCCGACCGGCCCGCTTGTAGAAATCTTGGTAAGCGTACAAGATGGCCGCCACCTTGCAACATGGGATCAGCTTTGTTCGGAAATCGTTAAGGAGCTTACTGCTGGCTTTGACAAAATTGACTTGACACAGAAAAAGCTGTCAGCTTTTATTCCTATCTGCAAGGCCATGCTGGACCTTGGCCCTGCGTGGATTGATCGCTATGTGCGTACCATTCTGCAGGAAGCTATTGCTAATGGCTTGGAAAAAGCCATCATTGATGGGACAGGGATTAATCAGCCCTGCGGCATGCGGCGTGACCCGAACTCCGCACTCCATCCGGTGAATGGCTATGATGCATTGGTTCCTGTTCCGTTTGCAGAGTTCACTCCGGAAACCTACGGCGGTATTTTAGCAGGATTGGCACAGGGGCCGAATGGGTTATATCGCACTATTTCAAAAGTGTTGCTAGTTGTAAATCCGGTCGATTACTTCACTAAAATTATGCCCGCAACCGTCTACCAGCGCCAAGATGGCAGCTATGTAACCAATATTTTTCCCTTCCCGACCGACGTTGTGCAATCGGTATGGGTGCCGCAGAATGAAGCTGTAATTGGAATAGGTAAGCGGTATTTCATGGCTCTTGGAACTAGCAAGGGCGGTAAAATCGAATACTCTGACGAGTATCATTTCCTAGAGGACGAAAGGGTATATCTCACCAAACTATACGGTAATGGCAAGCCCTTGGATAGTAATAGTTTTAAAATCCTCAACATTACCGATCTTAAACCCACTTACCCGATTGTCCGTGTTGCCGATTATGTTGACGCAAGGCTGGCCGGGATAGAACTTACCGATAAACTAGAAGCTGATGTTGATATAAACTTTAGCGAGAACATCCATTACTACGCTATAGCCGTTGAGGACGATACAGACGCAGGAGACAATGATACCTTGGCCCTTGAGGCAACAACAAGTGATGAAAGCGCAGTTATAGCTGCCACCCTGGATGGCGAAGCTGTTGCTGCAGTTGAAGGCGTGTTCTCGTTTGAACTATCGGCCGGTAGCAATGTCATTGTTGTGACTTCGTCTGTCGGAGGCATAAGCGAGGCTTACGTTATCGTTGTGACCTATACTCCCATATCGTAGGAGCTGGTATAAATGAGTGAAAAAATCAAAGTTAAGGTGCTAATACCTTTCCGGAATAAATATGGTAAGTCCCTCTATAAAAAGGGGGACTTACTCACTATCTCGGAAAAACGGATGGAGGAAATTAATAAGCGCAAGAAGTTGGTGGAGATAGCAAAGGAAGGTGGTTGATGTGTTAGAGATTATCAAAAACTACCTAAAAATCACCTGGGATGATGAAGATAGCTTTGTAACTGACCTTATAGAACGAGGGAAAAAGAAGCTAGAAGAATTGACGGGAGTGGAGCTGGATTTTGATAGTGAAGGGCTGGCTCGCTCCTTACTCCTTGATTATTGTCGGTATACCTACAATAACGCCAGTGAATACTGGGAGGAAAACTTCAGGCACGAAATACTAAGACTGCAACTCCAAGTAGGTGTAAGTCAGCTAGTAACAGATGAGGTGGAAATAAATGAAGACTAGACAGGAGAAGCAAAAGGAGCTCTTAATCACAACTAACGTAAAAATAGATGTTTATAAAAAGGTTAAATACACTAATAAGCTTAAAGAAAAAGCTTTTTATCCTAAAAAGATCGATTCGGTATGGGCACAGATCATACCTCAAACCGGGAAACTCCAAAACCAAGCAGCAGATACTATGCTCGCTAATGTAAGCCATAAAATCAAAGTTAGATATGCCGCGGGCAAAAACATAACAGAAGATATGTATTTTATAGCTAGGGGTAAAAGGTTTAACATAAAGTATATACTAAACCCTTACTATAGCAATGAATGGCTAGAGATATTTTGCGAGCAAGTTGTGGAGTAAAGGGGTGTATAACAATGCTATCACTTATGGATATAAAACTGGCTATAAATAATAAGCTTATCAGTAAGTTTCCTAAAATTGAAATCCAGTCTAGTGACATAAAAGAAGGTTTTAAGCGGCCTTCTTTTTTTGTTAAGTTTGATTATTCAAGTAAAACTGATTATCAACATATTTTCGAAAGGTTATTGACAATAAGAATATACTATTTCCCCTGGAATCGTTATCGGTATAACATTGAGTTATTAAAGATGCAGGAAAAAATTGAAGCGCTGTTTTGCTTGGGCATATACGTGAATGATAGGTTTTTGAAATTGGATAATGACATTCAATCAGAGGTGGTGGATGGAGTATTAATAGTTTCGTTTGATATATTATACTACGATTCCGCATATGAAGAACCGGAGCATGAGAAAATGGAGGAGCTTGAGTATAATGGATGACGTTGAAATTGATTTAAGGGAGTTAGAAGAATTTGAAAAAGAGCTGGAGGATTTACAAAAACTATTCCCACGCCAGGCAAGACAGCTTATGGGGAAAATTGGTTCTAAAGCACGCACTATCGTTAAGAAAAAAGCTAAACTATTGGTTAGAAAGGAAACGGGAAATTATCTGAAATCCATTAAACGCGGGAAGCCATGGGAAGATAAAACCACAGGCGAATATAAGGTAAGGGTTTATACAAGGGCTCCGCATGGGCATCTGATTGAAAAAGGGCATCGTATAGTTGGAAAAGACGGCAGTGAGCACGGTTTTAAAGAAGGTAGTTTTGTTTTTGAAAAAGCCGGGAAAGAGATTGATAAGCAATGGGAAGATATAGCAAGGAAAGAGTTTGATAAAATCACGGCCAAACTATAAGGAGGGATTAAATTGGGTTTACCAGAGATCAATATAGAGTTTACTAGCTTAGCTGTGTCTGCAATACAACGAAGCCAGCGCGGGGTCGTAGCACTTATCCTGAAAGATACTACTGGGGAGTTTAACTCGATAGAGTACAAGACTATTGCGGATATAAATGAAGATGATTGGACTGATAAAAACCTTGACTATATCAAAAAAACATTTTTAGGCATACCGTCTAAAATTATCATCGAAAGATTAGGAACTGATGCGGAAAGTTATACAGAAGCCCTTAACCGGTTAGCGAGTAAGAAGTGGAATTATTTAGCTATACCTGGGGTCGAGGCTGAGGATGTGGCGGACATATCCACTCAAATGAAAACCTGGCGGGATAATGATAAAAAGACGTTTAAAGCGGTGCTGCCCAATAGTGATAGCGATCATGAAGGTATTATAAATTTTACAACCGAGGATATCAGAGTTGGAGAGACGACATACACTGCAGCAGAATATACAGGGCGTATTGCCGGGATATTAGCGGGGATGCCTCTAACAAGAAGCGCAACTTACTATGTGCTGCCAGAGGTTGAAGCTATTACAGAAAGTGATGATCCTGATACCGATATCGATGACGGGAAGCTTATACTGATTAATGATGGTGAGAAGATCAAGATTGCGCGGGGCGTAAATAGCTTAACTACTGTCGGTGAAGGTATGGGTGAAGACTGGAAAAAGATTAAGATCATCGAAGGTCACGACCTTATCAAAGGGGATATTACCCGGACTTTCGAAAACGACTATGTTGGAAAAATTAATAACAGTTATGACAATCAGGCACTTTTTATAACAGCAGTGAACGCATATCTAATAGGGCTAGAAGGAGACGTTTTAGATCCTGCGGCGGATAATCGGGTAGTGGTTGATGTTGAAGCCCAACGATTAGCCTGGGAAAGCATCGGAACAGATACTAGTGATTGGGACGATCAGCAGGTGAAAAAGTCTAGCTTTCAAAGCAAAGTATTCTTGGCTGGCAGCCTAAAATTCCTTGATGCAGTAGAAGATCTGGAATTAAAAATATCTGTCTAAGGTGGTGTAATAAATGACAAAGCCAAAAGCAAACAGAGTTATTAATGGTACCTATGGCAAGGTATGGGTGAATGGCGAACTGTGGGCAGAGGTAGATAGTTTTGAAGCCAAAGTTGCAATAAACTATGAGGATGTTAATTTTGCCGGAGAAGGAGGCACCTTCAAAAAGGCTACTGGCTGGGCCGGTGAAGGTACGATGACAATTAAAAAGATATACTCTAGAGTTCAGCATGCTATGGCCGAACAGGTTCGTAGTGGAGAATATCCTCGTTTCGAATTAGTTGGAAAACTAGAAGATCCCGATGCCTACGGGACAGAGCGGGTAGCCTTACATGATGTTACTATTTCTGAGTTCATGCTACTTAAATTTGAGCAAAAAACCCTTGGGAGTGAAGATATACCATTTGCTTATAGTGACTATGAGTTAGTTGATGCAATTTAAAATTAAAGGAGTGGAAATATGGCTAAAAAGCTAACGATAAAAGAACTTTTAGCCCAAAAGGACCAGCTGAAGAAAAAACTAAAAAGAGTGCAAGACCTCTATGTCGAATCATTGGATGCTGAAATCACAATCCAAGAGCCTGAACGAGAAATTGCTTTAGAAGGTTTGGAGATGGCCCAGGAGGGCAAGAGCGATGAAGCGGATGTATATATTGTTTATAACTCTGTGATTGAACCGAATTTGAAGGACAAAGAACTACAAAAAGAATACAGCTGTGTGGAACCCACTGATATAGTTAAAATGTTATTTAGGTCAGGTGAGATAAGCGCTATCAGTGGGTTTGCCCTTCAATTGGCAGGTTATGGACAAGGCGTGCAAAAGGTTGACCGTGATATAAAAAACTAATCGAGAGCGACACCGACTTTTATTTTCTGCACCACTATGTGCAGCGGGGGTTCGCTCTAGATTATCTTTTAAATATTGATTTGGTTACCAAAAGGTTTATGCTGCAGTCTATGCTAGTGTATTTAGAAGAGCGAAACAAGAGAGAGGTGACAGGTTTTGGGCGCTAAAGATATTAATAAAACAATGACGCTGAAAGATCGTGTCACTGGAACGTTGAAAAAAATAAATGGTGGAACGGTACAGTATAAAAGAAATCTAAAAGACTTGAAACGGACGGCGGGCCAGACTTGGAAAAACGTAAAAGTAGGCGTGACCGCTGCATCCGCTGCCGCAACGGGTGCGGCGATAGGGTTTGGGATGCTTGTTAACAAAACAGCAGATGCCGCAGATCGTATAGATAAACTTAGCCAACAACTGGGCTTATCCAGGCAGGGATTCCAGGAGCTAGACTTTATTTTAGGTCAAAACGGCGTATCAATTGATTCGCTTGGTATTGGTATGAAGCAGTTTTCCCAGCATTTATACGGGTTACAGACAGGAGCAGCGAATAGCTCGGATTTATTTCGTAAGCTGGGTTTAGATGCTTCTGTTTCAGCCATGTCTCAAGAAGATGCATTCAAAACAGTAGTGGCCGCATTTCAGGATATGGAGGAAGGTGCAGAGAAAGCTACTATTGCTCAAAAACTCTTTGGCCGGAACGGACAAGAAATGCTTCCAATGTTGAACTCTTCTAAGGGTAGCATTGCAGAGCTTACTGCTGAGTATGAAAAAATGGGAACAGCACTTTCCGATAATGCTATTGATAGTGGTGTTAAGTTCAAAGATACCTTGGATAAATTAAAGGTATCTATCACCGGAGCTTTTCATGCTCTAGCAGCTCCTGCTCTTCCGGCATTTAACAGGGGTATTGAGTGGCTGGTAGAACAGGTACCGAAGGTCAGGAAATTTGTATTTGATGCTTTTGTGGCTATGAGGCAGGCTATAGAAGATAATGAAGAAAGGTTTAACCGTATAAAAGCAGCCATTGACAGGGTAAAAGAAAGTATCTTTGGTAGTTTTTCGCCCGATGGCGAAGGCGGAGGAGCCGTTGCCTGGATGCTCAACACTGGGATCCCGGGGCTAATCGGCGGTGTGTCCAATGTATTAGCTATTATTTCAGATACCTATAATTTCATAGCGGAACATTGGACCTTAATTGGACCTCTTGTATATGGAATTGTTGGAGGCTTAATCGCCTATAAAGTAGCGATGATGGGTATTACTGCCTGGAAATACGCAGCAGCAGCTGCCCAGTGGGCATGGAACGTAGCCATGAATGCTAACCCGATAGGGTTAATTGCACTGGCTATTGGTGGGCTGATAGCTGTTGGTGCGCTTTTAATCAACAATCTTGATAATATTAAGCTTGCCGGCCAGAAAACATGGAATGGTTTGTTATCCGGTGCAGAGTGGATGGCAAACGGCGTTATCAAAGTTATTAATTGGATGATTGAACAGGCGCTTAAACCTATCAATGCTTTTATTAAGGGGATTAACCGTATACCGGGGGTATCCATAAAACCTATCGAAGTCGGTATAAGTGCAGTAGATTTTTCTGGTAAGAAATTTGATGTAGATAATCAGGAATTCGATTGGCGGCTTAGGAGGGAAAAAGAAGACGAGAGACAAAAGGCAGAAGGTTCTCTAATCAAAGCTCTAGAAGCCAATACAGAAGCAACTACTGGGAATACCGGAGCCTTGGGCACTAACACAACTGCAGTTAATAAGAATACAGCCAGGCTTAAAGGTGATACAAGCCCAGTCGATTTGGCTGATTCGTTATTGGGCAGGATCGAGAGACATTTATGGGCTACTTAGGGGAGGGGTAGTATGATTAGTATATTTTTGTCTATAAACAATAATGAAGAAGTGCTACAGCTCCCCGTACCACCTGCCAAATACCCTGTCACAAGCCTATGGAACAATGAGCAGGTGGATGGGCTGCAGCAATCTTTAAATATTATTGGCCTGAAAGGGCTTCGTGCAGTTGAAATTGAAAGTTTTTTCCCGGTAGATGGGCATGACTACCCATTCCTACAAAACCGTGAGATGTGGGGAATGGCTTATGTGGACACCCTTGAACGTTGGAGAGAACGTCGATTTCCGGTTAGGCTAGTTATTACCGATAGAGAAGGACGGCAAGATTTAAACATGGCTGTTACTATTGATGAGTTTGAATGGGAAGTCAGGCAAGATGGGGATATTTATTATACCCTTAAAATGACTGAATTCCTTTTTATAAATGTAAGGCGGTGACAGTTGTATGTTTAAACTAATTCTTGTGAAAAACGATGGAACCAAGTCTTATGATATTACGCCGTTAGTAGGTGCGATTGAATGGGATTCTAATCTATCACTTATGGCAGTAATGGAATTTACACTTAACTGGAATGATACTCAGTTCATTCCGGCTAACCCATGCGGTTTGGGCGATGTTGTAATACTCGTTAAGGGTGAGAAGGAAGTGTATAGGGGTATCATTGTCACAGAGGGCAAGAATGGCCGGGATGCTATCAAATATACAGTATATGACTATGCCTGGTATTTAGGTAAATCAAAGAGTGTGTATCAATTTAACCGGGTTCCCGCGTCTCAGGCTATTACAAAGATTTTAAATGATTTTGGAATGCTTATTGGCAACGTGCCACAGATGAGTACAATTATTGATGAAATTTATATAGAAAAAAGTCCAGCTGAAATTATTGATAATATATACAAACGTGAAGAGCATCAAACGGGTAAAAGGTTTAATATTGAAATGCGCCAAGGACGGATATATTTCGAAGAGATGAAAGATTTAGTCATTAGAGGGACTTTCCGCCTTGCTCAAAACGTTGAACCTTATGATGTGCAAGCTAACCCGTTGGGTGCTGATAGGTCAAGAACTATTGAAACCATGCGTAACAGAATAAAAATACTTATAGAAAAAGATAAAAACTATGAGGTTGTGGCCCATGCCCAGGACGAGGAGTTAATTAATAAGTATGGACTAATCGAAGATGTTTTCAAAATCGATGATGAAGATGTGGCTAAAGCCCGAGAAGTAGCTCGAATACTATTACAGAGACTTGCCAGGGTCCAAGAGACTAATAGTCTACCGTTAATGGGCGATGTGGAGTTCAAGGCTGGACGGCTTTTAGATGTAGACGAGCCAATTACAGGCATGAAAGGTCGATTTATAATCGTAAAGGCGAAACATACTGTTAAGAATCAGATCCATACCATGAATCTGGAGCTGACGCTCCCTGAGGAGGTCAGATAATGGACCAGATAGACAGGTTGGCCGAATTGATTGCTAAACTGTATAAAGAGAATCGTAACCCGCCTAGCACTGCGCCTAGAACAGCAAAAGTAGTTTCAATAGAACCGCTTAAGGTACAATATGGTGACAGTGTTATTTTAGAAGGCCGGCATTTGATTGTAGCAAGGCATGTATCAATAGAAATAAGCGATATGGTTATTATAGTGCCCAGCAGTGACCTAAAAACATGGTATGTTATGGGCAAGGCATAACAAGGTGGTGAAGATTAATGGTACTTCCTCAAATTGCACAGCTGGACTTTACAGAAACGGAACTGGTACAACAGATGGTCTCTGGTGTGGCCCATAGAACTTTTAACTGGGACTTTGAAACCGGGGATTTTCGATTAAAGGATGGGAAGCTAGTTGAACTTGAGGGTATTGAATACCTTAAAGTTTGGATACGGAAGACCTTGCGTACGGAATTAAACACCTTAATCTATGAAGGCACTAATTATGGCAGTGAACATCATTCGCTTATCGGAAGGAACTTTCATCCTTATTATTCCCGGTCAGAATATGAACGGATGATTCGTGAGGCGTTATCGAAGAATGAAGCAATTACAGGAGTAAATAATTTTTCTTTTTCTCAATCAGGTGCCAGACTCACGATATCGTTTGATGTGATAAGTATTTACGGCACAATAGGAGAGGCGGTGACGATTTAATGGCAACCAAGGAAAAAATATTATTAGACATGCTAGATATTATACCTGAAAAATACGATAAACGTCCAGGAGGCTTTATTTATGATGCCCTGGCTCCAGTTGCAGAACAATTTGAGCGAGTGGATCAGAATATAGAAGGCGTGAAGGATAAACTGAATATTGAAAACCTTTCGGGAGCGGAACTAACCCAGCGGGTAAAAGAACGCTCCGGAATCGAGAGAAACCCTGCTACAAGGGCTATAGGAAGCGTTACAGTAACAGGTGCTGGTACTATTAATGAGGGTGACCTGTTCGAGACAGAAAGCGGTATACAGTTTCGGGCTACTGAAACTAAAATTATTAATGAGAGTGGAGATGTTGCAATAGAAGCAATCGAGCCTGGTAGCGCTGGTATGGTTGCGGCAGACACTATAACTCTTTTCCCGGTAACTCTTTCAGGATTTACGGCTGTTACAAACATTAATCCCACGTATGATGGTTTTGATGCGGAATCTGATATAGATCTTTTACAACGGTATTATGATCATATCCGCACACCGGCAACGAGTGGAAATAAAGCGCATTATAAAGTCTGGGCACGGGAGGTAAGCGGTGTAGGGCCTGTAAGGGTTTTCCCGCTTTGGGACGGCCACAACACTGTTAAGGTACTGATAATTGATGCTAATCGTCAGCCAGCTTCTCCGGAATTGGTTGCAGAGGTCCAGGAACATATTGACCCAGATATACAAGGCTTGGGGGAAGGAGCTGCACCAGTTGGTGCTTTTGTTACAGTAGCAAGTGCGAATGGATTGGAAATAGATGTTGAAATAGATATTGTTTTATCATCTGGTTATGATGAGGAGACAGTAAAAGCAAATATTGAAGAGAGTATAACAGAATATCTGTTTGGAATAGCATTTGAGGAGGCTATTATTAGTTATGCACGAACAGGAACTGCTATACTAACCAGTGAAGGTGTGGAGGACTATTCTAACCTAGAGATCAATGGTGGGACGTCTAATATTGCAATAGATGAAGAAGAAGTGGCTATATTAGGGACGGTGAGCATAAATGTCATATAAAACTGATATGCTCAACCGATTACAGCCTTTTATGCGCAAGTCTAAAGTATACGGCAAGATGTTTGAGGCCGAGAGTATACAGTATGAGAGCCGGGATGTTGTCTTAGAGGATCTACAGCAGCAGTTGAGCGTTGATACAGCAACTTGGGCGTTACCTATATACGAAACAGAGCTGGGTATAACAGTTGAAGTCAGTAAGCCATATAGCGAGCGCAGGGCTGTCATCAAAAGTAAAATGCGCGGCACCGGCCAGGTTGATGCAACGTTGATAAAGCTTGTTACTGATAGCTGGACTAATGGGGATGTTGATATTTCTTTTGCCGATAGCACGCTCACTATTACCTTCACTTCCCTTATTGGCATACCCGAAAATATTGATGATGTCGAAATAGCGATAGAAGAGATAAAACCTGCCCATTTAGCTGTAATATATATATTTCTTTATAATACCTATGAGATTTTATCTCAATTTACTCATGCCGAACTGTCTGCATATACACATGAAGAACTTAGATCATCAAATCTATAGGGGGTGGGATATTTGGAAAACACAACTAATTATAATCTGAATAAGCCGGGGGCTAATGATAACTATAACGTGGTTCACCAAAACCAAAACATGGACATCATAGACGAGAATCTAAAAGCTAATGCTGATGATATCGCCACTAAAGAAACCCCTGACGGAGCGGCGGCTAAAGCTACTGCAGCGGCCGGGGCAGCATTAGACGCAGCCAACGATTACACCGATCAGGAAGTAGGAGAAGCAAAAGGGCTTATAGGCACCTTGGCTCAGCTAGCTACTACAGTCAAGGCTAACATAGTAGCTGCTATAAATGAGATAGTTGGCCGGGTGGACGATGTAGAGGATGCCCAAGAGTCGCATGAGGCGGATTATGCGACCCAAATAGCTTTAATCAAAGATAAAATTGGCATAGCACCGTTTGTTAAGTCTTGGGAAGAGGTTCAAGCAATAGTAAGAGCGGGATTAGCAGAGGAGTATTTCGAAATAGGCGACCAATTTTTGAGTATGTATGATGGAAAAGTTATCGTGTGGACTATCATAGGCATAGACCACGACACTCCAACTGACACGGAGTATAGCCATAGCCTAACAATTCAAACAAGAGATTGTTTAGACAACGTTCAATTTGACGCACCAGAACCTACTAACCCCGATGCTAATAGGCAGCAATACGGAAATAACAGATATATCCATAGTGCTATCAAGCAGTGGTTAAATAGTGATGAAACAAGCTTTACCTGGGTGTCACAACATGAGTATGATGAAGCACCAACCGGGGCGCCTTATGATGGAGCTGGTTACCTTGCAAGACTTGACCCAGAGCTTGTTGAAGTAATAGGCGCGGTCGATAAGCAGGTAGCCGTAGCAACTGTAGATGGAGGAGGACAAGACACGTTCTCAGACAAGGTGTTCTTGTTATCCAGGGTGGAAGTCTATGGTGGAGATGAAGGGACAGTAACTGGCGAGAGCCCTTATGCATATTACGCCAACCTTGCAGGAGCACCGACTACAGATGCAATAGCAGGTAGGATTAAATTGTTAAGTGAGACAACTATGCGTTGGTGGTTGCGTTCGCCGCATGTTGATCGCTCGCATCATCCGCGTCATGTGGGTACGCCGGGCACGGTCAGCAACAGCCACGCGAGCAGCGCCAATGGTTTGGCCCCCGCTTGTTGCATCATCTAGCATCGAAAAAGGAGTGAGTTGAATGTTCGGAAAACTGACAGTTGATGGACAGGTACAAATGGAACGAGCGAGAAATCTTGAATTTTTGAACAGGCAAACCGAAATAGAAAAAATAATATTAGAGCAGTTGGTAGACATAGACTTTAGGCAATCACTAATGGAGTTAGGGGTGGAAATATGACTTATATAGTATGTAAGCAGTTGATTAATATAAAAGAATTTACACAGGAAGGGGCAGACGACTTACAAAACAAACTGGATGTATTTTTGCTGAATAACAGATTGACACAGGCAGAATACGAAGAATTGACAACTTTATTAGTGAGCAAGACTGTCGCATAAAAGGATAAATTAGGCGTCATCAGAAGGAGGGAGGTAAATTAGTGGAATGTAAGCATAAGTGGGTGGATATGCAAGATGGTACGAGGGATAAAATTTGCTTGAGATGTGGGAAGAAAGCTAAACAAGCAGCTGCTTACCTGCCATTAAGAACAATCCCAAATACCCAGTCCTTAATCCAACCAATTTTGAGAGAAACCATAGTAATAAATATAGATTCGAGCAGGGTAACAGTTTATAAAGATGAGATACTAGATGAAATCAGTAAGCAGCTAAGATACCAACCTAATATAGCATCTTTTAGGTAGGATAATTAGACGTCAATTTTTAAGCACCCGTAGGGGTGTTTTTATTATGCAAAAAAGGAGGGATAAAATGCCTAATATTAAGCTCTATACAATAAAACTAGACAGCGACAAGGTTAAGAAAGTAGACAATGCCGGCCGCTATTTTACCCATGAAGGTATAGTGGATTATGGCGTACATTCAGGGGTACATCCAATACCTTTATCCCTAGCGCGGCAAGCAATAGATGATATAGACTTTCCGCTTGGCTGGATGGATATTCCGCTTTACCTGCTGCCCTTCCGGTTAATGGTGTTTAATCGGGGTTGGACAGGCCTGTACTATCATGGCCGGGCATACCCAAGCCACATAATCTATGGGGCACGGAAAGAAGTGCCGACCATGGACAGCATAGGAGACCTTATCATACATGAGATAGGGCACGCTCTTTGTTATCGGTATGTTGATGGCGATTTCCTGAATTACAAGTATACCGATAAATTTAAAGAATACTTGGAGCTCCGCAACGTCCCTGCGGACTTCAGGGACGACCATATCGTATGGGAAAAAAGGCCGTCGGAATTGTGGGCAGAGGATTTTCGGTACCTATTCGGGATAGGTTATGCTCGAAACGAGCCATTCCTACATTACAACTATGTCGACCCACCGGATGAGCGGGTACGGGACTTTATGTTGTCAGTAGTGCCGGAAGAGTTCAGGACCGGAGAAACTGTAGTAGAAGAAGTTCCCGTGAAAGACGGGATTGAGCTCCGTATGGGAAACAGGGAATACTACGTGAACGGAGCGAAGTTCGAAATGGATACATTACCTTTTGTGAATGAGGATTACCGGACCATGGTACCTTTGCGGGTTATTGCAGAAGGTTTTGGTTTTGAAGTAACACCTATATATAACAGCCAGGGTTTGACCGAAAAGGTGATAATAAAACCGAAGGTTACTAGCAAGTAACGGAAAGGTGGCGGCTGTTATGGATTTAGAAACCCTAAAAGCTATCCACGAGGTAAAAGAAGAGATAGTAGCAGAGGTACACAAAATAGACTTAAAAGTTGGTAGCCTTGAAACCCAGCTAAAAAGATACAATGCAGTTCGGGAAGCTGCCTATACTGCCAAGGAACTGGCCGAGGATAATGAAAAAGCTATATCAGAGCTGAAAGGTGACCAGAAATGGGCTACCAAAACCGGTATAGGTGCCGCTGTAGGCTTGGTTGGAAAAATCATTTACGATGCAGTCCTGGGGAGGTGAGACTGTGCTTAAAGTGTGTATTGACCCGGGCCATGGCGGAGGTGACAGAAGCAATCGAGGACCGACCGGGTACGTTGAAGCTGATGGGGTACTGGATATTGCTTTAAAACTCCAAACCTTTCTTGAAAAATACAACAATATCGAGGTAATGATGACCCGTGGGGTGGATACAACAGTAACTCTGCAAAGCAGGGTCGCTTTGGCAAACAAGGCCAATGCTGATATTTTTATAAGTGTTCATACCAATGCTTTTAGTTCTCCAGCAGCCGAGGGAATTGAGACGTTTCACAGCATCATCCCAGCACCAGGTACGGGTGGCCACAAATTAGCTTCCTGCATCCAAGAAGAGATCTGTAAAGCTACCGGCTTAAAAAGCAGGGGTATTAAGACAAGGAAAGGCAGTGACGGCCGGGATTATTATTATGTGATTAAAAATACCAAGATGCCGGCTGTGATTGTAGAGTGCGGATTCCATACCAATTTCACTGAAGAGAAACTGCTTAAAACAGATGAATTCCGGCTCAAATGTGCGCAGGGAATAGGAAGGGGGATTATAAGATGCTTCGATATGCCCGAACCAAACCCTAACAAAGACATCAAAGGCACAATCTTGCGTAAGATAGAGACCATGGAGATGGCTTTTGCTGACCTGCAGACGGCAAAAGTTATACTTGAGGACATAAAAAGCCTCATCAAATCTATATAAGGAGGTGTTATTAAACATGAACCTGGATTTTTTATTTGGAGAGACCTTTACGGGCCTCCTTTTTATTGCCACGCTGGTATTTGTGATAACCCAGTACTCTAAAATGGTACTGGAAAAGTATCACGAGGGAGCGTCAAAACACGCAGACCTCATAGCCGCAACATTGGCCATCATCTATTGTCTAATCACAGGTACCGGATACCTTAAAGTGAACAATACAGTCTTCGTGTGGGATTGGGCAGTGTACGTTGACCAGGTATTTTCAGGCTTCATAGTTGCTTATATCGCATCAATCGAGCGAAACACATTTAAAAAGTTTGGTATAGTTGACAAGGAATAATTCTATGTGAGCCGGGGGCAACCCCGGCTTTTTCTGTTTTTTGCGCATCACCAATTCCCACCTATACCCATAATATATATTGCAGCTGAAGTCGGCTGCAGTAGCAAATCCCATCTTATCCTTATAGGCCCGGGGGCTACCCGGGCTACATATATTACGCGCCTTGGCACAAAACCCCTATGCAAACAAATGTTCCGGTTTGACTGTAAATTCATCCCATGTTATGGTATAATATAAGCAGGCGGGTTGAGCTGATCACTCAATCTAAAACGCTCCCTGAAGCGTGGCCTGCTTGCTACGTCTTCAGGGTAAAAATATACCATCAGGGGGGTATTATATATGCCTAAAGAAGCTGTTGTGGTACGTATTGTCGAGAAAGTAAGCCGGGTATGCACCGGTACGGTGGACCTGGAGGCCATTAGGGAAGCTGTAGAAGATGTCCTCTATGATTACGATTTAACACCCGCGCAGAGGGCGTTGGTGGTTCAGGACGACATGGCGGATAAGATACTGCTATATCTGGCATCCAGGAAGATAGACGGGCTCAGCGAAAGGACGCTGGAGGGGTACCAGCGGTATCTAGGTAAATTTGCGCTCGTCATGAGAATGAATGTAGAAGATATCACCACCATGGACATACGCCGGTACCTGGCCTATTATGCTCAGACTGGCGTGAAGAAAACAACCATATCAACCATATCTAATGTGTTGCGTGGGTTCTTTAAGTGGCTGGAGGACGAGGAATATATCATTAAAAGCCCTGTGCGAAAAATTAAGCCTATAAAAATAGCGAAAAGGCTTAGAAAAGGGCTTACGCATGAAGAATTAGAGATACTAAGAGATGCATGTAATACATACAGGCAAAGGGCACTGTTGGAGTTCTTCTACGCCACTGGGTGCCGGCTAGAAGAAGTGGAGAATATAAATAAGGCGGACATCGACTGGCAGCGGCTGAAGCTCGCAGTCATTGGTAAGGGAGACAAGGAAAGGATAGTGTACCTCAATGCCAAGGCAAAAATCCACTTACAAAAATACTTAATGACCCGCCTTGATGATTCGGAAGCCCTATTCGTTACCAGTAAACGACCCATAAAGCGGTTGGGAAGACGTAGTATAGAGAGAGATTTCAAGAAGATAGAAGAGCAATCAAAGCTGGGTAAAAGCATTTATCCTCACCTTATCCGGCACACCATGGCTACACACCTTCTTAACTCTGGAGCTGACCTTGGCATCGTACAGGCCATATTAGGACATGAGGACGCTTCGACAACTCAGATATATGCTCAGCTATCAACCAGCAACATCGAACACGAATACAGGAAGCATATGATACAATAATCACTTTGGCCGGGGATTTTTCCCTGGCTTTTTTATTTTGGCGCTCTAATTCGCCTTGTAACGAAATTTATCCTCTTATCGATACATAATACCTAATTGTTTTTATCATGCCACGCTCAATAAGACATCCTTATGAAAAGCAGGAATTTTGTATAGTGTGGAGAATGAATATACAAACTAGGATAAAGAGGGTTGAAAATGAAACTTGAACCAAGGATAAAAGTTGTACTCGCAGAAAAAAAGAAAACTCAAATAGATATTGCTCGTTATATATTAAAACAAACAGGAGAAGATATTACTCCAAAAAGGTTGAAATCTATTAGTAATACAATATCAAGATATGCCCTTTGTATGTATACACAGCCCATTAAGGCGAACAGCGTTCGGGCAATACCGTAAATTACCGTCAAATGACCGTAATTTACGGTATTTTTTTAGGGTGGTATTTGGTATGACTTGTTGCCTACCAAAATATATGTATCAGATTTTTGCGAACTTTCGTCCTATATCAAGGGTTTCCGGGTTTTACTTTTCCACCCCCAGGGTGTCTAGATATATAGGGTGGAGTGGTACATCTGGCCACCCACTCCCCCACCACTTCCAAGCAACTTTAATATCATACCGCTAGTTTAGGTCCCCCGTATCTCCTTTAATCCCATTATGCTACTAAAAAGCGTAAAAACAGTAAAAATCGTAAACACCTCAAAAAGGTAAAATACCTTTTTGTTAAGTTACCTATAACAAAAAAATACTGGGTTGTCTCCAGTATTTTTACTTATAGCTTTTAAATCTATTTGATAGTTTTATGATTTCGAAGTGGTGCCGGGAACCGGAATCGAACCGGTACGGTTATCACTAACCGCAGGATTTTAAGTCCTGTGCGTCTGCCAGTTCCGCCATCCCGGCAGTAAAAATTGGAGGCGACACCCAGATTTGAACTGGGGATAAAGGATTTGCAGTCCTCTGCCTTACCACTTGGCTATGCCGCCTCATTAGATGGAGCGGAAGACGGGATTCGGACCCGCGACTTTCGCCTTGGCAAGGCGACGCTCTACCACTGAGCTACTCCCGCATGTAATCTTTGGTATGTGGTGCCCAGGGGCGGAATCGAACCACCGACACGAGGATTTTCAGTCCTCTGCTCTACCGACTGAGCTACCTGGGCATATGGCGACCCGGAAGGGGCTCGAACCCTCGACCTCCAGCGTGACAGGCTGGCATTCTAACCAATCTGAACTACCGGGCCGTACATGGTGGGCACAACTGGGCTCGAACCAGTGACCCCCTGCTTGTAAGGCAGGTGCTCTCCCAACTGAGCTATGCGCCCATGTATCATATTTATTATTAGCGACAAATAATAGTATACAATATTCGAGGTAGTAAGTCAAAACATTAGCGGGTAAATTATAAGGCCTATTTCAAAAAATCTTAATAAATCTTTCGCACGCTCAATTATACTACACATTCTATCCCGAATAAACAGATTTTATTATTTATTTGCAATCTGGTCAACTGGTATATATTACAGGCGCACAGCCAAAAGGAAGAATTTTTGCAGGTTAAAGCAGCAGTTGAATCAGCATGGAGGCAAGACCCACAAAAACAAGGAAACCACCCATAAAAGCGACCATTATTCTGCCGTCCACTTCGTTTTTGCTCACAATATAACCTCCCTGTATTATTAGTATACTTTCAGGTTATTTTGAGAAAAACAATAAGACGTTCTAATTATATTATATACGTTATAGCTGGGAATAAAAACCTTTTTCAGCCACGTAATTGTACTTGAAACTCAAAGGGCGGTACTGTATAATATATTAATGTAACAACAGAATATAGGGGCATGGCTCAATTGGTAGAGTAGCGGTCTCCAAAACCGTCGGTTGCAGGTTCGAGTCCTGCTGCCCCTGCCAGCAAAACAGAGGCTTAAAGGGCCTTTGTTTTTTTATTCCAAAAAACAATCAAAATTTCCTGTATCACAAAGGAAGCCTCACCAAAAACCTATATGCTCCATAGCATATAGTGAATAGGAGGGGAGGTGCGGAGGGTGTCTAACGGATTTTTCGGTGGCAGTAGTTCCGGCGGGTTTGGCACATTGTTTTTGCTTCTGATAATAATTATCATATTCTTCTCGGCCGGATCCTTTAAGTTCTGATTGGCGAAAATTAAGGGATGTCGGTTGTAATACACAATATTGCGTGCCTTCCGACAAAAATAATGTCGAGCCGAGCAATCGGTTTGACATTATTTTTGTCGGAATATGGGGTAATTTTGTAGAATTTTTATGGAGGGTTTAAGAGAAATATGTCAAAATAACAATAAGGTCATAAACAAAATGCAGCGGGTGGGTAAAAAATACAAATCATTGAAGAAACAAAGGAAAGGGGTCGGGTTTTGTTTGAAAAAGTTTTCAATAAACGGCGAACAGAGAGAGATTGCCTGGGAGCTCGGACAATGCCCATTATATCTCAGGTGGGGGGCTTAAATCATGTGTGATTTAAGAGGCAGATTAGACTGCCTAAGGACAAAGATATGCGAAGAAAAGCAGAAGGATGTTACGGAGCTGCAGGCGGATAAACTACTCGGATTATGCAGGGAACTTGATGAACTTATGACGAACTATATCAGGCTCTACATAAAAGAAGAGCAATACTGACGGAAGCTAACTTAAGAGAGGTCATGGGGGATTAGGCACTTCTTCCGGGGAGAATAATATTGTTATTAGTTTAAGGCACCGCTGGTTAAATGTCCTTAAAGGCCCTGCTACAGACACGGTCATTAAGGTCGGCGATGCTTTTTGCTTTTGCCGGAGTTTCCGGTTATGCCAGGTATTAGCGGGAAGTATATATACACAGCTTTGCAAAAGGAGAGAGGAGAGTATTAAGTGTTCAAAAAATATGGCGGGACAGATACGGTGAAGGCGGTAATTGTGGATGGAAGAGCCGCCCCGCTTTTGGAAAAACGCATAACTTCGATGGGTATAAGGGTGATAAGGACAGTAAAGCATCCCGGCCTCTATCAGGCTATAGCTTTTCATCCGGATGCCGTAATATGTCCGGTGGGCAGGGGAAAGATGGTAGTGGAACCCGTCATGTTTGAATATTATAAAGAAGCTTTATCACCATATAAAGTGGAACTGCTTAAGGGGACAACCGAATTGTCAAGCAACTATCCCTTAAATATCGCATATAATATAGCAACGGTCGGAAACAAAGCATTTATGTACTCCCGGTATGCTGACAATATGGTGTTGGAGGAGTTGAAAAAAGGAAACATCCAGCCAATAAATGTGAAACAGGGGTATGCCAAATGCTCAACCGCAGTGGTTGGCGATAACAGCGTTATTACATCCGACCCAAGTATTTATTCCTGTGCCCTGCAAAACGGTATCGATGCACTATTGATAAGCCCGGGGCATATAAAGCTGGAAGGTTTTGAGTATGGCTTTATAGGCGGCTGCTGTGGCAAGCTTTCGAAGGCAGTATTGGCCTTTGCCGGCGATCCGTCCCTGCATCCCGATGGAAACGCAATAACAGAGTATGCCGGAAAACACAGTGTGAAGATTATACCGTTATGCGATGGGCCTCTGATGGACGTGGGTTCGCTAATTCCCGTTGTGGAAAATAATTGATTTGTAATATTTGTATTAATGCTAAAGCAGAATATCGAATTTTTGGCTACACATAATATTACTGAAGGGAGTGAAAAACCAATGGATTTAATCACCATCGGTATTAGCGATGACATCGATGTGGTGCATGAAAGGCTGAAGACCGAATTAAAGGTACTTAGCAAACAGGGAATTGACTTAAATCTAAATGAGAGAGTTCAGGGAGATTTGCGTTTTTTTGACTGCAGTGTATCCAACTGCGTCTTGGGCAAATTCTCCTATAATGATATTATATATATTTCGAAGCACTATGTGGCCAATGCAATCGCAGATATAATAATTGACATTATGGAAAAGAAAATCCTGAAAAAATGTATAGACAGCAACTACTATTATTTCAACGGGGAGGAAAGGCTCAAAATATTTGCCTATGCCTGCAAAACCCTTGGTATAGATGAAATAGAAAAGGATAAGGGCTGTGTTTACCGGCTCAGCAGAAAGGCCAGGGTGCTTCAAAAGGTGCTGGACTATCTGGAAAACAACAGCAGTGTAATAATCCCCGGTTTTGTAAGGTTTAGAATGAAGGACTATATATCTGAACTCGAAGATGCCATTGACCGGGCGGTAGAGGAATACCTGATGGAAAGGGAATATAACGAGTTCATTAAACTGCTCAGGTATTTCGTTGAGATACAAGAGCCCAAGGTGGATACAATAAATGTACTGAGGAATTCGGACAAAAGCTACAGGCTGTTGGACGGGGAAGGCAGGCCGGTCAGCAACGAACTGCTTGACGACCTTTCGGGTGAAGTTCTTGAAAACAATATTAATTATGACGATTTACTTATCAGTTCGCTGATAACAATAGCGCCCACAAGGATTGTGTTCCATAACCAAGCGGTCAGTGAGGGTTCCGAAATCCTGGATACTATAAAAAAGGTGTTCCACAACAAGATTGCGTACTGCCACGGCTGCGAACTGTGTTACGTCAGAAAGCCGGTTGAAAAGGAATGAAAATTTTTAATATATACTATATAGACGGCTTCACTATTCAATTAGTGAAGTTTTTTTGCGCAAGAAATTGTTAATATGATATACTCTTCCAGTAATACAGAAAACAATGTTGCGGGGGATAGGTTATGTTATTGAAATTTGCAGTAATGGCTTTTGTAGGAGCCGGGATTGGCTGGTTTACCAACAGGATTGCCATAAGGATGCTTTTCAGACCCCAAAACCCGTTTAGGATACCGGTTATCGGTATATCCATCCAGGGGCTTATTCCCAGGAGACGCCAGGAAATAGCCAGCAGTATAGGAGAAGTGGTGGACAGGGAACTGGTATCCATTGAAGAGATTGTTTTGGGCCTGGCGGCGGAAAAAAACAGGGAAGAAATAATAGAGGCCATAAAGCAAAAAGTTGAGGCGATAATAAAAAGTAAGCTCTCGGTACTTGTGCCCGGGTATGTAAAGGAACTGATTGCCGACTATATCAATGACATTATTGACCAGCAGGCAAATATAGTTATTAATGAACTGGTAGAGAATATAATACACAAAGCTGCAAGGGAAATGAACCTTCGGCAGATGATAGAGGATAAGATTAACCAGTTTGACATAGGCAAGTTGGAGGGCATTATCCTGTGCGTTGCCGACAGGGAGTTAAAGCATATCGAATACCTCGGTGCGTTTATAGGATTTTTGATTGGAGTAGCCCAGGCATTTTTGGTGTATATTGTTTTGTAACAATTCCGGAACAATGATTAATTTCATTAATATGCAACAGAACGAAAGGGGGCTGCGAAGGTGAGAAAATACCTTGGAGTTGCTTTGAGTGTGGTTGCGGTATTATGTCTGGTATTACTGTTTTTTTTGTCTGCACCTGACACACCCGGAATTCCCGAAGCAGAGGTAAAACCTTCTGAAGCATATGATATAGCGTTAGTGGTGGACACCCATTCGGACACGCTGCTCAAAATAACAAACAATACAAATTGGCTGCCTTTGGTGGATATCGGCAACGAGACTCCCTTTGATATCGATATACCAAAGCTGCGGCGGGGGGGTGTGAACGTTCAGTATTTCGGGGCATTTACTTCCGGATATTACAGCGGCGGGCAGCCGGATTATACAAAGGCAAACAGCCGTCTGCTCTCTCTTTTCAATGCCCTTTACTGGACGATAGATAAAAATCCGGCATCCATAGGTTTGGCAAAAACGGTGGAGGGTATAAACAATTTGGCCGCAGATGGCAGGTTAGCTGCAGTGATAAGTATAGAGGGTGCTTATTCAATAGATGAAAAGTACGGCATTGAACTTCTCCGCCAGTATTATGACCTGGGGGTAAGGGCTGCAGGATTAACCTGGAACCATTCCAACGCATTGGGTGAAGGCGTGAACAAAGCTTATATGGACGGCACTCCTTCAAAGGGAGGCCTTACCGCATTAGGGAGAAAAGTTGTAGCAGAGGCAAACCGATTGGGAATTATTATTGATGTATCCCATATGAACGAAGAGACTTTTTGGGATGTTATGGAATTTTCAAATGCACCGGTGATAGCAAGCCATTCCGGAGTATATAACCTAAGAAACCATGTCAGAAATTTAAAGGACGACCAGATTAGGTCTTTGGCAGAAAAAGGCGGGGTGGTTCAGGTGGTGTTTTATCCTGAATTTCTGGCAGGTCCGGAGGCTGTTGTAAATGTTAATACCATTGTCGACCATATAGATTATATTGCCAACCTTGTGGGAGCAGAGCATGTGGGCATCGGTTCGGATTTTGACGGCGCCCCCATGCCGGAGGACCTTCCGGATGCGTCTATGATTCCCAAAATAGAGAAGGAGCTTAACCGGCGGGGGTACGAAAAAAGCCAAATCGAGAAAATTATGGGGAAAAACACTATGAGAGTTATGGAAGACGTATGGGGAAGAGCAGATATAAGGAAAGATAGCGCTGCCGCACCCACCATTAAGCCTATGCTGGATATGGGACAGGCGGTTACCGGAAACCCTCCGGTTTTAACTGCCGTGATAGAAGGCGACGAGGGTACATCTCCCGATATATCCGGTATCAGTGTTATAGTTGACGGCAGGGTATATACACCAAAATTTGATGCACAAACCGCAACTGCATCCCTGAAGCTACCTGAGCCGCTTAAGGAGAAATTCCACGTTGTCACCTTCCGGGCTGACAGCCACAGCGGAGAGCAGGCACGGGAAACCAGGATATTCTATATCCGGTGAAATAGAAGGAGCGGTTAAAATAACCGAATAATGGAGGACAAGACCGTTTATTATATTAAGACAAGGGTACGTATATAACAGGATTGGTCAAGCAAGATATAACCATGCAAAACTTAAACGACTCAGAAGATACGGGAGGAGAATTTTTATGAAAAAATTAATAAAAAACAATGTCCATTGGGTAGGGAAGGTTGACTGGGAGCTTAGAAAATTTCATGGTGACGAATTTTCTACCCACAACGGCTCCAGCTATAACTCCTATCTGATACAGGAAGAAAAAAACGTTTTAATCGATACTGTTTGGATGCCCTTTTCAAAGGAGTTTGTTGACAATCTGGCAGAGGAGATTGATTTAAACAAAATAGATTATATAGTTGTAAATCACGGTGAAGTGGACCACAGCGGCGCTCTTCCCGAACTGATGAAGCACATTCCGGATACTCCTGTTTACTGCAGTGCAAACGCGGTAAAATCACTTAAGGGCCAGTATCATAAGGATTGGGATTTCCATGTTGTAAAAACGGGGGATAAATTGGATATAGGCAACGGAAAGGAGCTTGTATTCGTAGAAATGCCCATGCTGCACTGGCCTGACAGTATGGCGACCTACCTGACAAAGGACAATATACTGTTTAGCAATGATGCCTTTGGCCAGCATTATGCAACTGAGGAAATGTTCAACGATTTGGTGGACCAGTGCAATCTGTTTAAGGAATCGATGAAATACTATGCAAATATTTTAAATCCCTTTAGCAGGATACTTGCAAAAAAACTGGAAGAAATAATATCTCTAGGGCTGACGATAGATGTGATTGCCACCAGCCACGGGATTATATGGAGAGACAATCCCATGCAAATAGTTGAGAAGTACTCCCAATGGTCACAAGCCTACCGGGAAAACCAGATAACCATTGCTTACGATACAATGTGGAACGGCACAAAAAGACTGGCTGAAAGAATAGCGGAAGGGATTAGGCTTGCGGACTCCGATGTTGTTGTTAAGTTATTCAACATGGCCAAAAGCGATGATAACGACGTTATAACCGAAATATTTAAATCAAAGACGGTGCTTATTGGTTCTCCGACTGTAAACAACAGTATTTTGCATTCAATGGCCGGTTTCGTTCATTTTATGAAGGAACTTAAATTTAAGGAAAAGAAAGCGGCATCCTTTGGTTGCTATGGTTGGAGCGGCGAGGCAACAAAGATCTTGAACGAAATGCTGGGGGACGCAGGCTTTGAATTAATCGATGAAGGCTTCAGAAGTCATTGGAATGCCGATGACAACCGGCAGCTTGAGGCGATTGAATATGGCAAAAAAATTGCCGCTATATAGCCAATACGACAGTGCGACAGTGGGGATGTTTCTCTGCTGTCGCATTTTATTCGCTGTCACTGCATATCATCTTCCGTCTGTAATCCTGTCTTAAACGGTCAATGGATATAAGCTCTCCGTCCCTGTCGATATACCAGTAATCCCAGCCGTTGTTGGATGCTCTTCCCAGAATGCCTGCGCTGACCTTGTGTATTGAGCCTACTGCGTCCTTGAATACCAGAGAGCTGTCGGCCTGCACGATCGCTTTTTGTTTCCTGTCCCTGGAGTATAGTGCCTGGCCTATTTCAATATAACCGTAGGCTATCAGATTTCCAAATGGAACCCTGGGAGGCTTATACTCTACCCGGTACTCAAGCAGCTTATTGTCATCCACCGGTTTAACGCTTTCTATACGTTGGGCAGCAATCCGGACATACTCTTCTTCCTTTTCAAAGCCAATGAAATTGCGGCGCAGCTTTTTGGCAACAGCCCCGGTTGTTCCGCTTCCCATGAATGGATCCAGCACAGTATCTCCGGCATCCGAAGTGGACAGTATAATTCTATACAGCAGTTCCTCCGGCTTTTGTGTGGAATGGGCCTTTTTACCCTTTGTCTTTATTCTTTCATTACCGTTACATATTGGTATGTCCCAGTCGCTTCTCATCTGCTTATTATCGTTAAAGGTCTTTAACGCCTTGTAATGAAAATTGTATTTAGCCTGGTCGGATTTTGCGGCCCAGATAAGCGTTTCATGGGCATTATTAAACCGCGTTCCCTTAAAATTTGGCATGGGGTTGGATTTTATCCAGACTATATCGTTGAGTATCCAGTAACCCAAATCCTGCATAATTTTCCCCACCCTGAATATGTTGTGATAGCTGCCTATAACCCATAGGGCGCCGTCCTTTTTCAGGATTCTCCTGCATTCTTTAAGCCAGTTGTGTGTAAATTTGTCGTATTCGCTGAAGTTCCGGAACTTGTCCCATTTGTCGTTAACAGCATCCACCTTAGTCTGATTGGTTCTGTAGAGGTCGCCCCTGAGCTGTAAAAAATACGGAGGGTCGGCAAATATTAAATCAATGCATTCGTCGTCCAATCCGCCCATAAGCTGAATGCAGTCACCTTGATGTATTTTGTTCAAATAGTACTCAATATTGTTTTTCATAGACGCCCCCTCTGTACGTTTGTATATTTACGATTATACTTTAAAATACAAATTTTTTGAAGAGATTATGTGACACGGTGCCGACAGAGGATATGCGCAGAAAGATAATTTGTATTGTCAGTTTTTGTAGAAGAGAAGGAAAATTGACCCAAACAGAGAAGTATTGCTCCATTGACAAAATAAAACGGAGGATGAGGAGCGTTGTTAATTGATAGATATATCAGATCAAAATTCTATCATAGGAGAATGGGAAAGGTTTGTATCGGCTGTTAAAGAAAATCCAACAATAAAACCTGTCACTTTGGAAGCCTGGAAGAGGTGCAGGGAAATTGGGTTGGAACCGGACAAAGTAAAGTTTGCTTTTCTGTCCGATAAAGAACTCGAACAAAGATTACGGGATTATTCACAGGTAATTGAAATCGCAAAGCCGTATATGGATTCCCTGTCCATAAGCCTGACTGGAATACCGCATATGGTTGCTTTGTCAGATAGCGAAGGCTGGATTATCGACTATAGGGGGACACCTGAGGAGTTAGGCGGGAGAGCTACCGGTCTTTGCCTTGGGGCAAGTTGGTCTGAAAAAAGTATTGGAAATAATGGTGTTGGAACGGCACTGGCAACGGGGCAGCCGGTTTTAGTGTATGGGGTAGAGCACTATAGTTTGATTTACGGGGCCTGTGCTTGCATAGGTGTGCCCATTAGAAGTAATGCCGGAATTGTAGGAGCCCTTGATATAAGCGTTCTTGAACAATATGCGCACCCATCAAGATTACATATAGCTGTGGCCTGTGTGAGCTCAATAGAATCCGCTATTTCTCAATTTAATGAAGTTTGCAGGAAGATTTCGCCTGACACGAAACTGGAATCAACAAATCAATTAATTGCAACAGCAGTCCATGACATAAAAAACCCATTGGCTATAATAAGAGGGTTAGGGGAATTGGGAAAATTGACTTCGGATAATGAAAAAGTCCGCTTTTACTTCGATAGAGTAATAAAACAGGTTGATGAGCTGAACAATATGGTTGCTGAACTTATAAATATTTTTAACCCCGTAGAACTAACACCCAAAGACGTGGTACCAATACTGGAAGAGGTTGTGCATTCATTTGAACCTGTATGCAGTTCGAAAAACATTGAGCTGTTATTAATCAATAACGCTAACCAACGTGTTAATATACGTGTTAATATATGTGAAAGTCTCTTTAGGAGAGCGATAGAAAACCTGATAAACAATGTGGTACAGATAATGGAAAGTGGAGGAATTATTGAAGTTAAAACAGAATCAGATAAAGACTTTATATTAATTTCCATCAGGGATAATGCCGGAGGGATACCTGAAGCATTAAGAGACAATTTGTTTGAGGCATATACTTTTCAAAGAAGCGGCGGAACAGGCCTGGGGTTGTTTATGGCATACCATACTATAACAAATACCCACAGAGGCCAAATATGGTATGAAACTCAAACTGACCAGGGTACTACGTTCTTTATAAAACTTCCGGTTGCAGATAATTATTCCCTGCAGCAATCAGATTTATGACCGAAACGATAAGCGGGTGGCATATGAATAATAATGTGAACTACAAAACCATGGGGGAGAAACTATCGCGGCAAGCCAGGGAGGAATTATTATGGAATTCGATTATGCAGGATGGCTGACCAGTCCGTTTATTCTTATGTCGGCGGCGGTGTTTACTGGGGTTATTCTTGGGAGGCTTAAGATAGGAAGGTTCAGTCTGGGAATATCCGGTACGCTTTTCACCGGCCTTGTTATTGGATGGTTTATATATCAAAGATATGCGCTGCCCTACGAGGGGACCTCTGATGCCCCCGGGTATGCCGCACATATGCTTAAGTATGGCGTTGTTCACATAGATTTTTTCTACCTTTTCCTTATACTTTTTGTTGCCGCAGTGGGACTGCTGGCGGCCAGGGACCTTGGGGCCGTACTAAGGAAGTATGGGGGGAAATTTATTATACTCGGATTTATTATCACCTTAACAGGGGCAGTTGTAACTTACCTGATGGCGTTGGCCAGCCCGGGGCAGAATCCCTTTGCGGTAACAGGCGTTTATACCGGGGCCCTTACCAGCTCCCCCGGTCTTGGGGCTGCAATAGAAACGGTGGCAAAATACGGCAGGGAAGCGGAGGCCGCTGTAGGAGCAGGATATGCAATAGGCTATCCCTTTGGCGTTTTGGTTGTAATAATTGCGGTTAATTTTATCCCGGTTGTTTTCGGAATTGACCTTGAAGCGGAAAAAGAAATATTTCGAAGGGAAATGGCCGAAGCGAGGGCTGCAGCAGGTACAAGGGAGATACCCGAAGTGTCCTTTGATATTGCAGGCTTTGTGCTGACGATAATTACCGGTTATACAATAGGGAGTATGAGGATATATATGGGACCCCTGGGGTATTTTAGCCTGGGTTCGACCGGAGGAGTGCTGATTGGTGCGTTGGTTTTGGGTTATATAGGCGAAATAGGAGGTATTCATTTCAGGATGAGCAACAAAATACTGGGAGTGATAAGGCAGGTATCCCTGGCATTTTTCCTGTGCATAGTGGGGCTCCGGTACGGCTTCGGGGTCTTTGATGCCCTTGCGAGCGGCGGCGCATATCTCGCCCTTGTGTCTTTGCTTGTAGGGATTGCCGCCATACTTGCGGGGTACCTGGTGGGCAGGCACCTGTTTGGTATAAACTGGATAATGCTGTCTGGGTCTATTTGCGGAGGGATGACTTCAACACCCGGGCTTGGAGTTGCCATAGATGCCGTTGGCAGTGACGACCCGGCGGCAGGATATGGAGCGGTTTATCCCTTCGCACTGCTGGGTATGGTTATGTTCACCATATTACTGCACCGGCTGCCTGTGAATCTGTGAAAGCCGGGAACCATCCCCCTCACAGCACCTGTTGCATGTAAAAAGTGTATGTTAGTGTATCATACGGTTGACAATGGGGGAAAATAGATTTATAATTACATAGATATATAGAATAAAAGGCAATGACAGGAAGAGTAGAAGGATCAAAACCCCAAAGAGAGAGGATGCCACCGGCTGTAAGTATCCTTGGGTTTTAGCTTTGAAGACCACCCTGGAGCCGTGTGCGAATAAGCACTGACGGTGGCGCCGTTATAGCCTCAATGAGTGGACTTTACGTCTATTTAGGGTGGAACCGCGGGAATAACCTCTCGTCCCTTAGCTTTATGCTTGGGGCGGGAGGCTTTTAATTTGGCAGAAAAACCCACGAATGGAGGAGAAGCAATGGAAAGAATAAAAGTGTATTTGAAGGATGGCTCCTGCAAGGAGTACGACAGGGGTATCACTGTCCGGGAAGTGGCGGAAAACATCAGCAGGAATCTGGCTAAGGCGGCGATTATAGCCGAGGTGGACGGAAGGCTGGTTGAACTGGGATTTCCGCTGCGCAATGATTGCGAATTAAACATCCTGACATTCCAGGACGAGGATGGAAAGGATGCTTTCCGGCATACCAGCTCACATATAATGGCACAGGCGGTAAAACGGATTTTCCCGGAAGCAAAGCTGGCAATAGGGCCGGCTATACAGGATGGGTTCTACTATGATTTTGATGTGGAAAGGCCCTTCTCGACCGAGGATCTGGCAGCGGTAGAGAAAGAGATGAACAGGATTGTTAAGGAGGATTACCCCCTGGAAAGACAGGAAATGGAAAGGAACGAGGCTATTAAGCTTTTTAAGGATCTGGGTGAGGACTATAAGGTTGAGCTAATAGAAGACCTGGATGAGGATGCCCTCATATCCCTGTACCGGCAGGGAGAATTCACTGACCTTTGCGCCGGGCCCCACGCTTCGTCCACCGGAAAGGTCAGGGCCTTTAAGCTTTTGAGCGTAGCAGGGGCATATTGGCGCGGCGATGAGAAGAATAAGATGCTGCAGAGGATTTACGGTACATCCTTCGAAAAAAGAAAGGACCTTGAGGATTACCTTAATATGTTGGAGGAAGCCAAAAGACGGGATCACAGAAGGATTGGCCGGGAACTGGATTTGTACAGCATACTGGAGGAAGGACCGGGGTTTCCGTTTTTCCATCCCAAGGGAATGGTTTTAAGAAACATACTGGAGGATTTCTGGAGACAGGAGCACACAAAGAAGGGGTACCAGGAGGTGAAAACGCCGATTATTCTTAATGAGGACCTGTGGCACCGTTCGGGCCACTGGGACCATTACAAGGAAAATATGTATTTCACCGAAATAGATGGGGGAGGATATGCGGTCAAACCGATGAACTGTCCCGGCGGTATGCTGCTATACAGGCGAAGGCTGCACAGCTACAGGGACCTTCCCCAGAGGGTGGCGGAACTGGGTCTTGTTCACAGACATGAGCTGTCGGGGGCCCTTCACGGTCTGATGAGAGTGAGGTGCTTCACTCAGGATGACGCCCATATTTATATGCTGCCCTCCCAGATAAAGGATGAAATAATCGGGGTTATAGAACTGACCGATTACCTGTACAGCATATTCGGGTTCGAATACCGGGTTGAATTGTCAACCAAACCTGAAAATTCGATGGGTTCGGACGAGGATTGGGAAATAGCCACAAATGCCTTGAAAGAAGCCCTGGAGGCAAAGGGGGTAGACTATAAGCTCAACGAGGGAGACGGTGCATTCTATGGGCCAAAGATTGATTTCCACCTCAAAGACTGCATAGGGCGTACCTGGCAGTGCGGTACAATACAGCTTGACTTCCAGATGCCCGAAAGGTTTGAACTTGTATATGTAGGGGCGGACGGTGAAAAGCACAGGCCGGTAATGATTCACAGGACCATCTTCGGCAGCATAGAGAGGTTTATTGCAATACTCACCGAACACTATGCCGGTGCATTCCCCGTATGGCTTGCCCCGGTTCAGGTTAAGGTACTGCCTATAACCGACAAGCACAACGGATATGCCGGCCAGATACGTGATAAGCTGTTTAGCCAGGGTTTCAGGATTGAAGCCGACCTTCGCAACGAGAAGGTGGGGTACAAGATAAGAGAAGCCCAGATGGAGAAAGTACCCTTTATGCTGATAGTTGGAGACAAAGAAATGCAGGAGGGTACCGTATCGGTCAGAACCAGAGACAAAGGCGATTTGGGCGCAAGGAGCCTTAACGAATTTGTTGATGATATAACTGAAACTGTAAATAATAAGAAATAACCGATGCGAACCGGCTGGCAGCAGCCGGTTCGCAGTTTTTTTTGCTGCATTTTGCAAGGCGGGTTTGACAAAGAATATAATAAATACTAAAATTGTTATGGAATTATTAAAATTTTGTGTTTCCAAATATACGGAGGGGGTGTCGGGTTGCTGGGACCGAAGATTAGAGAAGTAAGACAGGAGAGGAGTCTGACCCTGAATGAGCTGTCGCAGAAGACCGGGCTGACTGCGGGATACCTTTCTCAGCTTGAAAGGAATATAATAGAACCGTCCCTTTCATCGCTGAGAAAAATATCAATGGCCCTGGAGGTACCAATATATACATTTCTGTCCAACGGTGAAAAAAATCACATACTTATTACCTCGGATAAGAGAAAAAAATTGGATTTGCCCAACAGCAGCATAACCTATGAGTTCCTGACACCTATGGCCTCTGACAGGCAGACCCAGACAAAGATGGAGATAATATATTATCAGTTGGAGCCTGAAAGCTGGAGCAGCGAGGATTTCATAGTCCACAATGCCGATGAGTGTATTTTTATTATGCAGGGAAGTATTGAATTATACCTGGGAGAGCAAAAATACATAGTTACCCAAGGGGACAGCATATATATCAGGGAAAATATTCCCCACAGGTTCTATAACCCATCCACACGCCAGAAAACCATAGGGATTAGCACCATTTGCCCGCCCATATATTAGTTTTTTTAAAAAGCTTCCGATACCCGGAGGCTTTTTAAAATGCTTGCATTTGGGGCTAATGGGTAATAGAATAGTGAAAAAAGACGGAGGGATAAACGTGGATTTGAAATTCCGGGAGCATCTAAATACTTTTGAGAGAATGAGCTATGTAAAAGGCGACGGAGAAGGCGATACAGACAGTGGCAGCGGTTTTATCGACTGTGCCCTTGGGGTAAACCCCTATGGGTATTCCGAAACCCTTAAGAAGGCCTGGGGAGCCTTCGATTTTGACCTGATAAGCAGGTACCCCGATTTTCCCTATACCGGACTTAAGAAGAGGCTTTCGGAATACTGGAGGGATGTCGCCCACATCAAGGAGACCAACATAAAATTAGGGAGCGGATCGGTGGACATTCTTGAGAAGCTCAACAAAATATTCATTGACAAGGGTTCAAAGGTTCTGGGATATTGTCCGCAGTTTACCGATTATATGACAGATGTGAAAAGCTTCGGTGGTATATTTGAATATACGGCGTTAAAGCCTGAAAAAAACTACAGGTTTGATGCGGAGGAACTTCTTTCTGCCATGAACAGTGAACACAAATTAATATACTTAGACAACCCGAATAACCCAACCGGTCAGGTTATTCCGCTGCCGGCAACAGAGTATATTGTCGGGGAGGCGGCAAAGCATGGTATATGCGTTGTTGTGGATGAAGCCTATGGAGATTTTACCGGCAAGGAAGACTCTGCCATTGGCCTTATAGAAAGGTACGCCAATCTGGCGGTGGTGAGGTCCTTTTCCAAGGGGTTCGGGCTTGCCGGAGCAAGGGTAGGTTATCTGGTTGCGGGAGAATTAATTACCGGTTACTATTCGAAGGTCGAATCGCCCTTTGCGGTGAGCGCCTTTGGTCAGTATGCAGCTCAGCTTGCGTTAAAGGATGATGTCTTTCTGAAGGACTGCCAAAAAAAAGTGAAGGATGTTAAACAAGGCATTATAAAGGCCCTGACTAAGATAAAGGTACTCGAAACAGACATCCGGGTCCCAATAATGACTTTACAGCATCCATCCGAGGATACAAATCTTCATAATGAGTTCTTGAGATACCGGGTTTTAACAGAGGCAGGAGAGGATTTTATAGAATTAGGAAAGAACTGCGTCAGGATAAGAATCCCGATTCATGCCGCGGAAATCGCAGAAATAATAGGAAAAATTGAAGGTTGCCTGTAGACTATGGATTTTGAATATTGCAGGCAGATGCCCCGGGACTGGTTTGGACTCCGGGGCAATGCCTTTAGGATAGGAATAGTTAAATTCTTGACGCAAAAAGGTATTGACAGAGACATTAAGTGCAACTATAATAAGTAACTAATACTAAATTAATCAATAATAAAATAATTAAGTATAGATAAAAAAATTGTAATGTTTACAATTTTTTTTTAATTTAAAGAGGAGGCTAATCGGATATGAAGACAGATAAATGTATGGAGGTTGTCAGACAGGATGAGCAGGTGCTTTCTCCCTCTTCGAGAATGCCTTATTTCCCGTTGGTAATTAAGAGGGGGTACGGGGCAGTTGTGGAGGACATGGATGGAAATCAGTATATAGACCTTTTGTCCAGCGCAGGAGCCCTCAATACCGGGCATTCCCATCCCAGGGTAGTGGAAGCCATTATCCGGCAGGTACAGGATTTTATCCATTATACGCCTGTTTATACTTATCATGAGCCCCTTGTGAAACTGGCAAACCGGCTTACCGATATTTCACCGGGAGATTCCAGGAAAAGGGTTGCCTTTGGCCTTTCGGGTTCGGATGCCAACGACGGTATGATAAAGCTGGCGCGGGCATATACAGGCAGAAGCAAGATTATTTCTTTCATACAGTCATATCATGGTTGCACCTATGGTGCCATTTCCCTGTCGGCCCTCAGCCTGAATATGCGCAGAAAAATAGGGCCACTGCTTCCCGATATTCATCATATACCCTATCCGGATTGTTATAGGTGCATTTTCGATAAGAAGGTGGAAACCTGTAATCTTGAATGCCTGAAACACCTCGAGACTGCTTTTGAGCATTATATTCCCGCAGAAGAAGTGGCGGCGGTAATTATGGAACCCATTGCCGGGGATGCGGGGCTGGTGGTTCCGCCAAAGAAATATGTAGACAGCCTCTATAGGCTGTGCAAGCAAAAGGGGATTTTGTTTGTAAGTGAAGAGGTGCAGCAGGGGTTTGGCCGTACAGGCAGGTGGTTTGGCATTGAGCACTTTGATATAGTACCCGATGCCTTAGTGCTGGGCAAGTCCATTGCCTCGGGGATGCCCATGAGCGCAATAGTGGCAGGGGAAGACATAATGCAGGCATGGCAGGCACCGGCCCATGTTTTCACAACAGCCGGCAATCCGGTCTCCTGTGTTGCCGCCCTTGCTACCATAGAGGTGATTTTGGAGGAAAATTTGTTGGAGCATACCCGGGAGCTTGGCGAGTATGCAATGGAGAGGTTTAACCAACTGAAGGAAAAGTATGAGCTCATAGGCGATGTACGGGGCCTGGGCCTGTCCATTGGAGTGGATTTGGTTAAGGATAGAAAAACAAAGGAGAAGGCCAAGGAAGCTGCAGCAAAAATTTGTTACCGTTGCTGGGAAAAGGGTATTGTACTTACTTTTTTCGCAGGCAATGTGCTGAGGGTCCAACCGCCCCTTGTGATTTCACGGAAGCAGATGGACAAAGCGATAGACATTATCGAGGAGGCCATTGTGGAGTATATTGCCGGAGACATTCCGGATGAAGTGCTTGAAACAGCCAAAGGCTGGTAGTTGTATTAATGGATATAAAAGGGGGAATGTTATGTCACAGGACTATAACAACGGCAACTGAAAGAAACCTAATATCACTAAAGGAGGAATATAAATGACAGATCAAGGAAACAAAACAGGCGGAGGAGGTAAGGGCAGTTTCTTCGAAGGCGCATTCGGAAGATATGTCCTTCCCGGCATAATACTTCAGTCGGTTCTTATAGGCGGAGGGTATGCGACCGGGCGTGAGATTGTGGAGTTTGGAGCAAAATTCGGCGCCCTTGGCTGGCTTGGCGGGATTGGTATTTTTATAGGTTTTACAATAATGAGCGTCCTGACCTTTGAAATTGCCAGAATTTATAGGGTGTATGATTACAAATCAATCGTTCAGAAGTTCGCCGGAAAAGGATGGATTTTATATGATGTTGTTTACATGCTTCTTGCAATAATTATAATTGCAGTAATGGCATCGGCAACCGGTGAGATTGTGCAAAACACCCTTGGAATACCTTATTGGGGCGGCGTTATCGGCGTTATTGTCATTGTCGGTATTCTTAACTTCTACGGCAGTTGGCTTATTGAGAGGTTCGAAACCTATGGTACCATTGCCCTTTATATCGGTTATCTTATTTTTGGAGTTATCGTAATATCAGCAACCTGGGGTAATGCCAAGGAAGTATTCGCCAGAGGGGATACCAGCTTTGTTGGTCCGACGAATATAGGCACTGTCCTTTGGACCGGGGTTGTTTATGTTGGATATAACCTGGCGGTCTATCCCGCTTCGTTCTTTACACTGCGGAGGCAAACAACAAGAAAAGAAACAGTCTGGGCAGGAATCATATCCGGTTTGCTAATGACTGTTCCGTGGTTCCTGACATACTTCGCAGTAATGGGTTTCTATCCGTCCGAGGATGTACTTGGCGCTTCGGTTCCCTGGCTTGTTATGATGCAGGATATAGCCGGTCCCGGCATCGTAATGCTCTTTGGAGTGGTAGTGGGCTGGACACTTATTGAAACGTCCACCGGTATAATTCATGGTCTTATTGGGAGAATAAACGCAGGCCTTGTAGAAGCCGGCAAGAAGGCTTTTACGCCAAAGCAGAACGCCATGGTTACGGTTGGAGTTCTAATAATGGCTACAATAATGGCGAGGATAGGTATTATCGACCTTATAGCCAAAGGATATACGATGATGGCTTATGGTATGATATTAGTATACGCACTGCCTCTTGTTACGGTAGGGCTTTATAAAGTAATAAAACACAAAGGCTGATTAATAAGACAAGTAAAGGGCTGTTATTGTACTTGTGTTAAGTACAATAACAGCCCTTTTGCATATTTTTTAAATACAGGAATTATTTGAGTACTTTTATAAAAAATATGTTATAATAATAAGTGCAAAATATTTTGTATTCATTACTCAAAAATTTTAATAACAAGGAGGAGGATGAAAGTTCCTGGTATAAGCTTAATGGGCTGTATGGTACCCGTGCCGATGTGCCCGGACACTTTGCCAAAGGGGGCACTTTTGGAGGTTGACTGAATAACTATTAAACAATACAACATCAACATGAGGGGGAGAGAAGATGAGCAAATTGGTAAATATTGATTGGACAGCACTTGGTTTTAAATACATAAAAACAGATTTCCGTTATATCTCAATATGGAAGGACGGAAAATGGGATGAGGGCAAGCTGGTAGAAGACAACAGGCTCTGCATCAGCGAGGGCTCTACCGCCCTCCACTATGGGCAGCAATGCTTTGAAGGGCTTAAAGCCTATCGGACAAAGGATGGTAAGATACAGTTGTTCAGACCCGATCAAAACGCAAAACGTATGCAGGAAACCTGTAAGCGTATACTCATGCCCGAAGTGCCGGTAGATAAATTTATTGATGCATGTGTTCAGGTTGTAAAAGCAAACCGGCAGTACGTTCCTCCCTATGGCACCGGTGCCACCCTTTACCTAAGGCCATTAACAATAGGTGTAGGCGATGGTGTAGGCGTAAAACCGGCTCATGAATACATATTCCGTGTATTTTGTACGCCGGTGGGTGCATATTTTAAGGGAGGTTTGGCACCTGTTAACTTTACCGTATCGGATTATGACAGAGCGGCTCCTCAGGGTACCGGCGCGGCAAAGGTTGGCGGAAACTATGCAGGAAGCCTTCTGCCCCATGAATTAGCCGTAAAAAAAGGTTTTGCGGACTGTATATACTTAGACCCGTCTACCCATACAAAGATTGAAGAAGTAGGCGCCGCGAATTTCTTTGGCATTACCAAAGACAATAAATTTGTCACTCCAAAATCACCCTCTATACTTCCCAGCATAACAAAATATTCACTGTTACAAGTGGCAAAGGATTATTTAGGCATGGAAGTTGAAGAAAGAGATGTATACATCGATAAATTGGATGAATTTGCAGAAGCCGGTGCCTGTGGTACCGCTGCCGTAATTACCCCTATAGGAGGGATTGAGTACAAAGGGAAGCTCCATGTGTTCCACAGCGAAACAGAAGTAGGTCCTGTAACAAAGAAGCTGTATGATACTCTGTGCGGAATACAGTTTGGGGACATTAAAGCACCCGAAAATTGGGTTTTGGAAGTAAAATAATATGAAAATATCTCCCTCCCGGTTTTTTATAAACATGGCCGGATGGAGATGGTAACAACACTATAGTTTAAAAGAGAGACCGGCGGGAACGCCGGTTTTTACTTTTTTGAAGGGGCCGGTCACAAACCGGACTTTTTATGAAATTGGCATTTGACAAAAACCCATAGTTTAAGTATTATGTTATTAGCATATGCTAATAACATAAACTGTTACATTGCTAAGAAGCTATAAAAAACAGGAGGTGCAGAAGTTGAAGATTTGTATTACCAGCTCGGGTAAGGATATGGAATCGACGGTAGACGGCAGGTTTGGACGGTGCAGGTTTTTTTGCATATATGATACCGAAAGCAAAGAGACAAGGGTGGTTGAAAACCAGGGAGCACTCTCCCAGGGAGGTGCAGGCATAGCTGCCGCGCAGCAGGTGGTGGACGAAGGAGTGGAAGTATTGCTCACCGGCAATCTTGGTCCCAATGCAATGGGCGTGTTAGGCTCGGCCGGGATAAAGGCATTCAGGGCAGGTGGCATAGACATCGCCAAGGCGTTGGAAATGTATAAGGCAGGGCAGCTGCAGTCGATTGACGCTCCGGTATCCGCTCATTATGGAATGCAGCAGAGAAAGGGAGGGCAGTAATGCTTATTTCGGTTCTCAGCGGCAAAGGTGGTACAGGCAAGACTACTATTGCCGTAAACCTTGCGGTTTTGCTTAAAAATTCGCGCTACGTTGACTGTGATGTCGAAGAACCCAACGGGCATATATTCCTTAATCCGGAATACTCGGACGCAAGACGGGTAGAGGTTATGATACCCGAAATCAGAGAAGATAAGTGCACCGGCTGTGGTGAATGCGCTAGGTTTTGCTATTACAATGCCCTGGCGGTGGTCAAAAAAAAGGTCATTCTCTTTCCCGAGATATGCCACGGATGCGGAGGCTGCCTCTTTGCATGTCCCCATGATGCCATAGCAGAAAGCAAAAAGGATATCGGAAGGATTGAGACCGGCTACAGGGAAAAGTTAGAGTGCGTAAGGGGAGTGCTTGAGATAGGCGAGCCGGTGGGGGTCCCTATCATAAGGGAGATGAAATCAGGTCTTGAGGAAGACAAACTCACTATCCTTGACTGTCCGCCGGGGAGTTCCTGTACGGTGGTAAATTCTATCCAGGACAGCAATTTTGCGCTGCTGGTAACAGAGCCCACCAATTTTGGGCTTCACGACTTAAAGATTGCAGCCCGGCTTACAGATAAACTGGGAATACCGGGGGGCGTCGTGATAAACCGCTCCGGGGAGGACGATGCCATAATAGAGGAATACTGCAACAGTGCAGGAATCCCGGTGCTCGGAAAAATCCCCTTTGAGCGGGCGATAGCCGAAATCTATTCGAGAGGCTGCCTTTTGGTTGACGACAAAAGGTACAGAAAATACTTTGAGGATATAGCCCAAAAACTGGAGGGAGTTTTGAATCATGAAACAGCTTGTGATAATAAGCGGTAAAGGGGGGACCGGGAAAACCACAATAGCTGCTTCTTTTTCGTGGCTTGCCAAAAATGCCACAATAGCCGATTGTGATGTCGAAGCCCCAAATCTTCATATGCTAATAAAGGGCCGGGATGTTTTGGAGGAGGATTTTATAGGAGCCAGAGCAGCGACCATTGACGGCGGGAAATGCACACAATGCGGTCTGTGCCAAGCAGCCTGCCGTTTTGATGCGATACACGACTTTACAATTAGTGAACTGGGCTGCGAAGGGTGCGGTACATGCCAGGTTGTATGTCCTGATGGGGCGGTTACCATGAAAGACCAAATTACCGGGATTAACTTTATCACCGAATGCAACGACAGGGTATTTTCCCACGCAAGGCTGGAGATAGGGGCCGACGGTTCGGGTAAACTGGTTACCAAGGTAAGAAAGAGGGCCCTGGACCACGATAAAGGCGATGAATTGGTTGTTATTGACGGTTCCCCGGGTATTGGGTGTACCGTGATTGCATCAATCACAGGCTGCGATGCGGCACTGCTGGTAACAGAGCCCACCCGGTCAGGCCTGGAGGATTTGATAAGGGCTCTTTCGACGTGTGACCACTTTGGGATAAAGTCGTATGTATGCATAAACAAATATGACTTAAACGCGTGTATGTGCAAAGAGATCGAAGCATACTGCACCGACAGGGGATATGACATTGCAGGCAGGATACCTTATGACGGGAAGGTCCTGGAAGCCCTTAAGGCCCTAAAGCCTGTAATTTTGTACAGGGACAGTCCGGCGGCCGGTGCAATAGGAGATATGTACCGGACGGTAATGAATTTAATTAGGGGAAATAAAGAGGAGGTAAATTATGATAATAGCGATAGCTAAGGAAGGAAACAACGTTTCACAGCATTTCGGTCACTGTGAAGGCTTTGAAATGGTCAAGATTGAAGAGGGTAAGGTTATAAGCAACGAGACGGTGCCCAACCCCGGACACAGGCCGGGGTTTTTGCCGGTATTTCTGGCCCAAAAGGGAGTAAAAGTAATAATAGCAGGGGGTATGGGCGGCGCAGCCCAGGACCTTTTTGTACAAAACGGTATAGAGGTGTATACAGGAGCCCAGGGAAACACATCATCAATAATTGACGCCTATGTGGCAGGCACATTAAAGTCGGTGGGCGGTGTATGCAGCAGCCATAGCTTTGAAGGGAACTGCGGCAAATAAAAACTGACTAGCGGGGGCCAGGGGAGAGAAAATTGTCCCCTGGCCCTGCATAAAGAGAATACAAAGGGGTCGCCATGAGCCGTACCCTACTTGCCGGAGATGTAGAAAGACTGGTATAATAAAACCAGCAAAAACGGCGGGCATGAAAAAATCAAAGTATTGGGTGACAGAGGACAGTCTCCTGTCGCCTGAAGCAGGGGTGATACTATGCCAAGACCGGTAAAGTGGAGAAGGGTAGGGCTTTTGCCCGAGGAAAGGTATTTTACACCGGAGGGCAAGGCCAAATGCGCACTGGAAGAAGTAGTCCTTAAGGTCGAGGAACTCGAGGCCATGCGGCTTAAAGACATTGAGGACCTGAACCAGGAACAATGTGCGGAAAAAATGAATATATCCCGTCAGACCTTTCAACTTATAATAGACCGTGCAAGGAGCAAGACCGCCCGGGCCCTTGTGGAGGGAAAAGCCATAAGGATAAGGGGCGGAAACTATACTGTAAATATATGCCGTTACAGCTGCGCTGAATGCGGCAATGAGTTCAACGAACCCTTTGAAAAGGAAAAAATACTGTGTCCCCGCTGTACTTCGGAGGACGTCAGGTGTATGGGGGAGAGTGGCTTTTGTAAAAAACGGTGCGGCAAGGGAAGCTGCTGCCGGTAAAGGGAAGCAGGACATTACAGGGAGGGACTATGAAAAAGGAGTTATGTATTGATAAAGGGGAAGAACACTTAATAAGAGTTGATAAAACTCTGGCAGCGATAATAGACAGACATGGGCCCTGCAGCTTAAGCAAAAGATCCGACTATTTCGCAGTACTTTGCGAATCCATTATATCGCAGCAGCTTTCGGTAAAGGCAGCGGATACAATCCACAGGAGGTTTTGTGGACTGTTTGACGGCAGCACTCCAAAGCCCTGTGAACTGCTCATATTTGATGATGAGATAATTAGAGGGATTGGAATTTCAAAACAGAAGACAGGTTATCTGAAAGACCTGTCGGAGAAAATTATTTCGCTGGACATTAACCCTTCTGAATTTGACAGCATGGGCGACGAGGATATAATAAATGTCCTTACCAAGGTAAAGGGCATAGGGCGCTGGACAGCGGAGATGTTTCTGATATTTGCGTTAAACCGGAGCGATGTGCTGCCGGTGGATGACTTGGGTCTGAAAAAAGCGGTATGGTTCCAATACAAGCTGAAGGAAATGCCCGGAAGCGACCGTATCAGGGAAATAGCAGGCAGATGGCATCCCTTTGCCACATTGGCCACATGGTATCTTTGGAGAAGTATCGAAAATAAATAAAAGCCTTAACCAGAGCCAAAGGTTAAGGCTTAAAAATTGCATATTTTATCCAGGTCTTCTCCGGTCAGGGTTTCCTTATGGAACAATTCCAAAGCGATTTTTTCCAAAAAACCACGGTTGTCATTGATGATATCCTCTGTTTTTTTATATGCCAGGTCTATTATCTTTTTTATCTCCCGCTCCACAACGGGGATTGTCTCCCCGTTTTGGTTGTACTTGTATACCCTGTTCCCGAGGCCTGACATTCCCAGTTCACATACCATCTGCTGGGCGAGCTCATTGGCTTTGCAAAGGTCATCCTTTGCCCCGGTGGTTATTTCACCAAAGACAATTTCTTCGGCAGCCCTGCCTCCAAGCAAAGTGCATATCTTGCTCTGCAGTTCATCCTTTGTATGGAGATACCTGTCCTCATCGGTATAATTAAGGACATATCCCATAGCCTGACCCCTTGGAACTATCGAAATCTTTTCAATGGGGTTGTTCTTGAGTATTCTGCCTATCAACGCGTGACCCGCTTCATGGTATGCCACAACCTTTCTTTCCTTTTCCATAACCGAAGAGTTCTTTAACTGGAGACCTATCAATACCCTTTCTATGGCCTGGGAAAATTCTTCGGCGGTTATTATTGCCTTATTCTTTCTAACCGCCAGAATAGCAGCTTCATTGGCAATGCTGGCCAGGTGGGCTCCGGATACGCCATGGGTTTTGCGCGCTATTTCGGCTATATTGACGTCTTCTCCCAAAGGTTTATTTCTGGTGTGCACCCTCAGTATCTCTTCCCGTGCTTTAATGTTGGGATTGCCAATAAACATGTGACGGTCAAAACGCCCGGGCCGTAAAAGCGCCGGATCCAGCATATCAATACGGTTAGTGGCGCCAACTATTACGATGTTGTCACCGGTATTGAAGCCGTCCATCTCTACCAACAGCTGGTTTAGTGTTTGGTCCTTCTCACTGTTGTTATCAGCATTACGAACAGAACCAATGGCGTCTATTTCATCAATAAACACCACCGACGGGCTGTTCTTCTTGGCTTTCTCAAAAACTTCCCTTATTCTGCTGGCGCCAACCCCTACATATTTCTCGACGAATTCGGAACCGCTTGCATATACAAAATTGGAGTTTGATTCGCCGGCTACAGCCGAAGCCATCAGCGTTTTACCCGTACCGGGGGGCCCGTGAAAGAGTATTCCCTTTGGTATTTTGGCACCCATTTTTTTATACTTTTCCACGTTTTTAATAAAATCTATTACCTCCGACAGCTCTTCCTTAACCTCTTCAAGACCGGCAACATCCTGGAAGGTAACCGACTTTGAAGCTTCATCCTTCTTGTTTTTCTGTTCCTTCACCTTAATTGCGGCAGGAACCAGTTCCGTATTTCCATCCAGTTTCAGATAATACACCAATAACACCAGCGTAGTGATAAGCAGCAGCACAAACTGGCCCGGATTACCGGCAAAGCCTTTGCTTGAATAACAAAAGGCTGTTATCGTTGTAGCTGTCAAAACAAGAGAGAGAATCAAACACCAGAAAACAATTTTCTTTTTCAACGGAATTTCCTGCCTTTCAGAGGTAGTTCTATAACAATATTTTTACCTAAAGCCGGTTAAATAATAAAGATATATTCATATAAATATATGGAAGAGCATACTGGAATTTCTGGAGAATTATCGTATGATAATCACAGGTTGCCGGGAATTTAAGTATACTCACAATTTATGCCAGGACTGCCGTTACAGATTCACTACCGTTGCATTTACAATGCTAGCCGAGGATCATACGATAACAACACACATACCTTTGAAAGATTTGACAGATAATATGAGCGGTGTTATAATATGAATCGAAAATAAAGTAGAAGCCTTCCGCTTCTCACCCTGCGTTTAGGGCGCCGGGTTAAATCAACGGAACTTTTGTTGGTTTCTGCGGACAGGTTTTTACCTATCCGTATTTTTTATTATGCAGGAAAATTAAAAAATTATTGGAGGTGGCTGGGTATTAGTAAGGAATTGCATGTAAACGAGAAAATCAGAGACAGAGAAGTGAGGCTTATCGATGCTAATGGAGAGCAGCTGGGTATTATGTCTGCCAGGGAGGCCCAAAAGATTGCCTACGACAGGCAGTTAGATCTTGTGAAAGTGGCACCCCAGGCAAAACCGCCGGTCTGTCGGATTATGGACTACGGTAAATATAAATATGAAACAAGCAAGAAGGAAAAGGAAGCCAGAAAGAACCAGAAGATTGTAAGCATTAAAGAAGTAAGGCTTTCGCCCACGATTGAACAGCACGATTTGGATGTAAAAAGGAGAAACGCGGAAAAATTTCTAAATAACGGTGACAAGGTGAAGGTAAGCATAAGGTTTAGGGGAAGGCAGCTAAGCCATACAGATATAGGGCGCACAATAATGGATAAATTTGCCGGCGACCTTGAGGAACTGGCGGTTATAGAGAGAAGACCAAGACTCGAAGGCAAGAACATGATAATGATTATGTCGCCTAAGTAGACTTACTAAACAGGAGGTATTGGATATGCCAAAAATGAAAACCCACAGGGGTGCGGCAAAAAGGTTTAAGCTTACAAAATCAGGGAAGGTAAAGAGAGCAAAGGCCTATAAAAGCCACATTCTTACAAAAAAATCAGCTAAGAGAAGAAAGAATCTCAGGCAGGCTACCCATGTGAGCGAGGCCGAAACCAAGAGAGTGAAAAAATTACTGCCCTACGCGTAAGTAAAGGACAAGGAGGATATATATATGGCCAGAGTAAAAAGAGCTGTTAACGCAAAGAAAAAGCATAAAAAAATATTAAAGCTTGCAAAGGGATACAGGGGAGCAAAGAGCAAGCTGTTCAGAACAGCCAATCAAGCGGTAATGAAGTCATTAATGTACGCATACATTGGGAGAAGACTGAAAAAGAGGGACTACAGAAGGCTTTGGATTGCAAGAATTAACGCTGCTTCAAGGGCAAACGGAATGTCCTACAGCAGATTTATCAGCGGTTTAAAAAATGCCGGTATAGAAATAAACAGAAAAATGCTGGCCGACATGGCGGTTAACGATGCGGAAGGGTTCAGCGAATTGGTAAGCGTAGTCAAAAACCAGCCCATAGAGCAATCAAACTAAAAGTGAGCCTAAGGTTCACTTTTTGTTAAGCAGTGGTAGTCCAGGCTGCTGCCATAACAGGATGTTTGATTAGAGGTGATTGAAATAGACGAAAAATTTGATGCCAATAAAGGCGGTTGGAGAAGCCGCAATGTAAAGCTGCAGCCCTCCCAGGTGCTGGTGTTGGGATTTGCGGGAGTAATTATTCTGGGTGCTGTGCTGCTGGCTTTACCCTTTGCCGCTGTGAACGGAACCGGTCCCGGTTTCATTGATGCACTGTTTACTGCCACATCGGCGGTTTGTGTTACCGGTCTTGTTGTGGTGGATACCGGAACTTACTGGACGGTATTTGGAAAGGTTGTAATACTCCTGCTTATACAGATTGGCGGGCTGGGTTTTATGACCTTTGCAACAATGGTCTTTATTGCCCTTGGAAAACGTATAAGCCTGAAGGAGAGGCTTGTTATACAGGAGCAGCAAAACCGGTTAAGTTTGCAGGGGGTTGTAAGGCTTACAAAATATATTATACTCGGAACCATGCTGATAGAAGGAATCGGAGCAGTTTTACTTTCGGTAAGATTTGTGCCGCAGTTCGGTATTGGCAAGGGTATTGCCTATGGAATTTTTCATTCTGTATCCGCTTTTTGTAATGCGGGGTTTGATTTGATAGGCGGATACAGAAGCTTTACGCCATATGTCAGTGATTATCTGGTAAGCGGTGTGATTATAGTATTACTTATAATCGGCGGCCTGGGGTTTTCCGTGATATCTGAAATTATACAGGGGAAAAAGATCAGGAGATACTCGCTGCACACCAAGCTTACGCTGCTGATAACGGCTATATTACTGGGTTTGGGTGCTATATTTACCTTTGTCCTGGAATACTCCAACCCCTCTACCCTCGGTCCGCTGTCCCAGGGAGGAAAAATGCTGGCATCCATGTTTCATTCGGCTACTCCAAGGACGGCCGGGTTTAATACATTACCCATCAATGAGCTGACAACTGCTACCCGGTTTTTAAATATTATTCTGATGTTTATTGGAGGCTCTTCCGGCTCCACCGCCGGCGGTATAAAAATTACCACCGCCGGAATACTCATATGGACGGTGGTGTCGGTGATAAGGGGCAGAGAGGATACCGAAGTTTTTAAAAGGCGGATTCCCAAGGAGATAGTATACAGAGCCCTTGCGATTGTGACAATGTCTTTGCTTATAATAGTAGCAGTTGTAGTGGTACTGACCATAACCGAGGATACCGGTTTTATGGAGGCATTATTTGAGACTGTATCTGCCTTTGGTACCGTCGGACTGTCAATGGGTATAACCCCTTACCTTACCCCGGCCGGTAAAGCTATAATAATCATGACTATGTTTGCGGGTAGGTTAGGGCCTTTAACGGTTACATTCGCATTAGCCCGAAGGCATAGTAGAAACAAGGTCAAATTGAGATATCCGGAGGAGAAAATACTAGTTGGATAGGGTGGTGTTTTAGTTGAAACAGTTTGCGGTGTTGGGACTTGGGAGGTTTGGAAGCAGTCTGGCAAAAACTCTCTACGGGTTGGGCCATGATGTATTGGCGGTTGATGAAAGGGAAGAAGTAGTTCAGGATATATCTGATTCGGTAACCCATGCTATTCAGGCGGACGCTGCCGATGAAAGCACCTTACGCTCCTTGGGCCTTAGGAATTTTGATGTGGCGATTGTTACAATAGGTTCGGATATTCAGGCCAGCATACTGGTTACACTGATATTAAAGGAGCTGGGGGTAAAATATGTGGTTGCAAAGGCCCAGAGCGAGCTGCACGCGAAGGTTTTGTACAAGATTGGTGCTGACAGGGTGGTGTTCCCTGAAAGGGATATGGGAGTAAGGCTGGCCCATAATCTGGTTTCTACAAATATATTGGATTTCATTGAGCTTTCTTCGGACTACAGTATAGTTGAAGTGGCGGCACTATCCGAATGGAAGGGAAAGACCCTCAAGGAGCTTAACATGAGGGTAAAATACGGGATAAATATTATTGCCATAAGACGTGAGGGAAAGATAAACGTATCACCCAAGGCGGAAGACAGAATCATGGAGAATGATGTGCTTGTGGTTGTAGGCGATAATGACGGCATAATACGATTGGAGAACAGGGTTTAGAAGGGAGCAGTCAAGTGATAACCAGCCGTGAAAATGCCCTTATAAAGAATATATTGAAGCTGCATACGACTGCCGGAAGGAAAAAGGCGGGCCAATACTTCACTGAGGGCATACGGAGCGTGGGGCAGTCGCTGAAAGCAAAGGCGCCTGTGGATAAGGTGATTTTTTCCGACAAGGTTTACCGAACGACCGGCGGCAGGGAGCTAATGGAAAGAATCTCACAGACCGGGATTAAAGCTGTGGAGATAAGCGAAGGCTTATATAAATCAATAACCGATACCGATAATCCGCAGCATATTATGGCTGTTATAAATATTAAAGAATACAGGTTGAAAGACATACTCCAATCCGGGGAACTGCTTCTTGTAATAGTTGATGGTATTCAGGACCCGGGAAATCTGGGAACGGTTATACGTACGGCCGATGCTGCCAGTGCCCATGCGGTGATGCTTCTGAAAGGAACCGCAGACATTTACAACCCTAAGACGGTAAGGAGTACAATGGGTTCTGTCTTTGGCATACCGGTAATACAGGTGGGCGACAATAAGGAGCTGTTTTACTGGCTGCGGGAAACCGGCGTAAGGCTTATAGCTTCAAGTCCGGAGGGTGATATACCCTATTGGGATATTGATTACAGAGGCAAAATTGGAATAATAATAGGCAACGAAGCCAACGGTATATCCGAGCAGGTTAAAAGCTGTTCGGATATGAGCGCGGTACTGCCCATGCCCGGCGGGGCGGAATCCCTTAATGCTGCCGTTGCCTGCGGCATATTGCTGTATAAAGCCCTGGAGCAAAGGTTAACATAACAAAACCTTGTAAAGCTTTTAGGCCTGTGATATAATAAACGCACAGGCTGATATTGGTAGTATTAACTTGAAGGGTGGTCTTTTTCTATGCTTACCGCTGATGTGTTCTGGAGAATGTTTGAGGCTACCGGCTCTATTGTTGCTTATTTAATGTACAGAAGTCTGCTGACACAGTAAATATATATAAACGCGATGAAGAAGGAAAGTAAAATGGTTTCATCTGGCAGAGAGGGAATGTCACCGGCTGAAAACATTCCTCAAAATGTGACCCTTTGAAGTTCCCTTCCGAGCGGCAGGACTGAATTCCTTATGATAGTAGGTCCCGACGTAAGGCAAACGTTATTTGCACGACTATTTCAACGAGACCGCCAATTGGCGGTGAAGTAGGGTGGAACCACGGAGTATAACTTCGTCCCTTGGACGAGGTTTTTTTATATTTAAAACTAAAACAGGTAAGACTGTAAATTATGGAAAGGAGATGGAAATATGAAGGAGAAATTGCAGTCAATATTGGAAAAAGCCTCATGTGAAATAAAGGGCTGCAAGGAACTGACCGGGGTTGAAAACAGCAGGATAAGATATCTGGGTAAAAAGGGCGAACTGACGGTTTTCTTAAGGGGCATGGGGGACCTGTCCCCCGAGGAAAGGCCGGTCATGGGAAAGCTTGTAAACCAGGCCAAGGATAAAATTGAGGAACTTTTAAGGGTTCAAAAAGAAAAGGTGCTGATACTGGAAAAGGAAAGAAGCCTAAAGGCAGAGGAGATAGATATTACTATACCCGGCAGAGAGTTTGCAAGGGGGAAAAGGCATCCGCTTACCAAGACCCTTGATGAGATAAAGACCATATTTATGGGACTTGGATTTAGCGTGGTTGAAGGGCCCGAAGTGGAATTGGCCTATTATAATTTTACCGCGTTAAATATTCCGGAGAACCATCCGGCCAGAGATATTCAGGATACATTCTATATTACTGACGATATTGTACTTCGCACCCATACCTCGCCGGATGAGCCCAGGGTAATGGAAAAGACCAAACCACCCATAAGGGTAATTATCCCCGGCAGGGTATACCGCGCAGACGATGTGGATGCCACTCACTCTCCGGTCTTTCACCAGATTGAAGGACTGGTGGTGGATGAGGGCATCACGCTGGGAGACCTCAAGGGGACCTTTGATCTGTTTGTAAAGAAACTGTACGGTGAGCATATGGAAACTAAGTTCAGACCCAGCCATTTTCCGTTCACAGAGCCCTCTGCGGAGATTGACGCTACGTGTTTTGTTTGCAACGGAAAGGGCTGCCGGGTATGCAAGGATACCGGTTGGATAGAGCTGTCGGGGGCGGGTATGGTACACCCCCATGTTCTTGAAAGGTGCGGAATAGATACCAAGAGGTATTCCGGGTTTGCCTTTGGAATGGGGCTTGACCGTCTTACAATGCTTAAATACGGTATAGACGATATGAGACTGTTGTTTGAAAACGATGTAAGATTTCTGAGGCAATTTTAAGGAGGGATAATAATGTTGGTACCTGTTAATTGGTTGAAGGATTATGTTGAAATTGATATGGACATTAACGAATTGGCGGACACCTTAACCATGTCCGGAACAAAGGTGGAGCTTATATTAGAAGCCAGTCAGGTTATAGAGAAGGTTGTTGTGGGCAAGGTGCTTGAGATGAGACCCCATCCCAATGCCGACAAACTGGTAATAGGCAGGGTGGATGTTGGGAACACGGTGCTCCAGTTGGTTACCGGAGCATTAAATGTTAAGCAGGGTCATTATGTACCGGTGGCCCTTGACGGTGCGGTGCTGCCGGATGGTACCGAGATAAAGTCAGGCAAGATACGGGGAGAGGATTCCGAGGGTATGTTCTGTTCAGCACTCGAGCTTGCGATGGATTTAGACAAATTGTCCGGGCAGCAGAAGGAAGGTATTTATATACTGGACGGCGAATACAAACCCGGCACCGACATAAGAAAGGTACTAAGACTGGACGACAAGGTGATTGACTTTGAAATTACCACCAACAGGCCGGATTGTCTGAGTATGATTGGAGTAGCCCGGGAGGTTGGCGCCACCTTTGGCATTCCCTGCAAAATGCCCCAAGCGTTTATTGAAAACGAAAAGGGACACATAAAGGACTATCTGAAGGGAATTTCCATTCAGGAACCGGATATGTGCTACAGGTATCTGGGCAGGGTGATTGACAATATTAATATTAAGCCTTCGCCCCAATGGATGCAGAAAAGGCTTATGCAGGCAGGAATGAGACCAATAAACAATATTGTCGATATAACCAACTACGTAATGCTGGAAATGGGTCAGCCCATGCATGCCTTTGACCTTGAAAAGGTAGAGGGAAGGAAAATTATAGTAAGGCGTGCGGGAAAGGGTGAAGAAATAGTTACCCTGGATGGCAAGCAGAGGATATTGGACCAAAATGACCTGGTTATTGCCGATACAAAAATGCCGGTGGGGATAGCGGGAGTTATGGGAGGAGAGTATTCCGAGATAACATCCGAAACCCGTACCATACTTCTGGAAACAGCCTCCTTCAACGGCTATAATGTAAGGAAAACCTGCAAAAAACTCGGTCTTTGGAGCGAAGCCTCCTTCCGGTTTGTCAGGGGTGTATACCAGGACCTTGCAGGACTTGCGTCCGCCAGGGCGGCTGCTCTTATGGAGGAACTCGGTGCAGGCGAGATAGTAGACGGTGTAATCGATGTGTATCCCAATCCGTCAAAACCGTACTATCTTGAGGTAGGCGCCGAACGCATAAATAAGCTTATAGGTATCAGCATACCGGCGCAGAGGATGAAGGGTATGCTGGAGAGGCTGGAAATGAAAGTGGAGGAAAAACAGGGGACCCTCTGTATCACCGTTCCTACCTTCCGTCAGGATATCCGGATTGATTATGATATTGTTGAGGAAATAGCAAGGCTCTATGGGTATAACAATATCCCCAAAACCGTAATGACAGGCAGTTGGGTCATGGGAACAAAAAGCCGCAAGGAAAAATTTGTGGATGTGGTTAAGGGTGTATTGTGCGGCTCTGGCATGTATGAAACTTACACCTACTCCTTTGAGAGCCCGGCGGTATTTGACAGGATAAACCTGCCCGACGGCCACCCGCTGCGAAAAACGGTGACAATAGAGAATCCCCTTGGGGAAGAATACAGCATAATGAGGACAACTCTACTGCCGTCCATGCTTAACGTTGTATCGCTAAATTACAACAGGGGAATACAAAGCGCAGGGTTTTACGAAATAGCGCCAAGGTTTATACCCCGGGAAATACCGCTTAAAGAACTACCCGATGAAAAACTAACAATAGCCTTAGGCCTGTACGGCGACGAGGATTTTTATTCGCTTAAGGGAAGGGTGGAAGCGCTGATTAGGGAACTAAACATTTCCAATTACAGCTTTAAGAGAGCACAGAATGGTTCATATCATCCTGGCAGAACCGCAGAAATACTTATTGACGGTGAGACACTGGGTATAATCGGCGAGATACATCCCGATGTTCTTAAAAACTATGGTATTAGCGGGCGGGTATTTGCCGGGGAATTGGATTTTGAGCTGCTTATGGAAAAGGCCGACAATAACCTGACCTATTCATCCCTTCCAAAATATCCTTCGGTAAACAGGGATATAGCGATTATTGCGGACAAAGGCGTTGACGCAGGGATTATTGAAGAAATAATCCGTAAGGCGGGGGGAGAGCTTGTAGAAGAAATTAAACTTTTTGATATCTATGACGGGGAACAGATACCCGAAGGGAAAAAGAGCATTGCTTACTCGCTGACCCTCAGGTCGCCGGATAAGACCCTGACCGAGCATGAGGCTGGCCAGGTTATGGAAAGGGTCTTGAAGGAGTTGTCTAAGCAAACCGGAGCCATACAGAGATAACAGTTTTATAAATATTTAGCCAGCGCCCTCAGCATGTGTTATAATATTAGATAATTAGCTGGTATTGGTTAATTTCATACTGGTACTGGAGGAATAACTATGCAGGGGAAAAAGAACAGGGTCACGGTTGAAATTATGGGACATCAGTATACTATGGTGGGTGAAGAATCCGAAGAATACATCCACAGCATTGCTGTGCACGTGGACAAAAAAATGAAGGAACTCAGTAAAAAGAGCAATATTATGAATAATGCCATGCTGGCCGTATTAGCTGCGCTAAACATTGCCGATGAGCATTATAAGCTGAAGAGGGAACTGGAGATTGCTCGGAAGGAAGCGGATAAACCGGAAAAGGAATTGGAAGATGCCAGATACCAGGCAAGAAAAACAAGGGAAGAGCTTCAAAGGAGCAAGGCTGAAACAGCCAATCTGAAACAGCAGCTCAGCAACTCCCAGGAGGAAGCGTCCAATATATATGATGAATGGTTAAAGGTCCAGAAGGAAACAAAGGATTCCAAAGCCAGAGTACAAATGCTGGAGGAGCAAAAAAAGGAATTGGAGATGCAGGTCAGTCAGGCAAAGAGCGAGGAGAGAAGACTGAAGCACGAGCTTGAGGACTTGAGACAGCGCAGACAGGACAAATATAAGAACCGGAATGTATAGACAAAAGTATGCGGAGGGGTATCCATGTCGGAGGTACTTGCCCATGTTATGCGGGGGAAAGAGGTAGAATCCATTCACCGGGGAAACCTTGCGGTATTGGATGATGATAATAATATCATATACAGCGTCGGAGACCCCTATGCGCGGACTTACTGGAGATCGGCTGCAAAACCCTTTCAGGCATTGCCAATGATAGAAGCAGGGGGCATTGAAAGATTTGGTTTTGACGATGAGGAGCTTGCCGTTATGACTGCTTCTCATGGAGGGGAAGAAGGGCATGTGGCCAAAATAAAGAGTATTTTGGATAAGATGGGCTGTGGTGTTGAAGTTCTGGATTGCGGAGTATCTGCTCCCTTGTACTGGCCCCATGCAAGGGAAATGATAGAAAAGGGCGAAGAGTTCGGGCAAATTCATAATCCCTGTTCAGGAAAGCACAGCAGTATGATTGCTTTGGCCCTGATCAGGGGTTACGATATAAAAGGCTATATAAAGCCGGACCATCCTGTGCAGAGGGAAATGCTTGATGTGGTTGCGGATATTGCCGGGCTTGACAGGGAGGATATAAGGTTAGGAGTGGACGGATGCGGCGTACCGGTATTCGGTTTGCCTGTTTATAATATGGCTGTGGCCTATTCAAAACTGTCCCGGCCTAAAAAGATTAAAACTCCGGCAAGAAGGGATGCTTTAATTAAAGTAGGCGGGGTTATGACTGGGAATCCATATTATGTTGCGGGTAAAAGCAGGTTTGATACAACGCTTATGGAGACCACTAAGGGGAGATTGGTGGCAAAGCTAGGCGCCGAAGGGGTTTATTGTGTAGGGGTTATGGGGGAAGGCATAGGCATAGCCCTTAAGATAGACGATGGCAGCAGCAGGGCAATAGGTACAGTGATTATTGAGCTGCTGGGAAGACTTGGATTGCTTACTGACGTGGAGTTTAATAAACTCAAGGACAGCTGTAAAACGGAAATTACCAACCACAGAAGGGAAATAATAGGCGAAATCAAGACAGTTTTTTGATAAGCTATTGATATTAATTTGAATTGGGGGCTTTGACAGACTGATGGAGGACATTGTTTTATCCATACCGACAACTTTTGCACTAATTTTTTTATTGGGTTTTTTGGGTTACCGCATTTTTGATTTTTTACATATACCCGGCGGAGCTATCACCGGAGCTTTGGTGATGGTAGCCCTGGTTACCAGCCAGGGCGCGGGATGGGCGGAACTTCCCTCCTATGTTTGTACGTGCTACCAGGTAGTGCTTGGAATAGTCCTGGGATGTAAATTCAGCAAAGAAAAGGTGCCTGCAATTAAATCTCTGTTTATTCCGGGATTGTTTAGTGCTGCGTGGATGATATGTATCAGCCTGGCAGTTGGCTTATTGCTGGCAAAGGTTACCGAAATCGATCTGGGGACGGCCCTTTTTGGTTCGGTGCCCGGCGGGCTGTCCGAAATGGGTCTTATTGCACTTTCCTTCAATTTAAGTGTGCCGGTAGTAACCCTGTTCCAGTTTGTAAGGGTTATAACGGTTATTTTAAGCGTTCCCCTAATCGCCTCAAAATACAATCACAGCGACAGGGAGGAGGCGGCTGCTAATATATTACCGAAGGTTGATAAGGCTGAGGACAACAAGGCAAAGGGATTTGGCATATTGACTACCCTGGTAATAGGAGGGATCGGTGGTTTTACAGCCAAGCATCTCGGAGTTCCGGTGGGCGGGATGCTGGGGGCAATGATTGTTGTGGCAACTCTGCGTATCGCAGGGGTGCCCATTAAAGAAGTTCCCCGGTGGGTGATTATTCCTGCCCAGATTGGACTTGGGGGCTATCTTGGAACCACATTTACACCGGATATAGTTGTCACGCTGCAAGGTTTACTGCTTCCTACACTGGTGTTTTCTTTGGTAATTGTATTAAGCGGAATAGCCCTTGCTTTCTTAAATCACCGGATTTACGGCTGGGACATTACTACATCACTTTTGGCCAGCGCTGCAGCGGGGTTTACCCAGATGTGCGCTATTGCCCTGGATATGGATGCAGATGTGGTTACGGTTAGTATTATCCAGGCTCTGCGAATTGCTATAATACTTACCTTGATGCCTCTCCTGATAACATTAATAATTGTATAAATTTACAGCCCTAAGTCTTATTGACCAGGGCTGTAATCCTTCCAAAAGCTTTATTTGCTTGTCTTTTTTCCCAGATATGCGCTTTTTACATCTTCGTTTTCCAGAAGTTCTTTGCCGCTGCCCTTAAGGGTAATACGCCCCGTTTCCATAACGTATCCTGTATCGGCAATATGAAGAGCTGCGTTTGCGTTTTGTTCAATAAGCAGTATAGTAACACCCTGCTTATGAATCTCCTGGATTATTCCGAAAATTTCTTTGACAATAAGCGGCGCAAGGCCGAGGGAAGGTTCATCCATCATCATCAGCTTTGGCCTGGACATCAGCGCTCTGCCCACCGCCAGCATTTGCTGTTCTCCTCCCGACAGAGTACCGGCCAACTGCCAGTTTCTTTCTTTGAGTATCGGAAATATTGAATACACCCATTCTATATCTTTACTGACTTCTTTGGCATTTGTCCTCGAAAAGGCACCTATTTTAAGGTTTTCAAGCACAGTGAGGTTTGGAAATACCCTTCTGCCCTCCGGAACCAGTGTAATACCCTTTCTGACTATATTTTGGGTTTTTCCGCTTAACAAATCTTTGCCTTTATAGGTGATGGTACCGCTTTTTGGTTTAACCAAGCCAACAATAGACCTCAGTGTAGTACTTTTACCGGCGCCGTTTGCCCCAACAAGCGTTACTATCTTGCCTTCCTCAACCTCCAGGCTAATTCCCTTGAGGGCTTCAATTCCACCGTAAGAAACCACCAGATTATCGATTTTAAGCATCTTCACTCACCCCCAGGTATGCTTCTATTACCCTTTGGTTGTTTTGTATGTCGTAGGGATTACCCTGGGCAATGGTGATTCCGTAATCCAACACGTAAATTCTTTCGGATATATCCATTACAACGTTCATATGGTGTTCTATCATAAAAATACTCAGGTCGAAATCATGCCTCAACTGTTTGATGAATTCGGTTAAATCCTCAGTTTCCTTGGGATTCATTCCAGCCGCCGGTTCATCAAGCAGCAGTATTTCAGGATTGGTTGCCAGGGCTCTTGCTATTTCCAGCCTTCTTTGCTTACCGTAGGGAAGGGAGCTGGACTTTTCATTTCTAAGGTCAATAAGGCCCAGTTTTTCAAGCAGGTGCTGGGATTTTTCCAGCATCTCGCTGTTTTCCTTCCTATATCTTGGAAGGTTAAAAACTGCTTCCAAAAGACCGGATTTAAGGTGGAGATGGTTTGCTATCAATACGTTATCCAATACGTTAAGCTCCTTAAACAGCCTTATATTCTGGAAGGTTCTTGCTATACCCGATTTCGTTATCTGATCGGGACGAAGGCCTGTTATATCTTTTCCCTTAAAGTATATCTTACCCTTGGTAGGGGCATACACTCCGGTGACCATGTTAAAGGCAGTGGTTTTTCCGGCTCCGTTGGGGCCAATGAGGGCTACAATTTCTCCCTCCTGCAGTTCCATGCTGAAATCCTTTACTGCGGTCAATCCGCCAAATTGTTTTGTTATGGCATTTATTTTGAGGTGCGCCATTACTTGATACCCCCCTTTGAAAGAGGTTTTGTCGGCGTTTTTCCTACACGCTTAAAAAAGTTTATTATATTATCCCAGCTTAACTCATTTGTACCCATAAGTCCTCTGCTGAAGAAGAGGACCACCAGCATTAATAGGGCCGAGAATACTACCATTCTCAAACCTGAAATTCCGGGGAGTACCGCAAAACCCAAGTTGATGGACTGATCGAGAAATCTCAGCGCTTCCAGACCTGTGGTGACTATGAAGGCTGAAATAACCGTGCCTGTTATACTTCCCATACCGCCTAGAACTATTATTAGCAGTATATTGAAGGTCAATGTAAACCTGAAAAGCAGCGGATTTATAGCTCCCAACAGGTTACCCAGAAGACCTCCGCCTACGCCGGCAAAGAATGCCCCTATAACAAAGGCGAGCACCTTATGTTTGAACAGGCTTACACCCATACTCTCGGCGGCTATCTCATCCTCTCTTATTGCCTTGAATGCCCTTCCATAGCTGCTGTTTATCAGCCATAGCAGGAATACCGTAGTAAAGCCTGCTATACCAAAGCTCCACCACAAGGTTGTTTTGGCCGGGATGCCCTTAAGGCCAAGGGCTCCGTTGGTTATGGTCTGGAGATTGGTTATTACTATCCTGATTATCTCTGCAAAGCCAAGGGTGGCAATAGCCAGATAGTCTCCCTTAAGCCTCAGTGCAGGGGCTCCTATTAGGAAAGCAAACAGCGCCGCAAGAATTCCCCCCACAAGCAGCGCAACAGGATAGGGCAGAACTATTGTGCGCAAAGCTTCGTTTATCGGGGCAAGAAAGAAATTTTGCTCCTTCATGGCTGCGGGCATTGTTAGCAAGGCACTGGCATAAGCCCCTATTGCCATAAAACCTGCGTGGCCCAGGGAAAATAGGCCGGTAAACCCATTTATCAGGTTCATGCTAAGTCCAAGTACAGTGTATATTGCGCATAGGTTAAGTACCCTGAGCTTATAAGCATCGAATTGATTGTTGGCGTAAAATAGAAAAGCGCATAATAGTAATATGAATATCAGCGTTAGTATTACATTTCTTTTTTTTATTTGAACCAATATGGAGGCAAATATCTGTTTTAGTTTTTGGTTTTTCATTGGCTACACCTTCTCCGCTATTTTTTCGCCCATTATACCGGTAGGCCTAAACAGCAATACTACGATGAGCAAAACAAAGGCAAAGGCATCCCTGTAGCCGGTCAAATCGGGCATGCTGGCAATTAGCATAATCTCTCCAAGACCAAGAACAAATCCGCCCACCACGGCGCCCTTAATATTGCCAATTCCTCCGACAACTGCGGCGATAAAGCACTTAAGGCCGGGCATGAGTCCCATAACGGGCTGTATCTGTGGATACTTCATTCCCCACATAATGCCGCCAACGGCTGCAAGCATTGAGCCTATACCGAAGGTTAGGGATATGGTTCTGTTCACGTCAATACCCATAAGGCGGGCAGTTTCATAGTCCTTTGATACGGCTCTCATTGCCATGCCGCTTTTGGTATTGTCAATCAGATACAATAGTATAAACAAAAGTATAAGTGCCACAACCGGAATTATGAATGTCAGCCTCTGGATAGAAACAGTTCCCAGCTTGATTACCTTTGTAAAGAGTTCAAGAGTTGGAAAGGCCTTTGGTCTTCCTCCAAATATTACAACGGCCAGGTTTTGAAGTAAGAAGGATGCGCCTATGGCTGATATCATTATTGATATACGCGGTGCATCCCTTAAGGGCCTGTAAGCAGAGGCTTCTAGGATTATTCCCAGCGCTCCGGTTACAACTATTACCACCATAAAGGCTGCATACCAGGGAACCCCGAAAACTGCAATGCTGTAAAAGGTAAAATAGGTTGCCATCATAAAGACATCCCCGTGGGCAAAGTTTATTAATCTTAAAATTCCGTATACCATAGTGTAACCTATGGCTATAAGGGCGTACAGACTGCCCAGGGATATCCCGTTTGTTAAATGCTGCAGGAACACTTCGAAAGCCATACAATCACCACCTGTATATAATGTCCGTAAAAATACGCCTCCTTCCTATAGGGAAGGAAGCGCGTTTTTACGGAAAACTGCTCCTACTTAGGTTCTACGGTATCCAGGTAAACGAATTCTCCATCTTTAACCTGTTTGATTACCGCATTTTTAACAGCATCGCCGTTCTCATCTAAGCTTATTATACCGGCAGCTCCTTCGAAACCTTGGGTTGCAGCAATTGCAGCATTTAATGCTGCCGGGTCGGTGGATCCGGCTCTTTCTATGGCATCGAGTATAAGAATATATGCATCGTATGCCAGGGCTGTTACGGCAGCCGGCTCTTTGCCGTATTCTGCTCTGTATTCAGCCAGAAAGGTTTCGGATTCTTTGGTTATAGGTATTTCTGATGTAAAGAAGGTGGAGAAAACGGTACCTTCAACGGCATCTCCGCCTATATCTACAAACTCAGGAGTCTCGTAGGTGTCGCCGCCAATTATTGGTGTGGTAATGCCAAGTTGACGGGCTTGTTTTACTATAAGCGCTGACTCGGTAAAGTTACCCGGTGCAAATATTACGTCGGGATTTTCAGTGTTTATGTTGGTCAACTGAGCGCTAAAGTCATTGTCTCCCGTATTGTAGTTCGCAACTGCTACTATGGCATCGTCATCTCCGGTCAGTTCAACAAATGCATCGGTATAGAATTTGGCAAGTCCTATTGCATAGTCGTTGTTAATCTCCTGGATAATTGCGGTTTTCTTTGCTCCAAGCTTTTCATAGGCATAGGTAGCCATAACCTTGCCCTGGAACGGGTCAATGAAGCACACTCTGTAATACCAGTCATTGCCCAGGGTAACCAGAGGATTTGTACATGAAGCTCCAACTGTTGGGATCTTATCCCTTATGATATCCCCTGCGGCCATAGAAAATGAGCTGCCCCAGCTACCTATTATTGCCGCTACTTTCTCTTTTTCTACAAGCAGTGCTGCGGCGCTGGCTGCTTCTACTGCGTCCGACTTGTTGTCTACAATAACCAGTTCTACTTTTTTGCCCAATACTTCGGGATACAGCCTGTTGGCCAGTCTTACGCCTTCAACCTCAAGCTCTCCCCCTGCTGCGTTCGCACCTGTCATCGGCTCGAATACTCCGATTTTGATTACATCATCTTCTGCTGCAGTTTCTTCGGGTGCTGCTGGTGTGCAGCCTGAAATCAGAAGGGATATAGTCAGAAGTGCGACTAACAGAATAGACAACTTTCTTACCATCTTGTTACCCCCTTATTGAAATAAATAGATTTCTCGCTTTTCCCGGGTGATGATATTTTGCCCGGTATGTACAACTCTTGCATTAACTGATTATACTATAAACTTACATAAATAACAATATTAATTTTTTACCGAAATATGCCGTAAAATGTAGTAATGCTGACTTTTATAAGAAGAAATACAGAATGATAATTTCCTGTGGTACCTGGGCAGAAACTGTGCCAATGCATAATATTGCAGAGCATATGAATATTTATACCATTGTAGATGTCCTCAATTTGACAGATTTTTAGTATTGAAGTATAATAAAATATAGCTGGAAAAAAACTGGAAAATTATCGCCTGCAAAAGCTATCATACGGCTTAGGGGATTGATTGTTCCGCATAACTTTGGCTTTATAAGTAAACTTCTTAAGGAGGCAAACTGCCGTCTGGTTTAGGGGCTGAATTGTTTGGTTATGTTAGAATATTGCTTTGTAATCCCAAATGGGGCGTTGTGAATCCAGATTCATCAATACCGGCATGCGGGATTTTTTATTTAACCGGTATCGTACGATTAAGGGGGAATAAAGTTTGATACGTTTGCAGAATGTGGAGAAAAAGTATTCACAGATGGAAAGGCCTGCAGTAAAAGATTTATCAATGGAAATTAAGGAAGGGGAAATATGCGTCTTTGTTGGCCCGTCGGGCTGCGGGAAAACAACCACTTTGAAAATGATTAACCTGCTGATAGGCCCAACCGGAGGCAAAATTCATATTAACGGCAAGGATATTCAGAAACAAAACCCGGATAAGCTGAGGCAGAATATAGGATATGTGATACAGCAGATTGGATTGTTCCCACATATGACGGTGTTCAACAATATAGCGACCGTTCCCCGGCTTATGGGCTGGGACGAAAAAAGGATTGCAGGCAGGGTGGATGAACTGCTGGAGCTTGTAGGCCTTGAGCCTGATGAGAACCGGGATAAATATCCTAATGCCCTTTCGGGGGGACAAAAACAGCGGATAGGTGTCGCGAGGGCAATGGCTGCAGATCCACCCATAATGCTGATGGATGAACCCTTCGGAGCGGTTGACCCCATTGTAAGGGCACAGCTTCAGAACGAGTTTCTCCGCCTTCAGAAGAAGATCAAAAAAACCATATGCTTTGTTACCCATGATATAGACGAGGCTATAAAGATGGGAGACAAGATAGCTATCATGAACAACGGCGAACTGGTCCAGTACGATACTCCGGAGAACATTTTATTTGCTCCGGCCAATCCCTTCGTGGAGGAGTTTGTAGGATTTGACAGGGCGCTGAAGGTTCTAAACCTGTTGAATGTCGGAACGGTAATGAAGAGGAAAATAATAACGGCAAAAAGGGATGACAGCAGGGAAGATATCGCACAAAAGCTGGAGAAACATAAAAACAATTATATCATAGTAACCGATGATAAATTCAGGATCAAAGGTTATGTTAACAAGCAGGAGATGAATCAAAATGCTGATGAAGCGTGGCAAGGAAAAATCAGGGAGTTTTCAACTACTCTGCCCATTCATGCAACGCTGAAGGATGCCTTATCCGAGATGTTACAGTACGATGTGGCTGTTATCCCAATAGTGAACGATGATAGTGAATTAGTTGGTATTGTTTCGATGAAGGATCTTCGCTCATATGTTGGAGAAGCCTATGAGGATGAAGAAACCAATGATATACCGGATATAAAAGTGACCGGAAGGCGGGGTGCCTGACCTGTGGAAATAATACAGTATTTTATCAAACAGTCGGACAAGATATTCACTTATACGGTAAACCATGCCAACCTTATACTGATAGGCATAATATGCTCCCTTGTTTTATGGATATCGGTGGGGATAGCGGTGCGAAACAACAGCAAATCGGCGAATGCTATTCTTGGGGTTGGGAGTTTTCTGATGTCAATCCCCAGCATATCGCTTTACGGAATACTGATGGTTATCCCCGGGCTGGGCTTAAGCCGTACAAGTGCGGTCATTGGGCTTGTACTTTATTCTATGCTTCCCATAGTGAGGAATGTATATATGGCTCTAAACGGTATTGACCCGTCTATAATAGAGTCGGCCAGAGGTATGGGCATGAAACCAAGGGATATATTATGGAAGGTTCAGCTCCCTTTGGCCCTTCCGATAATATTTGCCGGCGTCAGGGTCGCCATTGTTATGATGGTAGGTACGGCCACCCTTGCGGTATATATAGGCGAGCAAAACCTGGGGCGCTTGCTGACCTATGGTATCGAAAGGACTCGTTCAGATATGATTATTACCGGTGCAATTATGGTTTCAATTATAGCTGTACTGGTGGACTATTTGATGGAATATCTGCAGAGGAAGCTGGTGTCCCCCGGCATAAGGAATGATGATGAAAAATCTGCTTCAGGGAAGGTGAGATATAATGGAATTTGATTGGAACAGGGTGTTGGAGGTTTTACAGAGCAATAAAATAACCCTGGACGTCAAGGCATTACTCATCCAGCACCTGAAGCTGGTGGGCATTTCTCTGACTATTGCGATATTGGTAGCTTTGCCGGTTGGAATAATGCTGACAAGGCCAAGGTTTAGGCGCTATTTGCCAAAGGTGATGGGGGTATTGAATATATCCCAGGGGATTCCCAGCCTTGCGGTGGTAGCCATATTCCTGCCTTTGGCGGGCATAGGCACATTTCCATCCATAATGGCCTTGTCACTGTATGCGCTGCTGCCTGTTGCCAGGAACGCCATAGCGGGAATAGATGCCATTGACCGCAGTATAATCGAATCCGCCCGGGGGATGGGCATGCCTGCTTTAAAGGTGTTCTGGAAAATAGAACTGCCTTTGGCACTGCCTGTCATTATGTCGGGGATACAGACCGCTGCCGTTGTCACGGTTGGTACGGCAACCATAGCGGATTTAATAGGCGGTGGCGGATTGGGCAGGCTTATATTTACCGGTCTTAGTTTTTTTGAACCCGAGTTAATATTATTAGGTTCGGCGCTGGCAGCAATTATTGCTATAATTATAGATCAGCTGTTGGGTTTGATAAGCAGATTACTGACTACTCCCGATATGGAGTAAAAATAAAAAATGGAGGGATTCATTATCAAAGTGTTTTATTTTGGAAAGAAAAGAAGGACACTAAGTGTTGCCGTGGGCCTGATGTTAATGGCGACTGTGCTGGCGGGATGCGGCAGCACGGATACATCCGCAGACGGGCCTGCCATTACCGTGTCGTCAAAGGCCTGGACCGAGCAGTTTATTCTGGGCAGTATACTTATAGAACTGCTTGAAGCAAACGGCTACCCGGTTGAGGACCAACTGGGACTGGGAGAAACGCCTACATTAAGGCCTGCCTTAAAATCCGGGCAGATAGACGTATACTGGGAGTACACCGGTTCTATTCTGATGACCGAAATGGGCGAACAGCAAATGAGCCAGGAAGAGGAGGCCTACAATAAGGTTAAAGAGTGGGATGAGAAAGAAAACAATATAATATGGCTTGACTATGCGCCTGCAAACAATACCTATACCCTTATGATGAAGGAAGAAAGGGCGCAGAGCCTGGGACTTAAAAGCATTTCCGATCTGGCGGATTATATAAATAATGGAGAAGAGGATATTATCCTGGCAACAAATATTGAGTTCTTTGAAAGGGAAGAAGACGGCATTCCTGGTCTTGAGCCAGTCTACGGCTTTGAATTTGACAGGGACGAAATGGTTTTCGTTACAACAGGACTGACCTATGATGCCCTAAGAAATGATGATGTGGATGTGGCAATGGGATTTGCAACAGATGGAAGAATTCCCGCCTTTAATTTCATTAACCTTGAAGATGATAAGGGGTTTTTCCCAATTTATAATCCGGCCCCAACAATACGCCCGGAGATACTTGAGGCATATCCCGAACTCCCAGATTTAATCAACCAGGTAGCACAGGTACTGGATGATGCAACTCTTGCGGAGTTAAACAGAAAGGTGGATATGGACAGAGAAGAGCCTGAGGACGTGGCCCATGAGTTTTTGATGGAATTGGGTTTGATAGAGTAATATTGTATCCGGCAGAGGCAGGGTTTTAAAACCCTGCTTTTTTTATGCGTTGTTACAACCCCATACATTGAGAAGTAGGATGCCTGTATAATTCAAAATGAAAGAAACGGAAAATGAAATTTTCATAATGAAAAGAAAAATGATATTATCAAACCTTCAAAAATGCTATGCAATACATTTATTGAGGGTCTTTAATTTTTTTTTACTTAATTTTTTCTGCCTGAAAAAGCACCTTTCAGAGCAATACGGATAAAGGAACAAATTTATTAGTTTTTTAAAATGACAAAATTGTAGTTATTGGCATGTGTCTTGCTTCTATGTTTAATTGAGTGTAAAACCAAATATACCAATTCCGGAAAGGTATATGTTTATTAAGCTCTGCAGAGCGCTTTATTGTCTATGCACCAAAGAAAGTAAAATTTTAGGAGGTATGGCAGATGTTTGATAAGACAAGAGAATTTTTAGTAAAGTTAGGTTTGCCGGCGGGTGACGCGTTTGATGTGCCGACATCCGACAAAAGATTTCCTGACGGAGCTCATTTCAGAATCGAGGTTCCAACAATCAATACCGCAGTGGCATGCAAAGCTCTATTGGAAGAAGCGGAAAGAATTGGAGTAACAATTAACCGTATAGATGAGACATACGGTGCATTCCGACATACCCTGGAAGAGTTAAAGGAATATGTAGCAATCTGTAAGCATTATGGCGTTGCACTTAACCTTTCGACGGGTCCGAGGGCGGCCTATGACACCAGTGCAACCCGCCTAAGCCAACAGGGCAGGGTAATTGCCTACAGATTAAGAGGACAGGAACAGATTGCAAGGGCAATTGAAGATGTTAAGAGGATCGCCGAGGTTGGCTGCCGCGGAGTGCTTGTCTATGATGAAGGCCTGCTTTGGGTTCTTGATGAGATGAGAAAGGCAGGAGAACTACCTGCAAATATGAAATTTAAAAATTCCGCCCATAACGGACAGGGAAATCCCGCAAGCTTTAAGCTGCTGGAAAAACTGGGTGCGAATTCGATAAATCCCGTCAGGGATTTAAGCCTTCCTATGTTGTCGGCATTACGTCAGGCTGTTGAGGTTCCGCTGGATCTTCATACCGACAATCCTCCGGGATCGGGCGGATTTATCCGTGTTTATGAAGCTCCTGAGATGGTACGCGTTGCAGCTCCAGTATACTTAAAAACCGGTAACTCCTGTATAGCAGGTCATGGGCAGTTGACAACCGCACAAAATGGTATAGATATGGCACGACAGTCTTCCATAGTTGTGGAAATGGTTAAGAGATACTATCCGGAAGCGGTACAGAGCAAACCCGGACAGCCGGACATGCATGTTCCTGAATAATAATCCAATTTTATCTCCTGTGGGAAGTTTGTTTCCCGCAGGAGATAATTATCCGTACAAAGCTGAAGGGAGAGCATCGGATGAGAGAAATTAGCGTGGACGTTGTTACAAAAACTGTGGAAGAGCTGTGCATAGATGCAAACTATAATCTTCCGGGGGATGTTAAGAAGGTACTGGAAGAGGCGGCAGCAAAGGAAGAATCACCACTTGGAAAGGAAATTCTCCTGGATATCCTTAAGAATGCGGAAATTGCCAGATGCGACCAGGTTCCTATTTGCCAGGATACAGGGTTAGCTGTAATATTTCTGGAATTGGGCCAGGACGCAAGGTTTGTTGGGGGAGACCTAAACGAGGCCATCAATGAGGGCGTAAGGCGGGGTTACAGGAATGGATACCTTCGCAAATCGAGTGTCGATGATCCTTTTCTGGCAAGAAAGAATACCAAGGACAATACTCCGGCTATTATCCATACAACAATTGTCCCCGGCGATAAGGTTAAGGTAATTGTCGCGCCTAAGGGCGGAGGAAGCGAGAATATGAGCGCTTTGGCCATGCTGAAGCCCTCGGACGGTGTAAAAGGGATAAAGAAATTTGTGGTTGATACGGTGGAAAAAGCCGGCTCAAATCCGTGCCCCCCAATAATAGTAGGAGTCGGTATTGGGGGTACGATAGAAAAGACCACATTAATAGCTAAAAAGGCACTTTTGCGCACTGTCGGAGAGCATAACCAAAACCCCGAAGTAGCCAGGCTGGAGCAAGAACTGCTTTCTGATATCAACAAGCTTGGTATAGGGCCCCAGGGCTTCGGCGGCAGGACAACGGCTCTGGCTGTTAATATAGAAACATTTCCTGCCCACATAGCCAGTATGCCTGTAGCCATCAACATCCAATGTCATGCAGCAAGGCATAAAGAAGCAATAATTTAGCGAGAGACCGGAGGTGCAAAAAAAGTGACCAAGACAGTTAATACGCCTTTAACAGACGAAGCTGTAGAAAATCTAAAAGCAGGGGACAGGGTGCTGCTTAACGGTATCATATATACCGGGCGCGATGCTGCGCACAAAAGGTTAGTCGGTATGATGGAGAAAGGCGAAGAACTTCCTATGGAGCTTGCAGGGCAAATCATCTATTATGTTGGCCCCTGTCCGGCCAAACCGGGAAAGGTAATTGGATCCGCCGGTCCCACAACAAGCGGGAGGATGGATGCTTATGCACCCTTGCTTATGGAAAAGGGTCTAAAGGGCATGATAGGCAAAGGCATAAGAAACAGGGAAGTAATAGACGCCATAGTTAAGAACAAAGCCGTATATTTTGCTGCAATAGGAGGAGCTGGTGCGCTTCTTGCCGAGGCAATCAAGGAGGCGGAAGTTCTGGCCTTTGATGAGCTGGGACCCGAGGCGGTTTACAAGCTCAAAGTGGAAGATTTTCCTGTAACTGTGGTAATTGACAGCCAGGGAAACGATTTATACAAAACCGGTAAAGAACAATACAAACAAACAGAGAAGGGGAAATAGCCATGTCATTAAGAGAAGATGCATTGAAACTGCACCGGGACAACAGGGGCAAATTGGAAGTAACAAGCAAAGTTCTGGTAAAGGATACAGAAGGGTTAAGCCTGGCTTACACACCCGGAGTAGCCGAGCCCTGCAAGGAGATACATGAAAATCCGGATAAGATTTATGAATACACCGCTAAGGGCAACATGGTTGCAGTGGTATCCGACGGCACCGCGGTTCTGGGCCTTGGCAACATTGGTGCTTCGGCTTCGTTGCCGGTAATGGAGGGCAAGGCGGTATTGTTTAAAAGTTTTGCGGGAGTTGATGCTTTCCCTATATGCCTAAACACTACAGATATAGACAAGATTGTGGAAGTGGTGACTCTTATGGAGCCGGTCTTTGGTGGAGTGAATTTGGAGGATATTGCCGCACCGGCATGTTTTGAGATTGAGAGAAAACTCAAAGAAAGGCTGTCCATTCCGGTATTTCACGATGACCAGCATGGGACTGCCATTATTGTGCTTGCGGCCCTTTTGAACGCTCTAAAGATAACAGGAAAAGAGCTTAAAGAACTAGTAGTAGTTATTAACGGATCGGGGGCCGCCGGGATTGCCATTGCAAAGATAATACTCAGCGCAGGGGTTAAGGACCTTATAATGTGCGACAGGAACGGTATTATCCATAAAGGCAGGGCAAAGGGTATGAACTGGGCCAAGGAGGAAATGGCCGAGGTAACTAATAAAGATAAGAAAGCCGGCACATTGGCCGATGCATTGGCCGGTGCGGATGTATTCATCGGCGTGTCAACCGCCAACATTGTCAACGCTCAAATGATAAAAAGCATGAATAACGACCCTATAGTTTTTGCCATGGCAAACCCTGTACCTGAAATTGATCCCGATATCGCCAAACAGGCGGGTGCCCGTATAGTAGGAACCGGAAGGTCGGATTATCCAAATCAGATAAACAATGTACTTGCTTTTCCGGGAGTATTCAGAGGAGCCCTTGACGTGCGTGCATCCGATATAAATGAAGACATGAAGCTGGCTGCTGCGTATGCTCTCTCGGGGATAATTCCTGAAGGAGAGCTGACCGAAGATTATATAATCCCGAAGGCATTTGATCCAAGGGTTGCTCCGGCAATTGCAAAGGCAGTGGCTAGGGCTGCGATGGAAACCGGGGTGGCAAGAGTTAAAAAGTAGGATATTATTTGGCAATAGGTATCCGAATATGAATATGCTATAGTAAATATATAAAGCGATATATGCAGTTATCTGGGATAATTTATCGGCAGTTTATTATTAACGGTGCAGGGGGTGAAATTATGAATGATGGAATTAATTCAAAACAAGATATCAGCTCAAAGAATGGGGCAACAAATAAGCTTGCAAATTTTATATATGAATTGGAATTTGAGAATTTATCCCCTGATGTGGTTAATAAAACTAAAGAGGTCATTCTTGATTATATTGGCGCCATAATAGCCGGTTACAACAAAGGGAGCCTATTAAGCGATAAGCTTACTGAATTAATAATACATAATGGAGGGGCAGAAGAAGCAACCATTATTGGCCATGCAGTGAAAGTGCCTGTAATTAATGCAGCACTTTGTAACGGGGTGTTAAGCCATGTGGTTGAACTGGATGATGGGCACAGAATTGCAAGAGGGCATCCCGGAGTTACTGTAGTCTCTTCTGCCTTAGCCGCAGCAGAATACTTGTACTCCAGCGGAGAGGAACTTATAACAGCAGTTGTAGCAGGATACGACGTGTTTGTCAGGGTTGCTTCTTCTGTAAACCCTTCCCACTTAAATCGCGGATATCATACTACCGGGACATGCGGAACATTGGCAGCGGCGGCGGCGGCGGCAAAATTATTCAGATTGAATTCTGAAGAGACGGCAAATGCATTGGGGCTTGCCGGTATACAGGCGGCGGGACTTCTTGAGGTTACTGAAGACGGACAAATGGCAAAGCCGTTACACCCGGGCAAATCTGCCCAGGCCGGTGTCCTGTCAGCTCTCCTGGCAAAGGATGGAGTACAGGGACCTAAGACAATTATAGAAGGGATAAAGGGTTTTGCAAAAACCATGTCAGATGAATGCGATTATGATTTAATGCTCAAAGATTTAAACGAAGTATTCCATATTAATGATTGCTATATAAAACTTTACCCCTCCTGCAGGCATACACATTCTCCGGTGGACGCAGCACTTGACCTGCTTAATGAAAATGATTTTAATCCTTTAAATATTAAAGGTATATTGATTAAGACATTTCCTACAGCAATAAGTTTTACCGGAGAGATATTTAAACCTAAAACCACCGAAGAAGCCAAATTCAGTATGCCCTATTGTGTGTGTGCCGCACTGGTAAAAGGGAAGCTTGGCTTGAGAGAATTAGAGCCGGATTGTTTATATGACCAATTAATAGTTACTTTGACTGACAAAGTAACTATAGAATCCGATCCAAGTCTGGAAAGCTCATATCCGAAGAGAAAGGGAGCTGAAGTTTATATTACTTTGAATGACGGCCGCAAACTATTCAAAAGAATCAATCTCCCTAAGGGAGAGGTCGAGAATCCTGTTTCCCGTGATGAGCTTATAAGAAAGTTTGCAAATTGCACGGATAGTTATTTCAATGATGAAAGAAAAGAAGAGATTATTAACGAAATACTCAATATTGACCAGATTGAATATGCTGGCGATTTTATTTCTATGTTGTAGCGTATAGTTTTTCTTATCAGCACAACATTCCATTAGAAAACGAATATACATTAATAAAAATACCAATTAAAGGTTTCATATCAGGATTAGATAGAATTATTTTTGGTACAAGGGGGTGCTATATATGGATAAAACTACCCTGTATAAAAGTGATATATTAAAGGATTTCTGTATAAACATTCTTATTAAAGTCGGAGTGAAAGACGAAGACGCAGAAATAATAGCGGACTCACTCATTTGTGCAGAAATTAGAGGCGTAAAATCCCACGGTGTAGTGAGATTACCTGCCTATGTTAAAAGACTGGAAAAAGGCGTCTTATCTTTAAACGAAAATATTGAGTTTGAACGAAAAACCGGTGCTATGGCACTGTTGGATGCTAAAAATGGTTTTGGACAGACCGCTGGATATAAGGCAATCAATGCCGCTGTTGACATGGCCGGAACGCATGGAGTTGCAATGGTAGGAGTTAGAAATTCAAATCATTTTGGTATAGCCTCCTACTATTCTATGATAGCTTTAAAGGCAGATATGATTGGAATAGTCTTAACGAATTCTTCGCCTGCCATAGCCCCGTATGGGACAATCACCCCACTATTGGGAACAAATCCAGTTTCAATTGCAGTGCCTGCCAAGCATGAAAAACCTATTGTTTTAGATATGGCAATGTCTACGGTAGCAAGAGGAAAGATTAGATATTCAGCCTTAAAAGGTGAAGATATTCCGGAGGGCTGGGGGCTGAATTCGACTGGACAACCAACGACAAATCCCAATGAAGTGCTAAAGGGTGGCAGTTTGGTCCCTGTAGGAGGAGTTAAGGGTTCGGGATTAGCTTTAATGATAGATATTTTATGCGGGATATTGACAAATAGCTGTTTGACCGGACAAGTGAAAAATATAAACGACATGAGCGGTCCATCAAAGACAGGCCATATGTTTTGTGCTGTAAATATCTCGAGTTTCATGAATGCAGATATATTCAAAAGTAACATCGATCAAATAGTTAATACCATAAAGGCCCTTAATGCTATGGGCGATAATTCCATATACCTGCCCGGAGAGATAGAATATGACCTTGAGGAAAAGAGAAAAAGTGAGGGCATCCTTATCGAAGACAAAGTAATAAAGTCTTTAAACGAATTAGCAAATCTCTATAACTTACCCGCATTATCATTCACCAGCTTTTAATAGTGGTATTTGAATACTTGGCATTTTATACTACTTATAGTTGGGACAGTTCTCACTCGAATAGCAAGGAATGGATCGCTGAATAAAATTCAGGTTACAGGAGGTGGTTGCTGATCAAAACTTTGTAACAGCCAATAACCAATAAAAAAAGGGGGTTCATTAATGAAAGGTCGATTAGCAATCTATTGCCTTATTGTCATGATGATTTTGGTATCAGTGGTTACCGGCTGCACCAGTCAGCCCGCAGCTCCTGAAGAAACTCCTGGAGAAGCTCCTGAAGAAGTACAGGAAATAAAATACCCGGAAAAACCGATAACACTAATAGTTCCTTTTGCCGCAGGAGGCGGTACCGACATCGGGACCAGAATTGTTACAAAATATGCTGAACAATACCTTGGGCAGCCACTGGTAGTGAAAAACGTAGACGGCGGCGGCAGCGAGGTGGGTGTTACCGAAATGGTAAATTCTCCGGCTGACGGCTATACCATTTGTGGTTTTAATTCAGCGTCGGTGACATTGACAACTTTGAGAGAAGCAAATTATCATCCGATTGATGATATCGAACCCATCTGCCTTGCAGTTTCTGATCCAAGGCTGTTTGCGGTTAGAGCAGATGAGACAAGATTTACAGACGCAGCAAGTTTTATTGAGTATGCCAGGGAGAATCCTAAAAAGTTAACAATAGGAACTTCAGGTGCAGGCACATCAGGTCATCTGTCGATAATGGTTATGAATAACGCTGCCGGAGTTGAAGCGCAGCCAGTTCATTTCGGCGGTGCCGGAGAATCCAAGGCTGCTTTCCTGGGAGGGCATATAGATGCTATTGCCCAGACCGTTGGAGAGGTCATGGGTATGGTGAATGACGGGTCTGCTAAGGTTATTGCGATAGCTACTGAAGAAAGATTGCCTGACATGCCAGATGTTCCGACTTTCAAGGAAGCTGGAATAGACTTGGTTATTGCTTCCAACAGGGGCTTTGCAGCGCCTAAGGGTACACCTAAGGAGATAATAGATATACTTGAAGACGCTTTTAAGAAAGCTTCTGAGGATCCGGATTATATAGCCGAAATGAAAAAGATTGGACTGCCGGCAAAATATATGGGATCGGAAGAATTCGGTGAGTTGATTAAACTTGAGTATGAGATTTATACTCCAATAGGTAAAGAGTTGTCACAACAATAGAAATTGTGGGGCTGGATTGGCAGGCAGCCGGTCCAGCCTGATCTAAAAAGGGGGGAGCAAGTTGTTGTTGGATAGGAAGATTGCATTAGTGTCGATTGGTTTCTTTGCTATTTTCTATGCGGCTACTTTTAGATATCCACCGGAAACTGTATCATTTCCTCGTTTTTTGTTGTGGATTTTATTAAGTCTATCTGTCCTCTTATTCATCTTTGCAAAAGGACATCCGGATTATAGTTTTAAAGCCATAGTACCGAAAGAGAAGGTTATTGCTGCATTGCTGCTTATCGTATATACCGTTGTATTTCCTGTATTGGGTTTTTTTGTAACAACATTTCTGTTTGCTGTTCTATACATGTGGGTTTTCAATAAGAAAGACTTAAAGAAATATATTATAGTCGCAGCTGTTTACATTACAATAATCTATTTTGTATTTCAAAAATGGCTGTATGTATGGTTTCCGGAAGGCTTATTTATGTAGTAAAATGACGGAGGTGAAATTCTATGAACATAGATTTTATGGAAGCTTTAAAAAATATATTAACTATATCGAATATATTGTTAGCTGCAGGAGGCACATTTATGGGTATAATCTTTGGAGCCCTGCCAGGGTTTACTGCAGCTATGGGTGTTGCAGTATTGTTACCTGTTACTTTCGGTTTGCCTCCTGCTTCGGGTCTGATATTGCTGGGTGCTCTTTTTGGCGGCGCAATGTATGGTGGGGCTATATCGGCAATTTTAGTTAATACACCCGGAACTCCTTCAGCTGCAGCAACGACTTTGGACGGCCATCCTATGGCACAAAAAGGTTTGGCGGGAGAGGCTTTGCGGGAAGCTGTGTTTGCTTCGTTTTTAGGGGGGATTTTTGGTGTTACGGTACTGCTTCTGTTTGCTCCACCCCTTGCAAAAGTATCCTTGATGTTTGGTCCTCCTGAGTACTTTTTGCTTGCTATATTTGGTTTGACAATAATTGCCTCAATAAGTGAAAAATCTCTGTTGAAAGGTTTATTAGCAGGGGTCTTCGGACTTACAGTAAGTACAATTGGCATGGATCCTTTACTGGGTATACCAAGATTTACCATGGGGATTGTCAATCTCATCGATGGGGTAAAACTGGTGCCTGCAATGATTGGTCTTTTCTCGATACCCGAAACCCTGAATTTGATAAGCAGTTACATACATGATGACAGCGTTAGTCTGGTAAACATTAATGAATTCAGAAAGATAAAGATAGGTTTTCCAAGTCTAAGCCATATTAAGAGACACGCATCCATTTACGTAAAATCATCTATGATAGGAACATATGTCGGTATGCTGCCAGGGGCCGGTGGAAGTATAGCAAGTTTTATGGCATATAATGAAGCCAGAAGGTCATCTAAGCATCCCGAGAAATTCGGCACTGGAATATCTGAAGGCATTGCGGCTGCAGAATCCGCTAATAACGCAATGGCAAGCGGAGCATTGATACCTATGCTTACTTTGGGAGTGCCTGGCGACTCAGTTGCTGCCATAATTATGGGAGGGCTTATGGTTCATGGATTAGAACCGGGAGCCCAGTTGTTTGCACGCAATGGTGATATCGCCTATACATTTATTATAGCCTTATATCTGGCTAATATTATGATGCTTTTGTTTGGTACCTACTGCGCACCATATTTCACTATTGTAACAAATACACCAAAACATATACTTTCAGCATGCGTAATGATGCTTACGGTAATAGGCTCCTATGCCTTAAGGGGTAATATATTTGATGTTTACGTTATGATTGCATTTGGATTTATCGGTTATTTTTTGAAATGCCATGGTTTTAGTGTTATTCCCATTGTACTTGGTATAATACTGGGACCTATTGCTGAAAAGGGACTAAATGGTACACTTACGATATCATATGGCGAAAACCTTTTGCTATTCTTGCTTGCAAGACCAATATCTCTTATTCTAATAGTTTTAACACTGCTTTCAGTTGGAGTACCTTTATATAAAAAAATCAGAGACAATAGGAACGAGGTCGCCGAAAGTACTGACTAGAAGAGGGCGCTTAAGACAAATGGAGGGATTTTATGAAGACACCAAAAATAGGTTTTATCGGATTTGGAGAGGCTGCGTACAATATTGCAAAGGGTTTGAAAGAAGAAGGGATACCCCATATAGCAGCTTATGATAAGTTTTGGAATATTGAGCCCCAGGCTTCTATTATCGGAAACAGAGCCACGGAAATCAGTATTTCATTAGCACCAAGTTTGAGTGAAATGATTAAGGAAGCAGATTTTATTTTTAGTACTGTAAGTGCCAACCTGGCTCTGCCTTTGGCACAGGAATCACAGGCTTATTTGAACGAAGAGAAATGCTTTGTAGATCTAAATGCAGCCTCGCCTATGACTAAGGAAGCAGTTTCAGATGTAATAATTAAAACAGGGGCTTCATTTGTTGATGCAGCGGTAATGGGTCCTGTACCTGTGTATAAGCATAAAGTCCCCATATCTGTTTGTGGAAACGGGGCTAAATATTTTCATGAGATGTTCCCGGAATACGGAATGAATATTACTTATATGGGTGAAAGACCCGGCAGCGCTTCGGCATCCAAGATGTTCAGAAGTATATTCATGAAGGGTTTTGTAACCATCCTGTTAGAAACAATTATTGCCAGTCATAAATACAGGATAGAAGACGATGTGCTGTCTTCCATACAGAAGACTCTGGAAGACGGTTCATTTCCTGAAGTTATCAATAATCTGCTAACCAGAGGGGTTATCCATTCAGCACGCCGCGAACATGAAATGGAAGAGGTAATAGCAACTTTACAGAGCCTGGACGTTGATTATACCATGTCTGAAGGCACTAAGAATAAACTGAAATGGTGCACAGAAGCGGGCTTTAAGGAGCATTTTCACGGAGTTCCTCCCAGCGACTTCCATGAGATTTTAGATGCATATGACAAGCTGACAACATTGAAATAAATCTTCAGAGAAAGTAGGTAATAGTATTGAGCGAGATAAAATGTGGGTTCAGAATTAGTTATGATATCAAAAGGCCTTCAAAGGAGGTAATGGAAGAGCTTGCCAAGTATAGCACACCAAATATAAGCGATGCTATGTCCAGATTTGGAGCTATGGATTATTTGATAAAACCTCTTAACGATAAATATAAAATTGTAGGGCCGGCTATAACGGTAAAAGTAAGGCCGGGAGATAACCTTATGCTGCATAAGGCTATTGATGTAGCCCAGAGTGGAGATGTATTGGTAGTAGATACGTCAGGTTGTTATACTAATGCAGTGTTTGGAGAACTTATGTGTATGTCTGCCATGGCAAAGGAATTGGGAGGGATTGTTGTCGATGGCGCCGTAAGAGATTCCGATGAATTGTTGGAATTGGGGTTCCCTGTATTTACTAAGGCAATTATACCAACGGGATGTGATAAAGATGGGCCCGGCGAAATAAATTATCTCATATCATGTGGTAGTATGCCGGTTAATCCGGGCGATATAATTATCGGTGATGTTAACGGTATCGTTGTACTACCCCAAAACGATGTAGGTGAGCTTCTGCTTAATGTTAATAAAAAACTTAACTATGAAGCCAGGCGTAAAACAGATATAAATGATGGGATTATCATATCAAAGGATATAGATAAAATTCTAAATGCAAAAGGGATACTGTAGTTAAGTTTGTACAGCATGATTGGATTCCAATGAGATGTTTGCAGTTTATGATGGACTTTAAGGGGTGTGATTACGCATGGAAGCCAAAACGATTGCAGAAAAGATCTTGTCATCACATTCCGGCAAGGATGTTTCGGCTGGCGAAACCGTATTCTGTGATATTGATTTTCTAATGGCGCATGATGCAAATGGTCCTATGGCTATTAAAGCATTTAAGGATATGGGAGGAGTTGAGGTTTTCGACTCATCCAGAATCGTGCTTGTTATGGACCATGCCTGTCCTGCGCCTTATGAAAGGATATCTAACCTGCACATGCAAATGCGTGAGTTTTCCAGGAAACAGCAAGTACTTCTGATTGAATGTGGAGAGGGAGTATGTCATCAGCTTGTGATGGAAAGAGGTTTTGTTAAGCCGGGAGATCTTGTAATCGGAACGGATTCCCATACCTGTACATACGGAGCACTGGGTGTGTTTTCAACTGGCGTAGGTGCTACAGATATGGGAGTTGCATTTTTGACAGGTAAAAATTGGTTTAAGGTTCCGGATACCATTCGTATAAATTTGCATGGAGAGCTAATGCCTCAATGCGCTGCGAAGGATGTTATATTATACGTTATTGGCCATTTGGGTGCAAACAGAGCTAATTATAAAGCGATTGAGTTTTATGGAGAGTATTTGGAAGAATGTACCGATGCAGAAAGAATGACCATAGCCAATATGATTGTTGAAATGGGTGGCAAATCAGGGTTTATATGCCATTCAGGGTTAGGAATTGAAGCTGACAGAGGAGCATACTACTGCGAAACTGTTGAAGTTGATTTGGAAAAAATTACACCTGGTATAGCCAAGCCCCATACTGTGGATAATTATAGCCCGGTTAGTGAAGTTGAGGGTTTGTCCTTTAATCAGGCCTTTTTAGGCAGTTGCACAAACGGGCGAATTGAAGATCTTAGGATAGCTGCAGATATTCTGAAGGGCAGGCGTATTGCTGACGGCATACGTCTGTTGGTAGTTCCGGCATCTAAGGATATTCTGTTAAAGGCAATCAAAGAAGGAATACTTACAGATCTACTTAATGCAGGAGCAGTATTGTTCACGCCTGGCTGTGGCGCATGCGTCGGGACCCATGGAGGAGTGCCGGGCGATGGAGAAATAGTGATATCCACTGCAAACCGCAACTTTAAAGGGCGGATGGGTAACAATAAAGCATTTATTTATCTCGCTTCTCCTGCTACCGTGGCAGCATCAGCCTTATATGGCATTATAACGGACCCAAGGCATATTGGTATTTGAGGCGAAAGGGGGCTTGGCCATGAAGCTTTTGTCAAAAGCTATAAAATATGGTGATGACATAAACACAGACCTGATTATTGCAGGCAAGTACACAAAAACCATTGATAAAAAAGAGCTTGCTTTTCACGCTATGGAGGATATAGATTCAGATTTTACTGATAAGGTAAAGAAAGGTGCATTTGTTGTGGCAGGAAGTAATTTTGGTTGCGGTTCATCGCGGGAGCAAGCACCGATAGCTTTAAAGGAAGCAGGGGTATTATGTATAGTAGCAAGATCCTTTGCACGGATATTTTATAGAAATGCCGTAAACATTGGATTACCCCTGGTAGAGTGTGATACTTCATCTATTTCCGATGGAGATGTTATTGAATATGAGGTTGGCACTGAAATAGTCAAAAATAAAACAACTGGAGAAGAGATACCGGTTAAATCGCTACCTGCTATTATGATAGATATCCTTAACGCGGGCGGAGTTGTCGGGTATTACAAAAAATTACAAGGTTAACAGCTTTGACGTTCATATTCAGGGGCAGTTCTTATTCTTAAGGGGATGGGTTCATGGGTAAAACATTTGTTGAAAAGGCACTTGGAAGGGCTGCAGGGAATAATGTCAGTGCCGGCGATGTTGTGGTTGTACAACCGGATTTTTGTATGTGCCACGAGAACGCCGCTTCGGTTTATAAGACTTTCCAAACAATTGGGTTGAAGAGGGTATGGAATAGTTCGAGAATAGTAATCGTTTTGGACCATACTGTACCGGCATCAACCGAGGCTTATGCCAATGCACATAGAATTATTAGAGAGTTTGTCGCAGAGCAAGAAATTCAGCATTTTTATGATATGAATTTACATGGGGGTATATGCCATCAGATAATGTGCCAGGAAGGTTATGCTGCCCCTGGTCTTATCATAATTGGAACGGACAGTCATACTTGCACCAGTGGTGCTATGGGAGCCTTTGCAACAGGGATAGGCAGGACCGAAATGGCTGCTATATGGGCTACGGGACAGATTTGGCTAAAGGTGCCCGTAACAATGAAAATTACTCTTGCAGGTGGCTTTAGACCCGGAGTGTCGGCAAAAGACCTGATTATTAGAATAATTGGAGATGTAAAATCTGACGGAGCGGATTATATGTCGATAGAATTCCACGGTGATTGTATTGAAAACATGTCGGTTTCAGAACGAATGACTTTGTGTAACATGGCTGTAGAGATGGGAGCAAAAAATTCGGTATGTAAACCGGATAAAAAAGTTAGTATTATGCTTGGGGAGCAGCTTAAGAGTGCTAATTCCAAAGAGATTTGGGCCGATAAAGATGCAAGATATGCTACAGACCTGTTCTATAAAGCAGATGAAATTGAGCCTGCTGTTTCTGTTCCTCATAGGGTGGACAATTACGCCAAAGCATCCCAGGTAACAGGGGTAAAAATAGACCAGGCTTTTATTGGGACCTGCACAAATGCGAGGATTGAAGACCTTCGGTTAGCTGCAATTATATTAAATGGCCGCAAGGTGGCAGTGCGTACAATTGTGAATCCTGTTTCATATAAGGTTTACAGGCAGGCTTTGGTGGAGGGCATATTACAGACACTGATTGATGCCGGCTGTATTATCAACAGTCCTGGTTGCGGACCCTGCATTGGTGTTTCAGGCGGGGTATTAGGCGATGACGAAGTTTGCATTTCAACCGGAAACAGAAATTTTCTTGGAAGAATGGGGAGCCGCAAGAGTAAAATATATCTGGGCAGTCCAATGACAGTGGCTTACTCCGCACTTTTTGGAGAGATACGGGACCCGAGAGAGGCTTTTGAAGATTGATGTGTAGTTTAATGAGTATGGGAAAAGGAGTATTAATATGATTATCTCAGGAAGGGTATGGAAATATGGCGATGACGTTAATACTGATGTCATTTTTCCTGGCAGATATACTTATACCTTGATTTCTGAAAACGAGATGGGTAACTATGCCCTTGAAGATTTAGATCCTGTATTTAACAGGGATTGTACCAAAGGTGACATTATTGTTGCGGGTAAAAACTGGGGATGCGGTTCCGCACGGGAGCAGGCTGTAAAATGCCTGAAAGCCAAGGGCGTTGGTGCTATTATAGCAAAAGGGTTCTCAAGGATATATTATAGAAATTGTCTTAATGAAGGGCTGATGACCGTAGTCTGCCCCGAGGCGGTTGAATGCATTCTGAATGGGGAAGAGGTGTCGATAGATTTTGGCGATAGTGTGATTAGGACGAATAAAGGAGAATTCCCTTTTTTGCCATATCCGGAGTTTGTTAAAGGGCTTGTGGGAAATGGGGGCTTATTGCCATATGTTAAAAGAACGTTAAAGGAGCAGGGAAAATTATAAACATAAAGAAAGTATATTAACAGGTTTCAATTTAAAACTGTAATTCTGTCTATAGGGTAATACCACCTTTCGTTAAATGTTAGATAAGTTACTGTTCCAGTAGATTTGGGTATTGCCCTATTTGTATTTACTGTTAATTTTTCAAGATTACTAAATATAGTCTTTACGGCATAATTTGGACTAAACTCACATATCCAGACAAGTAACTTTCATAATTGAAGAAAGATGCTATAATAGTATTAACGAGGCATTATTGGAAACGAACTGTTATTAATGCAATTTCAAAAACCCGTTGAGGTGGAAAACTATGAATGGAAAAATTGTATTTATCGCACCGGATACGAACCTGGCTGACAGAGCCAAAAAAGTGATTTACGAACTTGGTGAACAAATTGAAGTTTATCAGGGATCATTGGATGAGGGTTTAAGAATTGCAAAGCAGACGGTTAATAATGGAGCTAATATAGTAATTAGCAGAGGTGGAACAGGGAATCTAATAAAACGGAATTTACAGATACCTGTAGTCAATTTAGAAACAAGCGGCTTCGACATTATTAATACAATCAATAATGCTGTGACCTATTCAAATAATATCGGGATAGTAGGATTCCAAAATCTTATTTCCGCTTATGAAAGAGTAAACAAAATAATGCAGAATACCTTTTCCACTCAAATAACTACAGCCATCATTAGAAATGGCAGAGAAGCCGAGATAAAAATCAAACAGTTGTATAAACTGGGTATAAGAGTATTTATTGGTGGGTATGTTGCAATAAATACAGTACAAAGGTTTGGTTACCATGGAATCCTTATAGAATCCGGAAGTGAGACTATAGTCGAAGCAATAAAGCATGCAAAGAATTTGCTGGAAGTTCAGTTGCGGGAAAAGGAAAGAGCAGAAATTTCAAAGTCCATAATTGATTTTGCATATGACGGTATCCTTGGCGTAGATAAAGAAGGGCTCATAACGGTATTTAATCCGGTAACAGAAAAGTTAGTGGGTGTTAAAGCAGAAACGGCAATAGGCAGACCTGTGGATGACGTGGTGGAAAATACCAGAATGAATTATGTGCTTAAAACAGGAGAAGCAGAATTGGGGGAAATTCAACTGATAGGCGAAGTATCGATAGTAACCAACAGAGTTCCTATAGTAGTTGAAGGTGAAGTATTGGGGGTTGTTGCTACTTTTCAGGAACTGGACAAGATACAGAAAATGGAAAGCAAAATCCGTAAAAAGCTGTTATATAAAGGACATGTGGCTAAAGCTAAATTTCAAGATATTATTGGGAAAAGCGGAGCAATATTACAGGCTAAGGAAAAGGCACAGCAATATGCTGAAGTAGACAGTACGGTATTAATCCTTGGAGAAACAGGGACAGGGAAGGAACTGTTTGCACAAAGCATACACAACGCCAGTTCCCGTCATGATAAACCCTTTGTAGCAGTAAATTGTGCGGCTCTTCCGGAAAATCTTTTGGAGAGTGAGCTTTTTGGCTATGTTGAGGGAGCCTTTACAGGTGCAAGAAAAGGAGGCAAGGCTGGATTGTTTGAACTGGCGCATGAGGGGACAATCCTTCTTGATGAGATAAGCGAGATGTCGCCAATGTTGCAGGCAAGATTTTTAAGGGTGCTGCAGGAAAAAGAAGTGGTAAGGTTAGGCGATGACAGGGTGATACCGATAGATGTCAGGATTATTGCTGCTACAAATAGGGACCTTTACAGTCAGGTGGAAAAAGGTGAATTCAGGGAAGACCTGTTTTATCGTTTATGTGTGCTTAGACTTGAATTGCCTCCTCTGAGAAAAAGAGCGGAGGATATCCCGGCGCTTGCCGGTTTTCTTATTGAAGAGAAAAGCAAAAAATTAAGCAAACCTATAAAGGGCATATCCCGAGAGGCATTGACCAGGCTGACTAATCATCATTGGCCGGGGAATGTGCGGCAGTTGGAGAATATTATTGAAAGATCGGTGGTACTGTGTAAAGACAAGGAAATTGATGTTGATATAATATTTGAGGTCATGATGGGAGCTCCAAACTTCATAACGCAAGAAAAACAAAGTTCATCCGTAGGAATGACGGCAGATGAGGGTCTGTTGAAAAATGCCGAGGCTGATATGATTAAGAAGGTACTGGAGGAAACAAAAGGTAATAAAACGCTGGCAGCAGAGAGATTAGGAATAAGCGTTACCACGCTTTGGAGAAGATTGAAAAGATTAGAGAAAAATTACAGCGTTGATAAATGATAAGAAGCGGGGTGTTATAGCCCTGCTTTTTAAATGCGCTGTTTATGCATCAAAAGGCATTTGTTAAAAGGTCTTTTGAATTGATATAATAAGGTATGGGGACACACCGCTGCTAACGCAGGTATTCCTTGTTGCGGAATGTCCCCGATTGATAAGCTCTCGGGCCGGGACACACCGCTGCTAACGAGGGTATTCCTTGTTGCGGAATGTCCCCGATTGATAAGCTCTCGGGTCGGGACACACCGCTTTCAATAAGGTCAGGGGACACACCTTCATAGTTGGTATCCTTTTATAGCCAAGGAATGTCCCCATTAGAATTCCTTGTTGCGGAATGTCCCCGATTGATAAGCTCTCGGGTCGGGACACACCGCTGCAGTTAAGACCACGTAGTATAGCTGCCATGCCGGGGGCTGACACAGGTTATAGATCGATGATTTTACAGGACATGTCATTTACGGGGAAAGGAACGATATGATGAAGGACAGAACGCTTAAAACACTTGAATTCGATAAGATTGTGAAAAGGCTTTCGGAAATGGCTGCATCCGAGGCGGGGCAGAAGCGGTGTCTGGAGGTAAAGCCGTCCTTCCATTTGGAAGAGGTGGAAAGGATGCAGCAGGAGACCGCTGAATGTATAAAGGCGTTGATGAAGAAGGGCTCGCCTCCTTTAGGAGGCGTTACCCACCTGGGTATGGTGTTAAAGAGGGTGGAGGCCGGTGGGGTCCTTGATACCGAACAGCTGCTGCGCGTGGCGGATTTACTCCGGTGCGCGGGTAATATGCAGGACTATATGAAAGCCGAGAGGGAAGGCCAGGAAGAAGGAATTGATATTCTAGCCTCCATGGCTGGAAGCCTTACTCCCCATCCTCAGGTGGAAAGGGAAATATCAAGGTGTATAGAGGGTCCGGGGCTGATATACGATGACGCAAGCCCGACACTTAGGAATATACGAAGGCAAATAGGTTCGGTTAATGAGGGGATAAGAAGCAAGCTGAATTCCATGATTGGTTCAGCCAATATTCAGAAGTTTCTTCAGGACGCCATAGTTACAACCCGGGGCGACAGGTATGTCGTGCCGGTAAAACAGGAGTATAAGGGCAGTGTGCCCGGCATTGTGCACGACCAGTCATCTACCGGGGCTACATTATTCATAGAGCCCATGGCGGTGGTGCAGCTGAATAACAGGCTGAGGGAATTATCAGCCAGTGAAAAACTGGAGATTGAGAGGATACTTTCTGCCCTGACGCTGCTTGTCAGTGGTATATTGGAAGATATCCAGGCGGATATGGAAATCCTGATAGAATTGGATGTAATGTTTGCCAAGGGCAAACTGGGGCTAGAGATGGAAGCAAACCGCCCGCTTTATAATACCTCGGGATATATAAACTTAAAAAAGGCAAGGCATCCGCTGATAGACCCAAAGGTTGTGGTGCCGGTGAGCATTCACCTGGGCAGAGATTTTGAAGTGCTGGTAATAACGGGGCCCAACACCGGCGGCAAGACGGTAACTCTTAAAACGGTGGGGCTTATGGTGCTGATGGCCCAGGCGGGGCTGCAAATACCCTGCCAGGAGGGGACAGAACTCACGCTGTACAGGGACGTGTTCGCGGATATCGGTGATGAGCAGAGCATAGAACAGAGCCTCAGCACCTTTTCATCCCATATGACCAACATAGTTGAAATACTCAGGCAGGTAGGAAGGGGCAGCCTTGTACTGTTGGACGAACTTGGAGCGGGGACGGATCCAACAGAAGGGGCAGCTCTGGCGATGGCCATACTCGATTATCTCCACGGTAAAAGCATTTGTACCATAGCTACCACCCACTACAGTGAACTTAAGCAGTATGCACTGACAAAGGAGCGGGTTGAAAATGCCAGCGTGGAATTTGATGTGGAAACGTTAAGCCCGACCTATAGACTTACCATAGGTATACCGGGAAAATCCAACGCCTTTGAGATTTCAAAGAGGCTGGGGCTGGATGAGGGCCTTATAGAAAGCGCGTCCATGTATATCTCGGGTGAGGAGGTCAGGTTTGAAGACCTGATAGGCGATCTGGAAAAGAACAGAAAGGAAGCGCAGCAGGAGAAGGAATGGGCGCAGCTTCTGAGACAGGAAGTGGAAAGGGTAAAGGCCGATTACCAGGGAAAGATTAACCGGCTTGAGGAAAGACGGGACAAAATACTTGACCAGGCAAGGCAGGAAGCAAAGCATGTCCTTGAAAAGGCCAGGGAAGAAGCTACAGAACTTATAAAGGAACTAAGAAGCCTGGCCTCGGTTGAAGGAGCGGAAAGAAACAGACGAATAGAGAAGGCAAGGGAAAAAATACGGTGGGATATAGAAAAGCTGGAAGAAGCCTTAAACACGGGCATACAAGAAGAGCGTCCCGCTGCAGGCCCCGGGGAGCTTAAACCCGGCGACCCCGTCAGGGTAATAAGCCTTGGTCAGAAAGGTACCGTACTGGAAGTGTCCGACGACGGACAGGCAATGGTACAGGTAGGCATTATGAAGCTTAAGGTAAATATAAGCAACCTGGAAACGGTTGAAGAGAAGGCGGAAGAGCATATATCGAAGGCGGATAAAAGGTCGATGTCAAAGGCCGCCACTATATCAGCCCAGGTGGACGTTAGGGGTCAGGTCCTGGAGGATGCCATAATAAATGTGGATAAATACCTGGATGATGCCCATCTTTCAGGGCTGAAACAGGTAACCATAATCCACGGAAAGGGTACCGGCGTGTTAAGGAGCGGCATCCAGCAGCTTTTGAGGTCAAACCGGTATGTGGCTTCATTTAGGAGGGGTAGTTTTGGAGAAGGCGGGGACGGCGTAACGATGGTAGAGCTGAAATAATGCGCCCTAACCGGAGGCTGTATATCCTAACCGGGCAGATAAATTCTCTGAGATAAGCAGCACGTTTTTTATGATTTTGTCCATCCCTTTTTCTTTCAGCCGGGAGGTAGGTCCGGATATACTAACAGATGTTATTGCCTCGCCATAGCAATCGAAAACTGGGGCTGCGATGCATGTAACTCCCTCTTCCCTTTCCTCATTGTCTATGGCATAGCCCTGTCTCCTTATGACCTCAAGCTCATTTTTCAGGTCTTGGGCACTTGCGAGGGTGTTTTTTGTGTATTTTTCAAAGCTGGTTTTGCCTAATATCAGGTCTTGTATTTTCACGGGCTGATAGGCCAGCAGAACCTTTCCTCCGCCGGTGCAGTACAGCGGAACCTTAGCGCCCAGTTGGGTAAACATTTTGAGAAGGTTGGTGCTTTCAGACTGGGCTATATAGACGACATCGCTGCCATCTAAGACCATCAGGTTGCAGGTTTCGCCAACCAGTTCCTTTAGCTGGTCCAGATATGGCTGTGCAAGGCTGGCCAACACGTTCTGGCGTTTTGCCATTCCGCTAATTCTGAATAATGCAAAGCCTATCCTGTATTTTTTTGTCTTCTTATCCTGCTCGATAATATTGCACTGCTTTAATGTGTTTAGCAGATGATAGGTTGCACTTACCCCATAATTAAGCCTGCTGCTTATTTCGGTAACCCCGAGACCGTGCTCGGATTTAGCCAGTTCCTCCATTACTTCAACGGCTTTCAGGACGGAACCTATGGTTTTTGTATCCTTTTTAATTTTGTCATCCATACATGCTCAACTCCCGTCGGTTTGCGATAGTATTATTTACTTATGTTAAATCATATTACATTATTGTTAAAAAAGTCAAATGTTTTGGGTTGACGTTATTATAGCCCTTATCCAATCTTGACTTAGCAACCTGGTGGCGGTATAATTAAACTATTAGTAAAACATAATTTACTAATAGTAAAAGGAGGGCTTTTATGAAAACCAGAAAATTAGTTATGATACCCGGCCCTACTCCGGTGGTCAGATCCATCCAGGACCAGATGGGCAGGGAGACGGTAGCCTTTGGTGATCCGGCATTTGTTAAGGATTTTAAAGAACTCATAGAGGATTTAAAGATTTTATTCAAATGCAGCGGTGAAGTATTTGTTGTTGCAGGCAGTGGGACCATGGGCATGGAAATGGCCATAGCCAATACGGCCAGGAGGGGCGACAATGTACTTATAGTTTCACACGGTTTTTTTGGGGACAGATTTATTGAACTAGGTAAAAGAAAAGGCCTGAATGTGGATATAATCTCCAGCGAGTGGGGAGAAACCGTTCCTGTGGAAAAAATAAGAGAAAAACTTAGCACCAAGAAATATGCCGCTATGACGGTTACCCATGTTGATACTTCTACCGGAGTATGTGCACCGGTTGCCGAAATCGGTAAAATGGCCAAGGAGTTTCCTGAAACCGTCTATATCGTTGACGGCGTTTGTGCAACGGCAGCCGAACCAGAATATGTGGACGATATGGGAATAGACATATTGTTTACAGGTACACAGAAAGCCTTTGGGGTTGCTCCCGGCCTTACAATGCTGTGGGCAAGCCAAAAAGCCATGGAAAGACGAAAAAATCTGGGAGACATACCTGAGTATTTTATAGACTTTGAAAAATGGCTTCCTATAATGAAAGACCCTTCCAAATATTATGCAACACCGGCGGTGAACATGGTATGGGCCCTCAAGGAATCAGTTAGGCTTATTAACGAAGAAGGAATTGAAAACAGATACGCAAGGCATAAGAAAAATGCGGCAGCAATGCAGGCCGCATTGGAGACTCTCGGATTTGAAATATTAGCCGGGGACAATTGCAGGGCTGTTACACTGTCAAACCTGGTTTATCCGGAAGGAACCGATGATGCAAAATTCAGAAGCCTTCTGGCAGAGGAGGGTATAATGGTTGCAGGCGGTCTGGCAGCCTATGCGGGCAGAATGTTCAGGCTTGGACATATGGGAAATATCGATAAACACGACCTTGTTTCGGTCATTGCTGCGATAGAAAGAGCCTTATACAGGGCAGGAATGCCTGTGGAGCTTGGAAAAGGCGTTGGAGTGCTGCAGGAGCAATTGCTCAGGTAAGTTAATTAATAAGCTGCCGGACCGTGTAAAAGTCCGGCAGTTTTTGTTTTTGGATTATGAAAATGCGTCGGTTGTCACGGGGATCATACCTTTGACACATTGCCGGCGTAATACAGTTGATTTTTTGCCCGGTTTGAGTTATACTACATGAAGGATAAAGCTTTATATACCACGGGGTGTGGCTCAGCTTGGTAGAGCGCTGCGTTCGGGACGCAGAGGCCGGAGGTTCAAATCCTCTCACTCCGACCATTAAGAGTTAAAACTTCCGGACAGTTAATCATTGTCGGGAAGTTTTTTTACACTCCCGCTGTTTTTCCTTTTACTTCAGGTCTTCTTCGGTTAATATGGCTATACCGTTTTGCTTCAAAAGAGCGGCGGTAATTCCGTCGCCGGATATTATTTTTCCCGAAAAGTTGCCGTCATAAATCTTACCACAGCCGCAGGATGGGCTCCGCTGCTTGAGGAAGGCTTTCCCGGCTCCGGCGGCTTTGGCTATTTCCAAAGTTTTTTGTGCACCGGTGAGGAACTGCTCAGTAACATCCCGGCCATCCCGGGTATATATCCTGCCATTTTCAATCTCGCACGGGACCCTGGGAATTGGCAGCCCTCCCAAAACCTCGGGACAGACGGGCAGCAGTTCTCCCTTTTCTACCCTTTCCTTAAGCTTCGCGTTCAGATTGTTCTTTCCATCGTATTTGCAGTTGATGCCGCAAAGGCACGCGCTTACTATATCCATTCCAATACCCTCTTTGATTTATTTGTTAATCCATAATTATTGTTTCCACTCATTTGAGGAAAATCCTCTATTTACGGTACCGGCGGTACGGGAGCGATGTTTGAGCTGCAGGGACGTCCCGCCGCCGGCAGGACAGCATGGAAACTACCATCTTTTACAGGGTGTCAGCCCATTTGGCGCATGTTACAATTGAAAGGACGGCTAAGAACGGGCAGGGGGTTTCCAATGAATATACTGATAAAGGGCAGAGCAGTCTTCGCAGTGGTATCCATACTGGCTTTGGCAGTTGTAGCAATGTTTGGCGGTCCTGGTACAACCCAAACCAATCCGGGACAGACAGGTATGGAGCAACGGAAAATGATTGAGCAATATTTGCGGCAGCACGGATTTATCTCAATAATCAAGGGTATTGCCGAAGGAAAAGAGGCTTGGGATATGGATGGGCCATGGCAGAAAGGACACGGCCGGTCTCCGGAAAAGCAAGAGGACGATGATACATACGGGGAAGACGACGATGAAGCTTCGGATTCCTGGCTTGGCAGCCGGTATGTTCTTGGATTTTATGTTGATGACGAATATATACACCCCAGTTCCTATGACAGGATGGTAAAGCACAGCGAAAATATAAGCGCTGTCGCGCCGTTCTGGTACAGGCTTTCTCCGGCAAACGGGAGTAAGCTGCAGGAGCATCATCCCCAGGAGGATTTTACAGTACAGGAGAAAAACAGGATAATTAACAAGGCCCACCAGCAAAACATGGAGGTTCTGATGCTGATACACAATCTGCTTTACGGCGGCAAGGCCAACGGTAAGGAGTTGGCAAAGCAGATGCTTGCCACAAATGAAAGCCGTAAAGCCTTTATCGATAGTGTTGAGGCCAATTTAAAGGAATTCAATTACGATGGAATTAATATGGATATTGAAAGCATATACGTGGCGGACAGGGACAGGTTTTCCGCGCTTATAAAAGAGCTGTATGAAAGGCTGTCGCCTGAAGGCTATAAAGTTACCGTATGCGTACCGGCAAAGACAGGCGACAATCCAGCAAATACATGGTCGGGTCCCTTCGACTACCGTGAAATAGCCAAATACTCCGATAAGGTCGCAATAATGACCTACGATGAACACGGATATTCAAGCGGGCCGGGACCGGTCGCTTCGTATAACTGGGTGGAAGAAGTAATGGAATATGCGGTCGGGGAAATACCTGCAGAAAAGATACTGATGGGCATTCCAGGCTATGGCTTTGATTGGACGGCGGGCAAAACAGGCGCCGGGTATATTTCCTATTCACAGGCTATGAGCCTGTCTGCATCCAGGGGAGCCAGCGTACAGTGGGACGAAACCGCCAGGGTTCCCTATTTCAGGTACAGCGAAAACGGGCAGTCCCACGAGGTATGGTTCGAGAGCAGATACAGCCTCGAGCATAAGCTGGATATAGCCAAAGAGTTTGATATTGGCGGTATTGCCCTGTGGCGGATAGGACTTGAGGACGCCGGGATATGGGAGACAATAGACAAGCGGATAGAGGCGGAAAAATAGGCGGGAGCTTTTCCCACCTATTTTTTATGAAACGGTTCCTCTTGTCAGAGAAAAGCTTTCATGTTCTTTTAAATCGATAATATCTCTAATATGTTGAACTACTCTCCAGATTTCGTTATATGAGGTGTAAAGAGCTGTCGGTGCAAGGCGTATTACATTGGGCATACGAAAATCGGGTATTACTCCCCGCTTTTTGAGAGCAGAGTTAATTCTGACCGCCTCGGTATCATGCTCCAGTGCCACATGACTGCCCCTGCGGCCTGGCTGCCTGGGAGTACCTATGCTGAAATTGTAAGGCTCACCGGCAAGTTGGCTGTCTATAAGAAACATTAAATACTCTGTCTGCTTTAAGGATTTTTTTCTGATATTATCTATACCGGCTTCAGTGAATATTTTCAGTGACCCGTTAAGCGGGGCGGTGCTGAACAGGTGTACCGTGCCAATCTGCCATGCTCCGGCATCCGGCGCCGGTTGGAACCCGGGGGCCATATCAAACTGTTTTGACTTGTCATAACCCCACCATCCCCAAAGTCCGGGGGCTTTATCAAAATGCCTGCTGTTCACATAGAGGCTGGCGGTGGCTCCGGGTCCGCTGTTTAAATATTTGTAGTTGCACCAAAAGGCGAAGTCCACTCCCCACTCGGAAAACCTGTGGGGCAGCGCCCCCACCGAATGACAGCAGTCGAAACCGATAAGTATGCCCCGTTTATGGGCCTCTGTGGTGAGATATTCCAAGTCAAGAAGCTGGCCGCTCCTGTAAAGCACAGAGGGAAGTATGGCCAGGGCGACCTCTTTGGTCATGGCCCTTACTATGTCTTCCTCTTCCAGGGTTTTTCCGTCCCGGCTGTTAACGATAACTGCATGCTTTACTGGGTCCAGTCCGTGCATAATAAGCTTACTGTCTACCGCATACCTGTCGGACGGGAAATTAAGCTCATCCATAAGGATTTTATTTCTGCTTTTGTCCGGTTTAAAAAAGGTGGCGATCAGATTATGTAGATTAACGGTGTTTGACGAATGCACTATCACTTCGTTTTCTTTGGCTCCCACAAGAAAGGCCTGTTTTTTGCCCAGTTCTTCGGCTAAGGTAAACCAGGGAGGATTCCCGTCCATCCAGCCGTCTATTCCAAGTTTCTTAAAATCATCAAGCGCATTAATCAGCGATTGCTCGGCATCCTTTGAAAGGAGGCCGAGGGAGTTACCGTCCATATATATTTTACCGTCTGGAATATAAAAACGGTCTCTGAAACCCCTTAGGGAATCCTCTCTGTCCAGCATTAGTGAACATTCTTCTGTGGTATTGAATTCAATTGACATAGGGCACCTCCTTAATTCAATTATAACAGCAGCAAATATCATGAGCAAACAAAATGTGGTATTAATAAAGGAATAAAACCTTGGCAGGAGAATATGTATATTGTATTTATTTAATACGGATAAACTAAGACAATCAAAAAACGGAGGGGTAGAAGTGAACAGACTAAGGGTTGTGGATCCGGAAATTGCGCTGTGGATGGAAAAGGAACTGGTAAGGGAGATATCCACTATTGAACTTATAGCCTCGGAAAACTTCGTGTATCAATCGATACTGGAGGCCCAGGGTTCGGTGCTTACCAACAAGTATGCCGAAGGATATCCGGGCAAAAGGTACCACGGGGGTTGTGAATTTATCGATCCCATAGAGAGCATCGGCATTGAGAGGGCCAAAAAGCTTTTTGGAGCCCAGCACGCTAATATACAGCCCCATTCGGGGGTAAATGCCAACCTGGCAGCCTTTATGGCACTTATTAAACCCGGGGATACCATAATGGGGATGAATCTGCAGCACGGTGGTCACCTGTCCCACGGAAGCCGGGCAAGCATTGTTGGCCAGTTCTATAACGCTGTTGATTACGGGGTTAACAAAGAGACCGAACTGATTGACTATGATGAGGTGGCAAGGCTGGCGGCGCAGCACAAACCGAAACTAATAATAGCGGGTGCCAGCGCATACCCAAGGCAGATTGATTTTGCCCGATTTAAAGAGATAGCGGAGAGCGTAGGAGCCCGTTTTATGGTTGATATGGCCCACATTGCCGGTCTAGTGGCTGCAGGACTGCATCCAAGCCCGGTGCCCTATGCCGATATAGTGACAAGCACCACCACCAAGACCATGAGGGGCGCCCGGGGCGGGGTTATTCTATGCAAAGAACAGTACGCAGAAAAGGTAGACAAGGCAATTTTTCCCGGTATACAGGGAGGGCCTATCCTGCCCAACGTTATGGCAAAGGCTGTTACCTTTAAAATAGCCATGACCGAACAGTTTAGGGAATACCAGCGTCAAATTATCAAAAATGCCAGGAGGATGGCGGAAAACCTCGGGCAAAATGACTTAAGAATTGTATCGGGGGGCACCGACAACCATCTTATGCTTGTTGACCTAAGGCCGGTGGGGATATCCGGACAGCAGGCGGAGGATATACTTCACAAAGTGGGCATAACCGTAAACAAAAACATGATACCCTATGACCCGACCCCTCCGGCTGTTACAAGCGGTATAAGGATTGGTGTTGCAGCAGTTACCTCGAGGGGTTTTGTGGAAGAGGATATAGACAGTATTTCCGGGATAATTGCAGACCTTGTAAGGAACGCCGATAAGGAAACAGAGCTGGAGACGTACAGAAGCAAGGTCCTGGGGCTTTGCAAAAAGCATCCTCTTTATCTGGAACCCTTTGAGATGGATAGTTTGTTTAGCACTCTGAATGAAAAGTAGAAGAAAGCCGGCTTAATTTTTCAGGGATGGATGGTGTGAGCATGGGGAAGAATGTATGGGGCAGTCTTTTGGTATTAATCTCAGCGGCGGGCTTTGGCATTATGGGCATAGCGGCGAAGATTGCCTATGCCGAAGGCGCAGATGCTGTCTTTGTTCTGTTTATGAGGTTTGCAACAGGTGCTGCGCTGCTGTGGATTTATAATATCGTCACGGGCAGGATAAAACGGGCCTGGGTTAACAGGGGACAATTGGCCAGAATGTTTGTTCTGGGCGGCGTATTTTACTTTGTAATATCCATGTGTTTCTTTCTGTCGTTAAACTATATCCCCGCCTGCCTGACGTCCATAGTGCTCTACCTATACCCGGTGTTTGTAAATGTGTATATGTTTATATTTGCAAAGGAGAGGATGGGGTATAAAAAGCTTGCGGCGCTTATCATGGCTTTTTTGGGGAGCGTAATGATGGTATGGGCTCCGGGCATTTATGTAAATATCATAGGAGTGCTGCTTGCCCTGACCGCCGCAGTGTGCTATGCAGCGTATATAATTATGCTGGGGGGAAGTTTTGCAAAGGTGCTGGACGAGCTTGACCCGATAATAGTATCCGCCTACATCGTTACCTCTTCTGCCGTGTCAATGCTTGTAACGGGATTTTTTGCCGGCCAGCTGTATAATAGTATTACACCAAAGGGCTGGTGGGCGGTTATAGCCATTGCGTTCTTTTCCACGGCCCTTGCCATAATAACCTTTTACCTTGGGGTTAAGGAGGTGGGCCCGTCAAGGGCGTCTATCCTCAGCACCTTTGAGCCTGTGGTAACGGTTGTGCTGGGGGTACTTGTACTTAAAGAATACCTTAGCCTGGTACAGTTTACCGGTATAGTACTTGTAATCTGTGCGGTGGTACTGATAAACATGGCGGGTGCAAAGCAGCAGGAAACAGCCCGGCAGCAATAGACCCAAAGGGGAGTTGTGGTATATAATAGTAGTGAGAACGAATTTTAGGAGGAGAAGCAATGGGTTTTTGGGATGATATCAGCAGGAAGGTTTCCTACGGCACAAAGGTCGTCACACAGAAATCGGGGGAATTGTTTGAGATTGCCAAGGTCAGAATGGACGTTGCATCCGAGAAGGATAAAATAGGAAGATTGTATGAAGAGATTGGCAAGGTTATGTACAAGGATTATAAAGCGGGCAATCTGAAACAGAAAGAAATTATAGAAAAATGTCAGTTAATAGATGAGTTAAACTATAAGATAAAAAGGTTGAACCAGAAGGTTGTCCAGATAAAGGGGGGCAGCCTGTGCAGAAAATGCGGTGAAGTGGTGGATGCGTCCCAGCGTTACTGTCATACGTGCGGCAGGGAACTTGAAAGGGCAGCCAGGGTTGTTGATGAGGGTGCCAATTACAGGGTAGAGGTGGCAAACGGCTCGATGTGCGGTAAATGCGGAGCTTTAGTCCAGGAAGGGTCGGAGTTTTGCCCATCCTGCGGAAACAAGACATAATTCCCGGTAAACGCCGGGTTTTTTTATTGGGACATTATTACCGTTAAACTCACATATTTTATTAAAAAGGCTTGTGGAGGGGAAAGGCAAATGGGTGAAGAGGACAAGATAAGAAACAGGGTCCGTGAATATTTTGAAAGCCGGTATAATGGCCTTGAGTGCGGAAGGATGGCTCGCTTTGACAGCTACTGCTTGGGTACAGGTATGGAAGCCGAAAAAAAAAGATACGCATTTGAACTGGAAAGGGCAAAGGAGTTGGGACTTTGTTACCATTCCTGGGAATTTGACCTCGAATTTACAAAAATAACAGTAAAATGCGGCCGGGCATGGGTAAGGGTTAAAGAGCAGCACCGGGTGGTTTTCAAATTAACCAGGGATACAACTTCTGCCATGAAGGGGCTGATACACACATTAACACTGCAAACAAGCAATAACCGGTGGTACATTACCTCCCACATATATAAAGATGAGTTAACGGAGGTACTAAAAGACAGGTGGTTTGCCAAAAGCTTTAAACCCGATTGCTGCCGGGCTCTGGCGCAAAGGCATAATGTACCCGTATTAAGGCTGCAAAAATACGATCGCATGGCTGCCGTTGAATATGCACATATATGGGCTTTGGACAGGAACCCAAAGTTTTATGATTTTGAAAACCTAGGAGGAGATTGCACCAATTTTTGTTCCCAGGTTCTCCATGCGGGTGGATGCCCTATGAACAATACAAAGGCAAGCGGTTGGTACTATTACAGCCTTAATAACCGATCCCCGTCCTGGACCGGAGTAGAATTCTTTTACGGTTTTGTTACCGGTAATAAAGGCATAGGTCCCCGGGGGCAGGTAGTATCCCCCTCGGAGATTGAACTCGGGGATGTGATACAGCTGGATTTTTCCCATAACGATGCATTCAACCACTGTCTTATTGTGGTTGCAAACCCCGAACCGGGTAACATCAACAGGGTACTGATCTCATGCCATACCGTTGACAGGGATAACTATCCCCTTGTTTTTTACCACTGGAGGGGAATCCGGTATATACATGTAACAGGGTATGGACAGTAGTCCCCGCCGGGGGTATTTCAAGCCTGACCACTGTAGACCCTGAGGGTATTATGGGTTATAATATGGTTTGGGCCGTGACAACCGCGGCGGATATATTGTATATTGAAATTGTTAGGAGGAGTAAAGTGGGTCAGTTTAGTGAACTATGGAGTTATTGCAAAGAAACCTTTGGAGTAGTAAAGCGCAGGCTTTTTTTATTCGTGCCGAGGCTGCTTATGATGGGGATTATGTTTGCCCTTATTGTACTAATGATAGGGACGGTTTTTGTAAGAGGCCTGCCGGGCGGAGGGTTTCTGGGATTCCCGCTGGCGATTGTGTTTTTCACCGGTTTGTTTTTGATTGCAAATCTCATTGTGGAAAGCGGACAGATTAACCTTTTGGCAAAGGCGGCTATGGGCAATACCGTAGGCATGCAGGATTTCACCGAAGGTATCAGGAGGTTTACCGGCAGGATATTTGTCGGCGGACTTTTGTATATCCTGCTCGTTTTCCTCATTGGTATTTCAGCCCTGGTTTTTGTTGCCATTCCTTTGCTTGGGATATTGGCAGGGATAGCCATGGTAATAGCGCTGATGGTGGTAAGCGTTTTTCTGAGCGCATGGAAAGCGGCTGTGGCCTTTAAAGATTTAGGAGTTATAGAGGCTTTTGGCGACAGCTATAGATTTACAAAAAAGTTCTTCTGGCCTATGGCCGTTGTGGTTTTTATAAGAGGTATGTTTGACGGGAACAACAATAATGGAGGCTCCGGTGGCAACGGGGGCAATAACTTCAATGCAGGCGGTATGGATGTTAATTTAAACATGTCGAATCTAAACATATTTGGCCTGGATGTGGGTTCAGTCCTTGGCATAGGTACGCGTATGGCTGTTCTGGCTATTATACCCGTGGCAGCTGCCGCCGCTATTATTTCTATAGCGGCAACGGTATATATAGACCAGCTTGTATTTATAATTTATGCCCGGCGGGAAAACCTGGAATAATTCAAGCCTGTTTCCGGGCTTCGGTTCAAGTCTGCCTGCGGGGTTGGCGAGGGGTGAACATGCCGCTGGTTTCATTGTCGTCATAGGGTACGATTTCACTGTCGGCATCTGTCTCAATCAGGTTATAGTCAACGGAAATACAACCTGATTTATGCGATACCTTCATATATCTCCGGCGGCCCTGGCTGCTTGTGCCTGGCATTTATTGTCCGCTCCTTTCAAGGGTTTTCCAACCCTGGTGTGTTATACTTACATTATTCTGGTAGGCTTGGTTAGGCGCAGCGGATTTTTGGATTACACCCTCAAAAACATAGCCGTCAAGCCTGTTAATGCTGTCTATAACGCCGCAGTTTACCGAAAAGTTACCATTCATATCTGCAATTTCTTCCGGTATAAAGGGTCTTTCAAGCTCAAGCTGATCCTTGTAGTTTTCATACAGCTCCCACATAAGGGTTTCAAGCTGTGGTTCGCTGAAGGTCACCGGCAGTTTCAGGGTATCCCTGGCTTCCATCCTGCTAATCATGTAATTATGGGCAAACAGCTTTTCGGTCAGAGTATTTACTATTTCATCTATTTCGCTTTGCCGGGACGCATCCATGTGGGTTAGCAGCAGTCTCCGGGCAATAAGCCGAATGAGTGAATAGGTCCTGTGTATGGTTCCAACCGCCAGCGGGTGGACCTGTTCTATCAAATGCTTAAATACCCCTGCCAGTGCATCGTCGCCCTGTATCCCAACCTCGTTTTTTGCAATCGAAAAGTACGAGTATACATCCTCCACATTAATTGCAAGTTTCATCTGCGGGTTTGCCGGATCAACCGGATTAAACACGCTTGTTATATTGGGGTCCACCGGGCTAAGCTCTCCCAGCTTACCCATGATTATCTCGGACGCGCCCAGCGATATAAGCGTACCGGCACTGTAGGCCTTGTAAGGAATAAGTACGGAAAAGTTGTCGGTATACTCGTATAGAAGATGCACAAGCCTTAATGCGGTCAGCACGTCCCCTCCCTTCGTGAATAAAAATAAATCGATTTTTTCACTTGGGCCAAGGAGTTCCAGGTGTTTGTAAAAAACAGGAATAATATCCGGCGCAATCCGGGTGCTTATTGTCTGTCTGTCTCCGCCGATATAGCATAATACATTTGAGCCCCTCAACCGGGAAATTTCTGTTATCAAGCCGCTGGTATTATTCATCGTTAAAAGAGTCCTCCAATCCTGAGTATGCCTTATTATTTTCTGAGTACGGTGCAGCTATTATTCACGATTTTTACTTTTATTGAACGAATAAAAAGCAAGGAATTTATACAAAATATATTGGAAAATAAAATTTTAAAGGAGGAACGTCAATGCAATTTTCCAACCAACAGACCGGTACGGGAGCCCAGCTTTTTCATTTTACACCAATTGCAACCAGCTTCAGCAATGTGGGGACAACTGTAACCTATGGAATTCCGAATGCTACTGCAGTTAATGCTTACAACACGACACAGGCATTCTCGGGACAGGCCGGCAATTATTTTGCTTCGCCATGGAGTACAGTTCCTTACAATACCATGCAGCCGGTTATCACGGGCGGCCAGTACAATCAACCTGTCAGCGGCGCTCAATTCGGGTATGGCCAGCCGCGGCATTTTATCCAGAACCAGTGGAGTTCCATGATACAGCCTTCGGTGGATATCTCGGAGACATCCAGTGATGTGGTGGTATCAGCCTATGTGCCAAGCGTCGATCTTAACAACCTAAGCCTTAATGTAACCGAGAATTCGGTGACCATATCAGCTTCGGCGTGGACCGGAAGCCAAAGTGTTGTTATCAACAGGACTGTAGCCCTTCCGACCAGCATTAGAGCGGAATCCGTTGATGCCAGCATGCAGAACAGCGGTGTCCTGGAGATCAGGATGCCTAAGTCAGAGAAAAATATAAGAAACAGGACGAGTGCTGCACAGGCCGGCAATCAGATAAGCCAATAGCCAAGTTAAAGGGATACAGCGGTAGAGCGGTAGCTGCCGCTGTATTTTTTTTTGTTTGTTATTGACATCGTATATGTTTTCTCCGGTACATTTCATTGACAAAAAGGAGGTATTCCACAGGCGAGCAAGAATATATCAGGTATAGTATTAAGCGCCCGGAAATAAGGGGAGGAGATGCCTGTGGGGATACTTGCAGCGATAGCCATAATATTGCTGATAATTCTTTTGCTGCCCATAAAGTTTTGTGTAACTGCGGATAATACAGACGGACTGATTGTAGAATCAGCGGTTTCCTATGGGCAGGGGTTAGTTTCTTATACTTACGGGAGTTGTAATACCGATAACAAAGCGGTTGTGAAGCTGCTGGGTTTGCCGGTATATAATTTTTCCTCCCGGCCCTGTCCCGACGATCCCGGGAAAACAGACACCATAGGAGGATTTGTGCAAAAAATAAGGGCCAGAAAAAGGCTGCTATATTTACTGCCGGGCATAATCCGGGACACAATCAGTGCAATAATTGGGAAAAAGGTCAGAATAGCACTGAAACTGGGTTTTGAAGATCCGGCGTACACCGGCATGGCAGCAGGCCTTGCAGCGTGTATTTTCAGTTATTGCAGCGGTGTGCTGCGGTATACACCGGATTTCTCAGGGGACAGCTTTGAGGTAGATTTATACATAAAAGGGGTAATAATACCGTTAGCGCTTATATTAATCGGTGTCAAATATGGTATTGTTTATATCAGGGAGCAAATCCTGACCAGAAATAACGTAAAGGGAGGTAAAAGGTATGGATTTAAAGGATAACCTAAAGGCAATTTTTCAGGAGATGGAAGATTTTCTGACTACCAAGGCTGTTGTTGGAGAACCTATCGAAGTGGGTGGCATAACCCTCATTCCGGTGATTAATGTAACCTTTGGAATGGGTACCGGTGGCGGCAGCACAGATCAGGCAAAGGATAACAACCGGCAGGGCGGAGGAGCAGGAGCAGGACTGGGCGCTAAGATTTCCCCCACAGCGGTTATCGTAATAAAGGAAGGGGATATATCGGTAATACCCCTAAACGGTAACGCAGGCATAGAAAGGCTGATAGAGATGGTACCTGACATTGTTAAGAAAATTAAAAAGAAAACGAACCGGGTAGAAAAAAAGGTGTGACTATGAGTATGGAAGAAAAATTTATCAACGCGGTGTCTGTCCGGCTTATCGACGGGATGGCCTTTTCGGTGCTTAAGATAGAAGAGCGGGAAGGTATAGATGCCCTCGCCCGTATTAGGGGACAAAATCTGGAGCTTGTTTTTTTCATAAGTGACAGTAAAAACCGGGACTTCATTTGTTACGAACAGCTTCCCCGTATCGGGGAATATATGGACAGGTTAAACTGCACACAAGCCAGACTTGTGAATATATTTATGGCCGGGGACCACAATACATATGACTGTGATATGGAAACTGACCTATACGACAGTATATCGGTATCCCGGATATGGGTGGACATAGGGCAGGGCATGGTTTGGGGCGACACGTCCCATCTTAACAGGCTGGATTCCCTGCTTAAGGAGTATGCCAGTATACCCAGGCTGGAACGGTATTCTCCGATAAACCTTGAAACGCTTACCAGGGTAGATAAAGATGTAAAGCCGGTTATCACTTACGGTATCATTTGGATAAATATAATTATGTGGATACTTATGACGCTGGCAGGAGGTTCTACCAACGTTGCCGTATTAGTCAGGTTTGGCGCCATGTACGCTCCCCTTGTAATAAGAGGGGAGTACTGGCGATTAATAACACCAATGTTTCTGCACGTGGGAGCGATACACCTGGCCTTTAATTCGTATGCCCTTTATAATTTGGGAACACTGGCCGAAAAAATTTATGGCAGGTCAAAGTTTATTGTTGTCTATGCCGCTGCCGGTGTTTTAGGCAGCGTATTCAGTTTTTTGTTTACGCGGGCGGTATCCGCCGGGGCTTCAGGAGCAATTTTCGGCCTGCTGGGGGCGCTTCTTTATTTCGGCAGGAAAAGGCCGGGGGTTTTCAGAAGGGGCTTTACGGCAAATCTTGCCACAATACTGCTTATAAACCTTTTTATAGGCTTTTCCAACCCCGGTATAGATAATTTCGCCCATATAGGAGGTTTTATAGGTGGGTATATCTCATCCCACCTTATCCTGAAGAGGATGCGAAGATAGGTCTAAAGAGTATGCAGGTCAAAGATAGGCCGGTGATTGTTCAGGGGTTAATAATATAAAGCGAAAACAGGAGAATCGAGTATGGCTATATTTGCAATATCCGACCTTCATCTGTCCAAAGCCGTCAACAAGCCGATGGATATTTTCGGTGGAGGATGGGAGAATTATATGGAGAAGATTGAGGAAAACTGGAATAAAACCGTAAGTGAGGACGACTGGGTGTTGGTTTGCGGCGATTTGTCCTGGGCAACCTATCTTGAAGAAGCGGCTGCGGATTTTGAGTTTCTGTCAATGCTGCCCGGTAAAAAAATACTGTGCAAGGGCAATCATGATTATTGGTGGACAACCTTTAATAAAATGAATAAATTCAGGGAAGAGAAGGGGTTTAACAATATTTTTTTTGTCCACAATAACAGCTATATATGCCAGTCGGTGGGGATTTGCGGAACCCGGGGCTGGGTTAGCCCCGAAAGTCCTGATTATACCGTGCATGATACCAAGATATTCAGCAGGGAACTGGGGCGGCTGGAACTGTCCATAAGGGATCTGCAGGATAAAAGCTATGAGCAGATTGTTGTTATGCTGCATTATCCGCCCCTTTACCACGAAAGCGGTTCCAGGGACTTTCTGGAGATGATGAAAAGCTATGGCGTCAACAAATGCATATACGGGCACCTGCACGGCCAGGCGTCAAGGGATGCGGTTGAGGGTCAGATTGAAGGGGTAGAATTCATGCTGACCTCCTGCGACAGGCTTGGGTTCAGCCCTGTCAGGCTGTATTGACCGGTGCAATGCATGGAGATGCCAGCCTTGTGCATAACACAGGCGCTGCGGAGAGGATAAAATTATGGACAAACCAAGGTACAGGGTTTATTCGGAATTTCTTAAAGCAAAATACGGATGCAAGGTATACAAGCTGCCTGTAAATCTGCCGGTCACCTGCCCCAACAGGGATGGCGAGATTGGATATGGAGGGTGTATTTTTTGTGGTGAATCCGGTGCGGGATTTGAGACACTGTCCGAACAAATGCCTGTGGAAAAGCAGCTTAAGAAGAATATGGAATACATAGGTAAAAAGTACGGTGCTAAGAAATACATAGCCTACTTTCAGAATTTTACCAATACCTATTTGGAGCCTGAAAGGCTCAAGGGCTATCTGTACGAGGCGTGCATTCCGGGAATAGTTGAAGTGTACATTTCTACCCGGCCCGACTGTATTGGCGAACGCCACCTTGGGATGGTCAGCGATTTCAGCAAACAGGCGGGTGTTGAGGTTACCTTTGAACTGGGGCTGCAAACGGTTAACTACCACAGCCTTACAAAGATAAACAGGGGACATACCCTCGCCGAGTTTATCGATGCGGTGATGCGGGTAAGGGGGCATGGGTTCGGAGTGTGCGCCCATCTTATACTGGACCTGCCCTGGGACGATATGCTTGATGTTGTGGAAAACGCCAAGATACTGTCCGCCCTTGAGGTTAAGCAGGTTAAAATACATTCCCTTTATATAGTAAAGGGTACCGAGCTCGCCCGCATGTATGTGGAAAATAACATAAGACTGGTTTCAATGGAGGAATACGTACAAAGGGTTATAGGTTTTTTGGAACACCTCGGCCCGGATATCGTGATACAGAGACTTATCGGCAGGGCACCGGAGGAAGACACGCTGCAGGCAAATTGGAATACAAGTTGGTGGAAGATTAAAGAATGCATTGAACAGCAGATGGCTGCTAAAGATACATGGCAGGGCAAAAAGTTCGATTATCTGGGGGGTAAAGCTGTGCGAAAGTTCTGAAAGGGAATAAACCATCCGGAGGGATTTACTTATGAAAAGACTGTTACTGGCGACAATGGCTTTGGCCGTGATATCTGCAGGATGCATAAGGAACAGCGATGAAAGAATGCCTCCCATTGACCCTCCCGCCGGGGAAAGCCGGAAATCCGTTGTGGAAACGCTGCTGGAGGATATGACACCGGGAGAAAAGATTGGGCAGATGCTTATGGTGGGCATTGAGGGGACGGAGCTGGACGGGGACACCTCATTATTTTTGAAGGAGCACAGAATCGGCGGCGTGATTCTATTCGGAAGGAATATTCAAAACTCCCAACAGGCCAGTGAACTATCCCAAGGGCTGCAGGAGTTGAATGCAGGACCACCGGGTGTCCGTATGCTGATAGGAACCGACCAGGAAGGGGGCAGGGTGAACAGGCTTCCGGGAGATGAAGGGCGGTTTCCGTCCGCCGGTATGCAGGCACACGATAACAACCCGGACAGCGTGAGAGAGGCAGCGGGACAGATGGCGGCGCAGCTTAAGGGGATGGGCATTAATTTAAACTTTGCACCGGTACTGGATATAAACAGCAACCCCGATAACCCCGTTATCGGGGACAGGGCCTTTGGAAACAATCCGGAGACAGTTTCACGGATGGGACTTGCCTTTATACAGGGAACCCTGGACAAAGGCGTGATTCCTGTGGTAAAGCATTTTCCCGGACACGGTGATACCCTGGTGGATTCCCATACCGAGCTTCCTGTGGTTTCCCACTCAATGGAAAGGCTGGCCGGCTTTGAACTGATCCCCTTTGAGGAGGCGATAAAAAACAGGGCGCCGGCGATAATGAGCGCCCATATACTGCTGGATAAGTTAGACAGAGATTACCCGGCCACATTGTCGGCGCCGGTAATAACCGGGATACTGAGGGAGCGGATGGGGTTTGATGGCGTAGTGGTGTCCGACGACCTGGATATGGGGGCCATTACAGGACTGTACAGCCCCGGTGAGGCTGCGGTAAGGGCAGTAAAGGCAGGGGTTGATATACTGCTTGTAGGCCACAGCAGGGAAGGAATGCTTGAAGTCTTTGACGCGCTGACTAACGCAGTAAAAAGCGGCAACATATCGGAAGAGGTAATTGACAGTGCGGTACTTCGGATACTGACTATGAAGGAAAGGTTTGGGCTGGCAGACAGGTAAATCGCATGTGCAATATGTTATAATATAGTAGGTTATAAAAGAATAATTATTAGAAGAAGGTGATAAACGCCATGAAGATAGGACTTACAGGTCTCCCAACTGCAGGAAAGACCACATTTTTCAACCTGTTGACCCATTCGGATATTGAAACCAGCGCTTTTTCTTCCGGAAAAACCGAAGCCCATATAGGTGTTGCGAAAATTCCCGATGACAGAATCGATTTTCTGTCGTCCGTATACAAACCCAAAAAGACCACCTATGCCACCATGGAACTTACCGATCTGCCGGGTCTGGTCAGGGGTTCAAGCACCGGAATGGGTATCGGCAACCAGTTCCTGGAAGCGGTCCGAAAAGTGGATGCCCTTGTGCAGATAGTCAGAGCCTTTGATGACGATAATGTAGTACATGTGGAAGGAAATATTAACCCCCTGAGGGATATAGATACGATTAATATGGAGCTTTTGTTTGCGGACCTGGGTACAATCGAGACCAGAATAGACAGGATAGAAGCTTCGAAGAAGATTACCGATGTCATGCAGGAGGAGATGGGGGTATTGAAAAAATGCAGGGACGCTCTGGAAGAGGAACTGCCCATATATTCCCTGGATCTGACCGATGAGGAAAAGGAACATCTTAAAACCTTTAACTTCCTTTCGGTGAAACCGATGCTGCTGGTTATAAATATAGATGAAGAGCAGCTGTCCTCGGGGAAGTATTCGCAAAAGGAAGAACTGCATGAGTATTCACGGCAAAAGGGCATGCCCATTATTGAGATTTGTGCCCAGGTGGAGGTGGAGATTGACCACCTTGACGAAGAGGACAAAAAGCTTTTCATGGAGGAAATAGGTATTGGTGAGCCGGGGATAGACAGGCTGGCCAGAACCATATACCAGTATTTCGGTTTGATTTCTTTCCTCACCGCCGGCGAGGATGAAGTCAAGGCATGGACTATAAAGAAAGGAACTACCGCCCACAAGGCCGCAGGAAAAATACATACGGATATAGAAAGGGGCTTCATAAGGGCCGAGGTGGTTAAATATATGGATTTGAAGGAACTGGGCTCCGTACAGAAAGCTAAGGAGAAGGGCCTTTACAGGCTGGAGGGTAAAGAATATATAGTGCAGGACGGGGATATCATTAATTTCAGATTCAATGTATAAACTATAGCAGAGGGAGTCTTTGACGTGAGGGAGATATTGGCACTGGCAACCGGTTTTTTATTGATTATTGTTATGCTTTACAAAAAAGCTCAGATTGGAACGACCATGTTTACAGCATCAATTGTTATGGGTTTACTGGCGGGTTTTGGACCTTTGAAAACCCTGAAAGTTATTTTCGCTTCGATTACAGCAAGGGCAACCATTGAATTGCTTGTAGTGGTAACCATCATAAGTATTCTGAGTTTTATGCTGCAAAAATATGGAATCCTGAACAAGATGGCTGATTCCCTTGAAGACCTGTTTAATAACAACTGGTTTTCATTGATGTTTCTGCCCTTATTGGTAGGGGTTCTGTCCGTCCCCGGAGGAGCGGTTATGTCGGCGCCTGTAGTAGACAGCGTAGGGGACAAGCTGAAACTTGAAAATTTACGAAAATCGGCTATAAACGTCGTTTTCAGGCATATTGTATTCTTTCTGTTTCCTTTTTCTACAACGATGATCCTTACCAGTCAGCTTGCGGGGTTAAGCCCCTATACGATAATAAGGTATAATCTCCCTATGGCATTGGTTTCAATAAGCGCGGGCTATATGTTGTTTGTAAAGGACAGTGTAACCGATGCAAGAGGTGCACAAAGCAAGTCGGATAAAGGGATTATTCATAGAATAGGTGCTGTATTAATGTATACCTCTCCGTTATGGATTGGTATAGTACTTAATCTTGCGTTGGGAATGCCCTTTTATTTGGCCTTGGCTCCGGGCGTTGCAATAGTGTATTTTCTGGGAGGGAAAGAAAAGGAGGACTTTCTGAAAGGAATTGGTCATGGAATAAACTGCAAAATGATTTATGCCGTAGCCGGTATCATGTGCCTCCAGGGTTTTATTAAGCAGATGCCGGCAATCGCCCGGTCGATAAATACCTTATTGGAATCTGGTATGGACATACGGATACTTATCGTGCTTTCAACTGCCGTTGTGGGTTTACTTACAGCAAACAGTACCGCTGTTATGGGAATGCTTCTTCCGCTTTTTATACCTTTGGCTGCGGATATAGGCGCAAAGGCATATATAACATCGCTGATTTTTGTTTCGGGATTCCTTTTCTATTTTATTTCGCCCCTGCATCTGTGCCAGATTTTTACTGCGGAATATTTTGATGTAAACGTTAAGGAGCTCTATAGAGAGTATAGAGTATATTGGCCCGTTCTTGCACTGGCCATGATTATTATGTATGCGTTCATATACCAAATTTGAAGGTCTAAAAAATTTTAACAGTTCAAAAATTTGTCTATAATTGAAGGATTAATTATGTCTGTAAAGAATAATTATATAGATGGGTGTGTCTCCATACATTAATTGAAAGAGGTGATGTGGTATGATAAAAAATTTTGAGCAGTTGCTTCAAAGGGCAAAAATGCAAAATACAATGAAGCTTGCTGTGGCGGCTGCCCAGGATGAAGAGGTGCTTAAGGCTGTCGATGAGGCATACAAGCTTGGGATTGCGCAGCCCATTCTTGTGGGAGACAGGGCAAAGATACAGGAGATAGCGCGGAATTTGGAAATTGATATCACAAAGTTTGATATTGTAGATATACACGATCTGGCGGAAGCAGCCAGACAGGCAGTTTCCCTTGTAAGCAACGGAAAAGCCCATTTTGTAATGAAGGGAATACTGGGCACCGCAGACCTTTTAAAGGCTGTTTTGGATAAGGAGATAGGTTTAAGGGGCAAAAACCTTTTGAGTCATGTGATGGTGTACCAGGTGCCTGCGTACCATAAGCCTATTTACTTAACCGATGGCGGTATGAATATAGCTCCGTCGTTGGAGGATAAGAAGCAGATAATCGAAAACGCCATCCAGGTCTGCAGCGCAATGGGCGTGGAGAAGCCGAAGGTGGCAGCGCTTACGGCGGTTGAAAAGGTAAACGATAAAATGCAGGCAACGGTGGATGCGGCAAAGCTTAAAGAAATGTCGGAAGCGGGCGAATTCGGCAGCGCGATAGTTGATGGACCGCTGTCCTTCGATCTGGCATTCAACGAAGAGGCAGCCCGGCATAAGGGAGTAGAGAGTCCGGTTGCAGGGGATGCGGACGTACTGTTGGTACCTGCCATCGAGGTTGGGAACGGCATAGGCAAATGCATGACATATTTTGCCAATGCGGATTCCGCCGGAGTAGTCATGGGAGCCAAGGCTCCTATAGTGTTGGTATCCAGAGCCGATACACACCAAACAAAGCTTTATTCGATAGCCCTTGGCAGCGTAGTTGCGGGAAAAATATAACTGTGTAATTTCCCGGCGATTAATATATAATTTTGTTTGGGGTTTGGTCTATAAGGTTAAGTATAGATAAACAAACATAATTTGTGAGGGAGTGAGATGATTGAAGAAACTTCTATCAGGCAATGAGGCCATTGCCAGAGGTGCCTACGAAGCAGGGATAACCGTAGCTTCAGCCTATCCCGGTACACCGAGCACCGAAATCCTGGAAAATATCGCACCCTATGAGGAAGTATATGCAGAATGGGCGCCAAATGAAAAGGTAGCCCTTGAGGTGGCAGTGGGAGCATCAATTTCCGGCGCAAGGTCGCTGGCTGCAATGAAGCATGTGGGCGTAAACGTTGCGGCGGACCCGCTCTTTACGGTGGCCTATACAGGGGTTAACGGCGGATTGGTACTCGTATCGGCAGACGATCCTGGTCTTCACAGTTCCCAGAACGAGCAGGACAACAGATATTATGCCAAGTTCGCTAAAGTAGCTATGATAGAACCCAGTGACAGCCAGGAAGCCAAGGATTTTGTGCTGGAAGCGGTTAAACTAAGCGAGGAATTCGACGTTCCTGTGCTGCTCAGGGTGACAACCAGGATATGCCACAGTAAAACGCTGGTTGAGTTTAAAGAAAGACAGGAAGTGGGCATCAAGCATTACGAGCGAAACATGGGCAAGTATATCGCAACGCCCGCAAACGCCAGGAAGCTGCACGTAACGCTTGAGGAAAGGCTTGTAAAGCTGGAGGAGCGAAGCAACAATTCACCGCTTAACTTCTATGAGTGGAACGATAAAAAGACAGGTATAATAACGAGCGGCATAAGCTACCAGTACGCAAAGGAAGTATTTGGGGACAGGGTTTCCTACCTGAAGCTGGGTATGACCTTCCCGCTGCCCAAGAAGATGATAGCAGAATTTGCAAAGCAGGTTGATACTCTTTATGTAATAGAGGAAAATGAGCCATACATTGAAGAAGCCGTCAGGGTACTCGGTTTTGACTGCATCGGCAAGGACAAGATACCCGGTATCTACGAGCTGAACCCGGACATTTTGGAAAGAAGCCTTTTGGGGACTGAGAAAGAGCTTTTGAAAGGTGACAGGCAAATGCCGGGACGACCGCCGGTACTTTGCCCCGGATGCCCTCACAGGGGACTCTTCTTTGCACTAAGCAAAAAGGACGCGGTTGTGACAAGCGATATAGGATGCTATACCTTAGGCGCAATGCCACCGCTTAATTCGGCGGATACCTGCATATGTATGGGAGCCAGCATAAGCGCAGGCCACGGTTTCTATAAAGCCAACGAGAAAAACGGCAGGGACGGAAAAGTATTTGCGGTAATAGGAGACTCCACCTTCTTTCATTCAGGGATGACAGGTCTGGCGGGGGTTGCCTATAATAAGAGCAACGTTACGGTGGTAATTGCCGACAACAGGATAACCGGCATGACCGGCCACCAAGAAAACCCCGGCACCGGTAAAACCTTAAAGGGTGAAGAAGCGATTGCCCTTGACATACCGAAAGTCTGCAATGCGCTTGGCATAGAAAACGTAAAGGTCGTTAATCCCCTTAACTTAAAAGAAATGAGGGGAGCGGTCAATGAAGCCATGAAGGCAACAGAGCCTAATGTAATCGTTACCCAATGGCCATGTGCCCTTATCAAGACCGAGCCGCAGCCGACAGGACACTGCCAGGTCAACCAGGAAAAATGCACACAGTGCTATGCCTGCATGCAGATAGGCTGCCCGGCTATATCCAAACAGGACGGCAATGTTGTTATAGATGATACCATGTGTAACGGATGCGAGCTGTGCACACAGCTATGCGCCTTTAAAGCCATAGAGAAGGTGGGTGAATAATTATGGCAAAGGATGTTAAGAATATTTTATTCGTCGGCGTTGGTGGACAGGGTATTATACTGACCAGCAAGGTTTTATCAACGGCATTGGTTAATGCCGGCTATGACGTCAAGATGTCCGAAGTACACGGAATGGCCCAAAGGGGCGGCAGCGTTACCACCCAGGTAAGATACGGGGAAAAGGTATACTCACCGATAATAGGCAAGGGTCAGGCGGATATCATAGTATCCTTTGAGAGGATGGAAGCCATGAGGATGCTGGAATACCTGAAAAAGGACGGCACCATGGTGGTGAATGACCATGCCATTCCTTCCATGCCCATACTTACGGGTGATGCTGAATACCCGGAAGGGATAACAGACGAGCTTAAGAGCAAGGCAAAGACCATAGTGTTCAAGGCAGCCGAGGTGGCAAGGCAACTGGGCAATCCAAAAACGCAGAACATCGTACTGCTTGGAGCCTTGGTTAAAGCCTTCGGTCTTGAAAGCCTCGACTGGAATAAGGCAATAGAGGAAGAGGTTAAGCCAAGGTTTGTGGAGATAAACAAGAAAGCCCTTCAAAAAGGGATGGAACTGGCAGGCTAGCAAACAAAAGCAAACAAAAGGGACGGTTCTTTTTGTTTCACATACAGGGGGATATTCCCTATATACAAAAAAACAAATAAAAAGAGATGGTTCATTTGAACCATCTCTTTTTATCCCTCCCACCATCGGGTTTAATATACCGTTTCAATCCAGTTTATTATATGTTATGGTGCATTTATCAGTTTGGCAACTTCCTCTTCGGTTTCAACTGCAAGCCATTCTTCTTTTTCAGCATAAAACAATAGCTGACGGGGTAGCATTAAGGCTATTACAAGGATTATTTTTCGGTATTATCTTTTGGTATTATTTGTGATAACATTGCATTAGGAATGGGAATATAATTGCATGGAAAAGGGGAGGGGAGCATTGTGAAGGCTAAAAAATATCTTTGGCTTCCTGCAGGGATTGGCTTAATCTATACCCTGTTTATTTCACTTTTTGCAGCGGATGCATTTTCAGGAGATGCTTTGTTATCCGAAAAAATCGTAGGATTTATTATTCATCTGATGCCGTCGATTGTATCATTAATAATCCTGGCAGTCTCATGGAAAAGCCCTGTAAAAGGCGGTGCTTTATTCATTCTCTTAAGTGTTGTATTTACGCTTTATTTCGGAACATATAAGTCTATACTTAACTTCCTGGTTATTTCATTCCCCTTAGCAGTTATAGGTATATTGTTTATAATCCTTCAGGTTGCCAAAGACAAAAGGATGGCCGGTAGCAAAAAAGCATAATTGTCTGATGAATGCGGCCGGGATGACCAATCATGAAAATGGAACCGCATTTTTTATGAGCTCTTTTAACTATGAAACCACGGTCGTGTAAGATGGGAGAGGGGGAGCACAAATTGCCGGAATTAGAGATACGAAGGCCAAGGCCCGATGATATTAAAGAGCTAAACCAGTTCTTTAAGATGGTTTTAACGGATACCTTTGCCAAAGAAGGGCTGGCGCACATGACCCAGGAGATTGAGAAGGAAATTAATGATAAAAAAAACATTCTGAATGAAGACATTGAATCAAACGGAGAAAAACGATACTTTCTTATTGCACTGGATAATGGAAAGATTATAGGTACAATTGAATACGGTCCCACAGGACGGTTGATTATTGAGTGCACCGGTGGAGAGCTGGAAGGCGTGGTTGAGGTGGGAACGGTTTTCGTCCACCCGGACTATCAAAGGCAGGGTGTTGGGACATTAATGCTGAATATGATTTACCTGACTTTTATAAATAGAAATATCAAAGAATTCTGTCTGGACAGTGGATATACAAATGCTCAAAGGATATGGAAAAAGAAATTCGGGGAACCCGGCTATATTGTGAAGGATTATTGGGGCAAGGGCTATGACCATATGGTTTGGAGAAAGCATACCGGCGGTCTCCCGATAGTGTTTAGGATATGAAGAAAGGGTGTTTAAGATGGATACCTTTGGATTGGGTCATCGCATTCAAAGTCCCCGAATAGTAGAATCGGTTGAACCGTATCCGAACCGCTGGACTCACCATGTAATTATTCAAAGCCATTCTGATATTGATGAGGAAATCATGGATTGGCTAAACCAGGCATATTTATTTGCCTGCAGGTAACCCGATAAAAGGGGTGGCTTCAAGGATCCGGAGGAGCAATAAAAGAAACGGAACGTGAATGCAAATTGTTCAAGTTGGGAGGAGTATTTACGGAAAAATACGTTTTGATGCAGGAAAAGGAAACACTGCTTATTCCGCTTCTGGGAAAAGCAAAGGAAAATGAAAAGGAAAAGCCTGTACTTATTGACAAAAAGGCGGCTGAAATTGTCAATCAGATTGATTACGACTTCGAATCGTTGAAAGTACCCGAAAAGACAAACATAATGATGTGTATGAGGGCAAAGCTTATTGATAACTTTGTCAGAAATTTTTTTACAGGTGGAAAAGAAGGTGCTGCTCTGCATTTAGGGTGCGGGCTTGACAGCAGGTATGACAGAATCGGGAATGACAGTATTGACTGGTATGACGTAGACTTTAAGGAAGTCATTGATATACGGCGGCATTTTTACAGCGAAACAGACAATTATAGAATGATAGCAACTTCTGTTACATATCCTGATTGGATAGAAAAAATTCCGTCCGGAGAAAAGCATTACATAGTCATAGCAGAAGGCCTGTTTATGTATCTTAAGGAGGATGAAATAAAGAAGTTAATAAACAGGCTGAAAGAGAGGATTGGCAGTTATACCCTGATCTTTGATGCTTTTAGCGTCACTGCCGCAAAAAGAATAAAAGATCACCCGTCGTTAAAGAAAACCGGTGCCATGGTTCACTGGGGTATTAACAATCCTGAAGAACTCGTCAAATGGGGATTGGGGATTCAATTTATAGAAGAAATGTATTTCACAGATAATGTAGAAATCAGAAAACTAAACACCGGTACCAGGCTTGTGTTTAAACTGGCAAACCTGTTTAAGACTGCTAAAACAGCCCATAGGGTATTGGTTTGCAGGATAGGTTGTCAATAAAAAACTGATTTATTGGTTCTGTTAAGATTGAACATGGCAGGGGAAATGTTAAGCTGATTGTTGGCGTAATGAATGGGTTAAGGGAATACACTGCCAGAATTAAGACAATATCCTATGGACTGCCATTTTTGAGATTAATTTTAGAAGTCAGACTAGATCAGTATTTAAACATTGTGCAGAGACAATGAGTCCTATAGAGTCACGATCAGCTACGGCTATCATAAGAATGAGAATCCGCTTTCCAACCTGACCGCGGAAGTGGGAGGCATCATTTAAAAGGTATGTTGCAGCATTAGATATATGATTATGGTTAACGGGTTTAATTTGCACGGGATGGGAGATTATGACATGGTGGAAATCTTGAAAAAACTACAGGGTGGGGATTTGCGTTCGATTGGCAGAGCTAATGAAGTGGTAGGCGACGTTTTGGACAACAGTTCATTATTCGGTCAACTTTTTGACGGGATGTGCAGCAAAGACCCTGTTATACGGATGAGGGCGGCGGATGCTGTCGAGAAGGTAACCCGTTCCAATACCGATTTGCTTGTCCCGTTCAAAAAGAGGTTGATTGAGGAAGTATCGCAAATAGAACAGCAGGAAGTGCGGTGGCATGTCGCACAGATGTTTCCGCGGTTGGATTTGGAAAGAGACGAGCTTGAGCGGGTTTTTCAATTGTTGCTTGAATGGATTAAAGGCAGCAAAAGTAATATAGTAAAGGTCAATTCAATGCAGTCTTTATATGATATTGCGATAATGCATCCGTGTTTATAACAGGCGGTTATTGAGGAGTTGCGTGTTTTAATAACAACCGGAAGACCGTCGGTTGTAAGCCGGGGGAGAAAGCTTCTCAAAAATTTTGAAATACATAATAGGAGAACTATATGAGAAAAATAAATATTGAATGAAAAAATAAACATTAAACAGGGGATGCTTATGTACAGAAAAATAAGTCTGCTATTGATAGTCACAATAATAGTCGCAGGGGCAGGTTGCATAAACCGCCGAACCACGCCCCCCGATGCCAGGCCCGCCCCGGGACAGCAGTCCGGCCTGCCCAAAGAGGACAGGCTGGCAAAGTCCGACCGGGAAGCTGTGGAGGAGAATATTAACGGTTTTAACATAGAAGATGACCTGAAAATTACCCGGACCACACAGAAGGACGGAAAAGCAAAAATATCCGGGCTTACCCGGCAGCAGAGTTCACAGATGGTAAAAAAAGTCGGATCCAAGGAGATGAATACCGTACTCCATGAATATAACACCACCCTGCCCGAAGGAGTAAATGATGCAGTCAGGTATACCGAATATGACTTCTCCTATGATTATTTTCTTGTGACAGCGGAGAACGGTGCGAATATCCGTGAAAACCCTGTGCCCGACGCCGCCGTAGTTGCAAGTGTGGAGAACCTGGACAAGGTGTCACTTTTACAGAGGGTTGACAGTGACGAGCTTCAGGGCTCAAATATATGGTACAGGGTAGGGTTCGCTGATGGCAACCAGATAAATGAAGGCTATCTTCACTCATCGGAAGGCACTCCCAGGACCTTTCGTTTTGGAAGGATGCAGGACGCAGTAAACGAGCTAAGGCAGCAGGTATCCCAGGGTGCCCTGCACTTTGTCAGCAACTATAAAAACCAAAACGGTGCGCCGCCTCAAAAAGGGGAGGCAGCAGTAGACGAGTATGGTTACAGGGTTTATCACAGCGCTCCCGCATACGGGCAGGCAGACACCGGCGGCGACTTCAGGTATATACCCGACGGGATGCTTGTTAGGATACTTGAAGCGACTGATGACCTTTATCATGTCAACGCTCCCACCTTTGGCGGAAATTATTATATACCCAAAAAGTACATTGACGGGGAAGCCACTTTAAACCGGCTGAACCATGTGGTTGTAATAGACAGAAGTCAGCAGAATCAAGCTTCCTTTGAAGTTGGCGAAAACGGTCTGAACTTAATCTCATACACCCTGTCCACTACAGGGATTCCGGGAAATTTCTCCTTTGAGACTACCCTTGGAAGTTATAAGGTCATTGAAAAAAAAGACCGCTTTGAGTATTTAAAAAGCGATACCCAGGATATTGCGGGCTATGCGCCCTTTGCAGTAAGGTTCACCGGCGGAGCCTATATCCACGGCGTTCCGGTGGCATACGAGGAAGAGGACGGGGAGAGGGTAGACCCCGGACCTATTGAATACCTTCATACCATTGGTACATTTCCACGCTCCAATATGTGCGTCCGCAATTATACAAGTCATGCGGAGTTTCTTTATAACTGGTTAGACAGTCAAAACGGTGCCGTTGTTGTTATAGAATAAAAAAATAAAAATCTATTGACATAGATTTAATATCGTAGTAATATATTGAATGAAAGTTCAACCATAAGTTGCGAGGTGGTCTGTTATCTATGGCAAGAAACAAGCAGCAAAATGAAAAGATGAGGGAAGAACGAAAAGAACAAATTCTGTCTAGCGCATTACATCAATTCGCAACCAAAGGTCTTTTTGCAACCAAGATAAAGGATATTGCGGAAGCCGTAGGTATGGCACAGGGCCTTGTATATCATTACTATAAATCAAAGGACGAAATATACATAGAGCTTATAAAGAATGCCCTCGATAAAATGAATATGGCTGTGATCTCACTAAAAGAGACGCCGCTGCCACCCCACGAAAAGATAAAAATGGCCATAGAGCAGCTGCTTCGGACAATTGAAAGCAGCGATGATTTTACGCAAACCTGCCGCTTGATCGCCCATGCAACAAACTCAACGGCAATACCGGATGACGCGAAGAAACTGATTGAGCAAAAACGGGATATACCATACCGGGAGATTGCGAAAATTATAGCCGACGGGCAAAAGGAAGGAACTATCGTTAAGGCTGATCCTGATGGATTGGCAGTGGTATTTTGGACATCCATTAACGGTTTGGCAATTTACAAAGCTACCCGCCAAGGTAATGCTGCCATGCCGGATGCGCGCATACTAATAAATATGTTTGTGAAGGAGAATAGTTATGGAACAAAAAATTAAACGATTTTTAGATGACCGGGGAAGGCTAAAGCAAATACCGTCCAAGAGCAGCGTGCGCCAGGAAGCGTATCGGTATCTGGGCAGCAAATTCGAGGCCGGTATAAAATACACCGAAAAAGAAGTCAATGAGGTGTTGACAAAATGGAGTACCGTTGGAGACTATTTTTTGCTGCGCAGAGGTCTTATAGAGAGCAAGTTTTTAAACAGAGCCGCTGATGGAAGCCAATACTGGAAAAATCCGCCGCAGGAAAATATTTACGTTAAAGAATAGGGGGATATTATGCAGAGTTTAAGAAGCCGTATGTTTATCGGATTTATAAAAAACCGGCATCTTTTCAAATTAAGATTAAAACCCGAAGTGATTGACGAGAATTTTTCGGTTCAAGAATTCCGTAAAAGTGTTGATGAGGTATCAAGAAAATCAAACCGTATCCCCAAAGATATTGAGGTTGTACCAACCAATGTTAAGAACATGTACGCGGAATGGATTATACCTAAAGGTGCACCGGAGGAAAAGGTGATTTTATACACTCACGGGGGTGGATTTATTTCCGGGTCTTGTCTGACGCACCGCGGGCATGTTTCTAAATTTGCGCTGGGAAGCAGGATAAAGGCATTGTTGTTTGATTACAGGCTGGCACCTGAACATCCTTATCCTGCCGCAGTAAATGATTGCGTGACCGCGTATCTTTGGCTTTTGGAGCAGGGATATTTATCATCAGACATAATAGTATGCGGTGAATCTGCTGGGGGGACATTAGCCCTGGCAACGCTTATAGCATTAAGGGACCGGGAGGCTCCCATGCCAAGCGGCGGGGTGTCCATTTCACCGGTTACCGACCTTACCTGCAGTGCCAAGTCATTTACAACCAATGCAAAAAAAGATATAGCCCCGCTTAATTCATGGTCGGTATGGACTAAATACTATATTGGAGATAATGACCCGGGACAGCCGTGGCTGTCGCCGCAAAAGGCAGACCTTAACAGCTTGCCGCCTATTTTGCTGTGTGTCGGGACCAATGAAATACACCTTGATGATACGGTTAATTTTGCTAAAAAAGCTAAAGGCCAGGGCACCGAAACAACACTAATGACCTGGGAAGGTATGGTCCATGCATTTCCAATAATGTCCCCCCTTTTTCCCGAGGCAAAGAAGGCTATGGACGATATTTGCGTATTCATCCGGCAAAGACTTGCAGCTTAAACGAAAAAAGACTTATAGACGGCTCCTTTCTGACATGGCTGTTTAAATCCAGCCGGAAAGGAGCCTGATTTTTAATTGTTTAAAAGCCAAAGAGGGCGTATTTTAAAGCAGCAGGGGGAAATTCGGTTTTTTATGTTTAGCAGGAAATTAGAAACAACCGTAGAATGGTTATTAATGAATCAGAGTATATATGCTTGCTGCTATTATAAGGAGATGTGAAAGAAATTGCAGGTGTTTTTGGAGGCTCTGCTGTTTGGTGGTATTCGTTGTCAACCGGAGCGAATGCGGTGCGGACACGTATTAATTCGCGAGGATTAGGCTGGGTTAACAAATTATCCGGCATTGCGATTACCGGGTTTGGAATAGCCGCTCTGGTAAACGTAATCTAGCATCCATTTTAAAGGAAGGTAAAGGGAATGAGCATCACAAAAGTATTTTGGATTTGACAGACAGGATTGACAAACAGGATAATAAGAAAGCCTTCATATTTTCAACGTCAACCGTTCCTCTGGAATTCATGCACAAAACCCTTAAGGGAAAGCTGATTGAAAAAGGGTTTGATATAATGGGGCATTATTACTGCAAAGATTTTAAAAGAGCGCAGGAGTTTAACCTGAGTATAAAAGAACTTTAATCTATGACAGTATTGGATGTGGAAGAATTGAAAAAATTACTGAAGAACAGAATCATTATATTTACAGGCATACTTGTGGTTGCTGCAACATATGTGTACTCGCAAAACAACCGGATTGAAGCGGAGCACATAAACATAAAAACAGACAAGCTGCCAAAGGAATTGGAAGGTTTAAAAATCGCCCATGTATCGGATGTTCATATTCCCAGAAAAGGTCCGGGCATAAAGAATTTGCTAAAAATACTGAATAAAGAAAACCCCGATATTATTGTGCTTACCGGTGACATTCTTGATAGAAGCGGGGATTTGGACAATCCATATTTCAGTGAACTCTGCAAAGGCCTGGCAGATATTACGGATACCTATGCAGTGACAGGTAACCATGAAGTGCGGAAAAACAGTGCCGGGAAATGGGCAGAAGCATTAGACAGGTATAATGTCAAAGTAGTTGAGAATAGAATTGAAATATATAGAAAAGGCAATTCTATGGTTGCTGTTATGGGCTTGAAGGATAACTGCGGTTATTCACCCGAATATTTTGAAAATATAGAAACGGTAAAGGATACACCTAAAATACTGTTGGCACACAGGCCTGAGCTTTTTGATACATATTATTCAGATTCGCATGACATTAAGCCGGACTTGGTATTTAGCGGGCATGCCCATGGAGGTCAGTTCAGAATACCCTTTATCAATAAGGGGATAGCAGCCCCCAATCAGGGTTTTTTTCCTGAATACACGTCGGGTTTATACACTTCAGACAATGGAGTACAGATGATTGTAAGCAGAGGATTAGGAAATAGCATAATTCCTGTCAGAATAAACAACAGGCCCCATTTGCCCATTATTTACCTAAGAGGTGCATTATAAACTTAAGGGGTTCTTGTTTTTTCTGCTCATGGAGCGGCGGCAAGGATTCATGCCTGGCCTTATACCGGGCCCTTCAGGGCGGAGGCCGCCCCCGTTTACTTTTCACCATGCTGACAGAAGGAGGCGAAAGGTCACGTTCTCACGGCCTCCATGTCACGATAATCAGGAGACAGGCAATGGCATTAGGGATTCCTGTGGTTACCCGTTCGGCGACATGGGACGATTATGAAAAAATTTTTGGAAGGTGAATTCCACACTGTTGTAACCGACGGGCCTATATTCTCCTGTGCGTTGGATTTGAATTTTAATGGGCAGTATTTCTATGACGGCTGTTGGTTCCAGGATGTTTCAATACGGGATATTACGTGTTATGGTTCTGGAAAGCCATGATGAATATTAAGGAGGAGGTAAAAAGATGGACTATAGTCAGGTTGTTCAAAGGATTGCCGCATGCGGGTTGGACTGTAGCCGGTGTGCAGATTACGAGAACGGAGAAATCAGGGTATTAAGTGCAAGGTTATTAGGACTCCTGGCGGGTTACGAAAGACTGGCCGGCATTAAATCACAATCAAACCCAGCCCTTATGGGATACGATAAGTTCAAAGAGGTACTGAATATATTTGCGGGAGCATCCTGCGGCGGGTGCAGAAGTGAAAAGGTCAGATGCCCTATCGTTTGCCACGCTAAGATATGCCATAAAGATAAAAGAGTTGATTTTTGCTTCCAATGTGATGAGTATCCCTGCAGCAAACAATTTGATGGTAAATTACGGGAAAGATGGATGGAAAAGAACGACCGGATGAAGAAAATAGGTGTTATTGGCTATTACATGGAACAGAGCAAACTGCCGAGGTATTAATTGATTTAATGCCGTGCCCGGCAATGAAGCAAATTATTTTTCGCCTGAATTGGTATTCTTTTTAAAAGAGAAGCGTAATACGCGAAGTCACGCCTTCCTTTGTCGGTAATGAAATATATAATAGTAAGGGGAGATGTGAATGAAAGCTTATCTGTCCGGTGCAATAAATATTGCAGTTACGGTATTAAGCCTGTTTTACACTTTTATAGCTGCAGCATATATTTATACCAGCCTTATTCCCAGCAAAGCAATGAGTGTCATCGGGAAGCCTGGTGCTATGGAAGCCCTGCAGTTTCTGATTCTTTTTAGCTCTACAGTCTATTATCACAAATCTAACAAGCCAAGGATGAGATTAATTTCGTCGATAGGTTGTATTAGTATGGTTATAGTTCTATTAATTATATACTGACATATATAAGCACCGTAAGTCGGCAAAGGGGGATATTAAATGAAGGATGCCGCTAATATAAAAGAAATAATACTGAGCATGGGAGCCGATCTTTGCGGTATTGCGCCTGTAGAAAGGTTTGACAATGCGCCGGAGGGGTTTAAACCTGCGGACATCTATGAGGGCTGCATGTCTGTTATCGTTTTTGCCAAAGGGGTTCCCGCTGGAAGTTTGGATATACCCGGCTGTATTCCGTATACCTATGTTAACAACATATTAACCCGGCAAGTTGATGAGTTGGGCATATCAATATCGTTGAAACTGGAAGCCATGGGGATAAAGGCTGTTCCTATTCCGTCGGATGACCCTTACGATTATTGGGAGGCAGAGAATTCATATGGCAGAGCCATATTTTCCATGAGACATGCAGGGTACCTTGCGGGATTAGGGGTACTGGGTAAGAATACACTGCTCATTAACAAGGATTTCGGGAATATGATACAGATCGGTGCAGTGTTGGTTGATATAGAGCTTGAAGGCGATCCTTTGGCTGAATACGAAGTATGTCCGCCTGCTTGCAGCCTATGTGTTGATTCATGCCCTGTAAAAGCATTAGATGGAGGGACTGTAAATCAAAAACTGTGTCGGCCTCTATCCAACTACAGGAATGAAAAGGGGTATATTTTGAAGAAATGCAATTATTGCAGAAGGGTTTGCCCAAATAGGTTGGGACTTAAGCGGCGGTTTGTGGATTAATCGGGGGAGTATGACAATGACAGGTAAAAACAGCTTTAAAAATGAAGGTACTCTTCGAAATACGTGAAGTTTCGGCCGGGGATTTGCCCCATATTCTGTCGCTGTATTCCCAGCCTGAAATGGACGATGGGGAAATTCTTCCATTGGAACGGGCTGAGGCAATATTCCAAAAAATGCAGAGTTATCCTGATTATAAGGTATTTGCAGCGGTTTCAGGAGGGGAGATTGTCGGGACCTTTGCCCTGCTTATTATGGACAATCTTGCCCCCATGGGGACACCTTCCGGCGTGGTGGAAGACGTTGTGGTACATAAGGAGCTGCAGGGCCAGGGTAACGGTTTTGCAGTTTCATAATATAACATTGGCAAAATGTATGCGGTTTATTATATTATGTGAGTACCAGCAAAAATTAGCGGAACAAAAATGATTTGAGAAGCGTCAAATAAATGTTAACCGCCGGAGAGGAAATGAATCAGAAAGAGGTGAAATATTATCATATCTGTTACATTGTTAATTGTACCTGTGGTTATTCTGCTAATTATTCTGTTAGTCGCAGGGATAAGGGGCGGATCAAGTGAAGGAGGGGAAGATGTGATTAAAAATGTATATTTGTACCTGGTGTTGTTTGCCACACTGATGATGACCATAGGCGGAAGCGTAGGGGTATTTATGGCTGCTGCGGACATTATTGCACCGGCATATTACTACCAGTCCTTTGAGGATTATAAACGCTGGGGCGGACCGGAAAGGCCCACAGTCGAGGGAGAAGGAGTTGGGCAGCCGGAACTTACCGAAGCGGAGCTCAGAGAAAACTATGATAATATGGTACGGCAGGAAAGGGAACGGCAGGTAGAAAGGGCCAAGAATAATCTTATAAAGAGTTTCGGGTGGATAGCCATACCCTTGCCGGTATTTATCTATTTTCAACGGCGTTTGGCCAGGAAGGAAGCCTGAAGATAACAAGGCGAAAATATAAAAGAGTGCCGGGAACAGTCTCCCGGCACTCTTTTTCTGACAAGCGTTAAAGAGGTTATACAATTCTTATGGCAAATTCTTTGCAGGCGGCGCTGCAATAGCCGCAGGTGAGGCACTTTTCCTCCTGTATATAAGCTATCTTTTTTTCTTCATCAAATTCTATAGCATAGTTGGGGCAGGCTGTAACACAGTTTTTACAACCCTTGCAAAGATGGCTGAATATCTGATACCTCTTGGAATATCCTTTTACGGTAGGGGTTTTTTCCGGATCGTAGGTGCCGTCAAAGTAAGCCACGTTGAAGTCGACCTCCTGGGTATTAATCATACCCATGGCAATGGAATGGTAGCCCTCCAGGCTTCTCGCAAAATCAACGCTTTCCAAATAATCTTCAATCAGGTTTCCGCCGGCTAAAACCTTCATAAGATATATACCCTTGCCGGCGGCATTATTTTCTATAATGGCCTGCTGCATTTCTTCGATAGTTCCGTCCAGTAATCCCGTTCCTGCCTTGTTTATTAGGGGGAACATTATATCCATGTCCTGCCTGGTTGCGGTGAGCTTGGCTACCTGGACATTATGGGTGGATATTCCCATAGCCCTTATCAAGCCTTTGGCCTTATAATCCTTCATGCATTCTATGGCTCCCGCCCTTTCATCAAAAACCTGTGTTCCAATTCTGGCGGCGTGAAGCAGGAAAATATCCACATAATCGACGCCCAACTGTTCAAGGGCCTCGTTTATTGCCTTTTCCATGCCGTCATAATCGGATGCAGCAGACTTGGACGCTATGACGGGACGGATTCCCGTTGTTTTAAGTGCTTCCCTTATAGGTGCATAGGTCTGATACATCTGAGCCGTGTCTATAAAGTTTATACCTTTTTCCAGCACGGCCTCAACTAATCTTATGCAATCCTCAAGGGGCATATTTTTTTGAAGCGGGCCCATGGGCAGTGCGCCGAAACACAGTTCGGTTACCTCAATGCCCGTATTGCCCAAAATGTTGGTTTTCATTATATGTCTCTCCTTTTCATACTTATTGTCCTTATTATACTATTCTGCCTGGCTTTCTATTTTCCTGTCAGAATTACTGAGAAAGTATTGACGGGAAAAGAATACTATGCTAAAATATGACTAAACAGTCATATGACTAAATAGTCACATGACTGGAAGGTCACATACTATGAAGCAGATGAAGCTAAAGAGGAGGAATAAGGATGCCTAAGGATACATTTTCAAATCTTCCTGAGGAGAAAAAACAAAGGATACTGGAGGCGGCCATCGATGAGTTTGCAGAGTATTCCTTCGAAACGGCAAGTATAACAAGGATAACGGAAGCTGCCGGCATAGCCAAGGGGAGTTTCTACCAGTATTTTGACGGTAAGGGCGACATCTTCAAGCATATATTTGATATTTCCGGTATCAGGAAAATGGAGTATATGAGACATCTATTGAGGGATATGGATAGTTTGACTTTTTTCGAGCTTTTCAGGCAACTGTATATAGCGGGCATAAAATTTGCCAGGGATAATCCAAAGCTTCATGCAATTGCCGATGGTTTTGTGAAAAACGCAAGTCCCGCCTTAAAAAATGAGGTACTTGGCAAGGCTATACCCAAGAGCAATGAATTCATCGAGGACCTGCTGACAAGAGGAATTGGGAGGAAGGAAATAGACCCGGATATAGATGTCAAGCTGATTGCATTTATACTGACAAGTTTAAGCATTACCTTAAGCGAGTACTTCATCCGGGATGTAAAGGCAGAAGACGATATGGAAATACTGGTGATGGTGGATAAAATGCTGTCCATGATAGAAAACGGTATCAAATACAAAGGGGAGTGAATTAATGCTGAAGGTAAGGGAGCTTTTTCATTCATATACCAATGATAACAGATACGCGGTAGAAGGGATTAGCTTTGAAATACGGGAAGGGGAGATATTCGGTTTTCTCGGTCCAAACGGAGCGGGCAAGTCAACCACTCAGAAGATACTTACAGGGCTTTTACCACTGCAAAAAGGCCAGGCAGCAATAGCGGGTACAGATGTCAGGAAACCGACCTCAGGTTTTTATAATCTGATCGGGGTTTCCTTTGAACAACCAAATCTTTATAAAAAGCTGACCGGGTATGAAAATCTTGATTTTTATAGAAGGATGTACAGCGTGCCCACCAATGAGCCTATGGAGCTTTTAAGGATGATGGGCCTTGAAAATGCAGCCAACAAGAGGGCGGGAGATTATTCGAAGGGTATGCAGCAGAGGCTTGTGCTGGCAAGGTCCCTTGTTAACAAACCAAGGATGTGGTTTCTGGATGAGCCCACATCCGGGCTGGACCCGGCCACCGCAAGTGAGGTTAAGGAAATGATAAAAAATAAGCAGCATGAGGGTGTAACCGTGTTTCTTACAACCCATAACATGCAGACAGCCGATGAGCTCTGTGACAGGGTGGCCTTTATTAACGAGGGCAGAATAGTGCTTATTGATTCCCCAAGGAATTTAAAGCTTAAGTATGGTGAGAAGCTGATTATTGTGGAATACAGGGAAAATGGCGACCTCAAGCGACAGAGGCTTTCCATGACCGAAGGCGGCGATAAGGCAAGGCTGAATAAACTGTTCCAGGACGACAGCATAGAGATAGAAACCGTGCATTCACAGGAAGCTACCCTGGAGGAGATATTCATAAAGATTACCGGCAGGAGGTTGAAATAGATGCCTGGCAGGCTGAAAGGACTTATACTGAAGGACTTGAAGAATGTCTCAAGGAACTACTATTTTGTGGTTATAACAGCCCTTGCCTTACTATTTGTGGTGGCTATATATTTTTTCATACCCGCCGATATGGAAATTAAGCCGGATGCCTTTTATTACAATGAATACAGCGGTGAAATGAGAAAAGCCCTTGACAATATTTTTACCGAGGAAGAGCTTGGGTCGGATAAGATGCATATAGTAGATTCAAGGGACGAAGTGCTGGAGGGTCTTAAGGGTTCCATTAACAGTATCGGTATAGTGGTTAAGAAGGGGAATGACAGACCTGTGGTGGAGATGGTTTTCCAGGGCTTTGAAAACCAGGCTTTGCGAAATATTCTGAAGGTTTCAATACAGGATAATCTTAACAGCATGGTAAAGGAAAACGCCGATTTTGAAACTATGCAATTGAAGCAGCATCTGGATATCAGGGATATTCCCTCAAACAAGAATATGCTGCCGGTTTTCCTGATGTCCGAGGCAGCTATGGTGGGTTTTGTGCTGATAGCCGCCCTTGTATTCATGGAGAAGGAAGAAGGGTCGGTTACCGCGTACAACGTTACGCCGGGAAGAGTTCCCGAGTATATTGCCTCCAAGATAATTGTCATGAACCTGCTGGGGTGGAGCTATTCCCTTATGATGACATTGCCGGTAGCAGGGCGGGGGGCCAATTATATGCACCTCTTCCTGATAATCGGAGTGGCAGGCATATTTACCGCATCCCTTGGGCTTATTACCTCAAGCTTTTTTCAGAATATATCCCAGTCAATAATATGGCTTGTTGTTATTAATCTGGTTCTCGGGCTGCCGATGGTTTCCTATTTTGTGCCCAGTTTCGCACCGTTTTATGTGAAAATGATGCCTACCTATCCACTGTTGTTTGGGATCAGGGAAGCAGTCTTTCCGACGGGCAATACGCAGATAATATCAAACGCCCTGCTGGTTTTGACAGCGGCAGGTGCCTTGTCATATATCATTGCCACTTACGCCTACAGGGCGAACATGTTCAGGGATTAGGAGGTATAGGCCATATGAGGAGAATTATTTCAATATTCGGAAGGGACCTTTCGAGCAGCATAAGGGATAATCTTTTGCTCTACGCCATGCTGGCTCCCATTCTTCTGGCCCTGGGGCTCAGACTGTTTATTCCGGGCGCCCAGTCGGCTTCACTGCAGTTTGCATTGATGGAGGATACTGAAAGCGCTGTAATTGAAGAATTCGAAAGATACGGCAGCGTACAGTTGTATGAGACTATGGACCAGCTTACAGACAGGGTAAATGATATGGATGATGTGGCAGGTATAGCCGGGGACACCAATGGAGGGTTTCGGATAATACTCGAGGGCAACGAAGGCCATGATACCCGGATGATACCCCATAGAATTTTAAGGGATATGCTGGAGGAAACGAAGTACCCGGTGGATTTTGAGACAAGCGAGATCGGAGTGTTCAGGTCCCCCACTGCCAGCTATGGAGCGATAATGCTGGCTCTTACATGCATTATGCTGGGGGGAATGGTGATAGGTTTCAATATAATAGAGGAAAAGGAAAACGGTACTCTCAAGGCATTGGCGGTTTCTCCGATGACGGGCCTGGAATTTGTTGCAGGGAGAAGTATTATAGGAATAGTGCTGCCGGTTATTCAAATCTATATAATGCTGTGGATACTGGATATAACCGATGTGGATATGCTAATGGTGTTTGCGGCAACCCTTGCCGGTACCTTTACAGGGGTCCTGGTGGGGTTTATAATAGGCGTTATAAGCAGCAACCAGATTGCCGGAATTGCAAATCTTAAGGCGGTGTTCATATTTGTTCTGGTACCGCCTATTGCCAGTCTTATTCTGCCCCAGGGAAAGCATTACCTCCTGTACTGGGCGCCCACTTATTGGTCCTTTACAGCATTCAGGGGAGTGGTTTTTAAAACGGCTACATGGGAACAGATGGGAGTATTTATTGCGGGAATGATTGTTACAACAGCCCTGGCCTTTGTGCTTATGAAAAGCAGGGTTAAAGGCGGTTTGACATAAATCCGGTATTTGCCGGATAGCTTTTACGGATACTGCGCCCTGCCAGGCATAAGTAATATTTGTTTCACAGCATCAGTATATGGGTATGTGTTACAATGAGGTTATTTATAAATTTTGGATAAATTTATGAAACAAATTTACTATTGTACCGTCTAACAGTAGAAGGTAAAATTAATGCAGGCTACTAATTTATGGATGATAGGTGGGGGAAGAACATGTTTAAGAGAACTATTGTGTTATTAATAATAACTGCTTTTCTGACAGGATGCAGTACAGAAATAGAAAATCCACCTGAACCGCCCAAGGAAACGGGGTCGGTTTCAGATAAAGAGCAGGAAGCCCGTGAGGTGTCCAATGAACAAAACCCGGCCCAGGAAAACCAAAACGAAGATTGGGTTATGGTCCCGGTTGGGGAACAATCCGGGGAGACCCAGGACAAACAGCAGACGTCGGCCGGTGTTTTGATAAATCAGGAGCAGGCGGTAAGGATGTTTTTGGATGCCTGGGAACAAAACGACCTGGAGAAAATGAATATGCTGACCTTTGATCCCCTTGAGGATTTTTTCAGGCATTCGGATGTAAGTTTTGCCACTTATGGATATCTGGACCGGGGCGATTTGGGGGCGTTTGTGCGGGACGGCCTGGGAAGGCTGAAAGCACATGATATAGAAAGCCTCACCAACGTACAAATAGAAAACCTCCTTCCGAACGGGGATAAGCTCACAGCCAGTTTGAGCAACACCTTAAATATTAATTTCTCGTTGATACTGGATCGGAATATGTGGAAGCTGAGATCGATGCAGGCCTTGGCCTATGGATTTGGAGAAGCCATACCGCAGGATTGGGACAGCTTAGGACAAACCGTAGTAGTAGAAATAAAAGATATGAACGATAACGGTTATTACGAACTGCTCACCATGGGACTTTGGAACGAATGGGAAGAGGTTGGACCGGAGCCGTCAAGCGCCATAGGTATATATACATACATAAATGGTCAACTCAACAAGCTTTACTACAGAGATATATTAAACAGGCTGGAGAGCGAAAGGGTTGTAATAGAAGGGGGAATGGGCAGACTTACCGAAAACCCCTCCTTTACACTGGTATTTGTGGAAAAGACAGCCGAGGATACCCTGACGGTTGCGGACAGCTTTGAGGTGGAATACTTTATAAGCCTGTACGATTTTAACGGAGGAAATCTAGAAAAAATCGGAGATATTGATTGGAAAAATGCAGTGTCCAAAGTAGTGGGAAGAAGAATTACACCTGAATGGGTGGAGCTTTTGGGGGTGAAGCAGTTAAAGGAAAATGCCCCTGAAAGCCTGGTTTTAAGGGTAGGGCTTACGGATAGCACGGCGGATGACGATGATTTCCGGATGAACGAGGGAATATTTGTTATTACTGACAATGGTGGAGATTGGGATACCGACTGGTATCATATTGGCACATACGGAGAGTACCATACGGTGGTAATGGAACAAACCGATGCCAACGCCGGTGCCGTAAGATTGTACTATATAGAGGATGCTTTTGATGAAGCTGCCGGGGGAAGCGTATTTGAGGTATTCTACGATGGTAAGAGGTGGCACGAGAACAAACTGTTTTCCAGTAAACTTGATATTAAAGCAGCCGGAGATATGGACGGAGACGGAGTTAACGAATTTTTAGTGCTGGATCGGGCATCTTTGCAAATACGATCAGGGGATGGGGAAGTGTTGTGGGACGTAAACCTTCCGGCTGCCACGAAGGAGGTCCCCCATGCCTGGATAGGTGTTGCAGAAGGAAAGCAGAGGGTTGTTGCCGCACTACACATGGGAGATTATACAGACTGGACCAGCCAGATAAATATATGGGAAGGACAGGACTTTAAGCTTGAACATTCCTGGAGCAGTGAGCCGTTAGGGACTGACGGAATATCCGCAATGAGGGTTTGGGATATGAACGGTGATGGAAAGACCGAGATACTGGTTAATTTCTCGAACGACTATTTGCAGCCTGGTGAATTTTTTAAGATATTTGAGCCGTGAGGCTCTTTTTTTTGCCCGAAATTACCACAAGGTAAGAAGGCACAAATATAGAATATATAATTTATGGGTTTATGTTAACCAAAACAAAAAAATGAAGAAGGGATGGTAGAATGGGGGTAATAAGAAAAATTGTATTAGGTGTAGTTATGGTCTTTGCCATAACGGTTGCGGGAGGGGGTCTGGCTGAGGCAAGCCAGGGACATATTGTTTCACCTGGGGATACATATTGGAAAATAAGCCAGTGGTATGAAGTAAACCTGAACGTGTTGCTGGACGCAAACCGAGCCAATGGAAACTCTGTTTTGTATGTGGGGCAGAGGGTAACAATACCGGCAGCGGGTACAGGTTACACAGTCAAATCCGGGGATACATACTGGAAGATAAGCCAGAAAATGAACATAGACATGAATGAGCTGTTGACACTGAATGGATCAGGGGCTGCCCTTAATATAGGACAGCAGATAAAGCTTCCCGGGGTAGTTAAAAGGCATACCGTCAAACAGGGTGATACCTTTTGGATAGTGAGCAATGCCTATGGTATCGGCATCAATAGTTTGATGAAGGCAAACGATGCTTCGTCGGGTACCGTGCTGTACCCGGGTATGGTTTTGTTTATACCTCCGGCGGCCAAAGGCCAGGGAGTACCCACTCCGCCGCCCGATAAGGATCAGACACCGCCGCCGTCAGGGCAAAAACCGTATGTCACATATATTGACCATACGGTACAGAAAGGCGATGATTTCTGGTCCCTGGGGATAAAATACGGCGTACCCTATAGGGAAATATTGGATGCCAATAGTCTGAGGGAGAGTTCGGTAATCTATATCGGGCAAAAGTTAAAAATTCCGGTACATCACATTCCTATTAAACCCGTTCCCGGACCTGAGTTCGGAGAATTGCTGGACTGGTGGACCGAGGCTCAGTATGTATGGCCCATAGGAACAGACGCAAAGATTACTGATTTTTATACAGGAGCTTCATGGAACGCCAGGAGAACGGTCGGAGCCAACCATGCGGATGTTGAGCCATTAACGGCCAGGGATACTGAAACCATGAAGAAGGTATGGGGCGGTTCCTGGAGCTGGGCAACCCGGCCTGTAATAATTGAGGTAAAGGGCAGGAGAATAGCCGCTTCAGCCAGTGCAATGCCCCATGACATACAGCATATCCAGAGTAACGGCTTTACCGGTCACTTTGACGTTCATTTTTATAACAGTACAAGGCATGTGGACGGTACGGCATCTCAGGAGCATCAGCGGGATGTTAAGATTGCAGCAGGAAAATAAAAAACCCATAATAGGACAAAATGGGAAAAATCACCAATTATATAGTATTTGGTGATTTTTTCTGTAGTTTTTTATATGGGACTTCCATGTAGAAGGACAATATTATATAATTACATAAGTTAGGGATAGGTAGGGGTTTACATGAAGGGGTTCAGAGAGATTGAATGCAAGGCCAAAATGCATGTCTTGTTTCTGCTTCTTTCTTCACTGTTCATAGTCCTTTTGCTGTATTCTGACATAGCACAAAACACAAAAAGGCTGTGGACTATAGGAATTATAGCAGTCTTTGTGTTCTGTTTATTCCAGATAAACAGGTGTTTTTCCTATCTGTTTCAGAATTTGATTATCGATGAGCTTACAAAAGTATATAATTATAGATATTTTATTATAAGGCTTGAAGAGGAAATGGACAGGGCCAGGAGATATGATCGGTCTATGGTATTGGCGTTTATAGACTGCGATAACTTTAAGTCCTATAACGATAAATACGGGCACCTGGAAGGCAATATAGCGCTGGAAAAGGTAGGCCGCATGCTGAAACAAAATACAAGGGCGTACGACATTGTTGCCAGGTTTGGCGGGGATGAATTCGCCGTTATCCTGCCCGAGATCGATCTGGCCAGTGCAAGGGTTGTGATGGACCGGGCTTCAAATGCAATAGAGCGGACGGTATACAAGACCCAGCCGGGAGAAGTGACCATGAGCATCAGCCTTATAAATTACGGCGGTGAGGATATCAATACCTTCCTTGAAAGGGCGGATGCGGTTCTTTACAGGGCTAAACGAAACAAGAAAAAGAGAATGATAGAACAGAGAGCATAAAAAAGACTGCCCGGGGCAGTCTTTTATATACACCACGCCAGTATTTCCACAGCGCTGTTTTCCACAAGGGTTTTACCGTATTCCCTCAGAAATATTTCCGCCGTTTTGCACCGGAAGCCGTATTCCTCAGCTACGGTCTCAACTGAAATATTGGGATGCGTGTCATAGGGCTTAAGAACAAGATAATAGGTATCTTCATGCCTGTAAGCCGAACTGTCCCCTCTGTAAGTGTCTATAATTCTTTTACTAAGGCCGATAATATCCTCAAGATCGTCGAAGCAGTAGCATATTTCCTTCGGTTTGGTTGATTTTTTTGTATCGGCGCCTTTAATGAATTTGCCGGGGCCGGGTTTTAACATCTGTCGGTTTCTGTATTTGGTTATTATAATTACGAAGGTGTCCCTTGAGTTTGGGATAGCCTCCACAATTAACTGTTCATCCTTAACTTCAAAGCCCTGTTCTACATAGGCCTGATATAGTATATCCCAGAATAGTTCCTGTGCCTTTGGACTATTATAAACCAAGTCATCCATATCAATATTTCTCGCCTCAAGGTCAATCGAGTTGATGGTTATTTTTACTTTATAATCGCTGATCTTTTCAATTTTCATAACGCATCATCTCCATTTTATATAGTTAATATTATAATATAATTATTGGTTGCGGTTGTAAAGAGCCGTAGAGCAATAAAGTATTAGAAATATAGGGGGATTGTGGCATAATCTTTTTTTGGTATATAATAATATTATTCATTCTAATATATATGCGGTACAGTATATGGGAATACTGGGCAGGTAAAAAATGGGGCAGGTGAGAAAAATGAAAAAGGATAAAAAACTTTCGGTTACAAAGGTGTTTACTATGGACTGTGCCCACAGGCTGAGAGATTATGACGGTAAATGTGCAAACCTTCACGGGCATACATACAGACTGGAAATTACCGTTACAGGACCTGTGGATGACAGGGGAATGATAGTGGACTTCGGGGATTTAAAGACCCTTGTGGACCGGCTTGTTATTAGCCGGATTGACCACCGCTGTCTGAACGATATAATGGAAGCCAATCCAACGGCGGAAAATATGTGCCGTGTGATATGGGATATCCTTGAAGAGCCGGTGGAAGAATGGGGATGCATCCTCAGGAGAATTGTATTATGGGAAACCCCTACCAGCTGCTGCACCCTTGAAGGGGAGGACTGATATGAAGGTTAATGAAATATTTTTTTCTATCCAGGGTGAGGGCCTGCAGACGGGCTACCCTACGGTTTTTGTTAGATTTACCGGCTGTAATTTAAGATGCGGCTATTGCGATACATCCTATGCCTATTATGAAGGCGTCGAAATGTCGGTGGAACAGGTGGTTTCAAGGGTAAAAGGGTATGGATGCAAACGGGTTTGCCTGACCGGAGGAGAACCACTGCTCCAGCCGGATTTTCAGGGTTTACTTACTGCTCTGAAAGGATACACAGTAAGCATTGAGACCAACGGCTCTATCCCCCTGAACAGGTTTTGCCTGCTTGCCGGGCAGACATATGTTTTGGACATAAAATCCCCTTCCTCGGGTCAGTTGGGGGAAATGTATCTGCCCAACCTGGCGTTTTTAAGGGACGAGGATGAAATAAAGTTTGTGTTGGGGGACAGGGAGGATTATCTGTGGTGCAGGGGATTTCTGAGTCAGTATTATAAAAGGGGCAACATTACCCTTTCCCCGGTATTTGGAAAAATTGATCCTGAATTGATGGTAGAATGGATTTTGGAAGACAGGCTGGAGGTCAGGTTTCAGTTGCAGCTTCATAAACTGATTTATGACCCGGAAAGAAGAGGTGTTTGATATGTCAGAAAGATTGGAACAGGCGGTAAAGGCTATTCTGGAGGAAATAGGGGAGGACGTTAACAGGGAAGGGCTGGCAGATACGCCGGCTAGGGTTGCCAGGATGTATAAGGAGTTGTTTGGCGGCGTAGGTATAGACCCGGCTTCGGTGCTAAACGCTGAGTTTGAAGAAGGTTTTAACGAATTGGTGATAGTCAGGGATATTCCCTTTTATTCAATGTGCGAGCATCACCTTATACCCTTTTTTGGACATGCCCATATAGGATATGTACCCAGCGGCAAAGTTTCAGGCTTAAGCAAGCTGGCACGGCTTGTGGAGGTGGTCAGCAGGAGGCCACAGCTGCAGGAAAGGATGGTAAGCACCATTGCGGATGTATTGTACAAAGAGCTTGACCCGCAGGGAGTGATGGTTGTTATAGAAGCGGAACACCTGTGTATGACCATGAGGGGCGTTAAAAAGCCCGGAACCGTTACGGTGACATCAGCCATAAGGGGTATATTTGATGAGGATTCCAGCCTGAGGGCAGAATTTCTTTCACTGATAGGGAGGCGAAGGGATTGAAAAGGGCGGTTGTTCTTCTTTCGGGCGGTTTGGACAGCACCACTTGCATGGCCGCTGCCCACAATGAGGGTTGTGAGCTTTATCCGGTGTCCTTCGACTATGGACAAAGGCACATAAGGGAGCTTGAATGCGCCGGCAGGATAGCGGAATACTATAAAGCGAAGGCTCACAAAGTGTTTAAAATTGCATATGTGGAGGGCAATGCCCTTACCGACGGCAGCGTTGATGTGCCGGATTATGCCGGCGACGGAAACATACCGGCAACCTATGTGCCTGCGCGGAATATACTGTTTCTAAGTTATGCCGCCGGCTATGCCGAGAGCGTACAGGCCGATTATATTTATATCGGCGTCAGCGCAGTAGATTACAGTGGATATCCCGACTGCAGGCCGGAATTCATAGAGGCCTTTCAAAGGGTTCTGGATATAGGCACCAAAAGGGGTGTGGAAGGACCCCGATTAGAGATTGTTACCCCAATAATAAACCTGAGCAAGGCGGGGACCATTGTTCTAGGCAGTGATCTGGGAGCGCCCTATCATCTTACCACCAGCTGCTACAGGGGCGGGGAAAAAGCCTGCGGTGTCTGTGACAGCTGTGTTTTAAGGCTGAAAGGCTTCAAAGGGGCGGGTCTTCCGGACCCGATAGAATACAAATAAAAAAGCTAAAGCATCTAATACTTTAGCTTTTTATCAGTTAGCGGCCGTATTGCATAAGGAGGGGGATTATTGAATACGGGCCGCTCCCTGCTTGCTGACGTCCACATACTTTAATTCCCAGTTTAACGACCTTTCATATAGGAAGCTTTGCAAACTGGGCAGGAAATTGTGTTCATTTGCATCAACCATGGCTATCAGTGTTGACCCTGCCCCGCTTAAAAACACTCCCCGGGCACCGGCGTTGTATGCCTTGGCAAAAACTTCCTCCATGCCCGGGATGAGTTTTTCCCTGTAGGGCTGGTGAAGCCTGTCCTGGACAGCATACCTGAGAAGCTCGGGCCGGTTGGATGTAAGGGCTGCCACCATAAGGGCAGCACGGCTTACATTGAAAACCGCATCTTTAATATCCACCTGTTTGGGCACGACTTCACGGGCCTTTGAGGTGGGCAGCGTGAAATCGGGAACCATCATAAGCATACGCATTTTTTCAGGAAAGTCCATCTTTATATACCCCACTGCAGAGGCATCCTGGGCATACGAAAGGGTCATACCGCCAATAAGGGCAGGCACTATATTGTCGGGATGCCCTTCAATCTCTGTGCCCAGCTCTATTATTTCATCCAGTCCAAGCCTGTCTCCTGCAAGTGCGTTTGCCAACATAATGCCCGCAGCGGTGCTTGCAGCGCTGCTTCCTAATCCCTTTTCAACGGGGATTTCATTATAGGATGTGATTTTCAGCCCGGTTGGAGAATACCCCGCAAGCCTGAAAACCCGTTCCATAGCTTTGTATATAAGATTGGTACTGTTGTTTTGTATAAGCCCGGCATCCCGACCAAAGGTTTCTATTACGAGACCCTCGGGCATAATTTCCGCTTCAACGGTATTATAAATCTCCAGTGCGATGCCCATACAGTCGTAGCCTGGTCCCATATTGGCAGAGGTGGCCGGGACTTTAACCCTAATCATTTTTTCCACCGCCTATATAGCCATCCATTATATCCAGCAGAGAATTGTAATGGGCAGGCAGGGTAATGGGACCTTTGCTTGAACTTACGGCGATATCCGGGTCCTTAAGTCCACTTCCGGTAAGAATACATACTACCGTGGAGCCGGCCTTAATACAGCCTTCTCCGGCAAGCTTTATCAGACCGGCAACAGAAGCACAGGAAGCCGGTTCGGCGAAAATACCTTCACCGGAAGCCAGCAGTTTGTATGCGTTCATTATTTCCCGGTCGGTTATCTTATCGATACGTCCATTGGATTCCGACGCTGCCTTTTCTGCGCCCTTCCAGCCGGCGGGGTTGCCTATGCGTATTGCCGTTGCCACCGTATCAGGGTTATTGATTATCCTTCCCTCTACAATAGGCGCGGAGCCGGCGGCCTGGAAGCCGAGCATTGCCGGAAGCATACCGGCAATTCCGCTTTGCATATATTCCTTAAAGCCCTTCCAGTAGGCTGTAATATTTCCGGCATTGCCCACCGGTATGGCCAGATAGTCTGGTGCGCAGCCCAGTTGGTCACATATCTCAAAGGCGGCGGTCTTCTGGCCCTCTATACGGTTTGGGTTGATTGAGTTTACCAGGGTCACCGGAAATTCTTTCGAAAGCCTTTTAACCATGTTCAGGGCCTCGTCAAAGCTGCCGTCTATGGCTAATACCATGGCTCCGTATGCGGAGGCCTGGGCAAGTTTTCCCAGGGCGATTTTTTTATCAGGTATCACGACCGCACATTTTATACCAGCCCTGGCGGCATAGGCGGCGGCCGAAGCAGAAGTATTGCCGGTGGAAGCGCAAACAACACATTTTGCTCCTTCTTCCACCGCCTTTGTTACCGCCATGGTCATACCCCGGTCCTTAAAGGAGCCTGTAGGGTTTGATCCTTCATATTTCAAATAAACCTTTGCCTTGCGGTCTATATATTCCTCTACCGCATAGCCTCTGATCAAAGGGGTATTTCCTTCATTCAGCGTAATTATCCTGGCGTTTTGGCCGACATTGAGATACTCTCTGTATCGTTCTATTAGTCCATTGTATAGCAATTACTTTTCCCCCTCTACCCGTATAATGCTTAATATACTCGTTATATTACCGCTGGCCCTTAGTACATCGATTTTTTGTTTCATACCCCTTTCCGAAATACCCCATACTTCAAATATTATCTGGTTTTGATCTGTTATCCCCTGAAGCCTTATCCAGTCAGGAAAAACAAATTCGAACCGTTGAAACTGCGCGGATATCTCATCCATCGCTTTCAAACGGTTGGCAGGTTTCAGTCTTATAAAGAAATTGGCATTACAATCGTCAAAGTCCACCCTTGCCCTGGGCAGGTCCTGGTAAGCAGAGATGTCGGGCATGTGTTCGCCTATATTGTGCTTTACAATATCAATTATGTCTCCAAGCACTGCGCTGGCGGTAGGCAGTTTACCGGCACCCTGGCCAATGAACAGAACGTCTCCCACAGCGTCACCTTTTACTATAATGGCGTTGTAGGCATCTGCAACCTGTGCAAGCGGATCCGTATTCTTGAGCATAACAGGGGATACCCTTGCCATAATGTCATCACCGTTTCTTTGGCTGACCGCCAGCAGCTTAATTGAATATCCAAGGTATTTGGCTAAATTTATATCATCAATCGAAATACCGCTTATACCCTCAATATACATTTCTTCATAATCAATACTGCTCTGGTAGGCAATTGAGGATAGTATGGCCAGTTTTCTGGCTGCATCGTATCCTTCAACATCGGCCCTGGGGTCAGCCTCGGCATAACCGCAGGCTTGGGCTTCCTCAAGGGCGTCCCGGTAACTTTTTCCCGAATTATACATCCGGGATAGAATATAGTTGGTTGTACCGTTAACTATGCCCCTTATCTCGGTTATACTATTACCGGCCAGGCTCTCGCTTAAAGGTTTTATTATGGGGATTCCCCCTCCCACACTGGCTTCAAACAGCAGTTGGACCCCGTTTTGATGGGCAATTTTTTGAAGTTCGCCGCCATGTCTGGCGATAAGGTCTTTGTTGGCCGTTACCACATGGCGTCCCTGCAACAGGGATTGTTTTACATAAAAGTACGCCGGGTCTATTCCACCCATTACCTCTACCACTATATCAATATCGCCTTTTAATATATCTTCAAAACTGTCGGTTAACATGTGCCCGTAGGGCTTGTTATTATGCTTGTTTAGATTTCGCACCAGTATTTTTTCTATCGAAAGCTGTCGTTTTTGACAGGATTCCTTTCCTAAAAGTTCTACAACCCCGGAACCGATGGTACCACAGCCCAGTAGACCTATCTTTACCATGATGATAATCCTCCTTTGAAGTAATGGGGACACACCGCTTAATTAAGCAGGTATTCCTTGCCGCGGAATGTACCCGGTTTGACTATTCCCTTGATACTATGTTCAGGTTGTTTACTCCGGGGATTTCCCTGATATCAATCAGGAGTTCCTCTACGTCCTTATTGATCCTTCCTGTTTCAAATGAAATGCTTACCATGGCCACGTCGTGTACGGGAATATTCTGGTTTATCGTAAGAATACTGCCCTGAGCCCTGGCGATTGCATCAAGGATTCTAGAAAGCACCCCCGGTATATGCTCAAGCAATAAGGTTATGGTAACTATCTTCATTTTGTTTGTTTCATAAAAGGGATAGACATAATCCTTATACTTGTAAAATGCGCTTCTGCTTATTCCGGCCATTTTTACAGCCTCATTAATGGTTTTGGCCCTGCCCGTTCGCAGAAGGGCCTTTGTTTCAATTACTCCCGAAAAAACCTCCGGAAGTACTGATGAGTTAACAATGTAATATACCGGCTCCTTCATACAATCACCCCCTTTAAATGTGTACGCGGTACACGCACATATGTGTTCACATGGTGGATATTATATTATTGTCTCAATATTATTTCAATGTTGATTTCCGCTCAGAACGGACAAAGAAAGGGGTGGTACCGCCGGTTTTCTAAATAATGCTCATGGATTCGTAAAAATATGCCGATATATAAATATGCAGTCGCTTTATAACCGGAATACCAGGGTGCGTATATTGGAATCCCATCCGTATAATTGGCGGTACTTGAATTAAACCACCGGAATCCATATAATAATGTATAGGACACAATTTTTTTCTACTTTGGAGGTGAGTGCATGGCTTACCTGAAAGCGGAAGATCTGAAACCCGGAATGAAACTAAAAAGTGATTTTATAAACGAGAGGGGCAGGCTTTTTCTCGCAGAAGGAACGGTTCTGACGGACAATTTAATTAAGCGTATAAACGAACTTTCCATTCCTTATATTAGTATCGTTCAGGACACCGATGCAAAAGAAACAGCCGCCAAACATAAAACCCAGTATGAGATTGAGACCGAAAATTTCATGCAGATATATAAGGATACCCATCAGGTGGTTAAGAAACTAAGCGAAGATGTACGGTTTGGCAGGAGACTTAGCCTTGATGGTATAAGGGAAACGGTGGGGACCTTCATTGATCTTGTGTTTGAGGACCATAATATTATCCCGAAGCTGCAGCAAATTCATATGACGGATGAATATACATATTATCATTCCATGAATGTAGGTGTACTTACAATACTAATAGGAAAATGGCTGAAAATGCCCCATAGGGATATGAGGAAGCTGGGGTATGCAGGATTATTTCATGATATCGGGAAATGCAGGATACCCTTAGAGATACTCAATAAGCCTGATACACTGGATGCCAGGGAATGGGCAACCATGAAACGGCATCCGGTATTTGGATATAATATTCTTAAGAAAAACCATGTGCTCAGCAACGATGTGCTGATGGGTGTTTTAATGCACCACGAAAGGGAGGATGGAAGCGGTTACCCGTTGGGGTTTAAAGGCAGGGAGATTCATACCTATGGCAAAATAGTAGCCGTTGCTGACATTTTCGATGCGATGATGTCGGACAGGGTATACAGGAAGAAAAGACCCCCGTTACAGGTCGCAGAATACATATCAGACAGGAGTTTCGACTGTCTTGACCCGCATATTTCACAGGTATTCCTGCAGGGGATAACCCGAAACTTTGTTGGAAATCTGGTGCGGCTTAATGATGGGCGTATCGGAAAGGTAATATACACATGCCCTCAGGACCACACCAAGCCCGTTGTGCTGACGGAAGGGGAGTTTTTGGATTTTTCCAGGGATAAGGGAGTTACCATAGTTGAAATAATCGGTTGAAAAAAATATCAGGCAGGATAAACAAAAAATTTATAGAATAATATATAAGGCTCAAAGGGATTGGGGGATAGGGGCATTTAGCTGCGGTTTTTTCCGGGCCAAATGTCCTGTTCGTTTTATAAAGATGAAGGAATATACATATTGATGGGGGGGATAGAATGTCTGGTAAAATAATTCTGGACGGACAAAGCCTTACAATTGAACAGGTTGTAATGGTGGCAAGGGAAGGGTGCCGCGTAGAACTCGATCCGGCTGCAGCAGGCAGAATCAATAGCTCAAGGAGCATAGTGGAAGATTATGTAGACCGGGAGGAGATTGTATACGGAGTAACCACAGGGTTCGGTAGATTTAGTGATGTAGCGATATCCAGGGACGAGACCGAACTTTTGCAAAAAAATTTGATAGTGAGTCATGCCTGTGGAGTTGGACAGAACTTTTCCAAAGATGTAACAAGGGCAATAATGCTGCTTAGGGTGAATACTTTGTGCAGGGGATATTCGGGGATTAGACTGGAAACCTTAAATCTGCTGATAGAAATGTTAAACAGAGGCGTACATCCCTGCATTCCACAAAAAGGATCTTTGGGCGCAAGCGGTGACCTGGCTCCCCTGGCACATATGGTACTCGTTATGCTTGGAGAGGGCAGTGCAGAATTTGACGGAGAAGTCCTTAAGGGAGCAGAGGCCCTGAAAAAGGCCGGGCTGCAGCCATGTACCCTTTCTTCAAAAGAGGGACTGGCACTGATTAACGGCACGCAGACCATGTCGGCGGTGGCAGCGCTGGCTTTATTTGATGCGGGTATGCTTGTTAAGATGGCGGATATAGCAGCTTCCCTTACAATTGAGGCTCTCAACGGAATAGTGGATGCCTTTGATGCAAGAATGCACGAAGTCAGGGGTCACAGAGGTCAGATTATTTCGGCGAGAAACATAAGACATTTGGTTGACGGCAGTACATACGTAACCAAACAGGGGGAAAAAAGAGTTCAGGACGCCTATGCGCTTCGCTGTACGGCACAGGTACATGGCGCATGCCGGGATGCGGTGGAATATGCTGCAGGTATAATAGGTACAGAAATTAATGCAGTGACGGATAATCCCCTCATATTTCCCGACAGCAGCGAGGTTATATCAGGAGGGAATTTCCATGGAGAACCCGTAGCCCTTGCCATGGATTTTCTCGGTATTGCTCTGGCCGAGCTTGCCAACATCTCGGAGAGAAGGATTGAAAGGCTTGTAAACCCTCAACTCAGCAACGACCTTCCGCCTTTTTTGACACCCCATGGGGGTCTGAACTCAGGTTTTATGATTACGCAGTATACCGCTGCTGCGCTTGTTTCTGAAAATAAGGTTCTGGCTCATCCGGCAAGCGTAGACTCCATACCTTCCTCTGCCAATCAGGAAGACCATGTGAGTATGGGTACAATAGCTGCCCGAAAAGGGGCCGAGATAAAGGATAACCTTGCCAATGTGCTTGCCATTGAGTACCTGGCATCTGCCCAGGCAATAGATTTGAGAGGAGAGGGAGAATTGGGACGGGGGACAAAGCCTGCCTATCAGCTGCTGAGAAGCCGAATAAAACCTCTGCAGCAGGACAGGATAATGCATGTGGATATGCAAGGCGCCCTGGAACTGATACTTTCCTGGCAGCCGGTAAGGGTTGCAGAAGAAATCCTAGGCAAGGAATTATAGCAAGTATATGGGATTTATCAGGGACGCAATTTTATTGAAAGACTTTTGTAATATAAATATTTAGCGATTAATATTTGATAATTGTAATCAATCTGGTATAATTATGTAAAAATATTAAATAAATATAAGAGGTGTAGCGGGTGTTAGGAAAAAAAATCAGAGAAATAAGAATGGGTAAAGGATTAAAGCTGGCGGAACTGGCGGAAAAAACCCGACTTAGTACCAGTTATATATCGCTTTTGGAGAGAGACCTTACAAGCCCCTCCATTTCATCCCTGAGAAAAATAGCAGAAGCCCTTGAAATACCGTTGTTCCATTTTCTAATAGAAGAGAATAAAAGCAGCATACTTGTCCGGAGGGATGAAAGAAAAAAACTTGCCCTGCCTAATTCCAATATTATATACGAATATGTAACACCCGTACCTATGGGAAATCAGGTTAAGCCAAAGCAGGAAATCATATATACCGAATTGGAGCCGGGTACATGGAGCAGCGATGAACCAATGAGCCATCAGGCCGATGAATGCCTTCTGGTGCTTGAGGGAGAAATTGAAGTTGAGGTTGCCATGGAAGTATATACCCTGTCAGAGGGGGACAGCCTGTACATAGAAGAGATGCTGCCCCACAGGTATTATACAATGAGCGATACAAAGGCAAAACTGATTTCTGCATTGGTTCCTCCGAATTTTTAATCTTAATACAAAGGAGCGCCAAATAATAATTGATCGGGAGGTTCATTTGCATGGATTTTAACGGAATTATACAGGTGTTTAATAAAAGGGGTTTTAAGGCCAGGGCCTTTGACAGCATTGAACAGGTTAAAGAGGTTCTTCAGGAGGAAATAGCCCCGGGTCAGTCGGTTGGAGTCGGAGGGTCGATGACGGTAAAGCAAAGCGGCATTACGGATATGCTAAGGGCAAGGGGCAACACGGTACACTTTCACTGGGAAGTGGATAAGTCGGAAATTAACAGGGTTAGAAAGCTTGCCTCCCAGGCCGACGTGTACTTGTCAAGCTCCAATGCAGTGACTGCCGACGGAAAGCTGGTCAACATAGACGGTTACGGAAACAGGGTTGCAAGCATGTTCTACGGGCCGGACAGGGTTTATGTGATATGTGGACGAAATAAGGTTGTTGAAAACGAAGATAAGGCGGTGGAGAGGATAAAAACCAAAGCCTGTCCCCAGAATGCCGAGCGCCTCAACCGCAATACGCCCTGCAGGAAAACCGGCAGATGTCACGACTGTTTTTCGGATGACCGGATGTGTTCTGTTAAGGTGGTAATCGAGCGCTGTCCAAAGTCAAAGGAAATCAATATAATGTTTGTGGACGAGGAATTGGGATACTAATGTAGTTCGCTCTGCAAACTGCAAAAAAACCAGCCGTCCTTGAAGTGCACCCCAGATGTCAGACACAATCTAATATCCGGGGTGCATTTTTTATTTAAGTCTTTCGGGAATAATATCGTTTCTGATTATATCCTGGTAGGTTTCGCGTCGGACTATCAGGTCGGCTTGACCACTGCCGACAAGTACCACTGCCGGTCTGGGCAGGCGGTTGTAGTTGCTTGCCATCGAATAATTATAAGCTCCGGTTGAAAAGATAGCAATCAGATCACCTTTGCTTATAGAAGGCAGAGATATGTCCTTTACCAGTATGTCACCGGATTCACAGCACTTTCCCCCCAGCGTGACCTTTTCACCGGAAGCACGGGCCATTTTATTGGCTACCGTTGCCCGGTATTTAGCGTGGTATAGGGCAGGACGGGGGTTGTCCGCCATTCCTCCGTCCACAAATACGTATTTGCGTATCGAAGGTATTTCCTTTACCGAGCCGACTGTGTACAGGGTTGTTCCGGCATTGCCGACTATATATCTGCCAGGTTCCACCACAAGCCTTGGCTTGGGCAGACCGTACCTGTCCAGGCTGCTTTTGACCGAAGATATTATGGAATTGGAAAAATCGCCCGGGAGCAGTTGACGGTCTTCCTTAGTGTAATATATACCGAAGCCGCCGCCGAGATTGAGTACTTTAACAGATGTTTGCAGCTCGTTTTTTAGCCTTAAGGCAAGTTGCAGCATTGACCGGGCCGCCGAGGCAAACACTTGGACCTCGGAAATCTGTGAGCCAATATGACAGTGCAGGCCTTCAAAAACCAGGTTTTCAGAAGCAAGAACCTGTCTGACAGCATCAAAGGCATTGCCGCGGTACAGGGGGAAACCGAATTTGGAATCCAGCTGACCTGTCTGGATATACTCATGGGTGTCTCCGGTAATTCCGGGGGAAATCCTCAGTATTACCCTTTGCTTTACGCCCATCGATGAGGCTTTAATATTTACCATTTCGAGCTCGGTAGAGTTGTCCACCACCATATAGCCGACACCAAGTTTAAGCGCTATGCTTATTTCCTCCGGGGTCTTGTTATTCCCATGGAAATATACTCTTTCCATGGGAAAACCGGCGCTATGGGCCGTATAAAGTTCGCCGCCTGACACAACATCCAGCGAGAGGCCCTCCTGATGAATAATCCTTGCCATAGCCGTGGTTAAAAAAGCTTTTCCTGCATAGACTATCTCTATATCCGGGTAGTCCGAGGAGAAGGCTTTTACGAATTTGCGGCAGTTTTCCCTTATCAATTCTTCATCCATAATATATAAGGGTGTGCCAAAGCTTTCTGCCAGTTCTACGCAATCGCACCCTCCTATTTCCAGATGAGAAAGGGGATTTATCTTCATTGTACCATGCAGTTTCATGAGTTTTCACCCCTGTGATAATAGTTATTTTTTAATCCTAGCAGAAGGGTTTATGGTTGTCAAGTTTTCATTACTCATGTATTATTATTAAGAAGGTTTGCTGCTGTGACAAAATGGAAGGAGTGGACGGGATTGAAAGAAATATATTTTGATAATGCGGCAACTACCAAGCCCTTTGAACAGGTGGTGCAGGTAATGGTCGACTGCCTTGAAGATAATTACGGGAATCCTTCTTCTCTGCACCGAAAGGGAATACAGGCGGAAAACATCCTAAAGGAGAGCCGGGCTGTGTTGGCCGAAACCCTTAAAGTACACCCGTCGGAAATACTCTTTACCTCGGGGGGGACCGAATCAAACAACACCGCTGTAAGGGGGATCGCCCGCAGCTATTCAAACAGGGGCAAACACATTATTTCAAGCAGGGCTGAGCATCCGTCGGTATATTTTACACTTGAGGATTTGAAAAAGGATGGGTTTGAGATATCCTATATAGATGTTGACAGCTTCGGGATAATAGATATCGAGCAACTGGCGAAAGCCATACGCAAGGATACGATACTGGTGTCGTTGATGGGCGTTAACAACGAGACCGGTGCGGTGCAGCCTCTGCAGCTTATCGCGAAGCTGATCAGGGAGAAAAATCCTCTTGCTTTTTTCCACGCAGACTGTGTCCAGGCCTTTATGAAGATACCCCTTGATATTAACAAAATGGGTACCCACCTTATTTCAATAAGCGCCCATAAATTTCACGGGCCAAAGGGCATCGGCGCGCTGTACTGCAAAAAGGGAATAAACCTAAGACCCTGGCAGACAGGCGGAGGCCAGGAACAGGGCCTGCGCTCGGGTACGGAAAATATACCCGGGATTGCAGGAATGGGGAGGGCTGTGGAAATATACAGCAGTAATTTCAGGGAGTACACAGAAAAAATGGAAGCACTTAAGGACAGAATAATAAAGGGTATACAGGAAAACATTGATAATATCAGGTTTAATACTCCCGGGGGAGAAAGGGGCGCCCCGCATATATTAAGCGTTTCCTTCAGGGGGGTTAAAGGGGAAGTACTCCTTCACTCGCTTGAAAAGCACGGCATATACATATCCACAAGGTCTGCCTGCTCATCAAAACAAAATAAGATAAGCAGCGTGCTTGCGGCAATAGGGCTTTGTGATGAGGATGCGGAGGGCACGGTCAGAATTAGCCTGTCTTCTTTCAACACCGAGGAGGATGTTGAAATGTTAACAGATGCGTTGGCCGTCGAGGTTGCGGCACTGAGAAAGCTGTTTGGGAGGTCGTAGGATGAAGGAACTGATTCTGGTAAGGTACGGGGAAATAGCCTTAAAGGGTGGAAACAGGGCATTTTTTATAAAACAGCTGATAAGAAATATAAAAAAAGCGCTGGGTGGGATAGATCACAGAATTATTAAGGACCAGGGCAGAATTTTGGTAGAACTGGCCAAAGGCTCCGATGACCTTGATGCGGCGATAAACAGTCTTAAAAGAGTTTTCGGTATTGTTTCGATAAGCAGGGTGGTAAAGGTCGAAAAGAATTTGGATACCATTAAACAAAAAGCTTTACAAATGGTGAACAGGCAGCAGCTGTGTACCTTCAAGGTGGAAAGCAAGAGGGCGGATAAGACTTTTCCGTCAAACTCCCCAGAAATTTGCCGGCAGGTAGGAGCCTATATCCTGGAGAACTGTGAAGGGATACGGGTGGATGTACACCGGCCGGATTTGGTTATAAATATAGAAATCAGAGACAAGGCGTACATATATATGGGTAGTGTATCCGGAAGCGGCGGACTGCCAACCGGGACCAGCGGCAAAAGCATATTGCTTTTGTCGGGAGGTATAGACAGCCCGGTGGCAGGCTGGATGGTTGCAAAAAGGGGAGTGGATCTTGAGGCGGTTCATTTTCACAGCTTTCCCTATACCAGTGAGAGGGCAAAACAAAAAGTAATAGATTTGGCCGGGGTGCTGGCCGGCTATACCGGCGGTATCAAGGTGCATATGGTATCGCTGACCGATATACAAAACAGCATAAACCGGCATTGCCCCGGTGAGCAGGGCACAATTCTTACCAGGCGTTTTATGATGAAAATCGCCAGGGAGATTGCCGTAGCCGGCAAAGCCCTTGCATTAGTAACGGGAGAAAGTCTGGGGCAGGTCGCCAGCCAGACTTTGGAAAGTATTTATGTAACAGATTCCTGTGTAGACCTGCCGGTATTCAGGCCCTTATTGGGCATGGACAAGGTGGAAATAATAGACAGGGCGAGGAATATAGATACCTATGAGTTGTCCATTCTGCCCTACGAAGACTGCTGTACCTTATTTCTGCCCGAACACCCCGAGACCAGGCCCAGGCTTGAAAAAATACTTGAGTCGGAGTCCCATCTGGATGTCCGCCTGCTGGTTGAGCAGGCTGTTAACACCAGGGAAATTATAGACATTCACCCTGCGGAAAGTGCAGGCAACACCGCCGCTTACTGACCGCCGCACTCTCCCGTTTTACCCTTCAGTATCAACAGTCCGTGGGGCAAAGCCGGAAGAATGGCTTCAAGGCTCTCTGCAGCTCCCTTTGGACTTCCGGGGAGATTGATTATCAGTGAGCCCTTTCTTATGCCTGCAACAGCCCTTGACAGCATTGCCTTTGCAGTTGTTTGCATGCTTACAAGCCTCATGGCTTCGGGTATGCCCGGCACCTGCTTATCTATTACTGCCAGGGTTGCCTCCGGAGTTACATCTCTTGCGGCAAATCCGGTCCCGCCTGTTGTCAAAACCAGGTCAATACATTGGTTATCCGTCATATTTACAATTGTACGGGAAATTTTATCTGGCTCATCCGGCACTATTTTGTAATCGATAACCTTTCCCCCTATAGTCCCAAGGATTTTCTCTATTGCCGGGCCGCTTAAATCCTCTCTCTGTCCTTCATACCCTTTGTCGCTTACTGTGATAATTCCAACTGTGAACAAAGCCTTCACCTCCGAGACAATATTAACATATTGTTTTGCAAAAAAAAACAAGACACAGTTAATTACAATAATTTGACAGGCGAGGGGACTGTATATTGCCGGTCTCTTCTTATGTAAAAGCGGGGAAGGCTGTTACCGAAGAAATAGATTCAGGTAATATTTGTTGTGCACATTTGGATAATATGATAAAATGTAAAACATAGTAAGCGAATAAATTTATAAAGGAGGTATGTATAGTGACGGAAAAGACACAAAGACAAATCAGCTTTGGAGAGGTGCTGTTTGTTCTTCTGTTTTTGATCGGTTCCCTTATGGCTACCATTATGGTATTCGGGGGAGACCCGCATATGCCCATATTGGCTACTACCGTTGTAGCAGCTATAGTTGCAATAAGAGCGGGGTATAAGTGGGAAGATATTCAAGATGGAATTATCGACGGTATTAAGATGTCCATGCAAGCAGTCCTTATTCTAATGATTGTAGGTATGATAATTGGTGTATGGATACTGGCCGGCGTTGTTCCTACCATGATTTTTTACGGACTGAAAATACTCTCTCCGGGAATATTCCTGGTAGCTACCTGTCTGATTTGCAGTATTGTATCACTGGCTACCGGAAGCTCCTGGACAACTGCAGGTACGGTAGGTATTGCACTGCTCGGAGTAGGCGTAGGACTGGGAATGCCGCTTCCTATGGTGGCAGGGGCAATTATTTCGGGGGCATACTTTGGTGATAAAATGTCGCCGCTGTCAGACACCACAAACCTTGCACCGGCCATGGCGGGTGCGGAGTTGTTTGACCACATTAAGCACATGATATTTACAACGGGACCAAGTTTGGTAATAGCACTAATACTATACGGAATTCTTGGCATGAGGTATGCAGGCCAGGCGTTGGACGTAGCAGGTATAAACGAGTTGCTTGGCGGATTGGCAGGACAGTTTGCTATTAATCCTTTGTTGTTTATACCTCCGCTGTTGGTTATTCTTATGGTGGTATTCAAAATTCCCGCAATACCTGGTCTTATTGGAGGCGTTGTATTAGGCGGCATCTTTGCAGCCATATTCCAGGGCGCAGGCATGGGTGCTATCATAGACGCAGCCCACTACGGATTTTTCTCAGAAACCGGTATAGAAGCCATAGACGACCTGTTAACCCGTGGCGGACTGGACAGCATGATGTGGACAGTATCGCTTATAATTATAGCAATGTCCTTTGGCGGAACCCTGGAAAAGACAGGAATGCTGAATGCGCTGCTGGAAAAAATACTTAAAGGCGTTAAGAGCACAGGTTCTCTTGTGTTAGCCACAGTGCTTACAAGTATATTTACTAACCTTACTTCCGGTGACCAGTACATGTCCCTGGTAGTACCGGGTAGGATGTTCAAGGATGCATACGCAGAGAGAGGGCTGCATCCCAAGAACCTGTCAAGGGTACTGGAGGACGCAGGAACCCTTTCGTCTCCATTGATACCATGGAACACATGCGGGGCTTTTATGTTAAGCACTCTGGGAGTTCATCCCTTTGCTTACCTGCCCTTTGCGTTTCTTAACCTGCTGAACCCGATAATATCCATATTCTACGGGTACACAGGAATCACAATGGAAAAACTGCCGCAAGGAAAGGCGGAAGAAACAGCGTAAATCTGATGCTGCCCCCATGGGTTAACCATGGGGGCAGTTTTTTATGTAAAATTAAACTATAAAACCGACAGCAATCCTTTGGTAATTACAATAAATAGCAAAACTATACATTTTTCATTGAAGGGAAAAGGAATATATTGAAGAAACAATAATGGTACACATTTTGTTAGGGGACAGGGAGGGATGAAACATGGAGCTTAGCGCTAGGATTTCAGGCAATGTATTGATATGTACCGTTAAAGGAGAGCTTGACCATCATACGGCTGAAGAGTTCAGAAATTTTATGGACCGCAATCTGGCAAACAATCCTGTAAAGCATTTGATGCTGGATTTGTCGGGCTTAAGCTTTATGGATAGTTCAGGCATTGGTGCACTGATTGGCAGGTATAAAAAGGTGAGTTCGACCGGGGGTAAGGTTGTGGTTGTGAACGAAAATAAACAGGTATCACGGGTGTTTAAGGTATCGGGCATTTATGAAATAATCAGCTCATATGGCAGCATCCGACAAGCTATAAATGATCTGTAGGGACATTCCGCGGCAAGGAACACCTGCAAAAAAAGCGGTGTGTTCCCATACCAAAATTAAGGAGTGAGCGTAGATGAGGAATAAAAACTATATGATACTGGAGATTCCCGGCAAGTCACAGAATGAAGCCTTTGCCAGGGTTGTCACCGCCGCATTTGCATCACAACTGGACCCGACCATTGAGGAAATAGCCGATATAAAGACTGCGGTTTCGGAGGCGGTAACGAATTCAATAATTCATGGATATGAGAATTCTGAAGGCATAATTATTATAAAGTGCAGTTTAGATGAAAGGGGAGTGGAGATACAAATATCCGACGAGGGTAAGGGGATTGAAGATGTGGAGCAGGCAAGACAGCCCCTGTACACATCAAAACCTGAATTGGAACGGTCGGGCATGGGTTTTACCGTGATGGAGACCTTTATGGATGAAGTGGAGGTGTATTCAGAAAGAAGCAAGGGCACCGTCGTAACAATGAGAAAAAAATTCGCTTCTATAATAAAGGAGCAAGGGGTAAGCAGCAATGAAGGAGAATAATGAACTGCTAAGTCACGTTGAAACCCTGCAATTGATAGAAAAGGCCCAGGAGGGAGACAGGGAAGCGCAGTCTCTGCTTTTGAAAAACAATATCGGTCTTATTAAGAGCATAGTCAAGCGTTTTCTTAACAGGGGCTATGAATATGAAGACCTGTTTCAGCTTGGCAGCATAGGTCTGCTAAAGGCAATTAAGAATTTTGATATCAGCTATAACGTCAGGTTTTCCACCTATGCCGTGCCAATGATAGCAGGAGAGATAAAGAGGTTTTTAAGGGATGACGGGATAATTAAGGTTAGCCGCTCGCTGAAGGAATTGAATTCCAGGATACGCCAGGTGAAAGAAAGGCTGATAAGAGACAGGGGGAGAGAGCCCACATTAAGCGAGATTTCGCAGGAGCTGGGTGTACCTCCGGAAGACCTGGTGCTGGCCATGGATGCAGCTTCTGCTCCCGAGTACCTATACGATACCATACATCAGGATGACGGTTCTCCCATTTTTCTTATAGACAAGGTTGTTGCCGAAGAAGACAAAAGTACGGAAATGTTGGACCGGCTTACCCTGAAGGAAATGATTCACAAACTGAAGCCAAGGGAAAGACAGATAATTATGATGCGGTATTTTCAGGACAAAACTCAGACGCAAATTGCCCAAAAACTGGGCATATCACAGGTTCAGGTATCCCGTATAGAGAAAAGGATACTGGATAAAATGAGACAGTCCATGACTAAATAAAAGAGGGACAAAGAAATGTCCTTTTTTTATTTTTTCGCCTGTGTGTCGTGGGAGTCAGCGGTGGTTTTCTGCATTAAATAATGCAAAAAGACAATACTAATGCATGAACGGAGGGAATACGATGTCTGGCAGAAAAAGAACTGTTCTGGGAATCATATTATTGTTTTTAATTGCGCTTATGTTTTATTCGTGCTTGGTTGTGTATGGCATCAGGCGGAAGGAGCCTAGCAGGGCCAAACTTGTAATGGCAGCCGATACAATCATACAGGAAGGATACGGAGGCAGAAAATGAAAAAAGAACCTGTGCATTACAGTCTGCCGGTTGATACCTGCCCAAGAAAGCCCAGGCTGCGCCATGGGGTGGACGGTGAAACCCTGCAGGGTACGATCCGAAGAATCGAAACCAGGAGCAAAAGGAAGTGTATAGATGGATGAATCTCAAAGTATACGGAAAGTCATTATTATTACCGATGGGGATAATATAGCCAGGCAGGCAGTGGAGACAGCTGCCTCACAGATAGGAGGAAGGTGCATATCCCAGTCGGCGGGAAATCCTACGCCCCTGACCGGCGATAAAATTGTTGAGATGGTTAAGCAGACGCCTGCCGATCCTGTGGTGGTAATGGTGGATGACAGGGGGAAAGCCGGCCTGGGAGAAGGTGAATTAGTGATTGAAAAGCTGGCTGGGACAAAGGAAATAGAAATAATAGGAGTTGTTGCGGTGGCCTCCAATACCCGGGATGTTGAAGGGGTAAAGGTGGATTGTTCGGTGGACAACTATCTTAATATTATTCATGGTTCGGTCGACAAACTCGGGAATCCCGCTGAAGGAGAGGTGGTGTATGGGGATACTCTGGATATTCTCAACAGAGTAAAAGTACCCATTATTATCGGGGTTGGGGACCCGGGTAAAATGGACGGAAGGGATGACTGTGTATTGGGCGCGCCGGTACTGACCAGAGCCCTCAGCCTTATCCTTGACAGGAGTGGTATGACCAATGAAGCTGGACAAGAGCATTAACAAAAACATAAAAATACTTGATAAGACGCTTGGTATCAGCAAGAGCTTCGATATTATCAACCGTGAGTTTGAAATAGGCGGCAGGGCTTCGTGTCTGCTGTTTATAGACGGTTTTGCCAAGGATGACGCAATGCTTTGGATTATGCAGGAACTGCAGAGTTTAAAGAGGGAGGATATAGTTCCCAATACTTTGAAAAAAATAGTAAAAAATACAATAGGTTATCTGGAGGTAGAGACTGCCGATTGTTTTGAGGATGTTGCGGATGCGGTACTGGCCGGGCCTCTGGCGCTTTTGATTGACGGCTTGGATGAAGCGGTAATAATTGATGCCAGGGAATATCCCGTTAGAAATCCGGAAGAATCCGACCTTGAAAAGGTGACACGGGGTTCCAGGGACGGCCTTGTTGAAACCGTTGTCTTTAATACAGCATTGATACGGCGCAGAATCCGGGATCCTAATCTGAGGAATGAGATATTTCAGGCAGGGGTCCGGTCCAAGACGGATATTGTTGTATCCTATATAGAGGACATAGCAAATCCCGATCTGGTAAATAAGGTCAAGGACAAAATTAAATCTATTAACGTCGATTCGCTGGTAATGGGGGAGAAAACCCTGCAAGAATATATTGTGGGCAGGAACTGGAACCCGCTTCCCCAGGCAAAATTCACCGAGCGGCCGGATGTGGCTGCGGCCCATTTGCTGGAGGGGCATATTGTGATTATAGTTGATACAAGTCCCAGCGTAATGATACTTCCGGTTTGTATGTTCCACTTTACCCAGCATGCGGAAGATTATTACCAGAGTCCGACGGTGGGAACCTACCTGCGGTGGGTAAGATTCCTGGCCATGACAGCAGCACTGATTTTGCCTCCGTTATGGCTTATTGCAGTGGAATACAGGGCATTTTTGCCGGAAGCCCTAAAATTTCTGGGAGCGAAAGAGACCGGTGCCATACCTTTATTTATTCAATTTATTATTCTTGAGATTGGTATTGATATGCTGCGGCTTGCATCTGTTCATACACCGAGTGCTCTTACCACATCCCTCGGCATAATCGGGGCGCTTCTTTTAGGAGAACTAGCGGTGGATGTGGGATGGTTTGTGCCGGAGACGATACTTTACATAGCCATTGCAGGAATAGGTTCCTTTGCAACTCCCAGTATCGAATTTGCCTTTGCTATCAGGTTATTTCGGCTTATAATACTTATATTGACGGGCATGCTGAAGGCATACGGTTTTGCCATAGGGGTGGGGTTTTTCCTGGTTATTCTTTTCATTACAAGATCCTTTGGAGGGGTGAGGTATACATGGCCGCTGGTTCCGTTTAACGGCAGGGCTCTGTCCACCATATTCTTCAGAAAACCGGTACCGGAAGTAAAATCGAGGCCGGATTTTTTAAGAACGATAGATGAAGAGGATGCACCCTCGTGAAATAAAAGCCAAACAATGGAAAGTTTTTTATAGTTTGCTCATAACAGGAGCTATGATATCATAGACTTGTGTGTGAAAAAATTTAAAACGAAGCAGGTCGTGTTATTGGGGGGTACATTATGAGGGAAATAAACGAGAGGCTCGCTTTTCTAAGGACGGGAATCAGAGAAAGGGAAAAACTGAATGTTGATCTTACAAAAGCTGTCGGACAAAAGAATATAATAGAAGAGAGTAAGAGGAATTTATACGAACAACTGAAAAAGGAAAAGAGTGATGTTGAAAAGCTGGAAAGGATCTCCCCGGGCAATTTTTTGCATACTATTCTGGGTAAGAAGGAAGAAAAGCTGGAGAAAGAAAAAGAAGAACTCATATCTGCAAAAATCAGTTACGATTCAGCAACAGCCGAGTTGGAAAGCCTGATAAGGGAAATTGAAAGGATTAAAGTAAGGATATCAGATATAGGAGATGTAAACGGGGAGTACGCCCGACTGATAAAAGAAAAGGAAAATATTCTTATGGAGAAATACGGTGGCATTAGGGACAAACTAAACACTATAGCAGAAAAAGAGAGCAGATTGATAAGTGACAGTAAAGAAATAAGTGAGGCGATCCAGGCAGGAACTGAATTGGCATCCTCCCTTGACAGGGTACAGGAAAGCCTGCGTTCTGCAGGGAACTGGGGAACATGGGATATATTTGGCGGAGGGATGATTGCCACAATGGCAAAGCATTCAAAGATTGATGATGCACAAAATGAAATAAATAATGTCCAATTACTTTTAAAAGAATTTCATAGGGAACTTAAGGATATGGGAGGAGAAATAGATTTAAGCATTGAGATAGGCTCATTTTTAACCTTTGCGGATTATCTGTTTGACGGGCTGTTTGTTGATCTGGCGGTACAGTCCAAAATAGGGGATGCTCAGGAAAAGGCTGAAAAAGCTAAATACAAGGTAGGAATAGTGCTTGAAAATCTAAAGGTAAAACTTAACGAAAACCATGAGGAGCTTAAGGGTTTAAGAAACCAAAGAATGAAAATTATTGAGGAAGCATAGGTGTATTTCTGCCTCCGGTTTATTTAAAGGCCGGTTGGTTTTCATAAAGCCCATTAATATTTGTCTACTCAATAAAACAAGGTGCGATATATCCGCACCTTGTTTTATTGAGCATGGTTATTCTCGTCCTGGTTTAAAAGTTCATCCATTATCTGCCCGGAGGTTGTTTCTTCCCCCTGTTCCTGGTCATCGTCATTCCAGCCCCGCTCATCGTTGTCCCAGTCCTGGTCATTATCATCCCAGTAATGTCCGTCGGGAGGCGCGCCGAAGGGATTATGATATTCGCAGTATTCGGTTGGTACATCGTAGATTGCATCCCTTGGAACAAGGTGCACCCTTGGGTCAATTCCGCCAATACTTTGCAGGAACTCTTCGCTGTTAAACGGAACAGGTCTTTGTATAAACACCTTTGATTCCACCAGCGTAGGAGGACAGAAAGGAGTTGCCAGCTGGTTGCTGGTCACATCAACATCCATGACCACATGGACGTCGTCATATTCTGTCGGTTCGGTGCCTCTTATAAACAGTTCATTCCTCACCGTATTTCTAGGATCCATATAGGACAGGTCGGTGGGAAGTTTACCGGATTTTACATCTACGGCCCGGGTTACTATATTCTCGGGCCTTTCAAAATCTGCTTGCGGCAGTCCCTCATGAATCTGCTCCATAACTTTGCGCCATAGTATGGCCGGATAGGAACCGCCGCCAAAGCTCATGGATTTGGGTTCATCATGTCCTATCCATACCGACGCAACATAATATGGAGTGTATCCAATGAACCAGGCATCTACGGAATCGGTAGTGGTTCCGGTCTTACCTGCGATTGGCATATTGAAATTCGCGCTGGTGCCTGTACCGGCTCTTACTACCGATCTCATCATATCCGTCATAATATATGCTACATCCTCGTCCACTACCTTTGTGCTCATAGGCTTGTTTTCAAGAAGAACATTTCCGTTGGCATCCGTCACTTTTGTGTAGCTAATGGGCTGAATACGAACCCCTTTATTGGCAAGGGTACCATAGGCGGTGGCCATGTCTATTGGGGATACGCCCTTTGTCAGGCCGCCCAATGCCATTGATGCAAGGTTTTTATCCAAAACCGGTCCACTTTCCACAAGGCTTGAAAGCCCCAGCCTTTTGGCGTAATCAAAGGCTGTATCTATTCCTAAATCATTGAGTATTCTTACGGTCAGTACGTTCATTGACCATTGTACGCCTTCCCTTACAGTGCTTAAGCCCCAATAGGTAGGTCGTCTTGTTTCGGAGTCGGTATACCAGTTGTGAGGTATCCACAGTTTACCGTCGCCCGCAATAAAGGCTACCGGAATATCGTCTACCACACTTGCTGCCGTGTATCCATTATCTATAGCGGCTGTATATACCGAAATGGGCTTGATGGAAGAACCGGGCTGGCGATAAGACTGGGTCGCCCTGTTTAGCAGCAGCTGGCCTTCCTGGCCCCTTCCACCGACCATGGCTTTGATTTGTCCGGTCTTATAATCGACAATAACCATAGCTCCCTGGGGTTGCGGTACTCCCTTTTCATCTTCGGCGGTCTCACCGAAATTGTCAGAGTCCCTGAAGGCCGATTCCACAATTCCCTGCATTTTCACGTCAATGGTCGAATATATTTTAAGACCACCGTTGAACAGCAAGTTATTTGCTTCATCCTTTGTATAGTTGAATTCTTCCATAAGGTCTTCCCTTACATCGACCTTGACCTGGTCAACAAAGTATGAGGAAATCGCCATTTCTTCTTCCTCAATCTCGCCCCTTTCATAAACGAGTTCTTGTGCCACCGCACTGTCGTATTCTTCCTGGTCAATATATCCTTGATTCAACATATTTTTAAGAACCAGTTCCTGGCGTCTCTTTGCGTTATCAGCATGCAGGTAGGGGGAATAAAGACTGGGGTTATTTGTCACCCCGGCTACCATTGCACCCTCGGCCAGTGTCAGTTCGGACGGATCTTTCCCGAAATAGGTCATGGAGGCGGTGTGGATCCCGTAGGCGCTGTGGCCAAAATAAATTGTATTAAGATAGGCCTCCAGGATCTGATCCTTTGTAAATACTCTCTCCAGCTTTACCGCAAGATACTGTTCCTGTATCTTTCTTTTGAATTTTTGCTCCTGGGTGAGAACTACGTTTCTTACAAGCTGTTGGGTAATTGTGCTGGCGCCCGCAGCTATCCTACGTTCCCTCAGGTTCTGAATTATCACACCAAATATTCTTCTTAAATCTATACCGAAATGTTGTCTGAACCTTTCATCCTCAATCGATATAAAAGCATTTTGCACGTGTTTGGGTACATCATCCAGATGTACCAGCGTTCTGTTAACTTCGGCGTGTATTCTGTCCACAACCTCGCCGGTACTCTCCTCATATACAATGGAAGACTGCCTGAGCTGAAGTATATCCTCCGAGCTAATCTCGGGGGCATCCCTGACATAGGCAGCCACTATGCCGGCTGCCGCGCCTGCTCCAATAAATGCAATCAGCAAAACTACAATTATCAAAAGCCTTAAAACGCTTAATTTTTTCTTTTTATTTTCGTTGCTTTTTTTAGTCATCCGGTCATACCTCCTCTGAGGGTATCAGGAGTAGTTTATTACATTATTCTGATTATAACACAAATATCAAAAAAAAATAAACAATTGAATTTTCATTATAAAAAAAGAAGCATAGTAAAAAAAAGGCCGTTGTTTCAAGCCAAATTAGTTGGCGGGACAGGATATTCGATGTGACTATAAGCAAATTGCAGACATAATATATTAAGGAAGGAGGTTTTTTTATGAGAAGGCCCCGATTCAGAGCAAGGTTTGGAAAAAAATCCGTTGCCAGAAGAAGAATAAAGGGCTCTATTGTCATAATAGTTTTTGTACTCCTTCTATTATATTTAAGCTGGACTGTAAATTATAATATCAGGCCTCCTCTTTTGGCAATATCCGAAGTGAGGGCAAAAACAATAGCAACAGATGTCATCAACGAGGCGATTATATCCGAACTCATTTATAAAATCAAGTATGAAGACCTGTTCGTTATTAAAACAGATAATGAGAACAGAATTACTATGCTGCAGGCAAACACAATGTTTATGAACAGAATAGCCTCCGAAACCACATTGAGTATACAGGAAAGATTGAAACAGATGGGGACGAAAAGAGTCGGGATTCCACTCGGAAGTATTCTGGGGAGCGAAATATTCGCCAACTACGGGCCAAGACTAAATATTGATATATTACCAATGGGGACGGTGGTTGTTAATTTCACTACGGATTTTGAACAGGCGGGAATAAACCAGACCAGACATAAAATCTATCTGGTGGTAAAAACCCAGGTCAGAATAGTGCTACCACTGGCAAGTGATACGGTAGATGTTGTGACACAGGTTCCCATTGCCGAAACCATAATAGTCGGAGACATTCCCCAAAGCTACATATTTGTACCGGAAGAAGATTTGATAAATATTGTGCCGGAATCAGCCAAATAGATTCATATGATAAGAGGAGAAGCCAGTAGGATTATTCAGAAAATTAAAAGAAAATGATGGTGTATGGTAATTTTTAAACATTGAATTACATACAATAATCATGTATTATAGACAATGCTGTCACACAAAAGGCAAATGGCAAACAAGGGAGAAAGAGTATGTTGACAGCGGTGAAATTACGTGCTAATATATAAGAGTTGCTGTCAGGAACAACATCTGACAGAAACGCGAACCTATGAAAACTAAACAGTGCGAATTAAAGATAGGCAAAGCCTTTGAGTTTTAGGATATTAAACTAAAGAGTTTGATCCTGGCTCAGGACGAACGCTGGCGGCGTGCCTAACACATGCAA